>FWWM01010635.1_pt1 | contig 16236 bp, 16 predicted proteins | sample 2228351 | NCBI WGS metagenome assembly FWWM01 (sample SAMEA103939774, study PRJEB20133) | metagenome | reverse complement strand
GCCTTTTAGCCTCATCCTTTGCCCTTTTGGGTCCCTACGGGCTCATGTCCATCGTCGCACCGGGGTCATCGGCCGGCTCGGTATCCCCAGTGTCTCGTAGATCTGCTCGTGAATCGGTTCGGGCGTTGTGTCGCGGCGAATGCGCAAAGTCCGGCCGCTCGACGTCGGTAGTACCACCGTCACCACCTGGTGGGTCGCCAACTGCTCCCGTAACGTGGCCCAGGAGGTGTGCAGACCGCGGTCATGGAAGCGCTTGTCGATGGCTACCAAGAGGTGGTAGGCCAGAACACACAGGAAGATGTGCGCCTGCACGCGGTGTTCCGTTTTGTGCCAGATCGGTCGCTCAGCAAGCGGAGTCTTCATGGTCCGAAAGGCCGACTCCACCCGAGTCAATAGCATGTAGGTACGCCAGATCTCCTCGGCGCTCAGATCCTGGCGGCTGGTCCGAAGCAGGTACGAGCCGGCAAGTTCTTCCGCCTTCGCCTGCCGCCTGGGGTTCACGGACCACAGAAGTGAGCGCCTCGAGCTGTCGTAACTTATGTCGTAGCAGCGGGCCACTCTCGGGTGGCGCTCCGCCAAACGCCCGATCGCTTGCTGGATCTTCTCCTCGCGCACCAGCCGCCCTTGCCGGATGCGCTCCTGCAACTTGCGCAAGTCGGCCTCCAGTCGCTGGGCCGCCTGCCGCTGAATGGCAAGGTCCCTCTCCGCCCGTTCCGGACTCTGGCACAGGACGTGCACCTCATTGCCTACCTGCCGCCGCTTTAGGCGCAAGCCAGGTGCCTTGCCATCTCCGGCGGGTGCCCTACCCTCGGGCCTGACCTCTTCCCATCCCTCCTGGTCCTCAAAGTCGGCCCAGTGACGCTCCCGCTCGGCCTGCCGGGCCGCCACCAGGTAGTGGTAGCCGCGCGAGCGAATGTGCGCCAGCGTGCGCCCGTAGGCCATTCCCCGGTCAACTACAACCGTCGCCCCTGGCCGCATGCCAACCCGCTCTTCCAGTCCGGCCAGCATCTCGGCCACCGTGGTGTGGTCCGGCCGGTTGCCCTCGAACACCTCATGGGCCTTCGGAAAGCCATCCCCATCGATGACCAGGCCCACCAATACCTGCTTGGCGTCTGGACGCTTATCAGGCGAGTAGCCACGCTGTGCCTGCCCGTTAGCCAGGCACTGGCCCTCAAAGTAAGTCGAGGTGAGATCATAGAGATACACGGTCTCCTGCAGCCCGAAGAGCCTTCTCTCCCGCTCGGCCAGCGCTCGCTCGATGGCTACCCGGCGCGGGTGCAAGCGGTCCAGGTTGCACTGCAGCCTCTCGTCGTACACGCTTGCCAACTCCGCGCCCAGGATGTCGGGCAAGGCGGTGCGCCCCATCCAGTGGGGCATCGCATGCTCGCTCGCCGGCGCGATCAGGCGGTTGAGGGTCATGGCCTCGGTGAGGCGCCGTGCCCGCTCATCGAGCCCCACCTCGGCCAATACCTCATCCAGCCCCAGGCGGCGCAATATCTGGTGACCCACGTGCACCGGCCCGACCTCACGAGGCTCCTCCACCGTCACCTCGTCGGCCACGACCTTTATCACCTCGCCGGCTCGCAGGCCGGTCTTTCTCGCCTCCCTCCGCCGAGGAGTCTTGGACGTAGTGCGTTGCACCACCGCCTCTACGTCTGGGTCGGGCTCGAGCGACAATTGGCCGGCCAGGCGGGCTTCGACTCGGCGCGCCCAAGCGAGCCACTCATTGGCGGGCTTAGGTGCCAGGTTGCCGAGCGAGCAGACGACCCTCTGGCGCGGCCCCTTGGGCGTGGAGACCGCTTCGACGAGGAGGTAGTTGTGATACTCCTTCCCCTTGACGCGCTTGGTGGTCTTCTTGATGTACATGCGTCCCTAGCCTCCGGCACACATTGTAGCATCGATGGCGCAAATGTGCAAGTCCATTCAGTGACTATTTGGACGCCGCCCAACCTCGCGCACCTGGGAAAGCCCGAAATGACGCCATCGCCGCTCGTCACAAGACACTGAAACTAGTCGAGATGGAGCCCGGAGTGTGGAAGTTAGGCCGGGAGGCCGATCCCTGTGTGCCTGGACCGACTGCCGGGTGAGGCAGCACGGCAAACTATGTGGAAGGTGGTCCGGGTGAGGCAGCCCGGCAGGCTTCGTGGAACGCCGTGCGGCTGAGGCAGCACGGCAGGCTACGTGGAACGCCTTGCGGCTGGGGCGGTCCGGCTGTCTGTTAGGGATGCCCCACCACGCACCCGGCCGGCCATTCGTTCGAAAAGAGGCCGGCCGCTCGCTGTCAGGAGGCACCGCGCGCCGCCGTCGCTCTTTTTGACCTAAACGAGTGCGGCGGCTCGTTGTCGCGAGGGTCCGCGTGCGCCCCTCGCCGTTTTGACCCAAACAAGCGTGGGTGGCCGTTGTGGCGACGGTCCGCGTGCGCCCCTCGGCGTTTTGACCCAAGCAAGCGCGGGCGGGCTTTGTGGCGCCGGTTCGCGTGCGCCCCTCGCCCCTTTTTGACCCAGACGAGCACGGGCGGGCTTGGTGGCGCTGCCCCATGGGTCGGCGGCAGCCGTGGGCGCGGGCGGATGCCCGGTGCCTTCTCTCTGACCCTTCGCTCCTGAGCCGCCGGCTCGGTCTCATCCGTAGGTGCAGGCGTGTGGGTCCCGACTCGCCGGTCGGCAGGGGTATGTGCATCGTAGCGGCTTCTGCTGCCCGCAGCCGGGCGGGCAACGCACGCGCACGCGAGAGCGATGCTAGGCAGGCACCTTGAGCGTCAGCGCGCGGCCCTTGACGGACGTTACTATCCGGCCCTATACTCCCAGCGACTTATGGCGGTCCGCGCCGTACGATTTAGGCGGACGAGGATTGCGGGCGATTCCGGCTGTGGAGGGCGTTAGGCGGACCCGTGCGCCCGGATAGACCGGCCAGGTTATGGGATTAGGCGGACGCGGTTTATGCGGGTCCGTCGAAATATAGTTAGCCCGCAAATCCCGAAACTATCAGGTCAGTTGGTCGTATACAAGGTAACACCATCAAATGACCTGGAGATAACAATGACACACAGAGAACAGATTGTATTTTCTGTATTTGTAATAGCAATTGTCGTTATAGTAGTGTTGCCCTTGAATGTTTCTGCTATTCAGCACGGTCAATCCAACTTACAAAACCAGATAGACGAGTATTTTCTTCGACTTGCACGTGAAAATCACTTTTCTGGCGCTGTTCTCGTTGCACAAAATGGCGAGATTCTATTGAAAAGGGGGTATGGACGGGTTAATGAATCCGATGGCAGTATCAGCATCACTCCCGATACTGTCTTTGACATTGGCTCAATATCTAAACAGTTCACAGCCGCCGCCATTCTGCGTCTCGAACAAGATGGGTTATTGAATGTTCTTGATCGAATATCAGAATATTTTAATGATGTTCCACCAGATAAAGCACACATCACGATTCACCAACTGCTTACACATTCTGCTGGGTTTACGGAAGACCATTTTGAAGATGATCTACACCCAATGACACGAGATGAAGCCCAACAGGCCATCTTTTCATTGCCATTAGGATACCAGCCAGGAACAGACTACCACTATTCAAATACAGGTTATACCTTGCTAGCGATTATTATCGAGAAAGTATCAGGGATACCCTATACAAATTACTTGCGCCAGACTTTTTTTGAACCGTTGGGAATGACTCACACAGGATTTTATAACGACAATTGGAGTTCGAGTCTTGTTGCTAACACGTATTTTAATGGCAAAGACCAAGGCAAGCCATCTGATTGGCCTGGACCCTATTGGGGCGTAATGGGTAATGGTGGTGTCTTGTCTACTGTTGAAGATTTATACATCTGGTGGCAATCACTCCAAAATCACAGCGTTTTATCACCGAACCAAACTGAAAAACTCTTTGCACGCCACATTTCAGAAGGTTCATCAGATAGTTTCTATGGATACGGTTGGTTAATTCAAGATTCTCCGTATGGAAACCTCATTACACACAATGGCGGCGGTATTGGCGGCAATTCTGACTTGGCAGTTTACTCTGATAAAAATCTCATTATAATCATTTGTAGCAATCAGATAGTCTGGCGAACATTATTTGGTTCGATACCCTATGAGATTCGCCTGCCTGCTACTGAAGCACGAGAACAACTAGCCCACAATATTTTTGAGGGCGATTTCTCGAAGCTACCCCAACCGACATTCCTGCTTGTTCCATACTTAGGTACTGTGGCAATTATTGCTATTGGTGTCGTCTCGTTGATTGTATTTTTATTTAGGCGCAATAGAGCGCCTTAAAACGAATCAGTTCCGTAACCCCAAAAGCGGGCTAACAACGGGTTGCAGCCGACTTTGCTCCGCTGCGCTCCGCAAAGCGGCTGAACCCGACCGTTGGGCAGCAGTCAGAAGGATTGTAAGGCGCTGCGCAGAAAGGAGTAATCCGCCATGAACAAGAAACTAGAATTCTGGGCATTTCTCTCTCTCATTGGATGTCTGCTATTGCTCACACTGTCATTGACAGTGTTGCCTGGCATCTGGGCGATTGTCGGAAATGTGGTCGCAGTCATCCTTGGTATTCTATCTGGCGGCTTGTATGGACTGTCAGTCGAGCGCAAAGAATGATTCGAGCAACTTTCCGCAAACGTTACTTGAGCATTGCCCTGCCGCAGGTGATAGGCGCAAGTCTCGCTCTGATTACACTTGCCACAGAAGCGCCTTTTCCAACCAGCGTGATTGCCCTTGTTTCGTTAATCGGGTATGGGATGATACTCTTTTTCTGGAGCGCCTTGTTTTCGTCATTCCCGCAATTTCGTCAAGGTCAACAAAGGATACTTTTTACGTTCTACCGCATCGGACAAGCAGCCTTCCTTGTCATTATGACTGTAGCGACTTGGTCACTATTCAGTTTGTTTGGAGATCTCTTACACTGGCTTCTGATTGCGTTGGGTTTTTTGGAATTCTCAGAGCATTTCGTGATTCGATGGATCGACGGTAATGGTAGATTGTTCATACAACGACCATCACATGCTTGGCTAGGTGGTGCTGCGGGAATTGCACTCCATCGCTCCAGTCGGGCGATGACATCTGTGAAGAAGATTCTCTGAATAGATGAATGTCATCGTGTAATTTCCTAATGCTGCCCAACAAGCGCTTGCACCTGACGCCGCTCCGCTGTGCTTCGCGGCGCAGGTGAAGCGCAAGCCGTTAGCCCGCTGTAAATAAATAAAGGAGTGACACCAATGAACTGGAAGTATCTCGTTTCCTGGATACCAGGCGTCCCGATAGCAATTGTCAATGGGATTCTTCGCGAATTCTGGTATATGCAGTTCCTAACAGAACTGCACGCCCATCAACTCTCTACTGTAAGCTTCATCGTTTTTTTTGGGGTTTATGTCTGGTTTATCTTGAAATGGCTCAAATTGTCATCAACTCAAAGTGCCCTTAGTTTAGGTTTTACCTGGCTTGCGTTGACCATTGCGTTTGAATTCCTATTTGGACATTTCGTGATGGGCCATTCTTGGTCGAAACTCTTTCATGACTATAATCTTTTCGCTGGTCGCGTTTGGGTCCTTGTTCTTATCTGGATTGCTTTAGCTCCCTTCATATTCCATGTATTACAGACTAGACGATCAATCCAGGCGGGCTAACACGCGCTTCCACCTGACGGCTTCGCCGCAGGTGAAGCGCAAGCCGTTATGCCTATCAAAATAAGGAGAATAGTGAATGAATAAGAATGAAATATTTCAATTTAATACCACCACTCCTGAAATTGGAAACTATTTTAAAGAAGGTGGAAAATTATTTCTTTCAGCACTTCCAACATTTATAGTAGCGTCTATACTATTTTGGCTTGTTCTTATTTTTTCATTTTCAATTTTTGGTGGACCTTTAATAGCAGGTTATATACTTATTTTTATTAAAAAATTAAGAAATGAGAATGTTTCTCCCACAGATATTTTTAAAGGATTCACCAGATTTATTCCTCTTGTTATTGCTTTTTATCTCACTAAAATATTAATCACTATTGGTATTTTTCTTTTAATCATACCTGGATTGATATTTATTGCAAGATATTTCTTTGTAGAAATATTAATACTTGATAAAAATATCGGCGTAAGGGAAGCAATGAAGCTGAATAAGCAAATGGTTTCTAAACGGGGATTATGGAATTATGTAATATTAAATACCGTATTAGTCATCATTCTAAATCTCGCTGGCTTATTATCGTTTGGCATTGGCTACATTATATTAACACCATATGTATTCGCAATATATGCGGTCGCCTATGAAGATGCCTTTAAAATTAATAAATTATAAAAGTGATTTTTGAAAACTTTAAAAGTTATTAATGAAGGATTTTTATATGGCAACAATTAGATCAGGTGATAGATGTGCAGATTGTAAAAATTGTAAAACATGGTCTACTGACCATCACAAGGCTTCATGCACTTTATATGGTGAGCAGGGATTTCATCCAGACAGACCAGTTCCAACAAAATGTGTTGGGAAAGTATCGAGAAGATATTAAATATAACAGGGCAAATTTTAATTTATTGGCATAACAAAAAAATTAACCTGACTGGAACAGCGATGTGCGGATCCGAACGAACGGAGCTACGCAGAAAGTTTCTTTAAATACCAACGCACTGTGCGCCGCATGTTCCAGCAGGTTATTTTTGCCGTTAGCGGGCAAGAGAGACGCAGGTTAAGGGGAACGCAGGAGTACGAAGACACTGTCCAATAAGGCAGGCAGTTGGCGAGCGTACCGACGAAGGGGAGACACAGAAGTACGAAGACACTGTCCAATAAGGCAGGCAGTCGGCGAGCGTACCGACGTGGGCTGTAGGGCGAGCAGGTGAGATAATGTAGGGCGCGGGGTAGCCCGCTAACCCCGCGTCCAGCCGACCCGCTCCGCTCGCTTCGCTCGCTCCGCGTGCGGCTGACGCTGGCCGTTATGCCGCTTAATCCATAACAGCACAGTGCAGAGCACAAGGAAAGACAATGACAGAAGCAATTACACTCATCCCGCCAGGTAAACTTCAATGCGTTGTGACGGGCAAACTCCGACCCGATACACCTGAGGAGCACGTCCGCCAGCGTATAGCGCGCAGCCTATTGGAAGATTATGGCTACGACAAAGCAGACATCGAAATTGAGTACACCGTAAATCTTGGTAGCAGTAAGAAGCGTGTGGACATTGCTATTTTCCCGCCTCGCGTGGAGCACAAACAGGAAAACATCAAGATTATTGTGGAGTGCAAGCGTGAAGAAGTCCGCCCTACCGACCGCGATAATGGCGTAGAGCAACTCAAGTCCTATCTCTCTGCCTGCGCCAATGCTCGCTTTGGGATGTGGATAGGTTCAGAATTACAGGTTTGGGAACGGCTCGTCTCTGAAACTGGTGAAGTCTATTTTGCCGAAGCCACCGACATCCCCCGCTTTGGCTATGATGCCCCCCAGCCGATTACCTTTACCGAACTCGTCCCCGCCCACGAAGAACTGATTGCCATATTCAAACGCTGCCACAACTACATCTACGGCAATCAGGGGCTACAGAAAGAACCCGCCTTTCAGGAATTGCTCAAACTGATTTTCTGCAAGGTGTACGATGAAGATACATCAACTGGTGAGATGCGCTTTTTTATCAGCAACGATGAGCGCCGTTCCGAAATCGGACAAAGACGGTTGAAACAGACGATAGACCAATTGTTTGAAGATGTAAAGAACCGCTATCCATACATCTTTGCCAGGGATGAGCAGATTCGCCTTGACAATCGGGTACTAGCCTATGTGGTTGGGGAACTTCAACGTTACTCCCTTTTGCAAACGCTGGCAGACGTGAAAGGCGCGGCTTACGAGCAACTTGTGGGAAGCAATCTACGTGGCGACAGGGGAGAATTTTTCACGCCGCGCAATGTCTGCGAGATGGCGGCGCGAATGGCACTTGCTACCTATACCAGCAATAAGTGGCTGAGCCTACGCATTCTTGACCCTGCCTGTGGAACGGGCGGCTTTCTTGTGTCAGTGATGAATATCTGGCGCGAGTATTTGGAATCCGTCCAGCGTACCAAATGGAAAGACGAGAGCAAGGCCCTTGAAGAGACCGTGAGACTGCTGCGGGAAATCGCGAACCAGTATCTTGCGGGGATAGACTTTAACCCCGTTTTGGTGCGAGCCGCGCAGATGAACCTTGTAATGCACGGCGACGGCTCGACCAATGTGTACCACGCCAACTCGCTTTTGCCTCCTGGAGAATGGACGGGTGAAGTTGCCGAGCACGTCAAACTCGGCAGATTTGACATCATTCTGACCAATCCGCCATTTGGTTCCAAGATTCCAATTGACGACCCGCACATCCTGGCGCAGTTTGAGTTATCCACATTTGAGATGGAGAACGGGGCGCGCCGCGCCTCTATGCCGCCAGAGCAGTTGTTCATCGAACGTTGCCTGCAACTGTTAAAGCCAGGCGGACGATTGGCGATTGTTCTGCCCGATAGCATTCTCTCCAACCCTGGATTGGCGTTCATCCGCCGCTGGATACTCAAACGGGCGCGGGTCATTGCCAGCGTGGATTTGCCCCAAGTGACTTTCGAGCCATACACAGGCACACAAACCAGCGTTTTGCTCTTGCAAAAGAAGACCCGCGAAGAAATGCTCATCGAGCAAGAGTCGGGCAAGTTGCGCGAGTATGAAATCTTTATGACCACCCCCGAAGCCGTTGGCCACGACCGACGCGGCGAGATTCATTACCTGCGGACGCCCGAAGGCGAACTGATTGAGTACGAAGATACCATTACTGTCACGCGCCGCAATGCGAGCGGGCAATTGGTAACTGAACGCCGTCAACAGAAGGTACGCGAGAAGTTTGACCAACTGCCCGAAGTGGTGCGCTACTTTACGGAATGGGTTTCCAAACCAGAACGAATGAGATGGCTCAATGGCTGAAACGACGGTAAATATCCTCACCCGCGAAGAACGCCGCCAGCAATTCATTGAGTCTGGCTGGTGGGTTTCGATACCCATTGCCACTGTTCCAGCGCATTGGCTATATCAAGGGGAAAACAGACTGGATGGACGTTACTATGCAGATATACCCACAACCGCAAGACGTTTGGTGTATGACAGCGGCTTTGAAATTCGAACACTAAAAGAGTGTGTTGGCGATGTTTTTATGCCAGCACTTACTATCAAAATACCATTTTCGGATCACGACAACGACACGCCCTATTTAACCCAGTCGGAAGCTTTCGATTTTAGACCAGAGTCACGTAAAAAAGTGTCGGTAAGTAGGCTAAGCGATTCAGAGAGATGGTTCGTAAAATCTAACTGGTTGCTTGTTTCTCAATCGGGAACAATTGGCAGAATTGTTTTTACGACTAAACGCCTTGAACAATATGTTGTTTCTCCAAATCCAATACGGGTTGTGCCAGCAAGCGGGATTCCAATCGGGTATCTGTACGCCTGGCTTTCTACGTGGCAAGGGCAAGCCTTAGTAAAAAAGAGCGAATATGGCGGTTCGGTGACACATCTCTTGCCTCATCATCTGGCAAGCGTTCCTGTCCCGCTTTTGCCAGAAGAAATCCAGGCGGAAATCCACGCCGAGATTATGCGCGCCTATGCCTTGCGGGATGAAGCCAATGCCTTGTTGGATGAAGCCGATGAGTTACTACACGAGAGACTAGGCTTGCCGCGCTTCGACGAGAGCCTTGTGCCGTACCTGCCTGCACCACAAACGCCGAGATTGCCCGCCAATCGCCCCGAAATGCCACATCCAAAAGCGTTTAGCATCAAGGCGTCTGAACTCTCCGAACGCTTCGACGCTTCCTTTCACGTGCCGATTGCAAGAACGGCAGTTAGTCTGTTGCGTAATGGAAACTATGAGCCAGTACGACTTGGACAAATCACCAAAGACATAATAGTTGCCCCACGCTTCAAACGAATCTATGTGCCGAAAGAATATGGCATCCCCTTCCTGCAAGGCTCGCACTTGCCCCAGATGAGACCTTACGACCTGAAATATCTATCACGTACAAAGCAAAAGAACCTTGAACGTTGGGTCATTCGCAAAGGCTGGGTTCTGGTTACTTGTTCTGGCACAATTGGGCGAGTCGGTCTGGTATCTTCGTATATGGACAAATGGGCGGCTTCTCAACATTTGCTTCGGATTATCCCTGACCACGAACAAGGTCATCCAGGTTACATAGCCGCGTTCTTGATGACCCCATACGGACAACATCAATTGACCGCGAAAATCTATGGCGGTGTTGTGGACGAGTTGACTGAAGAAGATACACGCACTGTTTGGATACCGAACGCGCCGCCTGACATACAAGCAGAGATTGGCGAGCGGGTTGTGCAAGCATTTGAGAAAAAGGATGAAGCCTGCATCATCGAAGAGAATGCGATTCGTAGGGTTGAAAAGTTGCTACAAGGAGATAAGGCGGCATAACAACGGGTTGCAGCCGACACGCTTCGCTTCGCTCCGCGTGCGGCTGAACCCGACCGTTAGACAGACAGACGACGAAACATGAGTGTGATATGGGTTGGCTTGCAACTTCTGAGCGATTCCTGAAACCTGCCCGAGTACGCCTCGGTTTTTTGTCTGTGGCGGTACTGGCTTTTCTTGTGACTGAATTCGGGTGGTTCATCTATCGGCCGTATGTGCGTCGCAACGACATCAGCGACTTTGGAATGGCTGACAGCATTGGGAATATCGGGGGCATAGTAGTTCAGATATTCATTACCATTGCCGCCCTGAACTCGACGAAGAAGCAGAGTTTTAGAGTCGCTCCCCTCTTGGCCATCGGTTACATAATCTACGAGTTCATGCAACCGGTTCTGCCCAAAGGGGTCTTTGACTGGAAAGATGTGTACGGTACCTTGATTGGGCTGGGCCTCTCGTTCGTAATGCTGTGGATCATATGGCGCATATGCCCCGAACGAGCAAACGAACCAGAACGCAGCGAGCCGAGGCGTCGCACTAGTGTCTAAATCTGCGTGCACCTGACGGCCGCCGCGCGAGCGGCAGTGGAGATTCGAAAAGTTGAAGTTGCGGCGTCCGCAGGTGACGCTGGCGTTGGAAGGAAACATGAGAAAGACATTTGACGAAGACTACCCAGGCAGGTTTTCTTACGAGCTGAAAGCTTCTATAAACTATCCATATCCTTTTGATAATATTCCCCAGGAAGGACTCATCGAGATCTCCCAGAAAGATGAACTGAGGGAATTTGAATGGAAACGTTCAATCAGTTGGGCGGACTTCTGGCAAGCTGTAGTTGCTCGGATTGAGTATGACTAGAACTGGCAGTCTGGATTTGATGGTTGGCCAGATGATCAACCATCGATGGGTTATGATGAAAAGACGGGGAATATAGACGTCGAAATTGATGTTTGGATTCCATACAACCACAAGTTCGAGGATGAAATCGAGCCGGCATCGGTGTGTTTGGTCGTGGAGTTCGACAAGAGGACGGGGGATTTATTGAAGTGGCATGCTGAATAGATCGATACAACAAAACGCCTTCCAACAAGGCGCTCCACCGGACGGCAATTCCGCTGCGCTACATTGCCGCTGGTGAGATTGAACATTATGCGATTTTCTGCGTGGCGTGTTATCTGGAAGCGAAACCGTGAGCCGGTTTCTGGTGGAATACAATCAATAGTTCGAGGAATGAAGAAAACGAAAATTGAAATAACATCAGATGACGTTGATTATGCTCTTGGTGCCTCACCATGGGATGTGAGTAATAAAATCCTTTACTGCCTGTGTCAGAGGTATCCAAAGCACGAAACAGACCAAGCCATTATTGCGAAAATATTGCTGATTGGTCGGACTTACGCAGCGGCAATTGAAAGGCGGAAAAATGCACAAGAGACTTCAGACCATTTTTACGAAGCCATAGTGGCTGAGAAAATAAGAAAGTCGAACATTGATAATTGGCTGAGCAGCTTACCAAATCAGATCCTTGACCTATGCCAGGAACTTGGCGCAGTCATCACGGTTTACAAGAGGGTCATGGATATATTTTTTAATTTAACCGGTTTAGAAAAACAGGCACTTACCTCAAAGTATCTGCATTTTTATAAACCCAATCTATTTTTCATAAATGATAGCCGAGCCAAACAAGCTATCTTCAAGATTACGCCACGCCTAAATTATATTGGAAACATTGCTGCAAATGAGTCTGAGTCGGAATACCACGACTTCTGCCGTCGCTGTCAATATTTGCAGAATCACGTCAATGACCGCATTGGCAAAACGTTAACGCCCCGACAAATAGATGAAGTACTATTTATAAATTACAGAGAAAATTAGAAAAGAGAAGCTCAAACAAAAGCGTCAACCCGGCACCGAGTAGCAACTGTGGTTATTGGAAAGGTTTATAGCGGCGCGGGTTACGCAGCTCGTTTGGCCACAAGAGGCGCTGATGTCAGCCGAAGCCGTTTCCGACAAGACAGTGTGTGTCGTTGGGGACACCCACGGCCACTTGCAATTGGCGTTGTGTGTCGCCGCACGCTGGTAAGGCGAGCTGAAAGTCGCCTTCGAAGCAGTGTTCCTTTGTGGGGACGTTGGCACATTCACTTCTGAAGAGCAGCTAGACAGCGCGACACGCCGACATGGAAAGGCCAACCCCTGCGAACTGGAATTCTTGTATCAATGGTGGACTGATCCGCAACCCGGGTGGCTCGCGAAGATCTTTGAGCCGATTGAGGAAGGTGGGCTTGGCCTGCTTTGCCCCGTAGTCATGGTTCACGGCAATCACGAAGGATTCGCGCACCTGGCAACGCTTGCGCCAGCGGACATTCCAGAGGAGGTAGTCGAAGTCACCTCGCTTCCCACAGTCGATCCTGGGGGCCATATCCGCTATCTACCCAGTGGCTGGCGGTGTCGGACACGATCTGGGCTGATTGTCGCGGGGGTTGGGGGGATCGAGCGCGGCCAGCGCTACGCCGATTACCACGAAATGGCCTACATTAACGAGGAGGCCGTCCTTCACCTGCTCGACCAGCCGAAAGTCGACGTGTTGATCACGCACCAAGGGCCCAGCGAGCTGCAAGGTGAGAAGGGATCGGATACGTTACAACTTCTCTTGGAGTCCGGCTTCGCCCGGTTCTGGTTCCACGGCCACTCGGTTTCTAATTCACAGATTGAGCGATCTGGCCCTGGCGGAGCCACCTTGGTAGTCCCACTGAACGACATCGCCTTCTCCAGCAAGGGGATTCATGGCGATGACCCGGGGGAGGACGGCTGGGCGGTACTCTTCGGCGATCGGAACGAGGTGCGTCGGGAGCGGCCTAATTTCTGGCGCGATTATCGGAAGCGGAAATGGAAGGCGGTCGACGAACGGCGACTTGTGTGCCCGGACTTGATACAGTGGGTGGTTAGCCCACTAAGCACTAAGCAAGGATGAACTGCAAAGAAGTTTGTGAACCATCAATTCTTTACACTATCATCGGGCGCTGTTTGGGCTGAACATGATGCGCTTTACTGCACAATCTCATTCATAAACATCTGCGACGCCGCCAAACTCATCGAAGCAGATGGCTGGTATTTGGTTGCAACCAAAGCAAGCCATCGCGAGTATAAACACCCTGCAAAGCCTGGTCACGTTACTGTATGTGGTAATCACTTACCTCCCAGCTATAGAGATTGAACTCGCCTCAGCGGATTGCCTATCGTAACAGTCCCACAAATCTGTTCCGATACGAACCCTTATCAAATCAACTCGTATGGCGGATGTAACATGGACTTCCGCAAGGCCTACTCGCAGGCGTTGTTGATGGCTTGACATTCATGGCGCGGGGGTTATAAGACCGGCAGAATTTGACCTGCAGCGGAAGCCGCATCAGTGGCAGGGTGGGTGAGGTGAGAAGTTACAAGTTTTTCTGAGCTGCGAGAGTCCTACAGAATCGTTAGGGGAGTTAGCGCCTGAGATTGTTCTGAAGGTGACACTCATTGAGCGCGTTGATTTGGAAAGGTTGCTTCGGCAGCGAGTATTCCAAGGTGCAATACGGTGTATCCGGCTATGTCTAATTTTCCTCGGCGGTGTTGCGGTTCCTCAAACGCCGTGCTATAATCACGACCAACGCTTTGCATTTTCTATGAGACGTAGATGAGATGAGCATCATCCTCCTCAAACGTGGTTTAAATGGGCGCTTGATAGTGACGATCCCTTACAGCGCTGAGCAAGTGGCGAGGATTAAGACCATTCCTGGACGCCGCTGGCATCCCGAAGGAAAGTGTTGGAGTGTGCCTAACGCCGACGGGGTAGTAGAAAGGCTGCTAACGCTCTTTGCTGGTGAGCAGGTCGAGGTAGCCCCTGCGCTCCGTCCCCTGAGCGTTCCTGACCATCGGAAGCCCCTGCTCTCACGCGATTCCCTTTCCCTGCCCGTAGCGACGCTGGAACCAAGGCTCCTGGACCGTATGCGGGAGGCGATTCGGGCGCGGCACTGCAGCCGGAGAACCAAAGATCTCTATGTCATGTGGGTCAAGCGGTTCATCTTCTTCCATGGGAAGCGTCACCCGGCGGAGATGGGGCAGGCGGAAATCAACGCGTTTCTAATCCATCTGGCTTTGCAAGAACACGTTAGCGCCTCGACGCAGAATCAGGCTCTTTCTGCCTTGTTATTCCTCTACCGCCATGTTCTCGGCCGCGAGGTCGGCGACCTCGGTGAGGTAATTCGGGCCCGGAAGCCGACCAGGTTGCCCGTCGTCCTGACGCGCGAGGAAGTCAAGGCGGTTCTGAGCCACCTCCAAGGCGACAAGTGGCTGATGGCTTCGCTCATGTATGGCGCTGGGTTGCGGCTTATGGAATGCCTGCGCCTGCGCATTCAGGACATCGACTTCGCCAGAAATGAAATCACGGTTTGGGACGCTAAAGGCGAAAAAGACCGCTTGACAATGCTGCCCGAATCGCTGAAAGCGCCGCTGCAAGAAAATATGCGAAAAGTTAAAACAATTCATGAAAAAAAACGTGTGCGACGGTTGGGGACGTGTTGAGATGCCCGACGCCCTCGAGCGCAAATATTCCAACTCCCTGCTGAGTGGCGGTGGCAATGGGTCTTTCCGCAAGAGAGTCGCTGGACGGATCACAAGACGGGACAGCAAGGGCGGCATCATGTTCATGAATCCATCGTGCAGAAGGCCGTGGCTAAGGCGGTTCGGGACGTCGGGCTGACCAAGCGGGCGACCTGTCACACCTTCCGCCACTCCTTCGCCACGCATCTGCTGGCCGACAGGTATGACATCCGCACCGTGCAGGAGTTGTTGGGACATAAGGACGTCAAAACAACGATGATTTATACTCACGTTCTGAAGGGGGGCGGGATGGGGGTTCGCAACCCGGCCGACACATTGTAACCGGCAAACAACGGCGTGTTATATAGAAACCATATAACACTCCGAAGAATCTAGAGAAACACGTTGAATCCATTAGCAGTACAGAGTTTATGAACTAATACACATCGGGGTTTTAGGCTTCCAGAGAGCGGCCTAAAGGTTTTATAAAGAAACTATCTAATCAATTGTTAGCCGTCTTACGGTAAACCGAAAGTAGCACAAAGTGGGACTTCTGGATAGGTTATTTGGGAAGAGTACAAAGAGACAGGATGCACTACCAACCGCGATGAGCACGAGGAATTGTGTGGTTTGTGGCAAGTCAGACCGTAGTGAAGCTGGTAGTGACGTGGTTATTGGAAGGCCTGCCAGCTTCAAAGACATGGTGGGGAAGTGTCAAGAGTGCGGAGTGTTCGTGTGCGGCGCTTGTGCGAATCCCGAGTTATACGTCAAACCAGAGTATGCCGATGCAGCCTCAACCTTCGTCGGCACAGAGATCTTCAGAGGCCGAGACGTAGGCGAAATAATGGACGAGGTTCACAGACGATTCGGCGGTGCTGAACTCGCCGTCTTTTATCACTGTCCGTGTTGCAATGGGCAGATCGGGCCGACATGAGAACGCCTAACCAAGGGCTGGAGGCGACGCGGGGAATCTCGCGCCTCAGCCCTATCGTTAGTTTTTATCTCACCATGATTTGCGCTCCAACGGATGCACTACAATCCAAAAGCAATCTCGTTCCATCTCTCTGCGGTGGAACAAAGGGGCCGCTCTGCGTAGAATAAAACCTATTATGTTTATACAAAGTCGAGATGAATGAAAGATAGAAAAACGTACATACGGACAGCGGGAACGCCCTCTCTACCTTATAAGATAGAAGAAATTTTATCATATCACCCGTTCCGGGTTGGACG
>FWWM01010612.1_pt1 | contig 16270 bp, 11 predicted proteins | sample 2228351 | NCBI WGS metagenome assembly FWWM01 (sample SAMEA103939774, study PRJEB20133) | metagenome | reverse complement strand
CAGCCTACCAAACACGTCTCAGCTTCGGACGGCACTGCTTGAATGCGGCCGTGGTGGATCGATTCTGTTCCCGCAGGCTCACCCGCGGCCGCATTCAAGCAGTGGCACACACCCCGCGCGTAGCGTCAAGCAGTGGCACACGGAGGAGGTGGCTGCGTGGTTCGTAGCTCGCACTGCTTGACGCATGGCGTCAAGCAGTGGCACACCCGCCGCCGGGCTGGCGCCCGTCGGCGAGGGGAAACTGTGGGTTGGGCGTGCGACTGTAGCCGGTCAGTCAGCGCCCCACCGACGCGCGCTCGGTGGTGGCGGGGGCGCGTTCGGTCCGTGGCTGCTATCGCATGGGCAGACGGTCACGTCAAACCCGGCTTAACAGCGGTGGTCGGGCTTCTTGAGGAGGCGAGGACACTTGTTCTATGGCGCCGAGGACGCTTGTTCTACCCAGCCTCGGGCAAGCGTCTCGTCTGTGCGCGAGCTGGGGGGCGGACACGACAGCCATGCCGTCGCCAGCCCCAAGGGTCTCGTGTGTGCGCGAGCTGGGGCGTCTGTGTGGCAATGCTCACACATGGGCTGGCCGCGGCCCGCACCGCCGAGCCGTGCGCACGGTACACCACTGCACGGGTCAGTCTTCGAGCTTGATGCGCACGTTGCGATACTCGACCCGCGTGCCATGGTTTTGCAGGCCAATGTAGCCCTTGGTGCGGGTAATGCCTGGATGCTCCTTGGCCTTATCTGCATGATCGTTCAGGTTCGCGTCGACAACGAGCGTATCGTTGAGGATCACTTGCACAACGTTGCCCCGGCAGATGATGTGCAGGCTTTGCCACTCGCCGGCGGGTTTGCTTACGCGAGGGCTGGCCGCGACCACACCGTACAAGCTGCCGCAGTACTGGTAGGGCCGGAGATTCTTATGTATCTCCGCATAATCGTCGAGCACCTGGATTTCCATGCCCTCGACGTGAGGCAGGCCTTCGTGAGGCGCACGAATGAAGACGCCGCTGTTGCCGTCGGGGGGCACGCGAAACTCGAGCTTCAACTCGAAGTTGGCGTACTCTTTCTCGGTCGAAAGCCAGCCGCCCCCCTCTCCCGTGGTGGCGAGGATCTCGCCCTCGAGAACCTGCCAGCTATCCTCTCGACCGCCAATCACCTGCCAACCGGTAAGATCGCGGCCGTTGAACAGGGGCACAAAGCCCACGTCCTCGGCGCGCACCGCGCACATGGTCAAGACGATGCCCCACAATAATCCACATGGCAAGCAGATGCGATTCATGAGACTTCTCCAACCAAGTCGCAACCCATCAACATGAGACAGGTGCACACCACGGGGCTGCCGGTTCTTGCAGCAAATACGGTACGCACGGCCGACCTACGGGATAAGCATCTAGGATCACGCTAACGGTCGGAACGTCGGCCACAAGACAGGTGTGCCAATTCACGAATGCTGATGCGGCGTGGAACGAACAAGCTCCAGCAACCCCAGGGCATTATTGCAGAAAAGATCCCGAATGTGCTCCGCAGGCTGGTGCAAGCGGCGGCAGGCCCGGGCCATGGCGCGAAGCTGCTCGTAACGGGTAAAGGTCATGCGACGGTCGCAGTGCTCCAGGCGCAGGGCATGGTTCGTTTCGGCAAGCCAGGCCCATGCGTGGCCGAAGGTTACATACTTGCCGCGCAGGACGCCCACGGGCAGGTCGTCGCTGCCATACATGATGCGCTCATGCCCCACAGCCTGGTACAGCGCATCGATCGCATCCGACTCGCAAACGCTCGAAGTGTCGAACCACACCTGGGGCATACGGCGCAGGCGCGAGCCCGCGCGGTCGATGGCCCATGCCGAGTAGCTCCGCGCACAGTGGGCCAGAATCCAGCGTACGCGGGGGAACGCCTGTTGCAGCCGCTCCAGATCTGCCAGGTTGAGTTCGTCGGCAATGCCCTGCGGGCGCGAGAGGTGCAGCATGACCAGTAAACCTCGGCGGTCGGCCAGGGCGATCTGGTGCTCGGGAAGAAAGTCGGTGATGCGGCAGTGGGTGGCGTCTCCGCTGGCGGCATACGTGCGGTATGGCTTGAGGCCGAGAAAGCCGTACGTTTCGATGGCTGCCTCAAGTTCATCTGCTCCCATGGCCGGGGCGACGAGCATCAGCGCCCCCGAAGCGCCGCGGCCGGCGGTCTGCTCGGCCACATAGGCGTTGGCGGCGGCGAAATCGACGGGTTGCGGCAGCGGAAAGGGGAAGGCCAGGCGCTCGACCGTGCGTCCTGGCATCAATGCGGCGTCGCATGCGTCTAGCAGTGCCCAGCTCGCCGTGCGCCAAGTGCTGCCCAAGTACGCGGCGTACGGACCGCAATCCTTCTCCGCATCCAGGCAGTGATCCCACTGGTAGATGTGCGTGTGCACGTCGAACACTTGTGGCGGCACAAACCACGCCAGCTCCTGTTCCCAGATCTCCCGATCCAAGTCCGTAAGCAGCAGCGGCGCACACGTCTCGCTGCTAGCGGCGGCAGCGTCGCTCATGTCGCAGCCACCCCCAGCTCGCGATGCTGCGTCTTGAGCGCGGCCTGGTAGCGCGCGAACGCCTCCTCGTCCCGACGGGCGCTGCGGCCAAAGTACACCATAGCGAACGCACGCCGATGGCGGCTCGGCGAGGCGTTCGGCTCGGCGCGGTGGATGGTCTCGCCGTGGTGCGCTACCACGTCGCCCGGTTCTAGCACCACACACACCTCCTGGGCGAGGTCTTCGGCTCCGAAGTCGGCGATCTCCTGCGAGAACCCCACCATGTTCGAGCGGCGATGCGGCCGCAGCCCTCGCCTGTGCGACCCGGCCACGTAACGCAGGCATCCGTTCTCCGCGTCCACCCGGTCGAGCGCCAGCCAGATGGTCAATGTCTGCGGCGGACGCATGTTGAAATAGTAATTATCCTGGTGCGGGGGCGTACCATGGGCCGTGCCCGGCGGCTTGTCGAACCACTCGGGCCCCTGGCAATGCACCGGCTCGCCCAGCAGCGCTTCGGCCAGCGCGCGCCACTGCGGATGCTGCGCATATGCGGCAAAGTATGCATCCACCGTCATATGCTGCATCTGCTTGAGCGTCTCGGGGCGGCTACGGTCGACATAGAACGCATGCGTTTCCGGTAACGTGGGCAGCACGTCGCGTACGTAGCGTTCGAGCTGGGCCTGTAGATCGGCCAAGGCGGCGGCGCCCAAAAAGCCGCGCACCACCACAAAGCCGTGGCGATCGAACTCTGTCCTGTGTGCGTCGTAATTCATGTTTCCTCCGGTAGGCGTGCCCGCATCACGGCCAACCAGGTGAGCCGCAAGCCCGGATGCGGCCCCCGCGGCTCCCAGAGCCAGCCCGCCAATGCTGATACCAAAAAACTCGTTATGCAAGGCAGAGAAATCGCCATGGTGATCGTGGGAATCTTCGGCCGTCCATCGGCCTCGTGCCCCAAGATCGCAAACCACCAAGCGCCGGCCGCCGTCGATACTCGGCCCAACAGCATGCCGATCTCCGCCCAGTAGCTCCACACCACCGAGAGAACCAGGCCGCACAACGTGCCCAGCACCACAGAGCGCGTGCGGCAGCGAGGCAAGAACATCCCGGCAAAAAACAGCCCGGCCAGCGGCCCGAGAAACAAATTGAAGCCCTTGTTCATCAGGTCAATAATATTGCGTTTCGGGTCGTGAGCAATCTCCGCCACGCCGAGGGCCAGCAGCGTGACCAGCAGGCCCACGCCTAGAGAAAGCCCGCGAGCAAACCGCACATCGGCTATTCTTTGCGACCACTGCGGCAGCATCCGAACGAGAATGTCGTTGCTAGCTACGGCCGCCACCGAGTTCACGCCCGAAGAAATACTCGACATGGCAGCGGCAAATAGGGCAGAGAGGATCACCCCGCCCAACCCCCAGCCAAGTTGGTGAGAGATGAAGTAGGGGAAGACCTTGTCTCCGGGATAAACCGCATCTCCCTGCTGCGTGCCAACCACCTTATAACCCGCCGGCAGGTGCGCGGGATATTCAAGGTAGAAGGCCAGCAGCGCCAGGCCCGCCAGGGCGAGAAGCACTCCCACCAGCACGTCTGCGCCGGCGCTGATCAGGTAGCTGCGGCGCGCCGCCGCCAACGAGCGCGTGGCAAAGTACCGCTGCACCACGACCTGGTCGGAGCCGTGTGTGCAGATCGTCCAAAAAAACTGCTGCACAGCCACCGTAAGAATCGTTACCCGCACGGTCATATCGAGGCTGAAGAGGGGCGGGCTGGTGTGCGCCGGACGCACCTCTGCGGCACGCTGCCACCAGGTCGCCGGCCCCGTCCCCGTTACCAGCAGCACGTAGCCGACGGTAATCGCCATGCCGGCGAACATCACGGCAGACTGCATCACGTCTGTCCAAATCACGGCACGGATGCCGCCCAGCGACGTGTACACGGTGGTAAACAGCCCCATGAGCAGAATGCAGCCGTACAGCCCGGCGAGTCCCGCCGTCCGATCCGGCGTATGTCCGTACAGCATGGTGCTCAGTGCCAGGCTAGACGTGTAGATCACCACCGCCACCCAGCCCAGGCGCAACAGCACGAAAAGCACAGACGCCAGCAGCCGCGCCGCATAGCTGAAGCGATACTCCAGGTACTCGTAGGCACTGGTCATGCGCAGCCGCATGAAGAAGGGCACCCAGCAGAAGAAAACCACTGCCATGCTGGCAGGTATATGGATGTACCCCAAGAAAAACCCCACGCCGTGCTGGATCATCTCGCCCGGCACTGCCAGGTAGCTGATGGTCGACATCAGCGTAGCCATGATCGAAAGCCCCACGGCAAACCAGGGCATCTGCCGGCTGCCCAGGAAGAACTCTTCCTTACCCCCCCCGCGCCGGGTGCAGGCCAGAGCGATCGCCAGCGTGGCAACCAGGTACAGAACAACTGCCGCGATGTCGTAGCGAGTCAGGCCATCGTGCGGAGGGCTGGGTTGCATGCGATCTCTGCTGCCATGGACGCTTACGTGACGAGCCTGCGGAACGGCTCTTCTCTCAGCTCGCACTCCAGCAGCCGTTCCAAACGACGCTGCCGCATCCCCTCGGCCATCAAGGCGAACGTCTCGGCAGCAGCATGCTCGGTCTGCTCCAGCTCGGACTGCTGCTGCGCGCCGTTCATGTAGAAAGATGTGTAGCCGTGGCAGCCCCGCTTGGCCATCTCTTGAATAAACAGCGTGGCCAGAAGCCTTTGCTGCTCGGGCGGAGCCTCGAACACGAGGTGCGGATGGCACGGCACCCCCTCGCAGCGCGCCGGCATGCCCGAGGCGGCGGCCGCGCGGTTGAGCCGCTGCATGAGTTCGGTTCCGCGGCTTTCGAGCTGTGCGGGCAGGTTGCGGCGACGAACCTCGCGCAACGTGGTGAGCGCGGCACGCAGCCCCAGGGTTTCGCTCCAGTAGGTGCTCGAGATGAACATGCGGGCCGCCGCCTCCATGCACCAGCGCCGGCCGACCACCGCGGCCATGGCGTAGCCGTTCGACAGGCTCTTGGCCAGCACGGCCATGTCTGGCACGACGCCCACCAGCCCTTGCGCGCCTGCCAGGCCGTAACGCAAGCCGGTGGAGACCTCGTCGAAGATCAATAATGCGCCTGCGTCCCGAACCATCGCAGCCACTTGCGGCAGGTAGTCTGGCGGCGGCAGCCGGCTGCGCAGGGGCTCCATCATCACGGCGGCCACCTCGCCGCGATGCCTGACGAGCAGCTCTTGCAACTCAGATAGGCTTCCGTATGCAAACGGTATGGCCGTGCCGCGCAGTGCCCGCGGCACGCCGATCGGCTCGATCCCTGAAAAAAGGTGCGCAGCCAGGCTTTCCTCGCCTGCCAGGTTGGCCGCCAGATACCAGTCGTGCCAACCATGGTAGCCGCACACCAATACACGATCTCGCCCGGTGACGCCGCGCGCGATCCGTACCGCGATAGCACAGGCCTCCCCCCCGCAGCGAGCATAGCGAACCATCTCTGCACACGGGAACGTGCGGCAGAGTTCTTCTGCCAGTTCCAGCTCCAGCTCGTGATTCACCGAGTAGATGCTGCCCAGGGCAAGTTGCTCGCGCACCGCCTCGTCCACCACGGGGTCGCAGTAGCCCAGCAAGATGGAGCCGATGCCGCTCGTCCAGTCGATGTACTCGTGGCCATCCACGTCCCAGAACCGTGCGGCCTTGGCCCGCACGGCGTACACGGGAGAAACGCCGCAGGCAAACCGCGTCGGCCGCCGGCTGATAAGCTGTGTTCCGCCCGGGATCAGCTCCAGTGCCCGCGCGTGAAGCTGCATGGAGCGAGGCACGCGGCCGCCCGGTGCAGTTGGTTCGTCCATGGCAGTTTGCCTTTCCGCCACGCTGCCGTGGCATCTCAGCCAATGCGTGCAGCAAACCTGAACGCAGGCATTCTTCTCCATTCGGCCCCCGGCCGCAAGCCTTGGGCGAGGGCGGGAGCCTCTATCGACAGTTCTGCCTGCGTTCGTTTCAAGGGCATCTGCGGCCGCAAGCCTTGTGCGCGCCACATGGGCGCGGCTCAATGCACGCGCTGGCCGGGCTTGGCCCCTGCGTCAGGGGAAAGCAGGTAAATCTCCTGTCCGCCAGGACCGGCAGCGAGCACCATCCCCTCGCTCGTGCCAAAGCGCATGGCGCGCGGCGCGAGGTTGGCCGCGTAGATCACCAGCCGGCCCACCAGAGAGGCAGGCTCATACACGCCCTTGATGCCCGCGAACACCGTGCGGCGCACGTCACCGCCCAGGCTGAGCGTCAGCCGCAACAGCTTCTTTGCCTCCGGCACCTCTTCAGCCGCCACCACCCGGGCCACACGCAGGTCGACGCGCGAGAACTCTTCGAACGAGATCTCGCTTTGCAAAGGCTCGGCGGCCAGCGGCTCAGGGCTGTCTGCGGTTGAGGGGCCAGGACTTTCTGCGATTGGCGGGCCTACAGGCTCCGCCGCTTGCGGGCCGGGGCTGCGGCCGCCTGACGGACCGGAACTGTCTCCGCCGGCAAGCCCGACAGGCGCCGATTGCTGCTCGCGGCTCTCTTCGATCATGGCCCGTACGTCCTTAATGTCTGCCCGGCCCAGCATATGCTTGAACGGGGCCACGGGCGTGGAAAGCAACGGCTGTTGCACCACGTCCCAGTGATCGAGGGGCATGGCCAGCAGCTCGGCCGTTTGTCTTTGCAGGCGAGGCAGAACAGGCGCCAGGTAGAGTGCAATCTGTCTGAACAGATTGAGGGCCACGGTGCACACGTCTCGCAGTTCGCTGGCGCGCGAGGGTTCGCGGGCAACCGTCCAGGGTTCGCGGCTTTCGACATATCGGTTGGCCCGGTCTGCCAGTGCCATGATCAGCCGCATGGCGCGGTTGTAGTCGCAAGACTCGTAGGCTTCTGCGATGGCACTGCCTTCTGCGGCCGCATGGGCGAACAGCCCGCCGTCATCGGGGTAAACGGGGCTCAGCGTGCCTCCCTGAACAAAACGAGCCGTTCGGCTGGCCAGGTTCACCACCTTGCCCACAAGATCTCCGTTCACCTTGGCCACGAATTCCTCGAGATTCAGGTCCAGGTCGTCCAGCTTGGGCGTCAGCTTGCTGGCGTAGTAGTACCTCAGCCAGGCGGGATCGAGGTGCTTAAGATAGGTCGAGGCCAGCACGAACGTGCCCTTGCTCTTGGCCATCTTCTCGCCGCCCACGGTCAGAAAACCGTGGATGTGCACCATCCGCGGCAGGTTGAAGCCGGCCACCTTGAGCATCACGGGCCAGAAGAGCGTGTGAAAGTACGTGATGTCCTTGCCAATAAAGTGGTGGATTTCGGTCTCCGGACTCCGCCACCACAGCTCGAACGGCTCGCCCGTACGCCGGCACCATTGCAGCGTGGAGGCGATGTAGCCGATGGGAGCGTCGAACCATACGTACCAGTAATGCCCTGGAGCATCTGGGATCTCAAAACCAAAGTATGGGGCGGGGCGCGAGACGTCCCAATCTCTCAGCGGCTGCGAGAGGAACGCTGCGGCCACCCAATGAGCCACGTCCTCGTGCAAGTGGCCGCCGGTCTGCGTCCACTGGGCCAAAAAGTCGTGCAGTTGTTCCGTCTGGATGAAGAAGTGCGGAGCCGCCCGCACCTCCGGCGTGGCGCCCGAATATACGCTCTTCGCACCGACCAATTCGCTGGGGCTGTACGTCGAGCCGCAGCGGTCGCAACTGTCTCCGTACTGGTCGGCCGCCCCGCAACGAGGGCACGTGCCGCGCACGAACCGGTCGGCCAAAAACGTGCCGGCGACCGGATCGTAAAGCTGGCTCACCTCGCGCTGGACCACCAGGCCAGCGCGGCGCAGGGCCTGCCAAATCTCGGCACACAGCTCCCGGTTCTCCGGCCCGTGCGTGCTGCCGTAGTTATCGAACTCGATATCGAAACCGGCAAAGTCTCGCACGTGGGCGGCGTGCATGTCGGCAATCACCTGCTCCTCGCTGCGGCCCTCTTGCCGTGCCCGAATCATGATGGCCGTGCCGTGCGTATCGTCGGCACAGATGTACACGCAGCGGTGCCCGCGCAGCCGCTGAAAACGCACCCAGATATCGGTCTGGATGTACTCGACGAGGTGCCCAATATGGATATGCCCATTGGCATACGGCAGGGCACTAGTAACCAGGATGCGGCGTTGGCTCATGCAGTCTTCTCGATATGCGAGGCGGCCCCTACTGTAGAACTGTACGGCCCCGCTGCCAAGGTTCGTTTTTGAATCGTAGTCAGACGGGGGCAATGCCTCTTAACCTTGCGGCGCACGAACGAGTGCTGCCCCATTGGTTTTGAACACTGGTCGAAAGGCCGACAAGAAGTGGCCCGTTGCCGGCAAGCAATGGCGGCGGACGGCCTCTACGGGGCATGGGGCCCATCTTTGCTCACGTTCCGCGGGCTATGGCGCGGGCGTGGTAAAGTGGCCGCGCCGGGCGCACGAATCTCTCCGGCCGCGGTCGCCCACGAACCGTGCGGGGGCATGCCGCGCCTTAGGCTGGCGTATCTAGGCTGGCCCTCATTGGACCAACAGGCGCAACGCCAAGAGACTATGGCATTCGAAGACCACGGGGGGCGCGACAAGCACACCACGGCGCCTGGCTTGAAAACGCGGCGGGCGACCTCCGCCACGAACCCAGCTACGAGGAACCGCACCACCTGAAGACGTTCCCATGCACGGTTCGGGCAGTGTGGCCTTCTCGGTTCTTCGCGACCCGTGCCGCCAGCGAGCCAACGAGCCTCAAGTGCTGGCCACAAACAACAACGTGCGCCGTGACACAGATAGGCTCATGCACGAGGACGCGCCGCGTAGGCACGCCCCCCATGTCACGCTGGTACGACCTGCCCTCAGGCGGCACGGGACTCCCCACGCCGAATTGAGGCGCGCGATAGCCCTTTGGCAGGGCGCGTTTCCCGGCAAGTTAGCGCAGAATGTGGCTCGACCTATGGCCTTGGGGCTCGTGCATTCTCCGATCAAACAAGCCTGGCCGAGTTGCTTGATTAGTGCTGCCCAGCATTGCCACTCTGGCCAGTTAGCGACTGTTGGTTGAATTGCAACGCACGTGCCGCCGCGCGGCGCCCGATGCCCTTGTTGGAATCTCCGCCAATGCCAGCAGCCGGTGCGGTGCTTGCGGCCATGAGGGATATACGCCATAATGTTGCACGCGCGTTGGCTACTGCTTCATGGGCAAGGCTACTTCAAGAGGGCCGTCTCGGCGGCAAGCACAATGGGTGCGCAACAATGCTTCAACCTGATCGACGCGCCTTGGATCCCGGTGCTCTGGTCTAATGGCACGGCGGAACGAGTGGGCATCAAGCGTGCGCTCACCCAAGCCCACGAGATCCGCCAGCTCGCGTCTTGCAATCCCATGGACAATGTTGGCCTTCTGCGCTTCCTGCTCGCCGTGCTTTATTGGTGCAAGGGCAACCCTCCGGACGGCAATACCGGGATCGCACGCGATCCGTTTCCTTCCGAGTGGTTCGATAAGCTGGAACAGTACCGGCATTGTTTTAACCTTCTCGGCGATGGACGGCGGTTTTACCAGGTCCACGGCTCGGGCCGCCACAAATCTCTGTCTGCCAACTACCTCATGCATGAAATTCCAACAGGCACGAACGCCTGGCACTTCAGACACTCGACCGACAGGTTCGAGGGTCTCTGTCCCGCGTGTTGCGCAATGGGCCTCGTGCGGCTGCCCGTTTTTGCTACGTCCGGCGGAAGGGGCAAGCCACCAGGCATCAATCGCAAACCGCCGCTGTACGTTTTTCACGTGGGTCCGTCGCTTGCCGCTACTCTGCGGCTCTCGTGGCGCAAAGTGGAGAACCTCGGGCAAGCCGCATGGGAAGACCCCGAGGTGCGTCTGCCACAGGCCGGTGACGTGTCCATCCTCACCGGTTTGACATGGTTGCCGCGGCGAGTATGGCTAGACGATCCTGCTGAGCCCGAGGCACCGTGTATCGCATGCGGCACCAAGACGCGTCTCATCCGTTGCTGTGTGTTTGAGGGCATCGGCAGTAAAAGGAGTAACACAACGAGCAACTGGCGAGATCCCCATGTGCTTTACGAGTACCGCGGCCAAATTCCAACCGCGTTGTACGCTGATGATGCGTTGGCTGCACCCGACAAGGCGTCGCGCCAATGGGCTAAGATATTGGCTGAACTGTTACCAAACGTCGACTCGTGCGCCATTGCAGCTTGCGTAGTGGCATTCGCCACGGTGCAAAACGACAAGTATTTGGAAGCTAAGGAATGGTACATCCGTATCCCACATCGGCGTCTGGACGAAAACTGCCGCGATGTTCTGAAGCAATGGTTCAAGCACAACCCGCGATTGCCCGGGCAGCTCCGGCCGAGCAACAACAAAACGCCTCTCGAGATCAAAGCCGCGCTGTCCGCGATGCGGCAGCAGGTTGATAGTGCGGTATGCGCCAGGGTGTCTCAACTTTTATGCGGCGGAGCGAAGGCATGGAAGGATGCCCGGGCACAGTACGAGCCCATGTTGCGCTCCATCGCTTCCTCCGTCGCTCCGGGCGTCACCACCGCTGCATTGCAACGGCGCCGCACGTTAGTCCGCGCTGCGGCGTCGGATTTGCGCCTCAGCCGAGGAGTGCGAAATAGCGAAAGCAAGCTGGGCAGTCGTCCCATGACCGCCACGCTCCAATACATCCAACGTCTGCAGGACCTCAAGCCCGGCGTTCTCGGGCTCCTTCGCCTGCATGCAGCACAGCGGCTCGACACGTCCGTGGATGGGTTCGATCTGTTTACGGGCCTATGGTGGCCATTGCGCCAGGCCAATCAGGGCGCGCCGCGCCGCGAGGTCGCCTGGATGATTGCCAAACTGTACGCATATCACCCAATTGCACACTCTCCAGGCCACACACTCGCGCACCAGTTGGGTGCGTGCTGTCGCCACAATCCAAGCCGTGAGCGATTTCAGCGCAGGTTCGACGAGCTTCTCGTAATGCCCCTGGCCGGCATGGAACGCCCACTGCAATGGGCGCTCGACGCGATAGCCTCAGCACGGGACTTGAACCTAAACAAGTTGGATTGGGTTAAACTGACCGACGACCTGTCAATCTGGCACCGCGAGGAGGTTCGCCTCGAGTGGGCCAGGCAATTTCTTGAGTCAGCGAAACAGTAAGGAGGAGCGCATGCTGGTCGAAATCCATATGATCCAGAACCACAGTCCGGCCAACCTGAACCGCGATGACTTGGGAGCACCAAAGACCTGCTATTTTGGCGGTGTTCTGCGCTCTCGGATCTCCAGCCAGTGCCTGAAGCGCAGCATCCGCAGGAGCAGCGAGTTCGCCAAACTGGCCGGCGGCATCCGTTCGCGCCAGTTGCCGCAGCTCATTGCCAACGAACTTCCGCAACAACGTGACGCCAAGAAGCGCGCTGCGGCGATATTGAAGAAGTGTGGCATCATGACCAAGGATGACTATCAGACCGATATGCTCGTGTACACCACCAAAGCAGCAATCACCAAGATGGCTCAACTCCTGACCCAGAATGCCGACGATGACACGCTGGCCGAGGGGTTCGGCCGTATTATCTGCCAGGAGGTTGCCGTGCCCGACATGGCGCTCGCTGGCAGAATGCTTGAAACAGGCAAGCTGGTAGGCACAACGGTCGAAGGTGCTCTGCAGGTGGCTCATGCCATTTCAACACACGAACTGCGCCAGGAAGTCGATTATTATGTCGCGGCGGATGATATTCGCGGCGACCACGCTGGCGCCGGCTATCTCAGCGAAGCAATGTTCGCATCGGCCTGCTTCTACAAGTATTTCTCGATCCATTGGGAAGGGTTAGTCAGCAACCTGGCGGGCTTCGGAGCAAACCATAAAAAGCTTGCCGCCCACACGGTTGGCGCGTTTCTGCGTGCGGCGGCGCTGGTGAATCCCACTGGTAAGCAGAACAGCTTCGCGGCGCACAATCCGCCTGAGGGTATCTTGGTTGACCTTCAGGAAGCGCCACGCAGCTACGCCAATGCGTTCGCGAAACCTGCCGTGCCGGGCGAACGCGACCTTGTGTGCCAAAGCATTGCGCAACTCGGGCAGTATGTTTACGACCTCGACGCCGGGTACGGAAGGCCTCACAATCGTTTCTGGTTTTCGCCGAACCTGCGCCACTCGCTCACGGCTCGGTCGGACGGAACTGAAGTGCTCGTTGCGTGGGATAATAATAATAACCTTAAGTCGCTGGACGACTTGATACGTGAAGTCGTGGCCGGCCTCGGTCATAATTGGGAGGACGTGAAGACGGTGGGAATCCAGGAGCCTGACCCGTGAGTGCCGACACTCTGTTTCTTCGCTTGGAAGGCCCCTTGCAGGCTTGGGGGGACCACAACTCGAAGTTCGTTATTCGGCGGACGGCCGAAGCTCCGACCAAGTCGGGGGTCATCGGCTTGCTCTGTGCCGCTCTGGGGGTTTCACGCCTCGAAGCTGCGAACGGCTGGCTCGGGCGCCTTAGCAGCATGTGCATGGGCGTTCGCGTGGATCGTCCCGGGGTGCGCTGGTGGGACTACCACACGGTCGGGGCCAAGACGCGCTTGCCGACCGCCGAACGCCCCGGCAAGACAAAGGAGGGACCGATCCTGACCCGTCGCGAGTACCTCTGCGATGCGAGCTTCCTAGTCGCTCTTAGGGGAGAACCCTCTCTGGTGGCTGAACTGCACGTGGCCTTGGGGAAGCCACGTTGGCCGCTCTTTCTCGGGCGCAAGTGCTGCCCACCATCGCGTTCGTTGCTGGAAGCCGCGCCGGGGCGTTTTTCAGACCTTTGCGCCGCGCTCGCCTCCGTGCCCTGGGAACGCCGCTTCGACAGCGACGTAGTGCCCCAGCGAGTCGATTGCCTCGTGGAGTGGCGCCCTACCGCGGAGCAGCCCAAGGCACCCAATGACGCCCTGGTCTGGTACGACGTGCCTACGAGCTTCCAGCCGCCAGCCCACGCTCCTAGGTTGGTGCTTCGGTGCAGTCTCGCCCTAGGGCCCAATGGCGATTGCCCCGTTGCCGACCGAGCCGCCCAGAAAGACACACCCTCCCCGCCGCGCCCCCGAGCCGACTATGCCAATACCGAATACCGGCGGCGACGGGAGGATCGCCTAAAGGCGGACCACGGCCTCTGCGTATTCTGCAAAATGCCCGCAGATACCGTCCACCATGTTACTTACCGGCGTGTCGGCGGCAGCGAAGGCCAGCATGATCTCCGCTCGCTCTGCCGCCTTTGCCATGATGCCGTTTCCATGATCGAATATGGGCTGAGCATGGGTCTCGAGCGCATTGACCCTGTGGACATCCGCTGGCGCGATGCCATTCTGCGCAAGCGCGACGAGATCATTCGCTTTCGTTCCCTCGAAACCCGGCGCCGCAACCTCACTGCGGACGATGCGCAATAGCCATGTACCTTTCCACTTTGCTGATCGATGTCGGCACCAACCCCGACCGCCCGCGGCCCGGCCGAATGTGGCTCCGGAACGTTTATCACGTGCATCAGAGACTTTGCATGGCCTTCCCATCGAACGCGCGTAATAGGTATGATCCCCATTTCGTCAAGCCCTACCAGCCGCAAGATTTCGCCCACAGCCAGCTCCATGTGGTTCGGGACGCGGATGCGAGATTTCTGTTCCGGATCGACCCGCTCCCCGGCGGCCGGGTTATGATAGTTGTGCAGTCGGCGGTGCGGCCCGATTGGGACTATGCCTTCCACAACGCCCAGTGTTTGTTGGCCGCCCAACCCAATGTACAAGCCTTCGATCCCAACTTTAGACAGGACGAGGTGCTTCGTTTCTGCCTGGTTGCGAATGCGACCCGTAAAATCGACACCAAAAGCGGCCCCGGCGGCCAGAGGCGTAACGGGCGGCGCGTTCCAGTGCAGCAAGCGCACCTTCAACAATGGCTCACGAGCCGGGCGGGGCGACACGGGTTCGCGATCGTGCCTCGTTCGCTGGCGGTGGAGCCCGGTTACGTGTATGTAACCAAGCCTGCGACTGGCACAAAGTGCCGGCTTTACAGCGCCCGTTACAAAGGGTTGCTCAGAGTCGTCGACCCAGGCCGCTTGCGGGAAACCCTTTTACGAGGACTGGGCCCCGCAAAGGCCTTTGGCTTTGGCCTCCTAAGCGTGAAGAGAACCTACTGATGGACAGCCTCATGCAGCTCGTTCGTTTCCAGGACCGCCTCAGCTACCTGTACCTAGAAAAGGGGCATATCGAGCAGGACGCGAAGTCGATTGCCTACGTGACCGAAAAACACCGCGTGCCCATTCCCGCGGCCGACCTCGCCTTACTCATGCTAGGGCCCGGAACGACCGTTACCCACGAGGCGATTTGCAATCTTGCCGACTGCAACTGCACAGTTGTATGGTGTGGCGAGGAAGGAGTTCGCTTCTATTGCCATGGGCGCGGCGGCACGCATTTCTCGGCCAACCTTCTGGGCCAGGCAGCACTCGCAGCCCATCCACGAACCCGCCGCCAGGTCGTGCTTCGTATGTACGAAAAACGGTTCGGCGAACCGATCGACTCCAAAATGCACATTGAGGCTATACGAGGCAAAGAGGGCCACCGAGTTCGCACTGCCTATCAAAGCTATGCCACACAGTTCGGCCTGCAATGGAAAGGTAGGAGCTTCGATCCGCTCGACTGGGGCCGCGGCGACGCGCTGAATCGGGCCGTGTCCACTGCCAGCGCGTGCTTGAACGGCGTTGTCCAGGCGGGCATTGTGAGTGCCGGCTACTCACCGGCAATCGGCTTCATCCACACAGGCAAGATGCTCTCTTTCGTTTACGATATCGCAGATCTCTACAAAGTGAGCGAGTTCGTGCCCTTAGCGTTTCGATGCGTCGCCGAGAGCGAGCAGAACGTTGAGACCCGGGTACGCCGAGCCTGCCGCGATCTGTTTCGCAAAACGAAATTCCTTGAACGGTTGTTACCCGACATTCGAGAGGTGCTTTATGGTCGTAATGATTCTGGAACGAGTCCCCGTGAGCCTCCGTGGGGATCTGAGTCGCTGGATGATCGAACCGAAGGCCGGGATATTCCTTGGCCGCATGACCGCCCGTGTCCGTGATGAACTGTGGAAGAAAGTCACTTCCGCAGGGCGGTACGGTGCCTGCCTACAAATCTGGGCCTCGCCCACGGAACAAGGCTTTCAGTTTCGCCAGCTTGGTGATCCATCTCGGGAGATCATCGATTGTGAGGGGCTATATCTTGTAGCTAAGCCGCCGTCCTGACCAAGATGTTGAGGTTGTCCCCACGCACGTGGGGGTGAACCGCACTGGCTGGCACCAGACCGTGCCGAGATGGGGTTGTCCCCACGCACGTGGGGGTGAACCGACGATCATCGCTCATCGTTGAAGACGATCGGTGTTGTCCCCACGCACGTGGGGGTGAACCGCTTTGGGCTGCGGCGGGCTGCACGTCCAGCACGTTGTCCCCACGCACGTGGGGGTGAACCGACCATCCCAGAGTTCGACAAGGACTTCCAGTCGTTGTCCCCACGCACGTGGGGGTGAACCGGAAGTCCAGGGCATCACCGATCCGGAACACGCTGTTGTCCCCACGCACGTGGGGGTGAACCGCGGGGGTGGGATTGCTGCGCCGAACTAATCCCGTTGTCCCCACGCACGTGGGGGTGAACCGCCTGGGCAGACGCCTTCGACAGGATGCGTGCAGTTGTCCCCACGCACGTGGGGGTGAACCGAGTTCATGAGGGTACATCAGAGCACTCATCGAGTTGTCCCCACGCACGTGGGGGTGAACCGCCGCGCTGGCAGGCCGTTCGCTATG
>FWWM01010174.1_pt1 | contig 16274 bp, 18 predicted proteins | sample 2228351 | NCBI WGS metagenome assembly FWWM01 (sample SAMEA103939774, study PRJEB20133) | metagenome | reverse complement strand
TACGTCCTTGAACACCCGCGCCAGCACGTGGTGGATGCCGGGGCTGGCGTTGGCATAGGGCGGCCCCTCGTAGAAGGTGAACTGGCGGTCGGCGGGGCGCCCCTCGACGCTCTTGCGGAAGATGTCGTGCTCCTTCCAGAAGCGGAGGATCTCCTTCTCCAGGTCGGGGAAGCTGACGCGACTGGAGACGGGCTGGAAGACGGGCCTGCCCCTGCTCATGGTCGTGCGCTGGCGCTCCTGCGTTCCGGAATCCTATTGTTCCAGACCTGGAGCCAATCTTCCACCTTGAGAAAGTCCCCGTCCACGCTGGCGATGTGGCGGGGGATGACCAGATGACTTCAAAATGCGCGGGGGTGGGGTTCGTTAAAGAGGTGCTCTACCGCCAACGGCGGCTACTCGTCGCCCTCGTCCGGCACTAGCTCCCAGATGCTGACCCCCGCCTCGAGACGCAGCTCCGGGAGCGGCACTTCGCCCTCGGCCAGCACCTTCTGTCGCGGTCGGTAGTTAAGCTCGAGCCCCGACTCCGAGACCGCCACTTCCCGTTCGCTCATGCTCGCCACCCGTTGGAACCTTAGCCCTTCTCCCATCCCTCTGTCAAGCTGAGCAGCGACTCCCACAGCTGTGAGCGCTGCCCATCGCTGAGCAGGCGGCCCAGGGAGCGGAGGCGGTCTTCCAGATAGGCCAGGGCCGAGGGACGGTCGGTCACGTCGTCGCTGGCCGCCGCCTCGGCCAGCAGCGCCCGGGCCAGGCGCCCCATCTCCCCCTCCAGCCGGGCCTGCAGGCGCCGCCGCTGCTCCTCGTCCAGGGACGGCGGCAGGTGCTGACGGGAGAGGCCCAGGGGGGCCAGCACCCTCTCCTCCCCCAGCATGCGGGCCAGGTGCAGCAGCGCCTCGCGCTCCATGCCTAGCCCCTCCATTGTAGCTGTCGGGCCGCGGTGGACAGCGGCGACGGCGCCACGGTATCATGGAAGGCGACTGCAAGGAGGATACGAGGGTGGCTACCAGGTCAGCAGCCAAGGCCCACCGCCAGTCCCTGAAGCGGCGCCTGCGCAACCGGGCCGTCAAGAGCTACACCAAGACCGTCCTCAAGAAGGCCGAGGCGGCCATCGCCAGCGGCGACCCCCAGGCGGCCCGCGAGGCGGTGCGGGCGGCCATCAGCGCCCTGGACCGGGCGGCCAAGAAGGGCGTCCTGCACCCCAACAACGTCGCCCGGCGCAAGTCGCGGCTCATGCTGCGCTTCAACGCCATGGTGGCCGCCAAGCAGACGGGCGGCTGACGCCCCCTCCCAGACCGTCGCTCAGTCGCAGGCTCGGCCCCTTCGCCCCAGCAGCGCTACTTCCCCCAACGGCTGGACGAGGGCGGCGGCGCGTGCTATGCTAGGGGGCGCTTTAGGCAAGCAGACGCTAAGCTAAAAGGAGGTGCCCCATGACCCAGCAGCAGCAGCCCACCTCTATCCGCGAGGTGATGGAGGGGATGCCCAACGCCTTCCGCCCCGAGCGGGCCCAGGGGGTCAAGGCCGTCATCCAGTTCAACTTCACCGGCCAGGAGCCCGGCAACTGGGTGGTCACCATTGACCAGGGCAAGTGCGAGGTGAAGGAGGGGACGGCCGAGAGCCCCAACGTCACCATCAACTCCCCCTCCGAGGTCTGGCTGAAGATCGTGCGCCGGGAGCTGGACGGCGCCTCCGCCTTCATGAGCGGCCAGTTCACCTTCAGCGGCGACATGGGCATCCTGATGCAGATGCCCAACTGGTTCCAGCAGGGCTAGGGGCGCTTTCAGCTGCGCTGCACCAGGGTGCGGGCGTCGCGCCCCACCAGGACGATGATGTCCGCCGGGCCGTTGACGGGGGCGACGCCCGCACAGGCCCCGTTCACCACCCGCGATTCGGGCAGGCCCAGCCACTCGGCCAGCTTGCGGGCGGTGTAGGCCTTCCCCCCCAGGTCGCAGATGGTGGTCTCGGTGGTGCGGGCGCCGGCGGCGTTGGCCACCGACAGGCGCTCGGGCGGTATGCCCTGACCGCTGAGGAAGTCCCGCACCTGGGTGGCCAGACCGGGCACGTCGCTGCCGTTCTGCACCTCGATGCGGGCCGCCTCCAGCTCCACCCTTCCGTCCAGGAAGAACTGGCGCACCAGCGCCTGCATCTTGCTCTGGTCCCAGCCCAGCACGTCGGCCCCGTCGGGGGTGAACATGCGGTAGACCACGTCCTTCATGGAGTAGGTCTTGATCTGCTCGCGGGGGATGTCGCGCAGGGCCAGGGCCAGCCCCAGGGCACGGGCGGGGCTCACGTCCGTGTTCACCGAACGACGGAACTGGTCGTATAGCTCCCGCATGCGCACCGGGTTGAAGAGGAGGCCGGCGCTGGTGGCCTTGTCCAGCACCGCCATCATCACCTGCTGCTGGCGCTCGATGCGCTGCAGGTCGCTGGAGCCGTAGCGGATGCGGACGTAGGCCAGGGCGCGGCGGCCGTCCATGTGCTGTGGCCCGGGGCGGAACAGCACCTCCTGATAGGGGCAGCGGTTGCACTCGTTGTAGGCCGGGTCGTAGACCGTCTCGGGCACGTCCACGTCAATGCCGCCCAGGGTGTCCACGATCTGGACGAAGGTGGACCACTCCATCACCACGTAGTGGTCAATGGAGATGCCGAAGTTCTGCTTGATGGTGTCCTTCACCAGGGCGACGCCGCCCCCCGGGTAGCGGACGTCGGGCCACTCGGCCGCCTCGTAGGCCACGTTGATGCGCTGGTAGAAGCTGCCGCCGCGGCCGGTGGGGATGCGCACCCACAGGTCGCGGGGCAGGCTCAGCACCCCCGCCGTCTTGCTGTAGGGGTCCAGGGTGAGGATGGCGATGCTGTCGGTGCGGGCGGGCGTGCCCGGCGGGTCGTCGGGGCGCAGGTCCAGGCCCAGCAGCAGCACGTTGATGCGCTGTTCGGGGGTGGCCGCCTCGGGCGTCTTGCCGCTGTCCACGCCCGGCAGTTGCCCCAGGGGGCCCAGTCGCAGCTCGTTTCCGGGCAGGAAGTAGTCGTCCAGCTGGGAGGCCACGGCCAGCAGGCCGTAGAAGGCGGCCATAGCGAAGAGGGCGATGCCGAAAATGAGCAGAGGGTTGTAGCGGCCGCCCTGGCCGGCGGCGCCCGGTCGTCCACCCCTGGCGTCCCTACTCATGGGCCTCGGCAGCGGGGGCGGCCGTGGCCGGGGCCAGGTCGCCGCTCAGATGCCCCTTCCGCAACTCCATCCCCACCACGCGCCCCTCTCGCAGGAAGAGGCGCGGCACCCTGGGCCCGATGCCGCACAGGACTTCGTAGCTGATGGTGTCGCAGAGGGCCGCCACCTCCTCGGCCCGTATCTCCTCCTCACCCTGGCGGCCCAGGATGACCACCTCGTCGCCCACGGCCACGTCGGGCACCTCGGTCACGTCGGCCATGCACATGTCCATGCAGACCCGCCCAACGATGGGTGCGCGACGGCCCCGCACCAGCACCCAGCCACGGTTGGAGAGGACGCGGGGCAGGCCGTCGGCGTAGCCGCAGGCGACCAGCGCCACCAGGCTGCGCCGCCGCGCCCGCCAGGTGCGGCCGTAGCTCACCGACTCCCCCGGCTCCAGCCAGGTCAGGCGCTGGACGCGCGACTTGAGGGAGAGCACCGGCCGTAGCTCCACGTCGGGACGGGGGCCGGCGGGATAGCAGCCGTAGATGCCCACGCCCGGTCGCACCATCTCCAGGCTCATCTCCGGCATATCCAGAATGGTAGCAGTGTTGGAGACGTGGCGCACCGGCACCCAGTCCAGTTCGCCGGCCACGGCCAGGAAGAGGCGATACTGCTCCAGGGTGTAGGTCTTGTCGCCGTCCTCGGCGCTGGCGAAGTGGGTGAAGAGGCCCTCTACCCGCAGTTGGGGCACCTGACGCAGGAACCGGGCCAGGGCGATGGCCTCGGGGGGGCGCAGGCCGAAGCGGTGCAGGCCCGTGTCCACCTTGATGTGCACCGGCTGCAGCAGGTCACGGGCGGCGGCAGCATCGGCCAGGGCCAGGGCCAGCTCCCGACTGGCCACGGTGGGGATCACCCCCAGCTCGACGATGCGGCGGGCCTGGGCAGGCTCGCTGGGGCCCAGCACCAGGATGGGCGCGCCGATGCCCGCCTCCCGCAGCTCCTCCGCCTCTTCCAGGCAGACGACGCAGAGGCCATCGGCGCCGGCTTCCAGGGCGGCCCTGGCCACCCCCACGGCGCCGTGGCCATAGGCGTTGGCCTTCACCACCGCCCAGAGCTGGGCCCCCTGGGCCCGCGCCTTGAGGACGCGCACGTTGTGGGCCAGGGCGTCCAGGTCCACCTCCGCCCACAGGGGCCGCCCCGGCCACGGCTGCCGCTGGTCGGACACCTTCACCCCCGCTCTCTATAAAAAGAAACGGATGGGGTCGCCCCCAGGGTTCTCCCCGTCAGGGCACCAAGGACCACTCTTCGGGCAGGCGGTAGCGGAAGACCCGACCGGTGAAGGCCTCCCCGTCGAAGATGCGCGCCATCCCCGTCCGCCTGATCTCGCGATAGGTGTTGATGATCTGGATGATGCGCTTGTCGCGCAGGTTGAAGACCACCGCCCCCGCCTTTACCGGCTGCAGGCTGGCCTCGCGGGTCACCTCGTCCACCACCCGGAAGACGGGGTGCTGATAGGGTGGCCGACGCTCCAGCTCCTGGCGTATGGAGGCGAACTCGTCGGGCGTGTTGTGCTCGTCGAAGACGGCCAGCCCCGAGAGGACGTAGTCCTTCAGGGTGCGGTAGTAGGGGTCGGCCCGGTCCAGCAGCTCCTCCAGGGAGGCGGGGTTGGTGGCGCAGGCGGCCACCAGGGCGGGCAGGGCATCGGCATGGGCTATGAAGCTCACCGCACCCCTCTGGTCAATGACGGTGCAGCGAATGACATTCATGGCCCGACGGAGGCCCACCTCCAGCCCTTCCTTGAGGGTAACAACGCCCCCAGGCCCTGTCAACGCGAGCCGGGCGGCCGGCACCCCTACCTGGGGCGGCGGCGGAAGCGGACGGGCATGTGCTTGATGCCGTTGATGAAGTTGGAGCGCATCCGCTCCACCGGCCCGACCACCTCCACGTCGTAGGGACGCGACAGCAGCTCCTCGAACAGCACCCGCGCCTCCAGCCGCGCCAGGGCCGCCCCCAGGCAGAAGTGGGGGCCGCCGGCCCCGAAGGCCACGTGGTCGTTGGGCTGCCGGGTGACGATGAAGGCGTCCGGGTCGGGGAAGACGTCCTCGTCGCGGTTGGCCGAGATATACCACAGGGAGACGCGGTCGCCGGCCTTCATGGGCACCCCCCGCACCTCCGTGTCGCGGGTGACGGTGCGGCGCATATACATCACCGGCGAGACGTAGCGCAGCATCTCCTCCACCGCCGTGGGCACCAGCGAGAGGTCGTTGCGCAAGAGCTCCATCTGCTCGGGGTGCTCGGTCAGGGCCAGCAGGCCGCCCGAGATGAGGTTGCGGGTGGTCTCGTTGCCGGCCACCGACAAGAGCACGAACTGGGCGTGGCGCTCCAGGGTGGAGAGCTTCTCGCCGTCCACCTCGGCGTGCAGGTAGGTGGTCACCAGGTCTTCCCTGGGCTCCCGCAGCCGCTCCTCCTCCAGGCGGTTCAGGTAGGCGGCCATCTCCATGGCGGCGCCGGCGATGACCCGCCGGAACTGCTCGATGAGGGCCTGCACCTCCTCCTCCGTCTCGGGCGGCTTTTCGATGACGATGCCGCCGTATTCGGGGTCGCCGGCGCCCAGGATCTTGTTGCTCCACTGGAAGATCTTGTGGCGGTCTTCGTGGGGGACGCCCAGGAAGCGGGCGATGACCTGCAGCGGCAGCTCTGCCGCCACCTCGGTCACGAAGTCGCACTCGCCCTTGGCGATGGCGCTGTCCAGGAGGTCGTTGACCATCCGGCGGACGTCCGGCTCCAGGCGATTGACCATCCGGGGGGTGAAGCCGGTGCTAACCAGCCGCCGCAGCTTGGTGTGGCGGGGCGGATCGGTGGTGATCATCATCAGGTTCTGGCTGGGGAAGAACTCCAGGGTGGCCAGGGTGATGCCCTTGGCCGAGGAGAAGGTGGCCGTTTCCATGGAGACCTGCACCAGGTCGTCATACCTGGTCAGGACCCAGAAGCCACCCCCCTCCGGGTCCGGGTGCCAGAATACGGGCGCCTCCTGGCGCAGCAGCTTGAAGATGTGGTGGGGTGGGCCGTGGACGAAGGTCTCGCCGTCCAGCAGGTCCACGTCCTGGAGTCGCAGAGTCATGGCTCCCCCTCGCTTTCGCTCGCGCCCGCGGTCGTTGTCTGAGCACAATCTAAAACTTAGCATCTGCTTTGTCAACGGCGGGCAGGGACTGACGCTGCCCCCGGCCGGCGCCTATAATGGCCCTGCGAGGCGGTGGTGGCGACATGCCTTCCCAGGCCAGGAGCGTCCCCCTGGACAGGCGCCTGTGCCTGCTCAGGCCCGAGAGCATCGAGATCAAGCCTTCCCGCGGCGCCGTCGTCGGCCCCCTCTTCCTCCTGGCCGTGGCCGTGGGGCTGATGGTGCTGCTGGCCTTCACCATGGACCGCCTGCCGGCGGCTGCAGCGGCCGCCGTGCTGCTGCTGGCGCTGGTGCTGACGCCCATCGGCGGCATGGGCACCGTCTACTCCCTCTTCGGCGCCCACGTGGTGTTCGACGCCCGCAAGCAGTCGGCCCGCTTCCAGCAGGGGATGCTGGGGCTGGGGCTGGGCACCGTGGAGCTGGTGCCCTTCTGGAAGATAGAGCGCATCGAGCTGGCCGACTGGGAGGCGGGGGAGACGGAAGGCCGCGGCCCCGCCTTCCCCTTCCCTTTGCGGGGCTGGGAGATAGTGCTGGTCAAGACCAGCGGCAAATGCCTCTCGGTGGGCCAGGTCATCGTCCCCGAGGAGGAGGAGCTGATGGACGAAGGCTTCGGGCGGGCTTACGAGGTGGCCCGGGCCATCGCCGAGCTGACCGGAAAGCCGCTGCAGATCACCGCCGCCCTGGAGGAGCCCGCGGAGGAGCACCAGGAACAGACGGCGGGGAAGGAGGCGTCATGAGCTACGGCCCCGTGGAATACGAGCGCTTCGAGTCGGCCATCGGCCTCAACTGGTATCTGACCGACCCCAACCTGCGCTCCCTCATGGACATCTACCTGCCGCCGGAGCGGCGGGCCTGGGCCGAGGAGCACCTGGTGCGCTGGGGCGCCCTTTGCGGCCAGAGCATCGCCCGCCGCTCGGAGGTGGTGGACAAGAGCCCGCCCCGCCTGGAGCGCTACGACCCCTGGGGGCGGGAGGTGTGCCAGGTGGTCCACCACCCCGATAACCTGGCCAACAAGCGCGACGTCTGGGAACAGGGGCCCCACGCCCTGCAGGCGCGAGGGGAGGAGGTGCCCCCGGTGCTGGGCGGCGCCTTCACCTACATGCTCAGCCAGGCCGACACGGGGCTGGTCTGCGCCACGGGCATGACCGGCGGGGTGGCCGACCTGGTGGCCCGCTTCGCCCCGCCGGACGTCAAGGCCCGCTTCCTGCCCCACCTGCTCTCCCCCTCCTTCGACGAGGGGTGGGACGGCGCCATGTTCATGACCGAACTGGAGGGCGGCTCCGACCTCTCGCGCATCGCCACCACCGCCCGCCCTCTGGACGGCGACCGCTGGCTGCTGAACGGCTCCAAATGGTTCTGCTCCAACGTGGACGCCCGCGCCATCGTCACCCTGGCCAGGCCGGAGGGGGCGCCCGAAGGTCTGAAAGGCATCGCCCTCTTCCTGGTGCCGGCGCTGCGAGCCGACGGCACGCGCAACGGCATCGTCATCAAGCGCCTCAAGGACAAGCTGGGCACCCGCTCGGTGCCCACGGCCGAGGTGGACTTCGTGGACGCCGAGGCCTACATCCTCTCCAGCCCCCGCGGCGAGTCGTCGGAGGCCAGGGGCCTCAACCGCATGATGAGCATGGTCAACGGCTCCCGCCTGGGGGTGGCCAACATGGCCCTGGGCATCATGCGTCGCAGCTTCCTGGAGGCAGCCATCTACGCCGCCCACCGTCGCGCCTTCGGGCGCCGCCTGGACCAGCTCCCCCTGGTGCGGGAGACGCTGGTGGATATGGCCCTGGACCTGGAGGCCGCGGCCGCCCTGGTGTTCGAGACCTACAGCCATTCGGGGCGCCGGGGCGACGAGGAGTCGCGGCGCCTCTACCGTATCCTGGTGCCCCTGGCCAAGTTCCGGGCGGCCCGCAAGGGGGTGGAGCTGGCCAGCCAGGGCCTGGAGATCATGGGCGGCAACGGCTACATCGAGAACTTCCCCATGGCCCGCCAGCTCCGCGACGCCCAGTGCCACACCATCTGGGAGGGGACGGAGAACATCGTCGCCCTGGACGTGTGGCGGGCCATCGCCCGCGAAGGCGCCCACGAGGCCCTCTTCGCTCGCCTGGAGGCCGCCCTGGAGCGGGCCGACCACGCCGCCCTGTCGCGGCCGCGGCAGGTGGCCGCGGGCGTCCTGGCCCAGGCGCGGGAGGCCGTATCCTTCCTGGCCGCCGCCGACGACGAGCTGCGACAGCTCCACGCCCGCCGCCTCTCGTCCCTGCTGGCCGACGTCTCCCAGGCCGCCCTGCTCCTGGAGGAGGCCGCTCACGAGCTGGAGCGCGACGGTTCCGCCAGGAAGGCGGCGGTGGCCGGCCTGTTCGTGCGGCGGCGGCTGCAGTCGGCCCCCCTCGGCGGCATAGACGACGACCGGAGTGCCCTCAGGCTCTTCCCGGCGGTCGTCCGTTACGAGCCGCTGGAGCCGGCCGCCCTGCCGACCCCCTAGTCGTCCGCCTCGACCGGCGGGCCCGCAGCCTCCAGGACGACGATGCCGGCGGGGCGGATGGCCGCTTCCAGCTCGCTGTCGGGGTCGAGGGGCAGGTCGCCGTAGGTGCCGGGGGGCGACCGCACCTCCAGCTCCGCCCAGGGCGGCCCCACCGTCCGCACCCGCACCAGGCGAAAGTCGCGGCCCAGGCGCTGCTCCACCACCCGCACCCGCAGGCGGTTGTGGCGCACCGCCGCCGACAGGGGGCGGTCGGGGTAGATGAAGCGCACCTCCTCGGGGCGGATGTAGGCCAACACTTCCCTGCCAGGAGGGAGGTCTCTGGGGGCGGCCAGCAGCTCCAGACCGTCCCAGTCCAGGTGCAGGCCGTCGGCGGCGGCCGCCCGCACCCGCGCCCGCACCAGGTTGGGCAGGCCGAAGGCGCGGGCCACCTGCCAGCTGGCCGGGCTGGAGAGCACCTCCTCCAGCCGCCCCACCTGCTGCACCTTCCCTTCGGCGATGACGGCGATGCGGTGCCCCACGGCGAAGGCGTCCTCCAGGCTGTGGGTGACGTAGAGCACCGGCAGCCCCAGCTCCGCCTGCAGGTCGCGCAGCTCCCGCTGCAGACGGCCCTTGGCGTCGGGGTCCAGGGCCGAGAAGGGCTCGTCCAGCAGCAGCGCCGACGGCGCCGTGGCCAGGGTGCGGGCGATGGCCACTCGCTGCTTCTGCCCCCCCGAAAGCTGGGACGGGTAGTGGTGGGCCACGTGCTCCAGGCGCATGCGCCGCAGCCAGCGCAGGGCCTCCTCCCGCCGCCCCGGCCCGCGCAGGCCGAAGGCCACGTTCTCCAGCGCCGTCAGGTGGGGGAAGAGGGCGTAGTCCTGGAAGACGAGGCCCACCCGCCGCCTGTGGGCGGGGACGTTCACGGCGCGGTCGCGGCCGTCGCTGCGGAAGAGGAGGCGCCCGTCCAGCCATATCTCGCCGCGGTCGGGACGCAGTAGCCCGGCGATGGCCCGCAGGGTCATGGTCTTGCCCGCCCCCGAGGGGCCGTAGAGCACCATCACCTCCGCCCCCACCGACAGGCGCACCTGCAGGTGGAAGGCCGGGTAGCGCTTCTCGATGTCCACCAGCAGGCGCTCGGCGCTCATGGCCGCCTAGCGCTGGGCGGGCTGCTCCAGCCGCCGCGTGGCGAAGAGGGCCAGGAAGGCGATGCCGCTCAGCAGCAGCGAGGTCTGGGCAGCCAGGGCCAGGTCGCCGTTCAGGGCGGCGTCGTAGACCACCATGGGCAGGGTGCGGGTGCGACCGGCGATGTTGCCCGCCACCATCAGGGTGGCGCCGAACTCGCCCAGGGCGCGGGCGGCGCCCAGAAAGAGGCCGGCCAGGATCCCCCGATGGGCCAGGGGCAGCGTCACCCGCAGCAGCACCTCCGGCTCGGAGCGGCCCAGGGTGCGGGCGGCGTCCTCCAGCTGGGGGTCCACGGCGGCGATGGCCGCCCGCGCCGACTGCAGCATCAGCGGCAGGCCCACGGCCGAGGCCGCCACCGCCGCCCCCTGCCAGGTGAAGAGCAGGTCCAGCCCCAGCCACTCGCGGACGGGGCTGCCCCGGCCCAGGACGTAGAGCAGGAAGAAGCCCACCACCGTCGGCGGCAGCACCAGGGGAAGGGTCAGCACGAGTTCCAGGAGCGTCCGGCCAGGGAAGCGGACGCGGGCCAGCAGGAGCGCCAGGAGGGTGCCCGCCACCCCGATGACCAGGGTGGCCACCCCCACCACCTTGAGAGACACGATCAGCGCCGAAAGCAACGCTACCTGCTCACCAGCGCCGGCAATTCGTAGCCGTAGCGCTGCCAGAGGGCGGCCGCCTCCGGCCCGGCCAGGTAGTCGGCCAGGCGCCGTGCGGCTCCCTCCCTAGGCGTCCCCTTCACCACCGCCAGCGCCTGGTCTATGGGGTCGTAGAGCTCCCGCACCACCTCCAGCCGCTGCCCCGACTCGTTCACCACCAGCGAAAGGGCGGTGAAGGCCACGTCGGCGTTGCCGGAGCGGGCATACTGGAACGCCTGCTGGATGTTTTCGGCGATGACGATCCTGGGCTGCAGGGCTTCCCACAGGCCCAGGCGCTGCAGGGCCTGCCTGGCGGCGGCGCCGTAGGGCGCCTGGTCGGGGTTGGCGATGGCGATGCGCCGCACCGAGGCCGATCGCAGGTCTTCCAGCGAGGAGAGGGCGAGGCCCGAGTCGGCCCGCCACCACAGCACCAGCCTGCCGCGGGCGTAGACCCGGACGGTGTCGGGCAGCACCAGCCCCTTGGCCGCCAGCGTCTCCACGTGCTGCCGGTCGGCCGCCAGGAAGAGGTCAACGGGCGCGCCGCGCTCTATCTGGACAGCGAGCTGGGCGGTGTTGCCGTAGTTGACCTGCACGCGAATGCCCGTCCGCTCCTGGAAGGCCTCAAGCAACGGCGGCAGGACGTCGGCCAGGTTGGCGGCGGCCGATACCAGCAGGGTCGTCTCGCCCTCGCCGGGCGTCGCCTCGCGGCCAGCGCAGGCCGCCAGGAGCAGCGCCAGCAGGACAGCTACGGCTGTGCGCACCTGACCTCCTCTTCCAGGGACTGGAGCCAGCGCAGGGCCGCCTCGGTCATGGCCGCCCGGAAGCCGTAGACGGAGCGGGCGAAGGGGTCGCGGGCCTGCTCCCGGGCCGTCCGCCAGGCGGTCAGCCGCCGGGCCAGGGCATCGGCCTGGGCCCGCAGCAGCCGCTCCCCCTCGTCGGCGGAGAGGGCCCCGGCGAAGTAGAGGCGGCCCAGCAGACCCAGGCGCATGTCCCGCAGCCCCTGGACGGGGCGGCGCAGCCACTCCAGGAAGGCCGCCTCTCCCTGGGGTGTGAGGCGGTAGGCGGCGCGGCGGCGAGGGCCCTCGGCCGGCCCTGCCTTGTCTACCCAGCCACGGGACTCCAGCTTGGCCAGGATGGCGTAGACCTCGTTGCGGCGCAGGCGCCAGACGTGACCCAGGGGCGCCCCGGGCTGGAACTGCCTGGCGATGGCGTAGCCGTGGCGTGGGGCCTGACGCAGCAGCCCCAGCACGGCGTATTCGGCGTCGGTGTTGGGCCTCATAGTCAGAAGCTGACTATCGCCTTTATACGCCCCCGTCGCCCTCCGGTCAACCCCGCCGGGCGCATCCGGACGGGGGCGCCACCGGTCGCGACCGCCTGCGCCCACTCCGGATCCCTCTCGGGCGGGCACCCGTTTTCGGCGACGTGTGCCCCGGGCCGGTTGACCGGGCGGGCCGCGCTTGCTACACTTGTTCTACCGAACAGGCGTTCCAGGAGGGGCCATGAGGGAGCTGACCCCCAAGCAGCAGCGCATTCTGGAGTTCATCCGGCGCTTCATCGAGGAGCACGACTACCCGCCCAGCATCCGCCAGATACAGGAGGGGTGCGGCCTCAGCTCCACCTCGGTGGTGGACTACAACCTGCGCATCCTGGAGCGGCTGGGCTACATCCGGCGCGACCGGGAGGTGTCGCGGGCCATCGAGCTGCTGGGGCCGGCGGGTCGGCGGCGGCCCCGCACCGTGCCGGTGCCCCTGGTGGGCACCATCGCTGCCGGCCAGCCCATCCCCGTGCCCAGCGAGGACGCCTGGTCGCCCGCCTGGGAAGAGGTGCTGGAGCTGCCGGCCGACATGGTGGGCGGGCGGGAGAACGTCTTCGCCGTGCGCGTCAGGGGCAACTCCATGATTGACGCCCTGGTCAACGACGGCGACATCGTCGTCCTCGAGCAGACGTCCACCGCCCGCGACGGCGAGATGGTGGCGGCCTGGCTCAAGCGGGAGGGGGAGGCCACCCTCAAGCGCCTCTATCGCGAGGGCGACCGCGTCCGCCTGCAGCCGGCCAACGAGGCCATGGCCCCCATCTACACCGAGGCCGACAACGTGGAGGTCCAGGGGCGGGTGGTGGCCGTCCTCCGCTCCCTGTCCTAGCCCCCTACTCCTCCTCCCAGGGCAGGGGCGGGGGGCGCAGCGGCTCGGGCCGCCGCCGCTCCACATAGTCCCGCAGCCCCTCCCGCATCTCCGGCGAGCGCAGGCTCTCCCGGTGCAGGTGCGCCTCCAGCGCCAGGCCATCGGGCAGGGGCAGCGAAAGCCCCCACAGGGCGGCCAGGCGGTCGTTGCGCAGGGAGGTCTGGGGGTAGGTGGTCATGTGCCTGGCCACCGCCAGCGCCCGCTCCAGGGCCCTCCCTCGCGGCACCACCTCCTGCACCAGCCCCATGCGCAGGGCCTGGCGGGCGTCTATCAGGGCGCCCGTCTCGATGAGGTAGAGGGCGTTCCCCAGCCCCACGATGCGGGGCAGGCGCTGGGTGCCGCCGTCCACCAGGGGCACCCCCCAGCGGCGGTTCAGCACCCCGAACTGGGCCGCCTCGTCGCAGATGCGGAAGTCGCACCAGCAGGCCAGCTCCAGGCCGCCGGCCACGCAGTAGCCGTTGATGGCGGCGATGGTGGGCTTGGGCACGTCGGTGACGCGGGTGAAGCCCATGGGCCCGTAACGGTCGGCGCCGGGCCGCCGCACGATGGCCACGTCGGCGTCGTGGGCGTATTTGAGGTCGAAGCCGGCACAGAACGCCTCGCTGCCCGCCCCCGTCAGCACCAGCACCGCCAGGTCGGGGTCGTTGCGGAAGGACTCCACCGCTTCGTAGAGGAGCTGGGCCGTCTCGCCGTCCACGCAGTTGCGCACCTGGGGACGGTTGATGGTCACCACCAGCACCCGCTCCTGCCGCTCGGTCAGCACCTTGGGCGCGTCCATCTTGTCACCTCCTGGCGACAGCAGCGCCAGCATAGGGCGGCAGCGACGGGGGCGTCAACGAACCGGCCCGTCCGGCAGCGGGGCGAGCGCTCACCCGCGCCGGTCGCGCCGGGGCGTAGTCAGGGTGCTGCCCGGGCGCTAGACTAGGGCTGACCAACCCACCGGTAGGAGGCGGGCCATGGATCCTGGCACCTATCGCGGCTTCGAGGTCGCCCTGCACGACCCGGGCATCGCCCTGGTGACCTTCAACCAGCCCGAGCGTCTGAACGGCCTCACTCAGGCCACCAAGCGCGACCTGGTGGAGTTCCTGGCGCAGGCCCAGATGGACGACGCCGTGCGGGTGGTGGTCTTCACCGGCAGCGGCCGCGCCTTTTCGGCCGGCGACGACATCACCGGCCGGCCGGTGGACTACGGCGGCGCCCGTGCGCTGCTGCCCGACATCCCGCCCGGCCACCGCCACCCCCTGGGCACCTACGACGCCCTACGCGCCATCTCCCAGCAGCTCAACCTGGCCGTGCGCCAGCTCAGCAAGGTGACCATCGCCGCCATCAACGGTGTGGCCATCCAGTCGGGCCTGTCGCTGGCCCTGGCCTGCGACTTCCGCCTCGCCTCCAGCGAGGCACGGCTGGGCAGCGGCACCCTGCGCTTCGGCCTCCTGCCCGACGAGGGCGGCCACTTCCTGCTGGTGCAGCTGCTGGGGGTGGCCAGAGCCATGGACTTCCTGCTGCGCAACCGCATCGTCTCGGCGCAGGAGGCGCTGGCCCTGGGGCTGGTGCACGAGGTGGTGGAGCCGGAGCAGCTGCTGGAGCGGGCGCTGGCCCTGGCACGGGAGCTGGCCCAGGGGCCCCAGGTGGCCATGCGCCTGCTGAAGCGGGCCATCTACAACGCCGCCGAGATGGGGATGCTGCAGGCCTTCGACGACATCGCCGCCCGCACCGCCATCAGCGACCACCACCCCGACGCCCGCGAGGGGGTGGCCGCCTTCCGCGAGAAGCGCCCGCCCCGCTTCAACCGCTGGCTGGAGGAGGGCGGGAGGTAGGCCCATGGGCAAGAGCAAGCTCATGTCCCTGGAGGAGGCGGTGGCCCGCTTCGTGGCCGATGGCGACGTGGTCTACGCCGGCTACCTCTGCATCCCCTTCGCCCTCACCCACGAGATCGTCCGCCAGGGCCGGCGCGACCTGGAGCTGGTGGGGGCCTCGGTGGTCTGGCCCACCACCGAGCTGGTGCTGGCCGGCTGCTGTCGCCGCATCCGCAGCGGCTACATCGGCGGGCCGCTGCGTTGCCGCGACATCGAGGCCATGATGGCCACCGGCGAACTGGAATACGAGGACTACAGCAACCAGGGGCTGGCCCTCATGCTCATGGCCGGCGCCCTGGGCATCCCCTTCATCCCCACCCGCAGCTTCCTGGGCACCGACTACCTGGAGCGGGCCGAGGAGCACCCGGGGCGCATCCCCGGCTACAAGCGCCTGCAGGTGATGGAGTCGCCCTTCGACGGCCAGCGGGTGGTGCTGCTGCCCGCCATCCGGCCCGACGTGGTGATCATGCACGCCCAGCGCGCCGACGAGGAGGGCAACGTGCAGATGTGGGGCCACCTGGGCGACGCCCGCTGGGGCCTCTGGGCCGGACGCAAGATAGTGGTGACGGTGGAGGAGATCGTGCCGACGGAGGTGGTGCGCGCCGACCCCAGCCGCACGGTGGTGCCGGGGGCCATCGTCAGCGCCGTGGTGCACTGCCCCTACGGCGCCCATCCCGGCGGCATCGCCGGCTACTACGACTTCGACTACCTCTTCTTCGCCCGCGTCATGGCCCCTGCCCTGGCCTCGCGGGAGGCCTTCGCCCGCTTCAAGGAGGAGTGGATAGACCCGGGGGTCTCGGACCGGCAGCGCTACGTCGCCCGGGTGAGGGAGGTCATCGGCGAGGAGGCCTGGCAGGCCCTGCACCTGGACCGCCACGTGCGCCCCCTGGCGCCGGTGGACTACGGCTACTCGGCCGCCCTGAACCTGCCCCGGCGGGAGGACCTGGCATGAGCGAGGACGGCTACAGCCTGGCCGAGCTGATGTGCATCGAGGCGGCCCGCCTCATGCCCGACGAGGGGGTGGTGGTGCTGGGGCTGGGGCTGCCGGTGCTGGCCGGCGCCCTGGCCAAGTGCCTGCACCACCCCGACCTGGTCATCTGCACCGAGGTGGGGGCCATAGACTGGCGCCCCGACCCGCAGACGGTGCCGCGGGCGCCCATCGGCATCCACGACCTGGTGCTGAACGAGGGCAGCGCCATGACCACCGACATGGTGGACGTGCTGGCCACCCTGCTCATGGGCGGGAGGGTGGACCTGGGCGTCCTCACCGCCGCCCAGATAGACCGCTACGGCAACCTGAACACCCTGGTCATCGGCGACTACGCCTCGCCCGAGCGGCGGCTGGCCGGCACCGGCGGCAACACCGACATCGCCTGCCTGGCCCGTCGCGTCATTGTGCTCATGCCCCAGGAGCCGCGTCGCTGGGTGGAGCGGGCCGACTTCATCACCAGCCCGGGCTACCTGGACGGGCCGGGGGGAAGGCGTCGGGCCGGCCTGGAGCCGCAGGGCCCCAACCTGGTGGTCTCCACCATGGGCGTCTACCGCTTCGACACCCCCGACGGGGGCGAGACGGGCTCCTGCCAGCCGGTGCTGGAGGCCGTCTTCCCGGGGGTGGAGCCGGGGGTGGTGCAGGCGTTGCTGCCCTGGCCCCTGCA
>FWWM01010610.1_pt1 | contig 16280 bp, 18 predicted proteins | sample 2228351 | NCBI WGS metagenome assembly FWWM01 (sample SAMEA103939774, study PRJEB20133) | metagenome | reverse complement strand
CAAGTGCAAGTGATAAGTATTTGCAATGAGCACTTGGATCCCGATCTTCTTGAGGTCGTCAGGGCCGACAGCTTTGACCGTCGCTTGAGTGCCCACGGCAACGAACGATGGGGTATGAATAGCGCCATGAGGGGTCGTGAGAACTCCCACGCGGGCGCGGGTGTGGGAATCGCGAGATTCAACAGAAAAGAGTCTCATAGCTTAATAAAAGATCGTCCTCGTCCGATGGTACGGCCTCTGTCGGAATTCTTCGCATTGCCCAAAGTTCCACAAGAGCCAATCGATCTCGAAGCTGCGCAGCGGTCGCCCACGCTTCTCTAACTCACGCTTGAGCAATTCTACCGCCCAGATGGTGTGCGCGCGAATCTCGATCTCTTCCATGCTGCCTGGTGGAAGCTCCTCACGATGGTCGATCTTGGTCGCAAGCTCTGCGCTGTAGCGCAGAACCCCAAGATGGCGCAAGACTTGCGGCACTTTATAGTCCGCAAACGCCGTCAACTCGGCTATGTCTGCAAACTCCCCCCAGCTCCGCCCGCCAAAAGCCCCATAGAGGTCCGCACAAAAGATCTGCGCCCGCTTGTAGAAATACACCCTGCGCCCACGATAGGTCGCCTCATCGCGAAAGCTCGAAAGATCTTGAGCTAGAAGCTCGACCAGCCGCACCGCCGAGCGCTCAGCACGCTCGACCAGCCGTGCTGCTTGGCCATTATATCTCTCCTGCAAGACCGCCCCAGCTTCACGCAGGACCTTCACTCGTTCGTCCAGCAGAGGGATATCGTTCTCCCCATCGAGAATTTTTTGAAACGTCGCGCTATCCAGATGCGCGAGAAACGCCGCATCTAAAATGCGATCCCCGCGCTCAACAGCGTCCTTAAGAGCCGTCGCGAGTGCCCTATACCCATCGTGCTCACGATAGCGCCAGCGCGGCTCCGGCCAGAAGCAGAAATTCAGACAATCGAGCACGAAGAGATACTGCACCGTGCGCTCTGTGCCGTCGCGAAAGTGCAGCCCGTTCCAGACGAAGCTCGACGGCTGCTGGGCTAGCTCACGCGCGCTCCGACGCAGAGCATCCAGATCTATAGCGACATGCTCAGCGTGCTCGACCACCCAGCGCACAGATTCTAAGACCCTTCTCATAGAGAGTCTGATTATAATTCGACAAATCTCCGCGCACAACGTACAATAAGAGCAAATATGTCCGACAAGCTCGAGCCGACTCGGTTGGCCATTGCCGTCTTCCGCTCGTGCGTCTACGAGATCGTGCTCTGTGAGACTGAGTTTGATTGGGAGGCGCTGCGCCGCTGGGAGTTTATCCTCAAAGGCGGCGACGTAAAAGAGTATTCTATCACGCGGCGCTTCCAGGCGTTCGTTCGTGCCAAGGAGCGCGCCCGCAATCCCGAGAATCTCTCGGCCTATCTGCTCTATCGGCTCAGCCACGGCGGCGCTGGCCCTGACGACGGGCTCGCCCTCGATGAAGAGAGAGCCCCTCAGAAGGGACCCCATTGTATCAGCTGCGGCGGCTTGATAGATCAGACCCGCCGCGCCCAGATGCTCGAGCGCCTCCGCGCTGGCTTCCGCATGTCCGACCTCAAAGTCCCCATAGACTGCGAAGAGCTCGTCAATACCCATCTCACTCAAGCAGAAATGCACGAGTTTGTGGGACACCAAGTGAGCTTCAGCTACCAAGAAAGGCTGATTAATGAGGCTTTTGACGAACTGGCAACACAAAAGACACCGTAGAGAATCTCTATCGAAAGCGCACGCTCTTGTGCTATACTGAAAGGGTGGTCGCGATGGCTGAGCGAGATCCACTCAAGGAGATCATCGGGGCACCGCCAGGGGAGATCGCGTACGCATCTCATCCCAGTGCAAGCGTCTTGCGAGACTATATCGCAGGGCGGCTCAGGAGAAGGGGAAGCTTCGAGGTCAGCGGGCTGCAATCTGGAAACTTATCGAGATGGCATCGCGCGGAGATCACCGCGCATCTGTTGACGTGTCAGCGCTGCGCCCAGCTTGTCACGGCACTACGTCAGGAGCCTGCACGGTTCTCTCTGGCGCGCGCGCCGGTGCCCGCCTTCGCTCGCGCGGTGATGCTCGTTCAACTTGTTATTATCATTGGCTTAGTTGGGGTGATCTACTTCAAGCCTGCGCCGTTCTTCTCGTCGCTCAGCCCCACGGCATCGGTCATCCCTGCGCCAGAGATCACCAAGACCCGCGAGCCAGCCCCGCCACACCCACAAGCCCTCGAGCAGTCGTCTGATCCTATTCCCCAGCTCGTGCAAGCGTACCCCCAAACACTCCACGTGGTCTTCCACCAGGACACGCCACTGCGCGAGCTGACACACTTGATGCAGAGCATCAACGGGATCTTGATCTTAGTGCACCAGGGGGATTTTGTGCTTCGGCTCCCTTCAGACGATCAGGTAGACAATATCATGGAAAAACTCACGCAAAGCCCTTATATTCTTGAAGTGCGCAAGGACTGAAAGGAGGTTTTATGCGCAATCGCTGGTGGCTTCTCGGCGTTGCGGGAGTGGTGATAATCGGCGTTGTGGTCGGCTGGACGATCTATGAAGCGTCGGCTGACCCGCTGCGGGGGATCGAGACGGTCGCGATCGAGCCCGTTGAGAACCTTCCAGAGTTTGTGCAAGAGGGCGTGTTGGGGCAGCTCACGGTGCAATTTCAAGATCGTGGGATTCGCATAGACGCGGCAAACCCCGATGCTGTCATCCGCATCAACGTGGAGAAATTCGAGCTGACTGAAGCCGGGTTCTATCTCAATGCTTCTCTAGAGATCGAGAAGAAGACTGGGGAGCAGCGCAAGATGATCTTCACTCTCAGCATCGACAAGAACGGGATCAAAGCGCAGTTAAAGCGAGCGTGAAGTTAGGGTTCTTGCGGGGCGTGTTGAGCTCGGTGGAGGGGGCTGCCCAGCAGCCGTTCGCATCTCCGCTCCCTGCTCGCTATAATGACCCTCAAGTGAGCATAGGGGGAATGATACCATGGGCAGCTTCGACACCATCGTTTCGCTCTGTAAGCAACGGGGCTTTATCTTTCAATCTTCAGAGATCTACGGGGGTATTGGGGGCTTTTGGGACTACGGCCCCTTGGGCGTCGAGCTGAAGAATAATATCAAGCAGTCGTGGTGGCGCCGCGTCGTCCAGATGCGAGATGACATCGTGGGGCTCGATGCGTCTATTATCATGAACCCTCAGACGTGGGTCGCCAGCGGCCACGTCGAGGAGTTCACTGATCCGCTGGTGGACTGCAAGCGGTGCAAGAGGCGCTTCCGCGCCGACGCTATCACCGAGAACACCTGCCCGGAGTGCGGCACTGTGGGGCAGTTCACCGACGTGAGAAGATTCAATCTGATGTTCAAGACCTACGTCGGCCCGGTCGAAGACACCGCAGCTCTGACTTACTTGCGCCCCGAAACTGCTCAAGGGATCTTTGTGAACTTCCAGAATGTGCTGGTCGCCATGCGGAAGAAGCTGCCCTTCGGCATCGCCCAGATCGGCAAAGCCTTCCGCAACGAGATCACCCCGGGGGATTTCATCTTCAGAGATAGAGAGTTCGAGCAGATGGAGATCGAGTATTTTGTCAAGCCCGGCACCGACGAGAAGTGGCACGAGCACTGGGTCGAGGAGCGCTTGAGATGGTACATCGAAGACTTAGGCTTACGTAAAGAGAGAGTGCGTGCCCGCGCCCTGCCCAAAGAAGACCTGGCTCACTATTCCAAGAGGACTGTCGAGATCGAATACGAATTCCCCAACAAGGGCTGGGCAGAGATCGAAGGGATCGCCAATCGCACCGATTATGACCTCAAGCGCCACAGCCAGCACTCCGGCAAGGATCTCTCGTATTTTGACGAAGAGACCAAAGAACACTACATCCCTTACGTCATCGAGCCGTCATGCGGGGTAGATCGCATCTTTCTCGCTCTGCTCTTGGATGCCTATCACGAAGAAGAAGTGCGCGGGGAGAAGCGGGTGGTGCTGAAGCTCAAGCCCCAGCTAGCGCCCATCAAAGTGGCGGTCTTCCCCCTGTTACGCAACCGCCCGGAGATCGTCCAGAAAGCCAAGGCGCTCGCCAACGCGCTGCGCAAGGATTTTACCGTCTGGTACGACGACACCGCAGCGATTGGGCGTTTGTATCGTCGTCAGGACGAGATCGGCACCCCCTTCTGCATCACGGTGGACGTGCAGTCCCTGAGCGATAATGCCGTCACCATCCGGGATCGCGATACGATGCTGCAAGAGCGCGTGCCCATCGAACGAGTAGCCACCGTGCTCAAGGAGAAGCTGGAGCGGTGAGCTATTGCAGCGCCCTGCAACTCCTGCTAAGATCATAAAGCTAAGGAGCTCGACCATGAAGAGCAAACTCTTGCGTAATCTGGTACTCGCACTCGTGCTCGTCTTCGTAGTAGCGGGGCTGTGGGGGCTCTTCGCTGCGCGCGGCCAGCAGCCCAACGCCCCAACGCTCTTTGGCCCGCTCTTTGAAGCCTACCAGCGTATCAAATCGAATTTCTACAGGCCCGAAAACGCCCCCGATGCGCGCTTGCTCAAGGGGGCCATCGAAGGCATGGTCGAAACCCTCGGCGATCCCTATAGTCGCTACTTGCCCGCAGAAGATTATCGCCAATTCAACGAGGGCTTCGAGAAGGAGGTCCTCGAAGAATTCGGTGGGCTGGGGATGCAGATCGAGGTGCGCGACGGCAAGCTCTTGGTCGTCGCGCCATTACACGATACTCCAGCCAGCCGCGCCGGCATCGAAGCGGGCGACTGGATCGTCGAGATCGACGGCCAATCTACCGAAGGGATCACCCAGGAACAAGCGGTGAAGAAGCTCCGCGGCCCCAAGGGGACCTCGGTCACGTTGAAGGTCCGCCGTGAAGACGGCTCAGAAAGAATTTTCGAGATCGTGCGCGAGATCATCACCATCAAGATCGTCAGCCACAGCGTGCTCGCCAACGGCCAAGTGGGCTACATCCAAGTCTATACGTTCAACACCTTGACGCGCGCGGACGTCGAGAAAGCCCTCACAGATTTGCTCGCGCGGGGTGTCAAGGGACTGGTCTTAGATCTCCGCAACAACCCCGGAGGATTGCTCCATCAAGCCGTCGATCTGGCCAGTCTGTTCATTGACGCAGGGCCGGTGCTCAAGGTGCAAGGTCGCAATGGCTCTGAAGTCTATAACTCCAAGGGCAATCGCTATCCCAACTTGCCCTTAGCTGTGCTCATCAATCGGGGCACCGCGAGCGCTTCGGAGATCGTCGCCGGGGCGATCCGAGACCATCAGATGGGGGTGCTCTTTGGGAGAAGAACTTTTGGCAAGGGCGTCATCCAGACGTCGTTTACCCTCAGCGATGGCTCGGCGCTCTTGTTGACCACGGCAGAGTATTTCACGCCCAAGGGCCAGCGGGTGCACGAGGTCGGCATCACCCCCGATGTCATCACCGAGCGGGAATCCGAGACGCTCCAGAGAGCTGTGCAGTGGGTGCTCAGCCAAGCGGGCAAGACCTGCCCCTGTCTTCCCCCTCCAAGCAATGATCGCAGTGCGCGGGCTCGTCCATCGCCTTTCCTCGTCTGGTTCACGCCCTAGAGTGCTGTTGGACGGGGTTGATCTGTCCCTTGAGCGAGGCGAGATCGTTCTGGTGACGGGGCGGAACGGCTCAGGCAAGACGACCCTGGCCCGCTACATGGCCGGGCTGCTCCTCCCCTCACAAGGGACGGTCACCGTGGACGGGATCCCCACAGATCAAGACCCCCGCCAGATTCGGCGCCGCGTCGGGCTGCTCTTCCAAGAGAGCCACAAGCAGATCATCGCCCAAACGCCCCTCGAGGACGTGGCATTTGGGCTGGAGAACCTCGCTCTGGCTCCAGAGACGATCCAAGCTCGAGCGTGGCAGGCGCTCGAGCGAGTCGGGCTGAAGGAGAAGGCCCTCTCTCCCATCGAGACGCTCACCCCTGCGGAGCGCCAGCGCGTCGCCCTAGCTGGCATTCTCGCCATGGACCCAGCTTATTATATTCTCGACGAGCCCGACCGAACAGCCGATCACGATGGGATAGCACTCTTGCTCTCGTTGGTGCGCGAGCTGCGCTCCCAGCACAAGGGGGTCCTCATCATCTCGCACAAGGCGTTCTGGAGGGAACATGCAGACAGAGTGGTGGACCTCACCCCCGACTCATTTCCCTCATCCCCGGTCCCTCTCCCCCCTGAGAGAGAAGGGTACAGCGGCGAGGGGCAGGAGGGATTTCATCTCTATGCCCAAGATCTCAGCCTCGCCTATACAGAAGCTCCCGTTCTCAGAGATCTCTCGGTGGGAGTAACTGCAGGGGAGTTCATCGTCATGACGGGGCCGGCAGGCTCAGGGAAGACGACCCTCGTCGAATTACTTGCAGGGTTGGTGCAGCCGACCTCCGGATGCGTCACCTGGAACGGCACCCCCATACACACGCTGCCAGCTCGCGAGCGGGTTCGCCATGTGGGATTGGTCTTCCAAGAGCCCTATCAGCAGCTTCTGGGGGAGAGCGTCACAGAAGAGCTTCTTCTTGGGCTGAGAGCCCAAGGGCTTGGCACAGCCGAGGCCCAGCAGCGGGCACGATGGGCCTGTGAGGCCGTCGGTCTGGACTGGGATCTCTTTGGGGAGCGCTCGTCTCATCACTTAAGCGTGGGCGAGCAAGCCCGCTTAGCCATCGCCGCCGTGCTGGCCATTCACCCCCGGGTGCTCATTCTGGACGAGACGCTTGCCGCGCTCGACCCCCCTGGGCAAGCCGATCTGCTGGCGCTCTTGCAGAGACTCCATTCTCAGGGGACGACAGTCATCTTAGTGACTTCTGAGAATACTCTCATTCGCGGCACGCGCCTGTGGCAGCTCGATGGTGGACGGCTCCTCTACGATGGCCCCCTGGAGGAATCGTGATGAGCACCCTCAAGGATCGTCTCCGCGTTGCAGGCGCCCTCGTGCTCATCTTGCTCGGGGCTATTGTTTTAGTCTTCTACTATAGGGAGGAGTTCAGCTTCGTGATAGGAGCTGCGAGCATCGGTGTGGGCCTTGGCTTCTTATGGCGCTTGTGGAATCAGAGTGAATAAAAAAGAAGGGCCCGACCGGGTAGCCGGTCGAGCCCTGTGGATTCCGTCCCGTCAGTTATGCGACGCAAACCCGTAGACCGTCCCAAAGCTCACTACGCCCTGGATACAGACTGTCTTTCCGCCCCCTTGCACCAGGAGCAAGAACGTGCCCAACGAGCTATAGGGCAAGCTCGCGGTGCTGAACGACCCGATGAAGCCAAACTGGATCATGCCAAACGAGCTGAAGCGTTGGAAGGAGAGCGCCGGTCCGAGAGACTGGATCTGTAAAGCATTAAAGAACCAGCCGGCGTCCTTGATCTGCATGACCCCAGCTAAGCTGACGATCGGCGCCCCACTCCCAATGGCCACGGTGAACGGGAACTGATTGGGCAGGCCCGAACAGGCCGCAGGCAGTACGATGGGGAAGGGCCAGGGGAACGGGAAGGGGAAGGGGAACGGCCCAGGGAAGGGCGAGAAGAACCATCCGAAGAAGAATATTAGGAGATTGAACGGCGTGAAGATCGGCGGCGTCGTGACGATGATGATGACCACGATCTGGCCCGTGAAGATGTCGATGAGCACGAAGATCGGGTCCTCGCCGATGGCCGTCAGATACTTCCCTGCAGGGATGGTGTACCCAGAGACCGTCGCGTTCTGAGGGAGCTGGAGCACCCCGGTGAAGACGTAGGTGTTCTTCAGCTGTTGGATGTTGATCTCCTGGGGCGCGGTGCCCAGCGGCGCGACGTTCTGGCCCTGGGGGACTTGCGTGGCCTGGGCCTGGGCCAGCGCCTGAGCTAACCCCGCCGCCTGCAGCTTGGCCATGATCTGTGCCGACATCTGGGCAAACTGCGGCGACCCCGGAGTGATCACTTGTTGGACCGTGAACCCTGGAGTCGGCTGGGGCTGTGCCGGCACGCAGTTGGGCGGTGTCCCCACATAGCCTGGCGGACACTGCTGCGGCGGTTGGGGCTGCCCTGAGACAATCTGCAGGCTGGCAACGGCGGTAGCGACCTTGGCCGTGGGGACGATCGCTTGGATCGCTTGCTGGATTTGCTGTCCGACGGCCTGGGGGTCGGTGCCCAGAAGCGGGAAGTCGCCGGTGCCGCCCTCCAGCTGGGGGATGCGCTCGGTCGAAGCAATGATCTGCACGTACTCTGGACCAAGGGGCGGCGAGCAGACGAGCCGATACGTCGCCACTCCTGGCAGAGTCCGCTGGTTGGTATCGGTTATGTAGTTGTTCGGTTCAAATCGATTGGGGAGGAGACGAGTGACGTTATTGCCTTGGATGTCAAGGATGTACGCGTAATAGGGGGCTTCACTGGCACGATAGTAGATCTCGATAGTCTGCCCGACGGCACAGACGGGGCGAATCACCGAGATGAACGCCTGGAACTCGGACGGTTGGATGACGATCCCCAACGGTGACGGTTGCCCTTGGCTGAAGCTTGGGCTCACCCCAAGCAAGCCCGTCAAGACAACCCCCAGCACGACAAGACTAAGACGCTTCATGAAAGTCCTCCTTTCGGAAGGGCACTTCCCTTCCGGATTGGGTTTGAGATTCAGCTTCCCTGCACGGCATCACCCCCTAGCAGGGCACTAGTATATAGCAACGAGACTGCCCCTAAGTTTCATCCCCTCTCCCCTCACCCCTACACCCCTCTCCCTCGGAGGGGAGAGGGGCTGGGGGTGAGGGTGAGGCCCTTGCCTCCTCAGCCCGCTGGGGCTACAATGTCAATCTATGAACTGTGCCATCATTGGCGCCGGAGGCTGGGGGACAGCCCTGGCCCGGCTTCTCGCACACAAGGGCCATACTGTATACTTATGGGCGCGCCATCCCCAGTTCGCCCAGGAACTCGACACGCTCCGAGAGAACAAGAAATATCTTCCCGGGGTCGCCCTCCCCAGGGAGCACCTGACTATCACCAGCGATCTCGCCCGCGCCGTCGAGAAGGCTGATATCGTTCTGGTGGCTGTGCCCTCGTTTGCCGTGCGCCAGATCGCTCAAAAATTACGAGCTACCCGCGCCCAACCCCAGGCGTGGATCAATCTCGCCAAGGGGCTCGAGCGCGACTCCCTGCTCACCATGTCGGCAGTGCTCAAACAAGAACTCCACACGGAGAACATCTTCACGCTCTCTGGCCCCAGCCACGCCGAAGAAGTCGGGCGGGATTGCCCTACCAGCGTGGTCTTAGCCGGGACCGATCTCGCCCTGGGCGAGAGACTCCAGCGCGCTCTGATCACCGAACGATTCCGGATCTACCTCAGCGACGATCTCTTGGGCGTGGAGTACGGGGGCGCGGTGAAGAACGTCATCGCTCTAGCGGCGGGGATCCTCGACGGCTTGGGATATGGGGACAACGCCAAGGGCGCGCTGATCGCCCGCGGGCTGGCCGAGATGGTGCGGCTGGGGGTACACCTAGGAGCGCGACGCGAGACGTTCTTCGGGCTGTCGGGCGTGGGCGATCTGGTAGCCACCTGCACCAGCGAGCACTCCCGCAACCGCTGGGTGGGGTATCGGCTGGGCCAAGGGGAATCGCTCGAGAAGATTTTAGCCAGCATGGCTATGGTCGCCGAGGGCGTCTACGCCACGCAAGCTGTGCGCGCCCTGGCACACCAGCACCACGTCGAAGTCCCGATCACCGAAGCGGTCTACGCCGTGCTCTACCAGGGCGCCAACCCCCTCGATCAGCTCAATGCCCTCATGACCCGTGAACCCAAGAGAGAGATCCTATGAAAGAGGCCCTCACCCCCACCCCCTCTCCCGTAGGTCACCTACGGGAGAGGGGTGCCGCAGGCGGGGTGAGGGCCAGGAAGGAAGAGAAAGACCCTCACCCCCAGCCCCTCTCCGGGCAGGCACATAGGCCTGCCCCTACAGTAGGGGCAACCCTACGTGGTTGCCCATGCCCGCAGGGCGGGGTGAGGGCCAAGAAAACAGAAAAACAGAAAGGATCGTGAAGCTATGACCCTCAAACGCACCCCGCTCTACGAGACCCATAAGCGTCTAGGAGCCAAGTTCGTCGAGTTTGGCGGCTGGGAGATGCCTCTTCAGTACTCAAGCATCATCGAGGAGCATCACGCCGTGAGATCCTCTGTGGGGATTTTCGACGTCAGCCACATGGGTAAGCTCGAAATCACCGGACCCCAGGCGCTCGATCTCGTCCAGAAGCTCATCACCAACGACGCAAAGAATATGAAAGAGTATCAGGTGCTCTACTCGCCCATGTGCTACGAGTCCGGGGGCACCGTGGACGATCTGCTCGTGTATAAGCTGCCCGATCGCTTCTTGCTCGTGGTCAACGCTGCCAACACAGACAAAGATTTCGCCTGGGTGCTCCAGAACGCTCAGGAGTTAGGCCCTCACCCCGCCCCCTCACAAGCCCCCTCACCCCTGCACCCCTCTCCCTCAGAGGGGAGAGGGGCTGGGGGTGAGGGTGGAGAAGAGGGGTTGGGGGTGAGGGTCAGAGACGTCAGCGCCGAGTACGGCCAGATCGCCATCCAAGGGCCACAAGCTCTTCAGTTGCTCCAGCCGTTGACCGAGAGCTCTCTTGAAGACGTGAGATATTACTGGGCGACCCACACCCGCGTCCTCGGCTTTGCAGTGCTGCTCTCCCGCACCGGCTACACGGGGGAAGATGGCTTTGAGATCTACGCCGAGCCGAGGGTGATCGTGCGCCTATGGGACGAGCTTGTGCGTGCGGGAGCCAAGCCCATCGGCCTTGGGGCCCGCGATACCCTGAGATTTGAAGCGGGCCTGCCCCTCTATGGGCACGAACTCTCCCAGCAGACGACCCCCGTCGAAGCCGGCCTGGGCTGGACGGTCAAAGAGAAGGATTCTGACTACAACGGCAAGGCGATCTTGCTCGCCCAGAAGCGCCAAGGCACCACAAAAAGACTGATCGGCCTGAAGATGCTCGAGCCGGGCGTGCCCCGCCAAGGGTATAAGATCTTCGCTCAGGGCACAGAAGTCGGCGTGGTCACCAGCGGGATGTTCGCCCCGTCGGTTGACGCGTTCTTAGCTATGGGATTTATCGCATCGGATACGCCTCCAGATGCCACACTCGAGGTCGAAATCCGTGGGCAGAGAAAGAGAGCCCAACTGACAAGACTCCCGTTCTATCGGGGCAGCGTGAAGCGATAGCGCCATGAACGTGCTCGACCTGGGGATACGAGAGTACCAAGAGGTCTGGCGCTTGCAGAAGGAGTTGGTCAGGCAGCGCCAAGCTGGTCAGATCCCGGACACGCTCATTCTCGTGGAGCACCCGCCGATCTTCACCCTGGGGCGGGCTGCCCAGCGAGACTTCACAGAGATTGGCGGGATAGCGTGTGTCGCCGTCGAGCGCGGCGGGGATATCACCTTTCACGGGCCGGGGCAGCTCGTCGGCTACCCCATTCTCGATCTCAGAGCTCGCGGGGGCGATCTCCATCGCTTCTTGCGCGACTTGGAAGAAGTGCTCATCCGGACTCTTTTTGACTTCTCTCTGGCGGCCCAGCGGCGACCGGGGTTGACCGGCGTCTGGGTGGGGGAGAGCAAGATCGCTTCCATCGGGATTGCAGTGCAGCGCTGGGTGAGCTATCACGGCTTTGCCCTCAACGTCTCGGTAGACTTGAGATATTTTCGCCTGATCCGCCCCTGCGGCCTCGACAGCGCCGTTATGACTTCCATGAGCGCGCTTCTGGGCAGAGAACTCTCTGTATCAGAGGTGAAGCCCCGTCTCGTCCACCATTGGCAGGAGATCTTCGGGGAGGCCCTCACCCCCGGCCCCTCTCCCCTCTGAGGGAGAGGGGTGTAGGGGTGAGGGGGCTTAGAGGGGCTGGGGGTGAGGGTGGGGAGAACACGAGCCCGCTTCTAGCGGGCTTCCATCTGCTGAGCCGGTGACTTCAGTCACCGGCCAAAACGTAACGCCCATCACCGTGGGCTATTGACTCTGGCCCCCACTTTCGGCTAGACTCAAAGACGGTGAACAACTGTGAAGAAGTTCTGGATAACTCTGGGCTTGCTGGTGCTCGCTGCCCCCCTCCACGCCCAAACGGGGCAGGTGCAGCTTGAGCAGATCATCGACCCACCGACGATCTTCACCAAAAGCAGCGAGCAGTCCCCCAGCTCGGCAGCTGTCAAGATCCTGCTGAAGGGGCTGCCCGCCCCAGAAAGACCCATAGACCTCGTCTTCTTGCTCGACCGCTCCGCAAGCGTCAATCTCTCGACCATAAAAAAGATCGGGAAAGAATTCTTGCACCACCTCAACGGGGACGATCAAGTCGCGGTGATCGGCTTTGCCGAGAGTGCCCAGATGCTCCTGCCGCTCTCGCCCGATCGCGCCCAAGCCTATCAGATTATCGACGCTGCTGAGCCGGGGAAGAAGACCGCCCTGGGCGAAGCCCTGGCCCTGGCCATCGATGAGCTGCTCACCCACGGCCGCCCCAACGCCGTGCGCGCCATCATCCTCCCCTCCGACGGGAATAGCCTCATAGGGCGCTCGCCGTTCTCTGAAGCCCAGCGCGCCGGAGAGAACAATATCCCCATCTATGCCCTGGGCCTCAGCGGCGCTGTGAACAGAATCGCTCTCAGTCAGATCGCTCAAAGATCCGGAGGCGCGTTCTTCGGGAGCTATACCCCCCAAGTCTACGAGGGGATTCTGAAAAAACTCGGGCGTCACGCCGTGGCGCGCTTCGTGCGGCTCACCGTCACCTTGCCCGAACAGATTCTCTTTGAGGGCGCCTTTGAGCCGGCCCAGATCCGGCGCGGCGCCAAGGGCGCCACCGTCCTCGAATGGCATTTTCCCGTCGTCGTCACCGGCGAGACCCGTACGGTTTCGTTTCAGATCGGCGCGCGATCTGGAGGAACCATCGAGCTGGGCCACGCCTCCCTGATCGAGTACCGCGATCCCAAAAACAAACTCCAGAAACAGCATATCCCCACAGCGACACTCATAGTGAACAAAGTCAACAAGCCCCCCGTCGCGGCCTTTCGCTTCACCCCCCAAACCCCACAGATGGGTGATCAGGTCTGCTTCAACGCCTCGGAATCCCGCGACCCCGACGGCTCTCTTGTCCAATACGAGTGGGACTTCGACGGCGACGGAACTTTCGACGAGACGACCACAGAGCCCATAGTCTGTCGCGTCTTTTCGTCCGCGGGGAATTTCCCCGTGACGCTGCGCGTGACCGACGACGACGGCGCGACGGCCGATTTTATACAGACCGTCACGGTCAACGGCATCGGGGCTCTCCCAGCGGCGATCCCCATGGCGCGATTTACGTTCTCCCCGGCGGTGCCCAACGCGGGCGATCCCGTGACGTTTGACGCTTCGGCCTCCCAATCGGGCAACGGGGAGATCACCCAATACGAGTGGGACTGGGACGGCGACGGCACCTTCGACGAGACGGTGACGACGCCCACGGTGCAGCACACCTTTGGTGATTCTGGGCCGCGAGCGGTGAAGCTGCGCGTCACCAACAGTCAGGGTCGTACTGCTGAATTTTCGGCTATAGTGACGGTCCTGGGGCGTGTCCCCTTGGGGTTTGATATGAATCTTTTAGCGACGACCGCGCTGACGGGAGAGGTGAGCTTCCCCAGGTGGCTTCAGTACTACACTCGTGACGGGCGGGTGACCGATGAAGAGCTCAAAGATGCCGCGACTCGCTTTGGCATTGGGGTCTACGTGCCGGGGACGCGGTATCTACTCACCCAGCAAGATTTGGAGATGCTCACCCATCTCCATTATAGCTCTCAGGAGTTCTCGCGCTATCGCGACGTGAGCTTCGTACAAGCTGCGGGGTATCGTCCCTTGGGGGCTTTTGTGGTGGGGCTGGGGCAGGTCTATCTGAGCGAGAAGATTTTGAACGCCCCGGTGGCGCTGGCGACCCCGCCGATCTTGCTCTATGACCGCGCTCAGAAGTTCGTGGGCGTTCGCTATGTCGCTTTCAAACCCGAGGAAGGGCGCTTGTTTGGGTTTGGGGTGGAGAGCTGGCCGAGGGCGGGGGAAGCGTTCGTTCTGACGGTGTGGCTCATTCCCAATCCCAACGGGCCGTTTGCCTCCAGCAATCCCACGCTGGCCCGGTGAGATGGCCGGTGACTGAAGTCACCGGCCCCCTTCTGGCCCTCACCCCTGCACCCCTCTCCCCACCCTCACCCCCAGCCCCTCTCCCCTCTGAGGGAGAGGGGTGTAGGGGTGAGGGGGCTCAGCTGCCGGCCACGGTTCCATAACGAGTTTGCAGCTCTTGCTCGACCTGCTCGAGGATGGTGAGTGCTTGCCTAGGGTCCTCATGGCTCACTTCCACCGCCCAGTGATAGCCGCTCTTCGTCCTGGTGAGCGCGATCTTGACTCTGGGATGCGTCATGTGCAGGGTCGTCTCCATCGTCACACCGCCTTTACCAAGATCTGCTGGCTTCATCATCGCACTGCCTTCACCAGGACTTGTTTGTCTCCCGACTGCACGACCTTGAGCTTCCGCGCCAGCTGCTAGCTCAGCCCAGTGTGCGGGATGAGCCTGGCGCGGGCTTTGCCTCGCGAGGGCTTCGGCCTGAACGTCCCAAAGCCCGTAATTCTCACAGGCTCCCCGTCGCACATCGTCTTGGAGATCTGCTCGAAGATGACATCAACAGCTTCCCCCGCTGCCCTCTTGCTCAAGCCTGTCTGCACAGCCACCTGTTCGATCAGCTCCGTCTTGTTCATAGATCACTCTCCTTTCCAGAGGGGCTTGGTGCCTTGAGCGATCGTCTGGAAGACGTCCTTGAGGTTCTGCAGTCTCTGGTTGTCCACGAGCACTTGGCTCTTGGGATCCAAGTCGGCGCGATAGGTCTCCTTGATCTCGTTGAACTCGTCCTCGACCTTCTTCTCGATCTCGCTTCTGACGTGACTGGTCCGGTAGAAGACCACGGCTGCTACAGCCCCGATGACGACCAGCCCGACGATCAAGACCATCCGCTCGGTGCTCTCTTTTGCTAACAGCAGATCGGCATAGTCGAGGGGTCTGGAGCCCTTGTAGATGACGTCCCGGTCATCAGCCAAGCTGACGCTGCCCAGCAGCATCAGCGCCGACACGATCATGATCAGTGCTCTCATCATTCACCTCCCGTGAAGATGCGTGCGGCCACCCAGCCGCAGAGTTGCTTGGGCGTCAGCGTGCCCGCTATCTGCTCCACATCGCGCTGGAGGTAGACCAGATTCCGCAAGATCCTCCGGCTCTGCTCGTGATCCTTCCCCCGAAGATGGAGGGCGAGCATCCCCAGCAGGGCCCTCCTCTTCTCCTCGGGGAGGAGCCAGCTGGAGCAGAGCTGTCGTCCCTTCATGATGTAGAAGCGAAACCGCCTGTCGGTCTTTAGCTTACTTTTGTCTTTAGCTACTTCTGTCTTCAGCTGTAGATAATAGGGGGAGTGGGGGAAAGAAGAGGGGGGCTTGACCGCCCGCCGAGCTTGGTCTATAATAGCCATGCTCTTACCTCCTAGGCCGAGTTAAGAGCCACTGGGGCTTCTGGGCGCTGAGGCGTCTCAGGAGCCCCGGTTGTTTATGCGTCTCATGAGCCACTCCAAAAACCGCGAACCCAACGCCGATCCGATCACCGCCAGCACCAGCCAGACTATCAACTGGCGCTGCTCTTCAAGCGTCAGCATGAGAATCGTCTTGATCTCCCGAAGCTCTGCTAAGATCTGCTGGTCGATCTTATTATACTCACCTCTTGAGGAAAAATCAGTGGAAATCAGGTGAAAAATTGGTGGAAACATCACCTCCAGGGGCCCCCGGTGTAAGGGGAGGTCTCGAGTGGGCGGATCCTGAGGGCACTGGTGGAGCCGCGTCAAATGAATAACCGCAGCGACGGTCCGGTCGAGGAGGAGATCCCTGGCTGCTTCTGGGGCATGGGTGGGTGCGACAGATACCGCTTCGGATCTGCCGTCCGTGTAGATGACCAGTAATGTTTCTGTCATCTCTTACCTCCTAGGCTAGAGTGATTGTAGTAAAAAGGGTTGGGGGTGTCAAGTCTCCCCTCACCCCTGCACCCCTCTCCCTCCCAGGGGAGAGGGGCTGGGGGTGAGGGTGAGGAGAAGGGGGGAGGGTGTCAAGAGGGGCAAACGCCCAACAGAAGGGGGTTGTAGGGGCGCTTGGGCCCCCATGAGGCTATAATGCCGGTGAGGCCCGGCCGTAGCAGGGCCCGACAGGAGGTGGACTCCATGACCCCCAAGAGCGCATTCAAGCTGATCGGACTGGGTGCGG
>FWWM01010609.1_pt1 | contig 16281 bp, 20 predicted proteins | sample 2228351 | NCBI WGS metagenome assembly FWWM01 (sample SAMEA103939774, study PRJEB20133) | metagenome | reverse complement strand
TTGCTTTGGGGGGAGCTTGAAGTCCTGAGCTTGCAAGGCCTTGAGTTCGTCATCCACCCAAATGTAGGTAGCCACCAGAAGGGTTTCCGCGTCAAGATAGTAAAGGGGGTGCTCACGATCTTGCTGCATAGCACCCCCTCTTTTTTCACATCCCGAGGGTCCAGATCAAGTAGCACACGAAGGGATCTAACCGAGCAACTCTTTTAGTCCTTCCAGAAGGGCTTCCAACTTGACCCGCTTCTCCGGGGGGAGGGCCTCGAGGTCCAGCCGGGCGAGCTTCGCCGCCACCTCCTTGGGCCAGGGCCTGGAGGCCTTCTCCTTCTTGAGGGCCGCCCGCACCCGGGCCTTCAGGTCCCGCAGGGAGAGGCCCGCCCTGGCCTCCTCCAGGAGGTCCCTCCGCAAGGACTCGTCCTTCACCTTCTTGAGCTCCAGGGCGGCGGTGTAGGGGATGGCCCCCTCGAGGAGGGCTTCCTGAAGGTCTTGGGGCAGGTTCAGGAGGGGGAGGCGATTTTGCACAAAGCTCTCCCACCCCATCCGCCCTAGGAGGCGGAAGACCTCCTCCACCCGCTGGGCTTCCGGGGTGCCCATAACGTTATGGGCAATGTTCCCCCGCTTGGCGTGGCGCATCTGCTGGAGCAACCGCACCACCTCCTCCCTGCCCTTGCCCAGCTCGAGGGCCAAGAGGTCCAGCACCCCCACGGTCTCTTCGTAGGGGTTAAGATCCTCCCGTTGCAGGTTCTCCATGAGGGCGATGGCGGCGGCGGCCTTCTCGTCCAGGCCCTCCAGCACCACCACGGGCACCTCGGAAAGCCCCGCCATCTGGGCCGCCCGGTAGCGCCTCTCCCCGGCCACGATCTCGTACTTCCCTTCCCCCAGGGGGCGCACCAGGAGGGGCTCCAGAACCCCGTGCGCCCGGACGGACTCCGCCAGGGCCTTCAGGGAGGCTTCCTCGAAGCGGCGCCGGGGCTGGGGACGGGGGGAGAGGGCCTCGAGGGGGAGGAGGCGCCCGCCCCCTACCTCGGAGAGGTCCAGGGCCCGGGCCAGATCAGGAGGTAGAAAGGGGCTGATGGGGTTGCGCTTCACGCCGCCACCTCCTCCCGCAGAAGCGTCTCCTCCACGAGGTCGCCAAGGGCCTTGAACTCTCGGATCACCTCATCTCCCCCTACCAGCTGAACGGGTACGCCCTTAGCCTGAGCCTCCCGGTACACGGCGGGCCTCCTGGTCAGGGGTGGGGCCACGGGCACAGCTCCGCTCAGGGCCTCCTCGAGGGCCTGCAGGGCCTCCCGGTCCCGGGCGGTGCCCTCCGCATGGGTGGGAACCACCAGGCGCACGAAGCTCCGACCCGCCCAAAGGCGCATCCGCTGAAGGGAAATCCCATAGCCGCGGGCCACCTGGACCACGGTGCGCAAGGCCTGGGCCCCCTTCCGGGAAAGCTCCACGGGAACGACAAGCCCGTCCCCAGCCAAGGCAGCGGCCACCGCCAGAGAGCCCAGGGAGGGAAGCGAGTCCACGAGGATGAGGTCGTAGACCTCCCGAAGCTCGTTTAGCGCTCCCCGGAGGGCAAAGGCGTTGTGGGGCTCGCGGGAGAGGAGAACCTCGGCCCGGGCCAACTCCACCTGGGCGGGGAGAAGGTGGAGGTTGGGCAGAACTTCCTTGGGCTGAGGGGTGGCTCGACCTTCGAACACGGCGAGGGCGGTTTCCTCTTCTGGAACCTCCTCATGTCCCAACCAGGCGGAGAGGTTAGCCTGGGGGTCCATGTCCACCAGGAGCACCCGCTTCCCCCTCGAGGCCATCTCATAGCCGAGGTCCCGGGTGAGGGAGGTCTTCCCCGCCCCCCCGGCGTGGGTGAAGAGGGTGAGGACCCTGCCCTGGGCCGGGCCTTCCTCCGGCACCTCCTCCCGGACCATCCACCACTCCCCCACCCGTTCCGCCTGGATCTTCCCCTCGCGGAGCATCTTGTGGGCGGTGCTGTAGGGGAGACCCCGCTCCCGGGCCCACAAGGCCAGCGGCTTTAGCTTTACCCGTGCCATGTTGCCCCCATCATAACACGTGTTGCCAAATACCCTCTCCTCAAGGAGCCTCCCACGGGCTGAACACCCGCACGGGCACGCCCTCAAAAGGCCTCAGGTTGCGGGTGACCAGCACCAGGCCGTGCCGCAGGGCCGTGGCCGCCAGCAGGGCATCTAGGGGGGAGAGGCTCCTTCCCTCCACCATGGCCCGCCCGGTGAGCTCTCCCCAGACCTCCATCACCTCTGCATCTAGGGGAAGGATCCGCCCCGCGAAGCGGCGTCTGATCCCGTCCAGCCAGGCCTCCAGCCGGGGACGCCGCTCCGAGGGAGCCCGCACCACCCCTTGCACCAGCTCCCCCAAGGTGAGGGCAGAAAGGTAAGCCTCCCCCAGGGGCACCGCCTCCAGCCAGGCCAAGACCGCAGGGTGGGGTTCCCGCTTGGCCACCTCGGAGACCACGTTGGTGTCCAAGAGGTAGCTCAAAGTTCCACCTTCCGGTAGGCGATCCCCTCCCTCTCCGGAGGGAAGAGGGCCTCCACCTCCTCATTGGGGAGGGGTTCTTGGGGGCGAAGGGCCTCCAGGAGGCGGGTCTCCCTGCCCGCCAGGCGGGCGTAGGCCTCCCAGGAGAGGACCACCACCGCCCGCTTGCCCCGGCGGGTCACCACCTGGGGGCCGGAGCGCAGGGCCTCCTCCACCAGCTCGGAGAAGCGGGCCTTGGCCTCTTGCAGCTGCCAGGTCTTGTCCACAGCCCAAGCTTAGCACAACTGGTCAGACTAGGCTTTAGCCAGCCCCCGGGCAAAGGACCCTTCCGCTCAAGAGCAGCACCTCCTCCCCCAGGAGCCTCCCCCGCTCCACCCGTCCCAGGACCAGGGCGAGCCCCCCTGGGGCTGGGACCAGGTGGGGGCGCACGGGAAGAAAGCGCACGGGGAAGGGAGGAGCTTCCTCAGGGTCCTTGGGCACCACCCAGACCCTTCCCACACCCTCGTGAGCCCCCAGCCATTCCCCCAAGAGGCTGAAGCGCAGAGGTTCGTCGGGAAGGAAGCCCACCGGGGCCGGGGCCAGGAGGGACCAGTGGGCCACCACCACTTCGGTGACGAACCCTTCCCGGTCGGTGCGAAACCAGAGGACCACCTGGTGGAAGCCCGTCCCTGGGCCCTTACCTCCCAGAAACCTGGCCCGCAAGGTGAAAAGTCCCCGCGCCTCCAGGCGAAGGCTACGCCCACAGCCCGAAGGGGAGAGATGGGCCACCCCGTGGAGGAAAGCCTTGTGCCCTAGTCGTCCCACAGGGGAACAAGCTCGGCCTTCCTCACCACCATCCGCCTGCTCTTGGGCCTCAGCTCCCCCTCCAGGTACACCCCGCTGCCCAGGGAAGGAAGCCCCTCCAGGAGGGCCAGGGCGGCGTGCAGGGTGAGGCGGAAGGGTTCCTTGAGGACCCCTTGGGGGTTGGGACGGATCTCCACCACCAGCCGCCCCTCCTCCCGGTCCACCCCCACCAGGCGGCCCCGCGCCTGGAAGCGGGATGGCTCCACCCCCGGCCTCCGGGAAAACCCCAAGGCGGGGGAGTGCCAGGGGGACCAAAGGCCCTGGGCGTTCGTACGAGGGGAGAAGCGGGCTAAGACGGTGCGCCCCAAGTGGCGCTGGAAGGCCCAGAAGGGGATCCGCTCCCACACTTCCCGGGGAAAGCGCAGGGGCACCTCCCCCAAGGCGGGATCCCGCAGGACGTAGACCCATCGGGGACGCCCCCCCTCCTGAGAGCCTTCCCCCTTGCCCTTGGGGGGCAGGATCTTGCGCTCCAGGGTGCCCCAAAGCTCCAGCCGGGCGAAATACCAGTCCTGTGGCCTAGACTCCTCGCCTTCCGAGAAGCCTTCCCCAAGGGGTTTCTCCCCCGACGAAGCGGGGAGGAGTTCGGCTTCCAGCATCTCCCTCACCCTACCACACGGGCCTCAAGGAGAAGTTCCCTGGGCACCCGGTAGGCCACCCCGTCCACCTCCAGGAAGGCCTCCTTACCCCCTCCTGTCCAGCCCCCGAAGTAGCCCCGCCTGCCATCGGGCAGGAGGAGCAGGTCGCCGTCTTGGAAAGGCGGGGCCTCGAGGGAAGAGGTCAGGGAAGGGGCTTGGGCCCCCTCGGGGGCTAGCTCCTGAAGCAACCGCTCCAGGTAGGCCGCCGGGTAGCGCACCACCCCCCGCCTCGCCCCTTCCAGGGTGCGGGCCACGACCTCCAGAAAGGCCGTCCCCAGGGGCAGGGCCCCCCGCTCCAGGCGGTGGAGGTAGGCCCCGAAGAGGGCCGGGGTGGCGAAGCCGGGGCGGAAGACCCGCCAGAACTCCCGCCAAAGCCCCGCCCCCTCCAGGGCGGCCCGCAGGGACTTCGTGCCCGGCTTCACAAGCGGCGGGGAAGCTTGGGTCAAGACAGAAGTTCCGCTCCCTCCCGGAGGAAAAGCAAGGGAGGCTTCCACCTCGTGGCCTTCCCCTAAGGGTTCCGCTAGGGGTTCCTCCCAAAGCTCCTCCTCCCCCTCTGCCGAAGGCGGGGTGGGTGGGTGGGATAGAGGATGAGGAGGTTTTTTCTTTTCTTCTTCTCTTATTTCTTCTAGGACCGAGCCAAGCTCGTCTGGCACGGCCTTTTCCCCGCTTTCCCCCTGCACGGCGTGCAAGGAGCTTTGCACAGCGTGCGCCTTGGGGAGCACGGCGCGCAAGGGGGCAAAGTAGCCGTAGCCGCCCCGCTCCACCAGGCCAAGCTCCCAGAGTTCCAGGAGGGCCTTCTCCACGGTGCGGGGGTCGAAGCCCAGGAGGAGGGCGAGGTCCTGGGCCGTGGCCTCCTTCCCCTCCAGGCGGGCCCGGGAGAGGAGGGTGAGGTAGACCAGGCGGGGGATGGGCTTGAGGCGCTTCCCTCCCACCTCGCCGGAGAGGGCCTGCTTGAGGATGGGGTTCGGGATCAGGGTGAAAGCCGAAGGGTGGTCCAGGTAGGTCCAAGCCTTGGAGTGAGCTTTTTTGCGTCCCACGGTGCTTTTTGGGCCTTTTACCCCGGCCCTGGGGCCCGTGGGGTTGCCCAAAGAGGTTGACTCTCCCTCTGCGGCTTGGTATCCTAGCCTTGGGAAGGGGCGGATACCAAGCTTGAGAGCAAGCTGTCGGGGGCAACCCCGATCCGCTTCTTTTTGGAGGCCGCTAAGTTAGCCTGTTCCTCTCACCTCCCTTGTCTTGCCATATTAGCATAGCCCTGTGCCAAGCAAAGACCACACTCCAAGGCTAGCACACCGAATGATCCTTTAGCAACAGGGGGTTATCCCTGCACCCACCAAGCCCGCACCAGGCCGAGGATCTCCGGTTCCCGGCCCTCGGTCCAGAGGGTGGGAAGCCCTTGGAGGAGGGGGTAGAGGGCGAAGTTTTTCCTTTCCAGGTCCTCGTGGGTGAAGAGGGCGGGGTGGCCCTCGAGGCGGCCCACGTAGACCCCTTCCCGGGCCACCAGGGGCCTCAGCTCCGCCAGAAGGCGCAGGGGTTTGGTGAGGGGGAAGGGGAGGGTGAGGGAGAAGAGCCAGGGCCCGGGAAGCTCCAGGAAGGCGAGCTTGTCCACCAGGGCTCCCTTGGGCAGGTCCTCGGGGGCCAGGTAGGCCTGGCGGGCGCTTTCCCCGGAGAGGGCGGCTTGCAGGGAGGGGTAGAGGGGAAGCGCCACGGGACGGCGCTCCTCGAGGCCCTCCGGGAGCCCTTCGTCCAGGAGGACGGAGAGGGGAAGGCCCAGGACCCGGGCCAGGTTGGTGAGGTAGAGGGCGGAGAGGGAACGGGGGTCGGTGGCCCCGCGCTCGATCTTGGCCATGAGGCTGAAGGAGAAGCCCGCCATGCGGGCGAGCTCCTCCTGGGTCAGGCCCAGCTCCTTGCGGCGCTCGATGATGGCGCGGATGCGAGGAGGCAGGGCCTCTTGGGGCTGTTTGCGGCGTGGCATGGCCTCATCCTAAAGTAACGGACTTGATTAGGCAATCTAGGGTCTGTTCGCACCCTCCGGTCGGGTTGCGATTTTTGGTTTGCCTTCCCCACCCCAAGAGCGGGACCATGTTCACGTGACGCCTGAACCCCCTGTCTTCTTTAATGCGCCTTCTCTGGAACTGCCTCTACAACCGCCTTGGTCGTGTCAAGATTTATGTGTAAGCGTCTGTGTACGGGGGGCATACCTTTCCCGAAGCATCCCTTCCAACACCTCCTGCACCTCGGCAACACCCTTCAACCTCCGCTCCGCCCACCTCCCTTCCTGCCACTCAGACTCCAGGTACAAAAGCTTGTACACCGCCTCTCCCTTGGGAAACTTGTGGTCCCGCACCTTCGTCCCACGCCTCACTTCCCGAATAAACCGCTCCATCAGGTTAGTGCTGCGAAGATAGGGCCAGAGCACCTGGGGGTAATCGTAAAAGCGAAGCAGGGCCCCCGAGTTCTCCCACCAGGAGGCCACCAGGGAAGGGTACCTGGCACCCCAGGCCTCCCTCAGCCTCTCCAAAGCACCCAGGGCTTCCTGTCGGCTCCCCGCCATGTACACCCCCTTCAGGTCTTGGGCCAAAAGAGCCCTGTCCCGGGAACGCACCTGCCCCAGGCTAGAGCGCACCATGTGCACCACGCACCGCTGCCACCCCGCCATGGGATAAACCCTCCTGATGGCCTCCTCTATCCCAGGTAGACCATCGGTGACCAACAGCAACACCCGCCTTAGCCCCCTTTCCCAAAGCTCCTTCAGCACCTCCCCCCAGGCATGGGCGTTCTCCGTGGGAAGGAGCCAGGTCAGCCGAAGGCTATCTTGCAGCCCAGAACCTGCCTCTCCCCTTTGGGGGTCACCCCCAGGGCCACGTATACGGCCGCCCTCTCCACCCCAAGTCCCTCCCTGAGCACCTTCAAGAAAAAGCCATCCAGGTAAACAAAGGCCATCTCCTCCGGCAAAGGCCGCTTCTGGAAAGCCTCGGCCGCTTCCAGCACCTGGTCGGTGATGGCGCTGATGGTTTCGTGGGTGTACCGGTGGCCCAGCAAGAGGCTCATCACCTCCGCCGCTTTGCGTTGACTCACCCCAGCGGCGTAAAGGGCAATGGCCACCTCCCCCACGTCCACCTGACGGCGGGCATAGGGTTGAAGGAGGCTGGGATAGTATTTCCCTTCCCGATCCCGGGGGATGGCCAGCTTCACCTGGCCAAAGGCGGTCTCCAGCTTGCGGGGGTAGTAGCCGTTCTTGCGTCCCCCGTGCTGGCGCAAGAAGGCTTCCCGGTCGGCGTCCAGGAGAATCTGCAAGACCTCGGTCACCGTCTGCCTCACCGCTTCCCTTAGCATCACCTGCAAGGTATCCTGGTCCACGGGGTACCTCCTTCCTAATCCTGGTACCCCCCTTTTATACACAAACTCCTACACATAATTCCTTACACGACCATCGTTCACGAGAATCTGAACATCCAAGCCCTATCCCGCTCCCGTCTATCCAAAGGAGTTCTGGATGCGGGTTGGGCGCAGTTTCTCCAAATCCTCGCCTACAAAGCGGAAGAAGCTGGTAGGCGGGTCGTGGGGGTAGACCCCCAACATACAAGCCAGGACTGTCCAGTGTGCGGCCACCGGGAAAAGCGTCCCCTCTGGGTGAGGGAATTTACCTGTCCGGGTTGTGGGACTCCCCTGCATCGGGATGTGGCCGCCGCGCTGAATGTTCTGGCAAGGGCCTGGACGGGGCCTTCGGGGATGGGTACGGCGTGGGCCGTCCCGTGGTCACGGGCGAAGCCCGTATCTTGGGAACCGAGAAGCCTCGGACTTCAGTCCGAGGAGTCGTCACAGGACCAAGGAGAAGGGGGAGAACGCCATGGGAGGAAAGTTCGAGGGCAAGGTCAAGATCACGGAGGAACTCCTCTTTGATGAGGAGTTCATCGCCGAGCTCAAGCGCAGGCGGGAGACCCTGGGAGTCTCCGCCACCCGGTTCGCCCGGATGCTGGGCCTCCGGCCCCACTGGGTCTTGCGGGTGGAGCAGGGCAAGGACTACCTGGCCCGCAAGCCCTACTACCTGGTGAAGCGCTACCTCCGGGCCCTGGGCTTTGACGAATAGCTCCGGGGCGCAAGGGGCCGTGCAGGGAGCTGGCATAGGTAGGGGGTACGGGTGCCCATGGCCCGCGGGCCCTGGGGCGGGCCGTTAGGCTGGTCCTATGGACCCATCCCGCCTCCCCATCGCCCTCCGCCTCCTGGAGGGGGGAAAGGACCGGGAGGCCCTGGCCCTCCTCCAAACCCCCCAAGAAGGCCTCCCCGAGGCGGAGCGCCTGGCCCTCCTGGGCTTCCTGGAGGGCCGCAAGGGGGACTGGGGAGGGTACCGGGCCCTGGCCCTGGAGGCCGCCCGGAGGGCCCAGACCCCCCTCACCCTCTACCACCTGGGCCTCGCCCTGCCCCCGAGGGAAGGGGCGGTGGCCCTGGAGGAGGCCCTCCACCGCTTCCGGGGGAACTCCCAGGCGGAGGCCCGGCTCCACCTGGCCCTGGCGGTGGTCCTGGAGCGCCTGGGCCGTCCCGAGGCCCTGGCCCATGCCGCCTTGGCCCGCCTCAAGGCCCCTTCCCCCTGGACCCGGCTCCACCACCTCCGCCTGGAGCTCTTCTTCGGCGCCCTTCCCCTCCCCGAGGTCCTGGAAGAGGGGGAGGAGTTCCTGCTCCACGAGCTGCCCGGGGTGCGCCTCCTGGCCGGGCACACCCTGGCCCTGGCCCACCTCCTCCGGGGCCAGCCCCGGCGGGCCCGGACCCTCCTCCAGGGCCTCCTTCCCCTCCTGGGCCCGGGCAGCCTCCCGAGCTTCCTGGTCCTTGGGGCCTTGGCCCTGGAACCCCTTAGGGCCCGGCTCCTCCTGGAAGCGGCCCAGGTCGGCCCCCAGGCGGGGTGGTCCCAGGGCTTCCTCCTCCTGGCCCAGGGGCTCCTGGAAGGGGGGGAGGCGGCCAGGGATCTCCTCCTCTCCGCCCACGGCCTCCTCCGGGAGGACGGGGCCCTCTACGCCCTCCTGGCCGAGGCCCGCCTCAGGGCCCTGGGGGCGGAGGTAGAGGCCCCACTGGCCCCCCGCCTGGCCCCCGCCCTCCGCCCCGAGGCCCGGGCCTTCCTGCTGGGCCGAGGGGAGGAGACCTCCCTCCGCCTCCTTGACGGAGGTCCCCTACCCTCCTTAGGGCCTAGGGGCACGGAGGCGCTGGCCCTCCTCCTTGCCCACGAGAAGGGCATATCGGGAGAAGCCCTGGCGGAGGCCCTCTACGGGGAACCCAACCTAGGGGCCTTGAAGACCCTCCTCCACCGCCTGCGGGCCAAGGGCTTCCGGATCTCCTGCGCCCCCTACCGTCTGGAAGACCCTCCTCCCTCGGACCTTTTGGCCTTTCTCAGGGCCCTTTCCGGGAGAGACCTGGAACAGGCCCTTGCCCTTTACCAGGGCCCCCTCCTCCCCTGGAGCCAGGCCCCGGGGGTGGAGGCGCTCCGCCTAGAACTGGAGGAGACCCTGCGCCGGGCGGTGCTGGCCTCGGGGGACCAGGAGGCCCTCTTCCTCCTCGCAGAGCGCTTGGGGGAGGACCTGGAGGTTTGGGAGGCCCTCCTGGAGGGGCTATCCCCCGAGGATCCCCGCTACCCCATCGCCCGGGCCCGGGTGGAGCGGCTTCGCCGGGAGTACGGGGTGTGAACCGGGAGGGAAGCAGTCGGGACTCCAGCAGGCCAGGGAAGGGGCGGGACCAGGGCCTCTTAGAAGGGCCAGGAGAAGCCATCCCACGAGGAGAACCCAAGGCCACCTGTGCCTCATGCTTCCAGGGTGCCAAGGGGGAGGTTACGCGGGGAGTCCAAGGTTACGCGAGGTTACGCAGGGGCCATCGTTGGGAAGAGCTTCCACGTAACCTGGACGTAACCTCCCCCCTGCTACCCTGGGGCTAACCCGTAAGGGGGTGGAAGAAATGCACGAGAGGGGTTTACAACTTCCAAAGGTCGTAGGCCAGCAGCATGATTTCCTGATGGTTGCCATTGATACAGGCAATTTTATATTGGCTTACGAGGAGGACCTCGAAGAAGGATTAGGCTCGGAATACGAAAGGCTTTGGGTCGAAGACGTGCCCCTTGTCCTTGCCAGCGACGCTAGCGTTGTCCTACGCAGAGAGCGGTTCGGGGGAATACTCTACGGCTTTAAGAGGGGCATTTTTCTCAATCAGGAAGCCTTCGACCTTGTTAGATCCTTTGTAGTTGCTACTAGGCCATCGCTGGCCCTCAAGCAAGTTCTCAAAGAAGGAGGCTTAAGTGAAATTACCAAGGGATTTGTAGAGGCAGCGGGGCATTTAATCCTTTACTTGATTGCCGAGGGATACCTTCGCCCTTCTCAAGAAGGGCTGGAATCTAAAGCTTTGTTCCTAGACGATCAACACTTCTCCGATGACCGGTACTATAGGCCTCTATCCATGGAAATCGAGCTCACGAATAGGTGCTATAGGCGTTGTGCATACTGTGCATACGAATCCGGCCCTGAACCCAAAATACCTCTTCGGGAAGAGCTGACTTTCGATGAGTGGGGATATATCTTGGATTCCATAAGAAAGGAAGGGGTCTTCTACCTTGAATTCACAGGAGGTGATCCACTGAGTAGGCCAGATGGATTGGAGATCATCCGCCTAGCGGACGAGCTAGGGTTTAGCGTTCAAGTTAACACCGACTTGTCCGTGTTGCGAGATAGCGACTTAGATAAGATTGCGTCCACAAAAAATCTGAACTTCGTGGGTACCACTTTAGACGGATCTAGTCCGGATAGCCACGATTTGCTTCGGGGTAAGGGGGGATTTAAGACTACCTTGCGGCAGATAAGTCTCATTGCCAAAGCCGGTATCCCTCTGGCTGTCTTCACGGTAGTTCACAAGAAGAACTACACTGAGATTAGAAAGATAGGTGAAATCGCAACACAAAACAACGCTATGTATGGGATTGCGCCCATGTATCCCGCAGGGCGCGGGGCAAGCTTGAATCATCTCGTTCTTAGCCAGGAAGAGTGGGACTTCGCTGTAGGGGAATACATGGACATGGTTAGATTAGGTGCGATTAAGCCCCACCAAAGGCTGTGGTATAAGCTTTCTAGAGAACTTAGATCGGAAAACCCGGCCCGCGATCAGATATGGCTTACCTCTAGGGGTAATCGTGCTCTTCGCGTAGATCCGAGGGGTAATGTCTACGTTTCTGCCAAATTGCGTGAGTGGCGGCCCAGGTATTCGTTCTTCGGCAACCTTCTAACGAGCACTTTAGCCGACATTTGGGAGAATTCGCCTCTACTGCAAGAGCTACGGAAAATACCTGTTCAACCGAACTTCTTTGATGCCGTGGACATTCGGACTATCCCCAATTACACCAGCGAAATCCCTCTAGCTGATGGCTCAGCGTCCCAGCATGGCTAAGGATTTAACTCCGCCCTCGGGTACCTTCTCCTTCTTCCTCCTCGCCTTCCTTCTAACCCTGACCGGCCAGGGCCTGGTGGTGGCGGGCCTATGGCGGTTCCTGGAAGCGGGAGCCTCGGGGCTACAAACTTCGGTCCTCACCCTGGTTCAAGCCTTAGCGAGCATCCTGACCCCCTTTCTCCTCCAATCCTGGCTTGAGACCAGGCCCCAAATGGTGCTCCGCCTCCTCGCCTTTGGCCTTGGGGTAGCGGCCCTCCTCGCCCTGGGAAGCCCTGGCCTTAGCACCTTTCTTCTCCTTTACGCCGCCTTGCTCGCCCTCTTCCTCTTCCTTACGGCTGCTCTGGCCATCTACGGCGTTTTACTGGGAAGCGCCCTGCCCCGCCTCTTCCCTAAGGAGGCCCTGTCCCAGGCCAACGCCCGCTGGGAAATGGCCAATACCTTGGGCCTGGTCCTGGCCCCCCTCATAGGGGGCTTTGCCGTGGACCGCCTGGGGCCCTACGCCCTTCCCCTCTTCGCCCTTCCTCTGGGGGTGGCCCTGGTCCTCCTCCTGGGCCTGAAGGCCCCTCCTCCCCTAGGCCCTTCCGAAGGGAGGCGGAAGGCCTTTGGGGGTGTACCCTTGGGTGTTCTCCTCCCCGTTGCTCTACCTGCCCTTCTCCCTGCCCTGGCCCTCACGGGGGGCGGGGTCCTCACCGCTCTTCTCTTCCACGACCTCAAGCGGCCCGAGGGGCTAGGTATCGCCTGGGCGGGCTTTAGCCTGGGGGGCTTCCTTGTGGCCCAGGCCCTTACCCGCGTCTCCCTCCCCCCGGTCCTTGGCCTCCTCGGGGGGCTTGGCCTCCTGGGCCTGGGCAACCTGGGGAACGGCCTCCTCCCTTACCCCCACCTCCTCCTCGGGTCTTTGGTCTCGGGGGCGGGGGTTTCCGTGGCCCGGATCGCCTTCCGGACCTTCCTCCAGCGGCTTGCCCCCCCGGAGACCCTGGTGGGCCTCTTTGCCTACGTCAACGTCCTCACCCAGACGGCCCGGGTCCTGGGCTCCCCCTTGGGCGGGGGGCTTGGGGACCTCCTGGGGCCCAGGGGGGCCTTCGTGGCCTTTGGGAGCGTTTTCCTCCTGGCCTCCCTTCTCTTTCCCCCTCTCCTCCGCCTCTCCCAAAGGGTTCTCTCCCCTCGTGGTGACGCCGAGGGGCGTGGGTGAGGCCCTCCTGGGCTCCACGGGCGGTATTCCCCTGCTGCTACTCTGGGGCTAACCCGTAAGGGGGTGAATGGCGATGCTCAAGGAGGTGCAAGAGGTCAGGGTCGGCGGCCGGACGCGGCGGGTGTACGTGCGCCCCTTTGCCATGCCTGCTCCATTACAGGTGGGGTCATCTGGATGGTGGAAGGGTTCGCTCTAGAGGCTTGAACCCGGTCTGGAAACTGGCCTTTCTTTCCGAGGCCCTGGGCGACCTGGGGGCCGCCCTGGGCTTCAGCGCCTTGAGCCTGGAGGTGGCCCGCACGGGGGAGGCCTTCTGGGTAGGCCTCTTCGCTGCCCTCGGGTACTTCACCCTAGGCCCTTTGCTCCTCCTGAGCCCCCGGCTGGACCGGGGAGACCCGGTGAGGGCCCTCCTCCTCCTGGCCCTTCCGTTCCCTCCTTTCCTCGCGGGGGGCCTGCTCTATGGGTTTGCCGTCGGGGTCACGGGCGTCCACCTGCGGGCCGTGCGGGGGTGGTTGCTGCCCGAGGAGGCCCTGGCGGGGAGCCTGGCCGCCCTGCGGGCCCTGATCTACGGGGCGGGCGCCTTAGGGGGAACCCTCTCGGGGGTCCTGGGGGGGATCGGCGTGACCCTGCCCTTGCGGGTGGCCCTGGCCTCCTTCCTGGCCTTCTACCTCTTCGCCCTTGGCCCGCTCCATCCCAGGCGCCTGGAGGAGGTAGAGGCCATGGGGAGAGCCTCCTAGCCGGTGCGAAGAGGGCTTGGTCTTATCGCTAAGCTTGTTTCCCGCAAGGCTGACCCTCCCCTGAGGCCCGGGTGGACCGGCCCTACCCATGGGGGTGGGGGGTAACACTACCTTGGAAGGGCGCAGATGGGCGGAGGGGGAACGGAGTCTCGGGAAAACGGCGGGAGGATTCCTGAGCCGCTTTGGCGTGGGGGTTTGGGCGTATCCCCTCAGTTTGTGGTGGTCCCACATTCCGCACCCCCTTCACTCCAGCAGGTAATATCGCCCGGCCCCCAGGAGGCGCACCGCGGTCTCGTGATGTGGAGCTGGGTCGAAGACCAGCAACTTGCCCCCCCAGCTCTACCAAGCGAACCCACATGGACAGTTGAAGCACCCACACGGTCCACGGTGCTGGCCACCAGGCCCAGGTGGCCGAGGTCGTACACCTGCGGGTCGGGTGTAGCTACCATCCCACAAGTCCTAACGCGGGGGGGAGGAGGGGTGCGGAATGTGGGTTGAAGGCCGTCGTAAAGGTCCCCCACCGGGAGCCACGCGGCCCTGGCCAACCGCTCACCAGCAAGGGCAGTGTGGCCGGATAGACCCGGGCCGCGAAACCCGAGGGCGGGCGCTTACCTCCTCCAGAGCCGCTCCATCATCGCCCCAAGGGGAGCGGCGAAGACTCCCTCCCCCAACGGGGAAGGTCTCCCCTCCCGGGTAAATCACGAAGGCCTCCTGGGGCTTGAGGTCCTTCAGCGCCTCGTGGAACCCCCGGGAAGGCCGGGGATCAAGGCTCCGCTTGACCTCCACGGCCCAGAGCCTCCCCCCGGGCAGGAGGAGGACCAGGTCCACCTCCGCCTCGGCCCGGGTGCGGTAGAAGTAGGCCTCGCCCCCCTCGGGAAGCACCTGGAGGAGGTTCTCCACCACGAAGCCCTCATAGCTCCTCCCCACCACGGGGTGGGCAAGGAGGTCCTCCAAAGTGCGGAGCCCCAGGAGGGCGTGGACCAGACCGCTGTCCCGCAGGTAGAGCTTGGAGCTTTTCACCAGGCGCTTCCCCACGTTGGCCTCAAGGGGAGGCAGGCGCCTCAGCAGGTAGAGGTCCACCAGAAGCCGGAGACCTTTAAGCTCCTGGCTTGTGACCGAGGGGCCCAAAAGGAGCTGGTGGACCTCCTTGAAGGAAACGCGAAGGCCAACTCTAGAAGGGCAGATACAGGATGGCGTTCTCCAGCTCCCCAGGTCGCGCGGCAGTCAGAAGGAGCTCCAGATCCTCCAAGATCCGGCCCACGCCGACCCCCCGGCGCAAGAGGATGAGCCCAGACATGGGCCTGCCCTCCTCTATGCGCCGCGCGGCCTCGGCGCTCAGGGTGGCGTGGTCCCTGGACACCAGCACCCGTCCTTCCCGGGCGGCCCACTCCAGGACCTCAGCGTCTGATCTCCCCCCAAGGCCCACGTCCACTACCCGAACCACGTCTAGCCCGGGGTGGCGCCGCTTCAGGCCCAGGAAGAGGGCCCTTTCCACGTTCTCGTCCAAAAGGAGCTTCACGCCCTACCCAGCCGGGCGAGAAGGGCCTTGGGGAAGTGGACCCGGGCCCGCTCCTCCGCCTCCAGAGCCGCCCTCTTCGCCCTCTCCCGGTAGGCGGCCACCTCCTCCGGGTGGCGCAGAGCCCAAGCCAGGACGGCGTACACGTCCGCAAGGCTTAGGCTGGGGTAGGCCAGGACCATCTCCTCGGGGGAGAGCCCCCCCTCGTAGGCGTCCAGGAGGTCTTCCAGGTAGACCCGGGTGCCCTCTACCCGGAGGCCTCCGGCCTCGTCCGCCACTAGGGGGATCCGCTCGGTCAGGACCATGCGCCCCTCAGTATACTCAGGAGCCGCCCCGCGCGCCTAGACTTTGTAGTCGGTCAACACATTCCTTCGTGTGCTACTTGATCTGTCCCCCCAGGGTGTGAAAAAAGAGGGGGTGCTATGCCACAAGACCGTGAGCACCCCCAGAACGTAGCCTTTGGCTGACCTACCATCTTGACGCAGAGACCCTCATCGTGGCTACCTACATTTGGGTGGATGACGAACTCAAAGCCCTCGTCGCTCAAGGTTTCAAGCTCCCCAAAAAGCAAAAGCACCAAAAGGCCACCCTGGCCGAACTCCTGGCCCTCGCCATCTTCCTCCTCCGCAAGATGTTCCCCTACGGGGAAGCAGCCAGGGCCAGGACCTCGCCAAAGGCTACCTCGCGGCCAAGACTACCCTGAAGGCTTACTTCCCCTCCCTTCCCCACCTCTCCCGTTTCTACCGGATCCTCCAGAAGGCTCATGCCTTCGTATGCTACCTCATAGCTCCCCCCTAGCCATTTTCAAGAGCACCCGGCTACGGATGAGGTTGTGGACCAGCAGGATGAGGTTCACCCGGGCCACTAGACCCCAGTAGGACCGAACCTCTATCCGGTGAAGCCCCAAAGAGCGTACCATCACGCTAAACCGGGTCTCGATCCAGTTGCGTACCCTCCCCAACAAGCTACGCTGACGCGTGACCCACTCTCTCCACCCCGTCTCCACCACCTTTCCTCCCCTAAGCCGGTAGGAAGGTGTCTTGACCCCCTGGACCCAGCGGGTCACGCGTCAGCGTATCTTGTACCCCCGGTCACCAAGGACCGCGGGCAAACCCTCCAGAAGCTCCCCTGCCCAGGTCTCCCGGGCATTCCCGGGAAGAAGAGTCCAACGAAAGAAGAGGCCCCGCTCGTTCATCACCGGCACAAGGACGTACCCGCCAAAGGCTCCCAGGGGACCCACCCCCACCGCGGCCTCAGGAAGAGAGAGGCCGTGGATACGGTGACCGTGGGCCAGGGGGATGGGCTTGAGGTCTACCACCTGGAGCAGGCCTTGTCCCCCGGAGAGCTTTAAGGCGAGGTGGGCCAGCAGCCCATGCCTTCGTGTGCTACCTCATAGCTCCACCCCGGCCATCCTGAGAAGCACCCGGCTACGTATGAGGTTGTGAACGAGCAGGATGAGGTTCACCC
>FWWM01002850.1_pt1 | contig 16281 bp, 12 predicted proteins | sample 2228351 | NCBI WGS metagenome assembly FWWM01 (sample SAMEA103939774, study PRJEB20133) | metagenome | reverse complement strand
CCGCAACGGAGAGGAGCGAGGGCGGATTGCGGGAATTTAGTGCGTTGCCATGTAACCAGTAGATCGCAACGAGAACGCTGCATGCCTTGACATCATTCCCTTCCTGTGTCATCTCCTCCTGTCAGCGGCACCCCTTTCGGGTGAAAGGCACTGCTCTCCGAAAGGAGAGTAGGCAACGGCTGACCGCCGAAAGAGCGCCGAAGAGGGCAAAGATACGGCTTCTTGCTGCACCAAAGGTGGGGCAAGGGGTCGTGGGGCGCCAGTCAGTCACCCCCCTGCAGAGGCTCGCAGTGCAGCCTTCCGTCGGCGCTGCGGGAGGTATGCAGGCGCTGCACCCGTTGGGTGACGGCAGAAGCCCGGACCGTTCCTTTCATGGTTGCGGGCAAGGGTCGCAACGAGTTTCCGCTCATTGCGATCTACTGATGTAACCGCTATGGACTGCCAAACGGTAACTGGGCTAAAGGGGTGTAGGTGGGACCTTCTCGCGAGAGGTCGCTGCGGAACAGGGTCAGGTGCGAGACCTTTACGACACCGAACAAGGTTTCCGCGTGCTCGCTCAGGATGGCTCTTACCCGTTCCACGCCCGCCATCGCTTTGACACGACCGAGGGTGATGTGCGGGTGATAGGGTCGGTCTTCTGGGGCAAAACCCAACTGCGCCATGCCCTGCTCCACTTGTCGTTGCAATTGCAACAAATTAGGCGGTGCTTCCACGCCCACCCACAACACCCGAGGGCGCTTGAGGTCAGGGAATCCGCCTGTGCGGCAAACGGTGAAGGAGAAAGGTCGGGTGCTTGCGGCAATGGTGCGCAAAACCTCCACAATCGTTGGAACTTGCTCTTCTGGCACTTCACCCAAAAACTTTAGTGTCAGGTGCAAATTGTGCGGTTCCACCCACTTGACGGCAGCGTTCGTTCGCTGCAACTGGCGGAGCAACTCCGTCAACGCTGCTCGCACTTCTTCGTTCAGTTCCAAAGCAACGAAACTTCGCAACGCCATTCCTTCTTCTCCCCCGTTCACCCACAAGATGTTGCAACTTTGCTCTTTAACGCAAAGGTTGTGGCGCTTCGCCATCCATGCCACTGGGCTTTAAGTTCAACGACCGTCGCCCGCAAGGGGCGACGCTACCAACAACCGTTACGCTTTACGCATCACACCTTTACGCTCGGTAGCGTCGGGGCTTGTCCCCGACGGTTGTTTTCTTCAATTAAGTTTGCTGTCGCAATTCCACCCAGACAACGATGGCGATGGCTGCCATCGTGGCTAACAGCAGAAGCGCCCGCCACAGTGGGTCAAGGGAGAACAAAAACGCAACCCACAAACTCACTAAGGGGAAGGCGATGAAGAACGCGAGAAGCACCTTTCGCATTGCCGCTTTATCACTGGTGGCAGCCAGCAAGTAAACCCAAACGGGCACCAAACGCTCAAACCCGCAAGAAGGGCACTGAACGGTAAACGCAGATACGGTCGCTTTGCACTGAGGGCAAACCGAGCCTTTCGTTTCGGCTTCTTGTTTCAACTGGCGCGCACGATGAAGTTTTCGCTTTTCGGCAGGGTCCGTTGGCATCAGTTGGACGGCGCGCTCGTAGCAAGCGATGGCATTGTCATATCGGCGCAACTCAAGGTAAAGGTCGCCCAACGCGCTCCATGCAGCAGCATTGTGCGGGTCGCGCTCTATGGCGGCTTTGTAGCGCTGCTCTTCTTCCAAACGCATCTGGTGCAGCAGTTGTCTTTCCCCAGCAGCGAGCATCATTGCCCACAAAGCCGCCAAACCGGCAGCAATAGCGAAAAGGGCAAACACCAGTGGGCTGTTCCACAAGAGCACAACGCCGATGAGCAAGCCAGCGACGAAAAGGAGGGCAATGACCGCTTGCCATCCCGATAACTCCCCTTCAAGGATGCGTCCGAAAATTGCCACGCCGACGAAAGCGACGACGAAAATGAGCGCCGTCAAGCGAATGCCAGCAGCAAAAGCGACTCCAAAAGCACCAAGGAAATCCATCCCTTGTGCCCTCCCCTTGCGACATCCGTTGTGCTCACCTTTTTTCGCTGCCGAAAACCGACGGGACAGCGTTTAAGCGGAGTGGTCACGGAAGGTCTTGCATCAACTCAGGGCACGGGTTGCCATGTTCGTCATACCAACCGTAGCGGTCGCGCACCTCCAGCATCAGCAAGTAGCGTTCCAAAGGCAGCCCTTTGAAAGCGACATTGGTGGTGGCGTAGATGTAACCGCCGCCGGGCATCCCGTGCCGGAGCACATACTTGCAGTGCTCCACGATTTGCTCTTCCGTGCCCGTTTGCAGGAGGCTGCATTGAACGCCGCCCAACAAACACACTTTGCCAGCGGTCAACTGTTTGACGATGGCGATGTCCATATCGCTGGCTTGACAATCCAGAGCGTGGAGTCCGTGAGGCTCGCATTCCAACAACTGGTCAAGAATGGGCATGATGTTGCCGTCGGTGTGCTTGATGACATAAGCACCCATTTCGCGGTAGCCAGCAACCAACTCCTTCAAGTAGGGGGTGATGAACTCTCGGAACATGGGAGGCGACCAGAAAGGACCCGTGTTGAAGCAGTAGTCGGAGCAGAGAGCAAACCCGTCAATGCCGCAAATTTCCCGCAAGCGCTTCCCGCGTTCCAGTGCCCAACGGACGCGCTCTTTGGCAATTTGGTGCATCTCATCGGGGCGTTCAAAGAAAGCAGCAGCAAACTCCATCATGTCGCTTCCCGTCGGGATGGAGAAAGTGGCGTCGCCGTGACAAAGGAGTAGGTAGCGATCGCCGGCTAACCTGTGGATGTGGTGCACCATCGCCACCAACCCGTCATCGTCGGGAACGCCATAGGAAAGCATCAGGATGCAGTAATCCAAGCGTTCCGCCACTTGCAGGTAAAGTTCAGCGTTCTCTTTCAGCATGCGTTCCCGCTCAGCAGCCGTTGCCTTGCGCCACGCTTCGCCAATATGCATCGGCTTTCCCAGCAACTCCTCCGTCAATTGGAACTCCAGTTCAAAAGTTGGCACCTTGCCGGGCAACGGCGGGCGCAACTCTAAAGCGTTAATGGCTTTCTCTCGCGGTGTCACTTCCCGCTGCATTCGTCCTCATCTCCCATCCCGTCATTCACAATTTTGTGCAAGTTCTCGGCTACCGCACTGGTCGCACTCGCACAGCGTTCCACTCGGTCACGCTGTCAAACCGTCGGGAGAGGCGGTCGGTGTTGCTTTCTACCCGCTCCAAGCGGCGTTCAATGTTTTGCAGGCGGTTGTCAATGGAACGGAGAAGGTAAACGACTTGACTGTCGGAGAAACTGGCTTGGCTGTGCAGCGGAGCAGAGGTGAAAAGCGCGGCAATAAGGAGTCCCAACCCCAAGCCCATCAGGAACAGCGAAAGACCCAAGCGCCAACGCATTGTCAGTCACCTCCGTGATGGTGTCGCCAAGCCAATTTTGGGGCAAATCCTGTCAGGCGTTAACAATGCCTTAATCTTTCCCGACTACCTTTTCGCTCGGGCATGTGCTAAAAACCAAGAGGCTCTTTTGGCAGCGAGAACAACCGACAACACTGCCTTCGGAGGTTTTCGGCTCATGGAGTGGCTCAGAGAACTGCGCCTTCGGCAAGCCATCACGCAGGCAGGTTACCGACTGTGGCAGGATGGGTTGGTCGCTCACACGGATGGCAACATTTCGGTGCGGCTGAACGAAGAGTGGGTGCTCATCACGCCATCGGGTGTGAACAAAGGAGCAGTGCGTCCCTACCAAGTTTTGCGGGTGCACCTTTACGAGGGAACAGTGGACGGGAATGGGAAACCGTCTGTAGAAACGCCTTTGCACTTGGCGATTTATCGCACCCGCGCAGATGTGCAGGCGGTCGTCCATGCCCATCCCCCTTATGCAACGGCTTTCGCAGCGGCGGGGCTTGCCTTGACGGAACCCGTTTTCCCTGAGATGATTGTGCGCTTCGGGGAAATCCCGTTGGTGCCTTACGCAACCCCGGGGACAGAACGGCTGGCAGAATTAGTGGCGGAAGCGTTGCAAGAGCACGACGCCGCTCTGCTGCAAAATCACGGTGCCATCACTGTTGGACGGACTTTGGAGGAAGCCTGCGGGTTGATGGAGGCGTTGGAGTGGACGGCAAAAGGGCTGTGGCTCGCGAAAGCGTTAGGCAACGCTATCCCCCTAACGCCGTCAGAAATCGCGCGCCTGTTCGCTATGCGCTCGTCCTCGCCGCCCGAGAAGGCAAGAAAGTGAGGTGGGGTGCCGATGCGAGCGGAACGGAGCACTCGGTGGGTTCATTGGCAGGAACGGTTGGTCGTTGGCGCACTGACCGTGTGTGCGTCCATTTCTGTCGTCACCACCCTCGCTATCGCCATTTCGCTGGGTGTGGAAGCCATCGGTTTCTTTCGGGAGGTGCCCTTGTGGCGCTTTTTGACGGAGCGGGAATGGACACCTTTGTTTGCTGTCAAAAAGTTCGGCATCTTGCCCCTTGTCTGTGGCACTTTCCTGATCGCGAGCATCGCAATGCTCATCGCTGTTCCCACAGGGGTTTTCATTGCCACCTACTTGGCGGAGTATGCGTCGGAGCGGTCCCGACGCTTTCTCAAGCCCGCCATTGAAGTTTTGGCGGGTATTCCCTCCGTCCTCTACGGTTACTTTGCGCTGCTCTTCGTCACCCCTTTGCTGCAAAGGTTTATCCCAACCCTGTCCACCTTCAACGCCTTGTCGCCGGGGATAGTGCTGGGTTTCATGGTGTTGCCTACCATTGCGTCTCTGAGCGAGGACATCATTTACTCAGTGCCGCAGAGCATTCGGGAAGCCTCCTTAGCGTTGGGGGCGACGAAACTGCAGACGACTTTTCGGGCTGTTTTGCCGGCTGCTGCCTCTGGAATCATCGCGGCTTGTCTCCTGGGTTTTGCCCGCGCCATTGGTGAGACCATGTTAGTGACCATTGCTGCAGGGCAGCAGCCTAATTTGACGCTGAATCCGTTGGAACCTGTGGAAACCATGACTGCGTTCATTGTGCGGGTGTCGTTGGGCGATGTGCCCCACGGAACTTTGGCGTATCGCACCATCTTTGCGGTAGGGCTGACTCTGTTCCTCATCACCTTGGTGTTCAACTTGCTGGGGCTGTTTTTGCGGGAGCGCTTTATCCGCACCTTCCAACGGCTGGGATGAGAGCCAACCGTCAACCCTTGCGAGGTGACACCCCGTGGCAATCGCAGCAGAGGTTAGGGACGAAGCAGTCATCGCCCGCAGGCGCCGACAGGAAGTATGGATGGAGCGCTTCTTTTTGGTGGCGGCGTGGCTTGCCCTTTTCCTGACCATTTCGGTGCTCCTCACCATCTTAGCGAAGTTGTTTGCGGACGGCTTCACGCGCCTCAATTGGCAGTTCCTTACCAGTTTCCCCTCCCGCCGTCCTGAAGCCGCTGGTATCTTCGCAGCATGGGTGGGGACACTGTATGTGATGGTGCTGACTGCGGCTATCGCTCTCCCTTTGGGCGTTGGCGCCGCCATTTATTTGGAAGAGTTTGCTTCCCGCAACTGGTTCTCCCGCTTGGTGGAGTTAAACATCAGCAACTTAGCAGGGGTTCCCGCGATTATTTACGGGTTGTTGGGTTTGCAAGTTTTCGTTCGGTGGTTCCGCATGGGGGAGAGCGTGTTGGCAGGCGCGTGCACCCTGGCATTGATGAGTTTGCCCGTCATCATCGTTGCCTCTCGCGAAGCGTTGCGAGCGGTGCCCAATTCCATCCGCGAGGCAGCGTTGGCGTTGGGCGCCACGAAGTGGCAGACGGTGCGCGACCATGTTTTACCGTTAGCCATCCCTGGCATCATGACGGGCACAATTTTGGCGCTTTCGCGAGCGATTGGGGAAGCCGCACCATTGGTCACTATCGGCGCTCTCACCTATGTCGCCTTCCTGCCCAAGTCGCCCCTTGACCCCTTTTCCGTGTTGCCCATTCAGGCTTACAACTGGGTCTCCCGCCCCCAACCAGAGTTTCACCGCAACGCTGCCGCTGCTTTGATTGTCCTGCTGGCGTTGCTGCTGCTCATGAACAGCCTCGCTATTTACTTGCGCAACCGCTACCAGCAGCGATGGCGGATTTGAGGCTGTCTAATCGGTTAGGGACAGCGCGAGGATGCACTTTTTGCGTGTGCTTTTGCTCCTTGACAGAGGAAAGTGTCACGCTAAAATGACAGCACCCCTTGCAGGGGGAACGGATTGCTGCGGCAACCTCGCGCGGACCAGGGCACTACGGCGGAGTCGCTGCCGGGTGCGAAAAAAGTTCAACCAACCACAAGCATGAAGGAAGGCGATGTTGTTGAAGGCTGCCCTGGTTGCGCTGATGGAGAGATGGCGCCGCTGGTGGGATGAGCAGTGGCTTCCTGCCCTGCTGTTAGCCACCACCATCACAGTGGTGGTGGGAGCGCCCCTTTGGTTTGCCACGCCCCAGTTGGAACTTTTGAGCGTGGACTGGCGCTTTCGGGCGCGGGAATGGGTAGGGCGCGCGCCCCAATGGTCGCCTGATTTGGTCATTGTTGCCATTGATGAAGCCTCCCTCCGTTCGCTCCCCACAAAAGTGCCAACCCCCCGCAACTACTTAGCCGCATTGATTGACCGCATCGCAACCTACCGCCCCAAGGTCATCGCCGTTGACATCCTTTTGGACCGTCCCACCCATCCCATCGCTGATAAGCGATTAGCAGAGGCTATCCGCCGAGCAGGGAATGTGGTGTTGCCTTACCAGTATCGCAACGGGGACGGCAAAGGCATCCTTCCGTTGTTTGAGAAAGCAGCGAAAGCAATCGGCTTCGCCGATGTCCCTTCTGACTCCGATGCGGTCACTCGTCGGATGCTACTCTATCACCCCCGCAAAGGAGAAACGGTGCTTTCGTTTCCTGCCGCTATTTACGAAGTGGCGACGGGGCGTCCTGTGAGTGAGTTGTCAATAGGACCCGAGTTCCTGATAAACTTTTACGACACCGCGTTTTTGGACCCCAAAGCCTGTTTCCCTGCTCGCAACTTCTTTGCTGCCTCTCCACCGCCGCAAGAGGTGTTTGCTGGCAAGATTGTGCTCATTGGAGCCACCCATCCTGACACCCGTGACAGTTACTTCATCACGCCCTTTTACCAGAGTTGGGTTTACCCAGGACGCCACTTTGCGACAGGGGTGCACATTGTCGCGCAAGCCCTTAACACGCTGCTAACCCGCCAATTCCTGTGGGAACCACCTCACTGGCTTGCCCGAACGATGGCAGTTATGCTGGCGCTGCTCACCTTCCTTCTGCTCTGCCACCTTGCACCGGGCAAGGGATTGATGGTAGCGATAGCCGAAGGCGTCTTCGTGAGCGCCATTGTCTTCGCCGCCTTCATCTGGGGTAACTGGGTTTTGCCGTTCTTCCCTTCGTTGGTTGCCGTCGTTGGTGGCACTTTGGGTGCTTTCCTTCACCACTTCCTGTGGACCCGACGGGTCCTCAAAGTTGCTCAAGAGCGCATGGCACAAATGGAACGGATGCAAGCGCTGGCGGAGTTAGCCAATGGTATCGCCCACGATGTCCGCAACACCCTTTCGCCAGCCTCTATGGCGACGGAACTCTTGTTGGAAGAGGTAACAGACGAAGAGTGGCGGAAAAACCTTCTCATCGTCCAACAAGGCATCCAAGACGCCCTCAACATTCTCAACCGCCTGCGGCTGTTCGGTCGGCAGACGAGCGCCCAAGAAGTGCTGCTTCCTGTGCACTTGAACGAGTTAGTCACCAGCACCATCACTTTCACTCGTGCCAAATGGTTCTACGAACCGATGCGACGAGGCATTGAGGTCAAGATTCAAACGCATCTGGAGCCCAACTTGCCTCCAGTGATGGGAAATCCGACGGAGTTGCGCCAAGTTCTGGTCAACCTCATTTTCAATGCGGTGGAGGCAATGCCACAAGGTGGCACCATCACCATTCGCACTTGGCGGGAAGGGAACAAAGTTTGCTTTTCGGTGGAAGACACGGGGGTGGGGATGAGCCCCGCTGTCAAGCGCCGCATCTTTGACCCCTTCTTCACCACGAAGGGAGCACGAGGGACGGGCTTGGGGCTCAGCATCTGCTACGGCATCGTCACCCGCCACAAAGGCACCATTGAGGTAGAAAGCGAGGAAGGGAAGGGCTCAACTTTCACCGTTCGCCTTCCCGTCGCCCAAGAAATCAGCGAACCTGTCACCGAATTGGCACAATTGCCTCCCTTGCGGGTGCTCATCATTGACGACGACGAAACCGTCGCAGCAGCGTTGGCAGAAGTGCTGCGGCAAGCCGGGCACAAAGCCGATGTTGCCACTTCCGGTCCGCAAGGCTTACAATTATTTAAGCCGGGCGCTTATGAGGTAGTGGTGGTGGATTGGCTGATGCCAGGGATGGACGGATTGATGGTGGCTCATGCCATTCGGGAAATGGCGCCGACACAACCTATCGTGCTCACGACAGCGTGGGGAAGCCAATTGGATGCAGAGGCGGTCAAAGTGGTGGATGCCATCATCCCTAAGCCGTGGACGCCGCACACCCTGTGGATGGCGTTGCAACAAGCCTTTAAGTCGCAGCAGATGCTTAAGCATACTTGAGGAGGTGATTGCTGATGCGTTGGGCTCTTGCGAGCCTGCTCGCTGTTCAGGTTTTGGTGGTAGCGGTGGGATGGGCGAAAACGCCTGCAGGGGTTGTTACGGAGGTGCAAGGACAAGCCCAGATTCGGCGGGCTGGACAGTCCTCGTGGCTGCCCGTGCGGGTGAACATGTCGGTTTACCCAGGCGATACGGTGCGGACGGGGAAGAAGGGGAAGGTCGTCCTTTGGCGTCCTATTGGGCGCGCTGAAGTGATTGGACCGAACAAAACCGTGATGGTGTCACCGGCTCAAAACAATGTCCGCGACAGTGTCTGGAGGGACCTTTGGCAGTCGGTTGTGAGCCGCATGCGCAAAAACTTCTCCGAAGAGAGCCTGGCAACAGTAGCAGCCGCCCGCATGCTGCCACCTCAGCCAAACACCTTGACCCTTTTGTCTCCCCGCAACAGCCGTGTGTTGGAACTTCGCCCCACCTTCTTCTGGCGTGAAGTGGATGGGGCACAAGGGTATCGGGTAATCATCGGCTTCTTTGACCAAGAGCGGCGGGTTTGGGAGACGACGGTCACCAAGCCACCCTTCCACTATCCTGTTGAGGCGCCCGAACTGAAGCCCGGCAAAACTTACATCTGGCAAGTGGAAGCCATCGGGGTGCCGAACGCGAGCGACAGCGCTTGGTTCGTTGTTGCGCACCCTGGCGAAGCCAACGATGTGCGGTTCACCCTTCAACAATTGCGCAAGGCAACGCCTGACACCCTTGCTTACAGCCTGATGGCTGCCAGCCTGTTAGAGGCGAAAGGCTTCTATTGGGAAGCCATCCACCTTTTGCAGGCGGTGACAAAACAGCATCCTCGGCAGCCCGAACCTTTCATCGTGCTGGCAAACCTTTACGACACAGTTGGATTGGAGCGGTTTGCGGCAGAAATGCGGGTGCGCGCCCAATCGGGACTGAAATCCGTCCGCTCTCTGGGTTGGCAAGTAGCGGCAACGCGCTGAACGATGGGCAGTGAAAAGCGAGGGAAGGGGTTTCGCTTATCCCTCCCCCTCGCCAGCAACCAAAACGGGTTCAGGGAGCACGCGGGGGATTTCCGTCAACCGATAACCGAAACCGCTCCCGAACACGGTGCTCCAATCCGCGCAGCCTTCATGCCGTTGATACAACCCAGGGTGCACCGTTGCTTCGGGTTGGGAAGCGTGGGGATAAAACTGCATGGCATTGACCTCCACGCCCATGAGGGTGTCGGCATGGGCTGCCAGCAGCACATGGGGAATCATCGCCAACATCGGGTTGGTCAAATCTTGCACCATCAACAGCATCCCGTGGGCTTTCGCCCACGCCTGCATGAGCAAAGCGCCTGTTTGTGTCTTGCAAGTTTTAAGGGCAACACCTGTCCAACCCAACGCTCGCCCCACCCGCACGAAGCGCCAATCGTGCGCGCTCTCGTCCATGAACAACGGCTTGCGAGCAGCGATAGTTCGGACATCAATCGGGTGGGCTTCCAAGTCGTAGGGAAACGGCTGCTCAATGTAGAGCAGCATCTGCCACAAGCGCGGGTGCTCCTTCAGCAAGCGGTCCAACATCGTCGTCACATAACTCGGGTCGGTCACTGTGCAGTTGAAATCCGCTGTCAGCCACAAAACATTGTGAGTTTGAGCAATCTCACCGACACGCACCAGTCGCTTGTAGTCCCAGTCAAAGTCAGTGCCCGTCAGTTTCACCTTCAGGCACTTTAGCCCATCGCGCTGGATCCAGTCCGCCAGTAACACGGGGTGACCATCGTCAGGTTCGTCGCCCGTTAAGTCTTCTTCCGTTAGTGGGTCCTTGGCACCCACCAAATGCCATGCCCAAAGTTTCTTTGGCGGGGCAGGCACGAGAAAATCGGCGGGGTATTTGCCCCGAAAGTCTACCGAAGGGTCAGCGGGCTCAAGGTAATCGCTCAAGTCAAAGCGCAAGAAAGGCGGACGATAAGTGGCGTAAGTGGGCAAGCCAATCAAGTTGCCATAAGCGTCGTGAAGGGCAATGTCAAACGCGGAGTTGCAAATCAGTGCGGCTAAGTAAGGCATGGGTTCGCGACCTGCCCGTTCGGTGTTCAACTGCTGCAGAAGGGGCGGAAGGGCTTCTTGAAGGAAAGCGTGTCCCACCTCCAGTGGGTGCCCTGATTCATCAAACTCAGCCCACTCTTTGGCTAACCGTAGGCAAAACTCCTGCATGGTAGTCAGCCGCTCGTGATAAGGCAGCGAACTGGGCCAACCCCACTGAGCGATGAGGGGCGTTTCACCCCACCCATCCGCTGTTTGCCCTGTCTCGTCCCTAATGCGCAGGCGCACCCGGCAGCAAACGACTTCTGTCACCGTCTCGCGCCCGAATTTGAGGGGCAAGCGCATCCGAATGGGGAGGAAGTAAACGGCAGCACCGACAGGTCGCGCACTAAAGCCCATCGTTTTCCGCCTCCCAATTCATTTTGTGGACGATGGGGCTAACACTCTTGCGCGCGTCTAAAAGCGCCCCATTCGCTTCAGGTGCTCCAAGACATTTTGAGCGTGCTGCCGAATGTGCTCGGGCAACTGAGGGCGCCGCAAAAACGCCTCCAGCACAGGTATGGACGAGCGCTCATTGATGCTTTGGATAGCAGTGAGGGCGTTGATGACCACTTGCGCATCCACAGGATTGCTGACTCGCTCCAGTGCCTTGTAAAGAAAAGGCAGCGTTTGAGGGTCAGCAATCATGCCTAACGCAGTGGCAGCAGCGGAAGCCACCCGAACATCTTTGCTTTGCAGCAAGGGCAAGAGGGCAGGAACAGATGCCCCATCTCTCATCATGCCTATTGCCAACACGGCTGCTTCTTGCACCCCTGGGTCAGAAGATTGTAGCCACCGCCGCAGATGTGGGAGCGCTTCTGTCAACTGGACGGCGCCAACGGCGGTGAGCAAAGCAGGTGGTGGGTCTCTTTTCTCTGCAGCAAAGCGCTCCACTTGCTCTTTCAAGAATTGCTTTGCCCCTTCTGTCCGCAGGTTGCCGATGGCTTGCCACGCAGCGGGTGCTAAGGAGGGGTCTTTGAGGGCTTCTTGCAGAATGGGGAGGGCTCTGTCGCTGCGGGTGTTGCCCAAAGCGTAAACCGCCATCTGTCGGGTCTCTAAGTCCAACGGGGTCTTTGGCTCCTCCTTGCTCTCCAAAATGAACCGCCTAAGCGCTTCAATCCCTCGTTCGCCGCAAGCGCTGATGACGCTCAGTGCAGCAAACCGAACCTCGCGGCGTTCGTGGTCTAAGTAGGGCAAGATAGCGGGGAGAACGGAGGGACCGACTTGCTGGAGGGCTTGCTGGGCTATACCCAACTCATACGGGTCACGGCTTTCCAGCAACTTTGCCACGACTTTCGCACCTTCGCTGGAGCGCGCCACATGCGCCAAAACGAACACCGCGGCTTCGCGGGGTTGACGGAAAAACTGACCGGGCAGAAAGTGGAAGGGTTGCTGGGGATTTTTCGCGGCTTCTTCGGCGGCTTTCTTTGCGACCCTCAAGACGGGCAAGACAGCCGGCTCCCCCATCCGTGCCAACGCCACTGCTGCGGCTAACCGCACATGGTCTTCTTGATCCAGCAGCAACTCGGCTAACTGGTCAGCGGCTTTGGGTTCAGGATTGGTTGCCAACGCCCACGCTGCTTCCGTGCGTTGGACGGGGTCAGCGCTCTTCAGTTGCGCCAACAACTTGCCAAGAGCAATGGACTTTGTAGTTCCCCTCGCCCACCAACCGAGTGCAAAACCAATCACCAGAGCCAAAGCAGCGTAAACCCACGAACGCCAGCGCTGCACAGGTATCGCTCCTTTCCGCTTTGGAGGGCACATCTCCTGATGTGCCAACTTCGTTTTTTGGTGCGTCAGGAGGCGCACCCTCCAAGTAATGCCGATTTGACGGTTCGCCAAGAAGCGAACCCTTCTATTGGCAGCGGCGTATTCCTTTCGCTTGTTACCCACAAGGAAGCCATGCCTTTCAACTCACTCATGCCAAAATTTTGGCAGCACAAACTTGTGATGAAGCGGCAAATTAAAGCCGATGGCTGCGACTTTGATGGGGGCACGGTGCATGAGGCAGCAAAGGACTGGGCAGCAAGAAGGGGAAGTGCGCAAACCCCTGCGATTGACTGTAGGGGAATTGTTGCTCCTTACAGGCGTGCTGGTTCTGGCAACGCTGTTGCGCCTTTACGGCTTGGACTGGGGCTTGCCCTCGCCCCAAAGGGTGCACTCTTACCATCCCGACGAAATCACCGTCATCGCCCCCACCCTCGCAATGAACATCTTCACAGGGCAGATGAACCCGCACTTTTTCAACTACGGCAGCCTGTTCCTGTATGCAGTTTACTTCGCCCGCTTGTTTGCAGAAGGCTACGGATGGTTGGATCTGACGCCCTTTTTTCGTGCCTTCTCCGCAGGCGGTTGGCTAAAAGTGGCTGAGACGGCACCTGCCCTCATTGAGTTCGCCAAACTGCACTTGTTAGCGAGAGGGCTTTCCGCTGCGTGCGGTGTAGCGACGGTTGCCTTGGTCTTTCTTTGGGTGCGACAAATCGCTTCGCTGTGGGCAGCGGTGGTAGCGGCACTGCTGTTGGCGTCGTTTCCCCTCCATGTCCAGCATAGCCACTTTGCCACTGTGGATGTGCCCTTGACTTTGTTGACCACTGCCTCGCTCTACTTGGCTGCCACTGCCACAAGCGGACGCCGAATTTTGTGGGCAGCCTTTGTAGCAGGGTTAGCCACAGCGGTCAAGTATTCCGTTGCCCCTGCTCTTTGGTTGACCCTCTCAGTGCTATGGGCGTGGCGCGTGGGATTGTGGACGATGGGGCTGCGCCTTACTGCCATCACGCTGGTGATGGGCGCAGGGTTTTTGTTGGGGTGCCCTTATTCAGTGCTGGCTTTTCCTGAGTTCTGGCGCGACTTTTACTGGGAGACTTTCGTCCACAGCCGCATTGGGCATGGCTATGTGTTTGCGGACACGGGCAACGGACACTGGTTCCACTTGACCACAAACATGCCTGCCGCTGTTGGCGTGCCAGCCATGCTGTTGGCGTTGGGAGGGTTATTGCCCATTGCTGCCTCCCCTACCCCATCGGAGACTGCTACCGACCGACTTCGCCACCGCACCCTTGTGGCGCTCCTCGTGTTCGCGCTCGCTTACTTTGTGCCCTTGGGATTTGCTCAAGTGCGGTTCGCCCGCTACCTTATGCCCCTTTTGCCTATGTTAGCAATGTGGGCAGCGTTGGCTTGGGAGAAAACGCGTTGGGGTTCGCTGTGGCGGTTTCTCGCTTTAGCGACCGGCGCTTACACCTTTCTTTGCGGGTTAGCGATTGTTTCGCTTTTCACACCCCCTGACCCTCGGGACGAAGCCGCCGTTTTCATTGTGCAGCAAGCCCGCTATAAGCGCCCCTTGACCATTGCCCTTCACCCTTACCCTTGGTTTTACACGCCGCCTATCACCCCTCTCAACGGTGGGACGAAAACCAAAGAGGATTTTGCTCTCTGGGCTGTCACTGCACCCATACGATTTGTTTTGACAGAGTTTGACGAAAGCGAATTAGTTGCCAGCAACGCTGACTTGTTCGTCGCCAGCGATTTTGAGTATGGCGACCCACTGCGATTGCGATTGGGCGACGCGGTGCGGTTTTACGAGTGGCTTTACCGCACCAGCAAAGAAGTGCGGGTGTTCCGCAAAGAGCCGACTTTGCCCTTCCGCCCCAAGCCTTTCCGCTGGTATTTCCGCCCCCTTCCCCACGATATGCGCTATGTCAACCCCATCGTGAAAGTGTTCGTGCTACGCTAACACCCTTAGCAAGGCAAGGGCGAGCGAGAAACAGCAAAGCGGGGAAACAGATGGGTGCCCCGTCAATTGGCAGTGAGCCGATGCAAGTTTTTGTGGGCAGCGACCGTTCTCAACAACCATCGGGAGCAAACCCTGATGGCACTGTCACATTGTAGGGGCACCGTCTACCGCGACTTAGCAGCGTCGCCCTCTGAAGGCGATGGTGTGTGGCGACGAGGAGACAACAGGTAAAGGGCGTGTTACCTTTTGCGGTAGCGGGGTGAACGGTCATGCGTTTCGGTTGGTTGCTCGGTGCGTTGGTGTTGTTAGGATGTTGGTGTTCTGCGGGTTTGGGAGTGCAGCGCAACGGGGAGATGCTGTTCAATGGTGGGTTTGAGGTGTTGGACGAACGACGCTTCCCCGTAGGCTGGGAATGGTTCGCCGCAGAGACGCAAAGTGCTACCATCCGCATCACTACCGATGCTGCCGAAGGACGCTTCGCTCTGCACATGGAAGCCCGAACCACCGCTACCGTTGGCGTCAATCGCACTTACAAAGCCGGCAAGCCCGGCGAAGTGATACCTGACATCGGCGCGATGCTGCCAGTCAAAAAAGGTGCGTTGGTCTTTCGCTACAAGGTGCTGAAAGCGTCCACCGACAACATCCGCGTTTACGCCATCCCCATGAAGGCGGATAACTTGGAAGGCGGTGCGCCTCGCGCCGTTTACATCGTCCCGCCCCAGTTTGCCGACGACAACAAGTGGCACATAGGCGTGTTGGCTTTTGACTTTTCCGACAAGCCCGAGGTTCGGTCAGTGCAAGTCGGCTTGCGCATCAACGAAGGCGGGCGACCGTCACCTGCAGCGGTCATCTTTGACGATTTCCGTTTCGTAGAAAAAGCGGGATGGCACCTGCGGTTTGATGGGGTGCGCATAGAGGAAGGTGCCAAGCCCGGCACGGAAGGGTTTCTCGTGTTGCGGCTACAAAACACAGGCGATGCCCCCGCTCCTGTCAACGCAACGCTGACGGTGCCAGCAAAGTTTGAAAGTGAACCTGTTGATTTACCATCCACCATCTCGCCGCAAGAGACAGGTGTTGTGCGGTGGCTTGTCAAAGGGCAACGCCGCGTTGGGACAAAATTGACGGTTCGGTGGACAGTAATGCCTCAAGAGGATGAGACTTTCACCCACACTTGCACAGCGCGCTTGCGCATCAAATCCTTTGGTTTCGCCCATGCGGTGCTGTTTGCCGGCACGCCCGCGCCCTTGCGATTGGTGTTGGAAAACGAGGGCGATGCAGTGATAGAGGGCTTGTCTGCCACTTTGTCACTGAAGGGCTTGGCACTAACCCAGGGCACGCTGCAAACGGCATTGCCAATGCTACCACCGGGGAGAACGACGGTGGGTTGGACGGTGCAAAGCCGCTCGCCAGGGCAAGGGACGGCGTCCGTGCAACTGCAAGTGGGGCGGACACCGTTCGTTGCCAATGCCGACGCAGTGGTAAGCCGCCCTATCAACGAAGGGGATAGAGGCACTTTGGTGGTATCCACACCCACTATTCGGCTGCTGTTTCCCTCCAACCCTTTCGGTTACGGCGTTTTCGCTGTTGAGGTGCTCCAAAGCGGGACGGGGAACGGGGGGCGAGGGGCAAAAGGCGAGAAGAAGTGGCAGCGAATGGCTCTGTCACCCCACTTTTTGCGGGTCGCTTACTTGAACGAGCGAGGGCAAACCATTACCCGTCCCATCTTTTCGCCAAAGGCGGAAAAGTTGCCCAACGGTGGGCTCGCTTTTCCCGTGCAGTGGGAGGATGTGTTGGACGGAGCAATGTGGCGCGGCGAAGTGCGGTTTGAACCAGACGGGAACGCTGTGAAGGTTTCATGGCAGTTGACAGTAAACAAAGTCAAGCAACT
>FWWM01010606.1_pt1 | contig 16283 bp, 8 predicted proteins | sample 2228351 | NCBI WGS metagenome assembly FWWM01 (sample SAMEA103939774, study PRJEB20133) | metagenome | reverse complement strand
CACAACATACCGGAAAATACCCAGATCTATACCCATAAGCTCTTCTATCCCATCAATGATCAGGAGGTCACCTATTATTACGCCATAACGGCTACCGACGAGGCCGGCAATACATCAGTACCTACCGGCCTATCCAGTGCCGTTACCAATACGGCGAAGGGGATTCCAACGATTTCAATGAACCCACCTGCTAACTTTACTGCCGATGGCGACCTGAGCGAATGGGCCGGCATTACCCCAATTCTTCTGGAGCCTGACGGGGAATTTTACGGTCACGTGGCCCGGGGCTTTGAAATCAACGGTCCACAAGATCTTTCAGCCGATGTCTATCTGGCTGTCGACAACGAGGCCCTTTATATTGCCATGGACGTGACTGACGACGCGTATTATCCCGTTCCAGATGGAGTGACCTCCGAACGCTGGCTCTATGACGGGGCTGAGCTTTACATTGGCCTTTACGACTGGCGCGGCCCCAAGCATGAGCGGTTCCAGTCAGGCAGCGAACCAGATTATAAGTTCTATCTTTATCGCCAAGTGTTCTTCCGGGATGGTGGGCCAGAAGTTGAAGCGGGTTCTGCAGACTATGCCTGGGTACAAACCAATAAGGGGTATGCGTTAGAAGCGCGTATTCGTTTTGATGTCCACGCATTTGATACAGCGCCCATCTTTGTGCCTCGAAACGGCATGCGCGTGCCGCTGGATATCGTGATCATGGATAATGATGTAGGCGGCCAGGCACGAGAAGGTATTTTGACCTATTCGCCGGATAATGATGATAATTCGTGGCAGTCGCCCCAGTACTGGTTCTATACCTGGATCGGGGATCGCTTCGCGGTCAACGTGGTGCGCCCGTTGGCAGGCGATGTCCCCACCACTTTCCGGGTATATGCCAACTATCCGAACCCGTTCGCTCGCACAACGCGCATCCGGTATGACCTGCCGCAAACTGAGCGTGTTGTCGTGAGGGTATTCAACGCGCTTGGCCAGGAAGTGCAGAAACTGGTCGACCAGGTACAATCTGCAGGTACCTACGAGGTACGCTTCGATGCGCTGCACTTGCCAGCTGGACTGTACTTCTATCAGGTTCAGGCTGGGCGCCATGTAGAGACTCGTTCAATGGTGGTAATTCGGTGAAGCTAAAGTCCTGTGGGGAGGGAAGACTCTACCTTCCTTCCCCACTTTTCTAAATTCACCAACACACCCAGAATGTATCTTCAAACCTATGAACTACGCATTATCCCTGATTTTTGTACTGTTTATCTGTGCTTGGCCCGTGCAAGGCCAAGCTTGGCGTGTTGCGGCAGAGCAGCGTATTGAGCAATACCGAAAGGGGCCATTGCGCGTGCGGGTAACTGATCCAGAAGGTCGGCCTATTCCCGATGCTCAGGTTCACATCCGAATGACACGCCACGCTTTTGGTTTTGGAACGGCTGTTGATTTTGGCCGGGTGCTAGGCTCGGGCTACAATCCCACATATCGGTCCAAACTTGAAAACCTGACCGGCGACGGTCGCACCTTTAACATGGCCACGACTGAAAATGAGCTGAAGTGGCCCTCATGGGAATCTGAATGGCCAATTCCGAACCGCCGAAAAATCGATGTGATCAACTGGCTGCGGTCAAAAGGCTACGAAATCCGAGGTCATAATCTGCTGTGGCCAGACTGGCAATGGATGCCGGACGATATTGAACAAAACCGGGATAATCCTCAGTACATTTACGATCGCGTCCGAAATCACATTGCAGCGTTGGCGGGACATCGGGACATTCGGGGGAAGCTGCGGGACTGGGACGTGCTTAACGAGCCAGCGCATCTAACCGCACTTCGGGACGTGTTTAATGGATGGGGTACCTACGAGCGTGGAGAGGACTTCTACGTCGATGTGTTTCAATGGGCAAAAGCAGCAGATTCCACTGCACGCTTATACATCAATGAATATAACATCATTAATAATTACGCCAACGAACAGCCTACGAGAAACTACTACAAGTGGATCATTGCACGACTGATTGCGAAGGGGGCACCGATCGAGGGGATCGGTATTCAGGGACATATTTCGGCACCGCTGCCGAGCATGAGTGAAGTCAAGGCTGCATTGGACGAAATGGCGGTGTTTGGATTACCCTTAGCTATTACAGAATACGACGTTACCGGTGTTTCAGAAGAAGTCGAGGCCAACTTTATGCGGGACTTTCTGACAATGGTGTTCAGTCATCCTGCGGTTGAAAGCTTTGTTATGTGGGGATTCTGGAGCGGTGCGCACTGGCGTAACAATGCCCCGTTGTTTCGGACAGACTGGACGCTGAAACCTTCTGGGCAGGTATTCCTTGATTTGGTTTTTAACCGCTGGTGGACCGATACGACAGGCGTTACGGGCTCGGATGGCACCTGGACGGTGCGGGGATTCTTGGGGGACTATGCCGTAGAGGTGCAAGTTGGAGAAGTGTCTGTCACAAAGACTATACGACTTGAAAACCATACGGATACCACCACCATCGATGTGGTCGTCAGTGGAGAGTCAAGGTAGGAGACAGACCCGTAGAAAACTGGCTTCGCGTGGAAGGGTTTGGTCCTGATCCGTTTGTGGACGGGACGGTCCTGCGTTACTGGCTCGGACGACCGGCAGAGGTGGAGCTTAGTGTGTATGATCTGCTGGGACGCCAGGTTTACAGATGGGAGGGACAACGAGTGGCAGGCTGGCACACTGAATGGGTGGAGACAAACAATTGGGCTGCAGGACTTTATGTGTACCGCCTGTTGGTCGGCGAACAACTTCATACGGGAAGGCTTGTGAAGCTGCAATAAAACGAAAAGATGCGGGTTGGGTTGTGCTTGCTAATAGTCTGGCTGAGCCGGATCGCTTGGTCTGGGCGTCTGTTAGCGCAGCCCATGGAAGCACCAGCCGATTCTCTCGTGCTGTCACGGATCAACCAGTATGAACTGACCGTTGGGCGCTTCAACAAGTCTTACGTAGAATATCTGATCCGATCCGGACGCATGGACACGCCAGCTAACCGCTGGCGACATCTCAACCTTATTATCGATACCTACCTGTTGGCTGAAGAGGCGCGCCGCCGGGGTTTTGATCAACAGCCTGATTTTCAGGCCTTCATGGATCGACAGATCCGTCTGGCTGTAGGCGCCCGCTATGTCGAAAAGCATTTTTCGGATGTTCTGCCTGCACCCACCGAGCGCGAACTTCGCATAGCTTTCCAACGCAGCAAAGAAACCGTCGCGCTTCGTCACCTCTTTTTCCGCGATCCTCAGGCTGCTCACAAGGCCTACGAACGCTTAAAGCATGGCGAGAACTTTATCCAGCTTGCTAATGAGGTTTTTCGAACCGAGACGTTCGACTCCTTGGCTGGTTTTTTAGGATATGTAAAATATGGCGAACTGGATGATGCTGTGGCGGAAGTAGCTGAAACGCTCAGCGTGGGACAGTTCTCTGCTCCTGTCCGCTCACGTTATGGCTGGCACATCCTCCGCGTAGAGGAGCGCCTGCGTAACCCACTGCTAACTGAGTCAGAGTTTCAATACCGTCGTAAAAGCCTCGAAGAGCAACTTCGGCTGCGTCGACTTCGGCTTGGGGGAGACCGTTTCATCCGTGAGCTAATGGAGAGCCTGAATGTGCGCATTCAGGAAGCTGCTGCCAGGCAAGTGGTCGAGGCCGTACAGCAAGCCCTACAACCTTCGGTTACGCCCCCTGCTGAGGTGACAATTTCGGCTGAGGAACTTGATGCCGTTCGGGAGCGGCTTACCCCTGAGACGATACTTTTTACTTATACCCTCAACGGAGAAGAACGAACCTTTACAGCTGGAGACTACTATCGTTGGCTACCGTTTCTCCCCTACCGGGAAGTTCGCTACCATACCCTTGCCTCCGTTGGTCGAGCCCTTCGCAATGAAGTGCTGGCAGAACTCGGATTTTCAGAAGGGCTGGAACAGGATGGACGCGTGCTCGAAACAGTTCGCTTTCTGGCGAATGCTTACCTGGGGGACAAGCTGCGACGCTATCTGGCGGAAAATGAACGGATTGAGCCTACCGAAGATCAGGTGCGCACTGCTTTTGAACAGTTGGGTTACAAGCGCCTGAAGTCAACAGAGGCCAAGTACTGGACCATTTACGCCGGCTCGGCCGCTCGTGCCCGGCAGCTCCGGGAAGAGATTATGGCGGGTCGTTTGAATCCCCAGGCTGATCCAACCTACACGGAATACCATGGTCCATTGGCACAAGATGCTCTATCTGCCTATGTACGTCGCGTTTTACTCCAACAACCTCTAGTCCTATGTGTGCAGAGGGATTCTTGCTATGTACGCTATGTACATGACCGAAAGCTGAACTATACGTCTATAGAAGCAGTGGCTGACACGTTGCGTCGTCAGCTTTCCTAACTGCTGCCAGAGATGCAGTTACTGGCCCGGCTGTATCCTCATGCCGAAGTTAAGGTAGATACTACCCTGTTCGTGCAGATGATGCAGGCCTCGGGATGAAAGGTCCCTGGATACCAGGAGCGCCCGTGGGCCCCATGCGAAAGGAATCTGTTTTGCGCCAGCTGGCTGTCCCCCAGGAATCACTGCGCCGTGAAATTCCATAGTACCATGATGTCCAGGCTTTCTGATATGGAGGACCAACAGTTGGCTGCGCGTGTGCGGCAGGGCGATGTCGCGGCTTTTGAACAGCTTTTTCGGCTGTATTATGCGCCGCTAGTTCATTTTGCTGTGCGCATGGTACCTGCCCTCTCCGAGGCAGAAGAAATCGTACAGCGTGTTTTTGTTAGTCTTTGGAGACGACGAGCAGTGTGGAGCCCCCATGTATCGGTTGCTGCCTATCTGTACGGAGCCGTGCGTAACGAAGCGTTAAAGTACTGCCAGCGGCAACGCCCAACCGTATCCCTGGAGGATATCGAAAACACGGTTTCTGGGTCCGTTTGTCCCGATCAGCAGCTACTGGCGGGAGAATTAGCAGATCTTGTTGAACAGTGGCTTAGCGAGCTGCCAACGCAGCGACGATTGATCTTTTCCCTCTCTCGAGATCATGGCCTTTCCTATGCTGAGATTGCCCAAGTGCTGGGTATTTCCATCAAAACTGTCGAAACGCAAATGGGGCGTGCTCTGCGTCAGCTTCGGGAGCGCCTGCAGGCGTGGTTGAACGTTGCGCCCTGAAATTTCTGAAAGCCCTTCTGTCAGGGTATCGACGCGCTGACGGATCTCCTCTACAGTAAGGGGTAACGCGTCATCATGCACGAAGGTATCGACTGGGATCTTCTGGCTAAATACATCGCGGGCGCCTGCTCCGAAGCCGAGCGGGCGGTCGTGGAAGCCTGGGTGGCAGCCGACCCTATGCATCGCCAGTTGCTGGAAGAGCTGAAGCTGACCTGGAAGGTAATGGAGCAGACGCCTCCGCCGGTTTCAGTCGAGGCAGCCTGGCAGCGCGTGCGGGCACAGATGGAAAGGCCAGTTAGTCGTCCGGCCATTCCTGCACGGCGGCATCTGGCAAAGAGATGGATAATGCGGGCACTGGCCATGCTGGTGGTGGCGCTAGGGGGTGCGCTCCTATACCACGAACTAGGGTGGCTTCCGCAGCCGAAGTCAGCCCACGAGACCAAGACACCACGGATTTTTGTCACGCAGCGAGGACAGCGCGCCACTGTGCAGCTGGTCGATGGCACGCGCATTTTGCTGGCGCCTGAGTCGCGACTTGAGGTGGCATCTGATTACGGTCGAACCAGGCGCTACGTAACGCTTACCGGCGAGGCCTACTTCGATGTGGCGTCCGACTCGCTGCTTCCCTTTGTGGTGGAGACACCCTGGCTAAGCGTGCAAGTGCTTGGGACGGCCTTCGGCGTGCGGGCCTACGCCGAAGAAACCCAAACCTATGTGGTCGTGCGCCATGGTCGGGTGCAGGTGCAGTCTGGGCTGGCTCACACCGGTGCAGAAGCGACGATGCTGGAGGCCGGCCAGGTGGCCCAGTTGAAAGAAACCGGTCAGTTAGAAATAAGGCGGCTCGCCAACCTGGATGCCTATGTGGGATGGGCCGAAGGACGCCTGGTGTTTGAGCGAACTCCGCTGCGTGAAGTGGCCAGAACACTGGCCCGCTGGTACGATCTGGAGATCCAGCTCGAAGATCCGGCGCTGGGTGCGCGGCGGTTGACAGCTACCTTCGAGGAGGCTCCAGCCTACCAGGTCCTGCAGATCATTGCAGCCACCATGAACCTGGAGGTGGTGCGGGACGCTAAAGACCCACGAAGAATTCGCTGGCAGGAGGCGCCGCCTTCGCGCTGAAAGCAATGCTGGGAGATCCTATGGAAGTCGCTGAGCAAAAACGTTAACTAAATCGAATAAGGAGCGTCGCCATGGCTACCCATCAACGTCTTTTCTGGAAGCGCATCGACGCATTCCAGTTGTGGATACTGGTGCTGGGGGTGTTGCTGGGCGCCGGACAGGTCCGGGCGCAGCAATTGGAGGCCCGAACGGCTTCGAAAGTGGACACGCCTGTTGCCTGGCTGAATGACCCCTACCTCGAAAATGCCACGCGTCTCGGCCAGCCTCTGAGTCTGACGCTAGAACAGGTAACGCGCGAGCAGGCGCTCCGCATCATTGCCCGACAGGCCGGCCTGCGGCTCTCTTACGAGTGGAGCGAGGCGATGAACGAGCCCATTACGCTTCGTCAGGCGCAGGGTACTGTGCTGGATGCTCTCTATGCCGTAACGTCCGGAACCGACCTCCGGTTAATGATCACGCGCAGCGGCTATCTGCTGGTAGGGCGTTCGCGGGAACGTGCAACCGGAGCTGAAGAATCGGTACCGGTGCAGCAGGAAGGAAGCATTGCTGGACGGGTTATTGACGCGGCCACCGGGGAAGGGCTTCCCGGCGTGAACGTCTTCCTGGTAGGCACCACGCTGGGAGCTAGCACCGACATAGATGGCAACTACCGGATCGATAATATCCCGATTGGCTTCTACACATTGCAGGCATCCTTCATCGGCTACCGGACGGCCACAGTCGACAGCGTCGAGGTGCGTGCAGGCGAAGTCACCGTGGTCAACCTGGCACTCGAACAGGAAGTGTTTGGCCTAGAGGAAATTGTGGTGGTTGGCTATGGTACACAGCGGCGTCGGGATGTGACGGGCGCTGTCTCGTCGGTGAACCTCGAGAGGCTGCAGGAGTTGCCTGTCTCGAACGTTGTGGAAGCGCTCCAGACGCGGGCCCCAGGCGTGCGCGTAATCACTTCCGATGGGCGGCCGGGCGGCAGCGGCCTGGAAATTCAAATTCGAGGCGTGCGCTCGCTGACGGCCAGCAACCAGCCGCTCTTTGTCATCGATGGCGTGCCAGTCGAAGGGGTGAACCTCGCTGAGCTAAACCTGAACGATATCACTTCGATTGAGATATTAAAAGATGCCTCAGCTGCAGCCATTTACGGCGCACGTGGATCGAATGGCGTGGTGCTCATCACGACGCGGCGCGGTCGGGAAGGGCGAGGTCGTTTTGCCTATGAAGGGAGCGTTGGCTTCTCAGAAGTTGCACGCCGCATTGATGTGTTTGATGGGGAGGAGTTTATTGCGCTGCGCCGTGAAGCCAACCGGGCGGCTGGTCAACCGACCGATGATGCGGCGATTCTGGATCCCGTTGAACGCGAAGTGGCACAAAGTGGTCAGTTTGTGGACTGGCAGGACCTCGTTTTCCGTACAGGCGTTCGCCACAGCCACAACCTAAGCTATGCTGGGGGATCGGACGTCTTTCAAATCTATGCCAGCGGCAGCTACCTTCGCGAGGAGGGAATTCTTAAGCGAACCTTTTTTGAGCGAGGGTCATTGCGACTCAACACGGACTATCAGCCATTGAGCTGGCTCAAGTTTACCAGCAACCTGCTGGTAGCCCGTACCAAGGAAGATGTGGCTGGAAGCGAGCGCTACGGTCCACTTTGGACGGCTTACACGCTTTCGCCGCTTTCCAAGGTTTACGATGAGCAGGGAAACCTGCGGCCCTATGTGACGAACGACCCAACGGCATGGAATCCGCTCTTCCAGCTTCAAGAATCAAAAGATGATCGCTGGAGCACCCGCCTTCTGGGCAATATCCTCGCCCAAGTGCATCTATATCAAGGACTCAATTACCAGCTCAATGCTGGTCTGGATTACAGCGCTCGTGAAAACGGACTTTACCGTACTCGACAATATTCGGGTGGGGGCCAGCAGCGCGCTGTACTCGGCTATGGACAGGCCCAGAGCTATACAATTGAAAATATCCTGACGTACGAACGCCAGCTGGGATCGCTCCATACCCTTCATGGTACGCTTCTCTATAGCGTACAGCGAGTGCAGGATGAAGCGCTACAGGCCGAAACACGTGACCTCCCTACGGATCTGCTCGATTATAATGCCATCGGAAGTGGTGCGGATGTACGAGCCCCCGTGCGGAACTATTCGGCTTGGAGCCTTGAATCTTACATGGCCCGCATCCGCTATAGCCTGGCCGACAAATATCTGCTTACGCTAACTGGCCGCATAGATGGTTCTTCTAAATTTGGGAAGGGGAATAAATATGGCTTCTTCCCGGCCGTGGCTTTTGCCTGGCAGGTCAGCCAAGAACCCTTCCTGGCTTCAGTTCGGCAGATCGATAATCTCAAGCTGCGTCTAAGCTGGGGACAGACCGGCAATCAGGAAATCCCAATCTATCAGTCCTTAGGGCAGACGTCCCTTTGGGCCTATCCGTTCGGCAGCACCATCGTTAAAGGCTATGCGCCTGCTTCGCTGCCGAATCCAAACTTGAAGTGGGAGAAGACAACGCAGACCAATATAGGTTTGGATCTGTCGCTTTTCCGCGGGCGCATCATGGGGACGATAGACTACTTCCGCTCTTGGACCTCCGACTTGCTGCTCCAGCGGCAGATTCCCGTTACGAATGGCTTTACCAGCATTTTAGATAATGTTGGGAAGACGGAAAATTGGGGTATTGACATTAACCTAAATACCTACCTGATCAGTCGGCCAGAGTTTTCATGGGAGATCAACCTGAACTGGTCGCTGAGCCGCTCAAAGATCGTCCGCCTGACGGGTCAGACCGATCCAACGGGTAAACCGGTGGATGACGTGGCTAACCGCTGGTTTATTGGCCATCCGATCGGGGTGATTTACGACTGGGTCTATGACGGCATCTTTTGCTCGGGCCAGACTTATAACGAGGCGGCCTGTCAGCAGGAGATCGCCACTAGTCCCCAGCCAGATGCGCAGCCTGGAGACATTCGCGTCAAGGATCTCAATGGTGATGGAGTGATCAATGACCAGGACCGTACGATTGTGGGCACGACTGAGCCAGACTGGTATGGCGGGTTGGGCACGACGCTCTCCTACAAAGATTTTGACCTGAGCGTTTTCTTCACAGCCGTACAGGGGGTTACCCGCTATAATCCCTATATCTACCCGCGGGCATACGATCCCAGCATAGTGGTCATTTTCTTACAGGGGCGCACCAATGGCCTCAAGGTCGACTACTGGACCCCTGAGGACCCAGATGCTGACTTTCCTCGACCTCACCGCCAGCGGGAGATGCCCCGTTACCTCTCGGCCCGAGCCGTTTGGGATGCCTCCTACGTTCAGCTTCGCAGTATCACGCTGGGCTATACGCTCCCGCAACGCTTTGCAACCCGGCTAGGCGTTGAACGGCTGCGCCTGTATGCTGCGGGTAACAACCTCTTCTACTGGACGAACTTTGACTCCTACAACCCGGAGCAGGGAGATGTCGAAGGGTATCCGGTGGCACGGAGCCTGACGTTAGGACTGAACCTGTCATTCTAAAACGGGGCTGAGAGCATTCACCATCTTGAATAGACTGGCCATGAAACGCTTTACAGTAATCACAGTGTGGCTCCTGGGTGGAGTGCTGTTAGTCGGCAGCCTGACTGGTTGTGGCGAGAGCTTTCTGGAAGAAGAGCCTAAAACGTTTATCAGCACGGAAGCAGTGCTAAGCTCGCCGGAAGGCCTTGAAGGGGCCGTTATAGCCCTGTATGCCTTCCCACGACTGCTCTTCCAGAGCACACGATATAGTTACTGGTTTATCTCGGGGACCGACGAGGTGCGTGTGGGACCTTTGCACGAAGACCTGGGAACGGCGCTCTACAATAGCGACCTGAACCCTCAACATCCGGCTTCTCGAGAGTATTGGAACCAGTCGTTCCAGGCGCTCTATCGGGCAAACGCCATCATCGCCAACGCACCGAACGTCGATTTTCGGGGGAATGAAGCCCGGCGCAATCGAGTACTGGCCGAAGCGCGCTTCTTCCGGGCTTACATTCTGTTCTACCTCCACCAGCGCTATGGCAATATTCCCCTGGTCACTGAGCCTTCGGAGACCATCCGGGAACAGGAACAACCTGCGGCGCCAGAACAGATTTACCAGGTAATTGTGGAGGATTTACAGTTTGCCGTCAATAATCTGGAATGGTCTTATAACCAGCCAGGGCGGATCACCAAAGGCGCGGCTATGCACCTGCTGGCCAAGGTGTATTTGGTGCTCCAGAACTGGCAGCAGGCCGGACAACTGGCCGAAACGCTCATCCAACAAGGGCCCTACCGGCTCTTAGAGGATCCTGCCGCAATCTTTGCGGATGGCAATGAAGATAATGCGGAGGCCATCTGGACGATTAAATTTGATCCACGCACAGGGGGCCCGCACTTTCTGGCTGTTATGTTTACGCCGCTTTATGACCGTATTCAAGGGGTAAGGCGCTCCTTTGAACAGGGCGGCCGCCCCTGGGCCCGCATGTATCCCAGCGCCTATCTGCTCAGCCTCTTCGACAAAAACGACCGGCGGCTGAAAGCCTGGTACAAGACGCACTGGGTGTATGATGCCCCGGAGGAAGGCCTACCGCCAGGGCGGCAGGTGGGAGATACGGTAGGCGTAAACGACTTTAACCCCCCGATCGACTCGCTGCTCTGGCTGCACCCCGCTTGCAAGAAATACTGGGAGTACGGCGCTACGCGAACGATCAATTCGGCTGAGTCCTATAAAGGCATTATCCGTTACCGGCTGGCCGAAACTTATCTCATTGCGGCCGAAGCTTTCATGCGGCAAGGCAACCAGACCAAAGCCCTTGCCTACATTAATAGGCTGCGGCAGCGAGCAGGAGTTTCTGATCTGACCGAACTCAACGAGGATATTCTGCTTGAAGAGCATGCCCGTGAGCTGGCTTTCGAGGGAGACCGCTGGTTTACGCTCAAACGTATGGGGCGCCTTGTGGAGCATGTACGCCGCTACAACCCGCAGGCCGCTCCAAACATTCAGCCATACCATGTGAACATGCCGATCCCTCAGGACTTTGTAGATCTGACAGGTTTCCCGCAGAATCCGGGATATAATTAATCCTCCCCCCAACCTGCAGGGCACGTTGGAGCGGGTGCTGCGTGGGGATCCATCTTCCCAGGCAGCACCCCTTCCCTGTCTTTCCTGGGGAATGCATATTTTTAGCAACACTCACCAGGCATGCACACACACTATGCTAAGGCATTGTTGGATAGGCGTTGTGCTCTTGGGGCTTACGTGCGCCGTAGCCCGAGCTGAAGACGGCTATGAACTTTGGCTGCGCTATGTGCGCATCGAAGACCAGGCGCTCCGGCAACGCTATATGCAACAGCTTCGGGCGCTTCACCTGGAAGCCGCTTCACCTACGCTGGAAATTGCGCGGGATGAGCTCCAGCGTGGCCTGCAGGGACTGCTTGGCGTGTCGGTTCCAGTGGTAGATGAGCTCGAAGCGGGGATGTTGCTGGTGGGCACGCCAACTTCGTGCCCGACCATTGCGGCGTTGGGGCTAAATGCGGAACTGCAGGCGCTGGGCAACGAAGGGTTTCTGATCCGGACCATGACGGTGGATGGACACTCTGCCACGGTACTGGCTGCTGCGAAAGATGTCGGCGTGCTCTATGGCATGTTTCATCTGCTGCGCCTGCTTCAGACCCACCAGCCAATCGATTCGCTGAATGTCCGCGAAGCACCGCGCGTGCGGCTGCGCGTGCTTAACCACTGGGATAATCTGGATCGAACCGTTGAACGGGGGTATGCAGGTTTCTCGCTCTGGGATTGGTTTAAGCTGCCCGACTACATCGACCCGCGCTACCATGACTATGCCCGGGCCAACGCGTCGCTGGGCATCAACGGCACGGTGCTGACCAATGTCAACGCCGATGCCCGCGTGCTTTTGCCGGAATTTCTGGAAAAGGTGGCGGCCTTGGCCAACGTCTTCCGACCCTACGGTATCCGGGTGTACCTGACGGCACGCTTCAGTGCTCCCATCGAAATTGGCGGACTCGACACTGCCGATCCGCTCGATCCTGCCGTGCAGGCATGGTGGCGCGAGAAGGTGGCGGAGATCTACCGCTACATCCCCGACTTTGCAGGCTTTCTGGTCAAGGCTAACTCTGAAGGACAGCCCGGACCGCAGGACTATGGCCGCACGCACGCCGACGGCGCGAACATGCTGGCCGAGGCATTGGCCCCTTACGGCGGGGTGGTCATGTGGCGGGCATTTGTGTACGCACCAGAGGCCGAAGATCGGGTTAAGCAGGCCTACGATGAATTCGTGCCCCTGGACGGGGAGTTTCGGCCCAACGTGCTGGTGCAGGTCAAAAATGGTCCGCTCGACTTTCAGCCCCGGGAGCCGTTTCATCCGCTCTTTGGTGCCATGTCCCGCACGCCGCTCATGATGGAATTTCAGATCACGAAAGAGTACCTGGGTTTTTCGACGCACCTGGCCTACCTGGGGACGATGTGGGAGGAAGTATTGCAGGCCGACACGTACGCCCAGGGTGAAGGCTCTACCGTGGCGCGGGTGATTGACGGCAGCCTTTTCGGCCACGAACTGACCGGCATGGCTGGCGTGGCCAATATTGGAACCGACCGCAACTGGTGCGGCAGCATCTTCGATCAGGCCAACTGGTATGCCTTCGGGCGGCTGGCGTGGAATCCGAACCTTCGGGCCGACTCGATTGCTGAGGAGTGGATCCGCATGACGTTTACAAACGACCCGCGCTTTGTCGCGCCGGTCAAACAGATAATGCTGGAATCGCGCGAGGCCGTCATCAACTACATGACGCCGCTCGGATTGGCCCACCTGATGGGACCCGGCCATCATTACGGTCCGGCACCGTGGTTCGATCAGGCACCCCGCCCAGACTGGAACAACACCTATTACCATCGGGCCGACACCTCAGGGATTGGTTTCGATCGCACTGCCACGGGCAGCAATGCCGTGGCCCAGTACGTTTCGCCTCTGCGAGAAGTCTTCGGCTCCCTGGAGCGTTGTCCGGAAAAATACCTGCTGTGGTTTCACCGCCTGCCATGGGACTACCGGATGCGCTCCGGCCGCACGCTCTGGGAAGAGCTGGTTGATCACTACTACCGGGGCGTCGAGACGGTCCGACGCTGGCAGTCACGCTGGGAATCGCTCCGAGCATTTGTCGATCCAGAGCGCTTCGAGCAGATTGCCGCGTTTCTACGCATTCAGGAAAAGGAAGCCGTCTGGTGGCGCGATGCCTGTGTGCTGTATTTCCAGACGTTTAGCCGTCGCCCAATCCCGGTTGGCTACGAACAGCCGGCCCAGTTACTGGACGATTACATCGAACTACAACGTAAACTTCAACGATTTCCCATGCCCGGGCACTGGGTCGGGCGATAGGGAGTTGCCCAAGTTGGTGTGTCTTAGACTGTAAACGACTATTCTAATCGGCCCGCCCTATTGATGCGTTCGGGATTTGTCTTCCTGCTACTACTCTGGAGTTGCGTCGCATGGGCGCAGGAGCGTCCGGCGTATTTGGACCCGACGCTTCCGATCGAGGTGCGCGTGGAGGATTTGCTCAGGCGGATGACGCTCGAAGAAAAGGTGGCCCAGATGCTGAGCATGTGGCAGACGAAGCGGCTGATCGTCGACGAGCAGAACCGCTTCGATCCGAGCCGGGCGCCGGAATGGTTCAAACTGGGCATTGGCCGCATCGAGCGGCCGAGCGAGTATTTTCGTTCGGCGCGCGAGGCGGCCGCCTTCACCAACGCCATCCAGCGTTGGGTCAAAGAAAACACACGGCTGGGGATCCCGGTCATCTTTCATGAAGAGGCGTTGCACGGTCTGCGGGCCGCCGAGGCGACGAGTTATCCTCAGGCGATAGCGTTGGCGAGCACGTGGAATCCGGCTTTGGTGGAGCAGGTGTATGCTCGGATAGCGCGGGAGGTTCGGGCGCGTGGTGTGCATCAGGTGTTGGCGCCGGTGGTGGATGTGGGGAGGGATCCGCGCTGGGGTCGGATTGAGGAGACGTTTGGGGAGGATCCTTTTTTGGTGGGGGAGATGGGGAAGGCGGCCGTGTGGGGTTTGCAGGGGCGACAGGTTCCGCCGGTGGGTCGGGGTCATGTGATTGCGACGTTGAAGCACATGACGGGTCATGGGCAGCCGGAGAGTGGGATTAACGTAGCGCCGGTGTTTTTTGGGGAGCGTCATTTGCGGGAGGTTTTTTTGTATCCGTTTCGGGAGGCGGTGGAGAAGGCAGGGGCGTTGAGTGTGATGGCTTCGTACAATGAGATAGACGGGATTCCGTCGCATGTGAATGCGTGGATGTTGCGGGACGTGTTGCGGGGCGAGTGGGGTTTTCGGGGTGTTATTGTTTCTGATTGGTTTGCGATTCGTCAGCTTATCACGAAGCATCACGTAGCGGTCGATGAAGCCGAGGCTGCTCGTCGGGCGCTTGAGGCTACGGTAGATATTGAGCTTCCGGACTACGATGTGTATCCGGTGTTGTTGGAGCAGGTGAATCGGGGGTTGGTGTCGGAGATGGCGATTGATGAGGCGGTTCGGCGGTTGTTGTGGGCGAAGTTTGCGGTGGGATTGTTTGATGGGGATCCGTACGTTGATCCGGAGGAGGCGGAGCGGGTGAATGCATCGGAGGAGGATCGGTCTTTGGCGTTGGAGGCGGCGCGTCAGGCGATCATTTTGTTGAAGAATGAGGGTTTGTTGCCGTTGGAGGCGGGCCGGTTGGATCGGGTGGCGGTGATTGGTCCGCATGCTGGGGAGGTGTTGTTGGGGGGCTATTCGGGGCGGCCGCGTTATGCGGTGAGTATTTTGGAGGGATTGCGGGAGCGTTTGCGGGGGGAGGCGGAGGTGGTGTATGCGGAGGGGGTGCGGATCACGGAAGACTCAGTCTTCACCAATGAACCCCAGCCCCACCTCGGCGGCGAACGATCACATCCCCGTAATGCTGCAAATCGGGTTGTATTTACGCCGCCTGAGTCCAATCGTCGGCGGATCGAGGAGGCGGTGGAGGTGGCTCGTGGGAGTGATGTGGTGATACTTGTGGTAGGGGGTAATGAGCAGACGTCGCGAGAGGCTTGGGCGGTGAATCATTTGGGGGATCGGAAGTCGTTGCGGTTGCCGGGTCAGCAGGAGGAGTTGGTGCATGCGGTGGTGGGGACAGGGGTACCGGTGGTGTTGGTGGTGATAGGGGGACAGCCGTTTGTGATCACGGAGTTGGTGGACAAGGTGGGTGCGATTGTGTGGGGTTGGTATTTGGGTCAGGAGACGGGTCGGGCGGTGGCGGAGGTGTTGTTGGGGGATTACAATCCGGGGGGTCGGTTGCCGATGACGATTCCGCGGGATGAGGGTCAGCTTCCGGTTTATTACAGTTACAAGCCGAGCAAGGAGTTGGACTATGTTGATGGGACGAGTCGGCCGTTGTTTGGGTTTGGGTATGGTTTGTCGTACACGCGATTTGCGTATCGTGGGGTTCGGTTGGAGCCGGAGCGGTTGGGTGGATGTGGTAGGGTGCGGGTTGTGGTGGATTTGGAGAACGTAGGGGGTCGTGCTGGTGATGAGGTGGTGCAGGTGTATGTGCGGGATCGGGTGAGTAGTGTGACGCGGCCGGTGAAGGAGTTGCGTGGATTTCGTCGGGTGCATTTGGGGGTGGGGGAGCGGAGGGAGGTGGAGATAGAGTTGGGACCGGAGGCGTTTGCGTTTTACGGATTGGGGATGAGTCGGGTGGTGGAGGCGGGTTGGTTTGATGTGATGGTGGGGGGTAATTCGGAGGAATTGATCAGCCTACCCCTCCAAATCACTGAAAGTTGTAACCTGGGACGATAGTTGTTTCTGCAAACCAACTACGAAAAACAATGAAGCAAACCCTTGTTTTCCTTGGCGTATTGTTTCTGTTGCATCTGAAGGCTGTGGCGCAGGAGCGTCCGGCGTATTTGGACCCGACGCTTCCGATCGAGGTGCGCGTGGAGGATTTGCTCAGGCGGATGACGCTCGAAGAAAA
>FWWM01007332.1_pt1 | contig 16288 bp, 11 predicted proteins | sample 2228351 | NCBI WGS metagenome assembly FWWM01 (sample SAMEA103939774, study PRJEB20133) | metagenome | reverse complement strand
CAAGTAAAGCGCCATTTTCTTGTAGGGGTCGTCCGAGGGGCAAAGGAAGGCGGACATTCTGGTCTGCGCGACAATCGGGGCCTGGGTCCGCTGGTTCCAGGGCGTGCCCACCTTCTCGACATCGAAAAGCGACACGTTGCCGAAACTGGCTTTGTCCGCATCGCACTGATCGTAGGGGGGCCGCTGTTCCAGGTGCGGCAAAAGCAGCACCAGGCAACTGGTGAATTGTGCCCAGTAGCAAAGCGGCGAAGGCTGGCAATACTGGACCGGCGCCCCCAAATAGCCCGGCGGCAGGTACCGGTTGGCATCATGGAAATGATGCGCTGCCAGCGACAGTTGCTTCAGACTGTTAGCGCAGTGCGCCCGCCGGGCCGCCTCGCGGGCCCGCTGGATTGCCGGCAACAATAGGGCCATCAGAACTCCAAGGATGGCCAGGACTACCAAGAATTCCACCAGTGTGAAACCGCGGCGCACAACCCGTTCCATAACCCGTCCCTCCTGGAGAAATACCAGAAAAGAACTTCCAGAAACCAGAAACTGGGTGTCCCAAACGGGTACAGAACGGGACCCCGCGATAAAATCCCGGCCGCGACAAGCCACGGGCCGACCACAATCCTTCCTTCCCCTTTTGAGAGATGCCCAATTGCCGGCTACCTTAGCACACTACTGCCGGCCGGTCAACCACCCCCAGATGAAAAAGGCCGCTGGGGTCCGACGTGCCCGGAGGACCCCCTTTAGCGGGACACTGAGGGCGGGTCTCCAGCCGCCTCATCCCGCACGAGCTGCCTTACCAGCTCCGCATTGGCAGGTGGAAATGTGTATTGGCAAAGGCTCTGGCGGGGCACCCAGACGAATGGCGGACGGGCCGTGGCGTCCGCTCCGGCAAGTTCCGCCTTGAAGGCAAACAACCGCAACGTGGCATAGCCATAAGCATGCTCCCAGCACGGATAGACTCCTGTCAGGCGCACGTCCAGCCCGGTCTCTTCGCGGCACTCCCGCACGGCGGCCTCCTCCGGCGTCTCTCCCGGAAGAACCTTGCCGCCGGGGAACTCCCACAGGCCGGCCAGCGGGACACCCGGCGGCCGGCGCCCAATCAACACCTTCCCCTGGTGCTCGACCACGGCAATCGCGATCGCCACAGCCCCGGCCATAGCAATTTCCTACCAATCGACCGCCCCGCCAACGCCGATGGACACGCCCTTGTACGGTGGGCACAATGGTGTGTATTGTAGCAGGCAGACCCAGGCGGGCTGGCGGCCGGCAGGGGGCCCCGCACCCCAATGGCCGTGCCCCGCCCGGTCCACGGCTTCGTGCCGAGGCGGGCGCTATAGGTTTTTGGGAGGAGCGTGCCCATGAGACGGTCGGCCGCGATGGAAATGCTTGCCGTAATCCTGGCCGCGGTTCTGTGGAGCGTTGGGGCGGAATGGTGGGGGTCTGTCGCAATGGGGGCCGATGTGCCGGCACAAGGCGGGATTGCCCCGGCCGCGATTGCCTCGTCCAGGGATCCGGCGGCTGTCGGGTCGCCCGCCGCCACTCCGGCACAGATCGAGGCGGACTGGCTCCGCCAGGACGAACTCCGCGGGTCGGTACAATCGGCCAGGCCCACCCCGCAAGAGGACGCGGCCGGCGGCGTCGACGGCATCAAGAACGGCAAATGGGGCTTCCACACCGAGAACGAGGCCAATCCCTGGTGGCAAGTCGATCTGGGACAGCCCATGGCCCTGGACCGCGTGGTCCTATACAACCGCACCGAGCTGGCCGAACGCAACAATCACCTGATGGTGCTCCTCTCGACCGATGGCCGGTCGTTCCACAAGGTGTTTCAGAACAACGGGACGGTGTTCTACGGGTACCGCGATCAGAAGCCGCTGGTGGTGCGGCTCGATGGGGCCCAGGCCCGCTATGTGCGGTTGCAGCTTCCGGGGACGAGCTACTTCCATTTGGACGAGGTCGAGGTGTATGCCGTGGGCCAGGCGGGCAACGTCGCGCTGCACCAGCCCGCCGACCAGTCCAGCGTCAGCCAGTGGTCGGTTCGGCACCGGCGGCCGCCGGCCCAGCGCGAATATCCCACAGCGGCGGTCCTCCAGCGGGGGGGCCGGCTGGCCACTGCATTGCGACGGCTGGGGGCCAATGTGGATGCCCATCTGGCGGCGCTGGAGCAAGCGGCCAAGCGCCTGGAGGGGTTGCCTCCCGAGGCCCCCGAGGCGGCCCGCCGCGAGGTCTACTTCCAGGCCCGGTGGGCGGTGCGGCGCATGGCCCTGGCCAACCCTTTGTTGCATTTCGATTCCATCCTTTTCGTCAAGCGCGCCCCGACCATGTTCCCGCACATGTCGGACCAGCATTACGGATGGTGGTCGCGGCCGGGCGGCGGCATTTATCTCCTCGAAGGACTGCGGAGCGGCCAGCCCCGCCTGCGGTGCCTCACGTCCGACATGCCCGCAGGCAATTTCGCTGGCCCCGACATCTCGTGCGACGGCCGGCGGGTGCTGTTTGCCTATTGCCGCTGGTATCCCCACGTGGCGTCGGTGCCTAATAAAGTAGATAAGGAGAAGCTGCCCGACGACAGTTTTTACCACATTTACGAGATGAACATCGACGGCACGGGCCGGCGGCAGCTTACCCGGGGCCGGTACGATGACTTCGACCCGCGATGGCTGCCCGACGGGCAGATCGTCTTCCTCTCGACGCGCAAGGGGCGGGCCATTCAGTGCGGGAGGCCCAGCGCCGCAGCCACCGAACAAAACCCCGCCTGCCCGGACAGCTACGTCCGCTGTGGCGGCGATGCCTTCCGCCCCGTGGCCGTGTTCACCCTCCATGTGATGGATGCCCAGGGCCGCAACATCCGCCCCATCTCCGCGTTCGAAAACTTCGAGTGGACCCCCTCGGTAGGGCGCGACGGCCGAGTCTTTTATGCCCGCTGGGATTACATCGACCGTTTCAACGGCCCGTTTATGAGCCTGTGGTCCACCAATCCTGACGGCACCGGCGCCCAGTTGGTTTACGGAAACTTTACGGTCCGCCCGCAATGCGTGTTCGAAGCGCGCTCGATTCCCAACTCGCACCGGATGGTGTTTACGGCCAGTGCCCATCACTCGATCACCGGAGGGTCGCTGGTGCTGTTGGACCGCACCCGCGGCAGCGAGTTCGAAGCGCCGCTGACGCGCTTGACGCCGGAAGTGGTGTTTCCCGAGACCGAGGGCTGGCCGGAACATTATTTTGCCAATCCCTATCCATTGAGCGAGGAATTCTTTTTGGTGGCGTGGGCGGACCGGCCGTTGCCGCCGCATACCATCTGCACCGACGATCGCAACCCGGTCAACGCCTCGGGCATTTACCTCCTGGATGCGTTCGGGAACCTGGAGCTTTTGCACCGCGACCCGGCTATCAGCAGCCAGTATCCGCTGCCGGTGGCGCCTCGGCCGCGACCGCCCGTCTTGCCGGAGACCGTGGCCTGGGAGGGCCGGGCCGAAGGCCGGTTCCTCCTGCAAGACGTCTACCGCGGACTGGAGGGCATCCCGCGCGGGACGGCGCGGCGGTTACGCATCGTCGCCGTGCCTCCCAAGGTCCAGCCCAACATGAACACGCCGGTGCTGGGCGTGTCGGCCGAGGACCCCGGCAAGTTCGTCCTGGGCACGGTGCCCATCGAAAGCGACGGTTCGGCCCATTTCCGGGTGCCGGCCGGCGTCCCCGTGTTCTTCCAGGTCCTGGATGAGAAAGGGCTCGCCCTTCAGACCATGCGCTCGCTGACCTATGTGATGCCCCAGCAGGTGCAGGCGTGCATCGGCTGCCACGAGTCGCGCGACACCGCGCCCCCGGTGGGCAGAGTGCCTTTGGCGGCACTGAAGGAGCCGGCCCGCTTGACCCCCGGGCCCCCAGGAAGCTGGCCCCTCCGCTACGACCAACTGGTCCAGCCGGTGCTCGATCGGGCCTGCGTCCGCTGCCACAACCCCCACAGCGATAACAAAGGCCAGTCCCTGGACTTGACGGCCGAACGCTCGTACCAGAGCCTGATTTCGTTCGGCGGCGAGGACCTCAAGAAAAAGGCGTTCGAGCGGGACCGGTCCATCCCCGGACAGTGCACCGCCGCAACCAGCAAACTCTACGCGCTGCTGACCCAGCCGGGAGGCCACGAGGGCGTCAAGCTGCCCCCGGAGGACCTCCAGCGGATCGTCCTCTGGATGGACACGTATGCCCATCGCCAGGGCTCGTTCAGCCCCGAGCAGGAGCAGGAACTGCGACGGCTACGCCAGGCCTGGTCCGACCTGCTGGCCGGGCCATAGGGTTAAAAAACATCACCGCCCCGTCTGTTGACAAGGATTCCGCGCGTGTCGCCCAGGAAAAGCCGCCAAGCCGCGCCTTGCCTGGAACTGGGTAAGCCGGCGCCCGCATTCCGTTTGCCCAATGCCGCCGGCCAGACCGTCTCGCTGGCCGATTTCCGCGGCCAGTGGGTGGTCATCTATTTTTACCCCCGCGACAACACGCCGGGTTGCACTCGGGAGGCGTGCGAGTTCACTGCCGAGGCGGAAGCCTTTGCCCGGCGGGGCGCGCAGGTGGTGGGCATCAGCCCGGACTCGCCAGCCAGCCACCAGCGTTTTGCCGATCGGCACGGGCTGCGCATCGAACTGCTGAGCGATTCGGATCGCACGGTGCTCCGGCAGTACGGGGCCTGGGGAACGAAGACGCTTTACGGGAAGCAACACGAGGGGGTCCTGCGCAGCACGGTGCTGGTGGACCCACAAGGGCGGGTGGCATGGCACTGGCCGAAGGTCAGCCCGGCCGGCCATGCGGCCGAGGTGCTGGCCAAACTGGCCGAGTTGCAGGGCTGATGGCCCGACGAAGCCCAGCCGCCCCAGCAGCGCAGGCCACTCCGGCAGCCGCTCGGCTTCGCAGCCAAAGCGCGTCGGATTGGCCCCGCCACCCGGTGGCTTCGGCGAACATGCCCGGTCTTTGTCCATGGCCTTTTGCTCGTCGGAGGCAGCTTCATGAAAGGGTTGGTTGGTGCAGTGGTGCGTCGCCTGCTGCGATGCTTTGTGGCAGGTGTCCTGGCAATCCTGCCCGTCGTCGTCACTGTGGCTGTCGTGGCGTGGGTCGCCGGCCTCTTGCGGAGCATCCTCGGCCCCGGAACCTGGCTGGGCGAGGGGCTCCGCCGCCTGGGACTCCCCTTTGCCGAGGGTTGGGGGGCCTATCTGGCCGGCGCAGCGCTGGTGTTGGGCGCCGTCTTCCTGTTGGGCGTCTTCGTCGAGGCCGGCGCCCGCAATCTCGTAGAACGCCTCCTGGATCGGTTGCTGCACCATATTCCCTTGGTGGGCAATATCTATGGCACATCGAAACAATTGGTCGGCCTCTTGGGCAAACGCGACGAAGCCAGCATGAAGGGCATGCAGGCCGTGTTCTGCCACTTCGGCCAGGAGCATGGCGGTGGGGTGCTGGCCCTGCTGGTATCGCCGGAGCGGTTCCACATCGACGGCCGCGACTATCTGATGGTGATTGTGCCGACTTCGCCGGTACCCATTGGGGGCGGGCTGTTGTTCGTGCCGGCCGACTCGGTCCGCCCTGTCAATCTCAGCGTCGAAGCCCTGATGAGCATTTACGTCTCGATGGGGGTGACGGCCCCGCAGTTTCTCGCCCCGGCCGGATAACGGCGCTGTGTCGGCGTGCTTGGCAATGCGCTTCAAACGTAAAAAACCCGCCCGCAAACCAGGCCCGAGGCGCCTGCGATTTGGATTTTGGTGCTCGGAAGTTGGTAATTGCAGCAAGTAGAAAACGGTTCTTGGAAACCCTCGGCCGGCAAACCAACCCCAAGCCCCCCGGAAGTTAAAGTACGATGGTTGCTTGCAACCACGCGAAACCGGTCCCGGAACGCACCAGGAGCGGCCGGCGTGAACCGGCGGTGGGACTGGCCACGCGATTGAAAACCTTCGCCTGCCCGCCTTCGCCGCGACATCCACTCGGCCCATTTTACGCATCTTTCGTAACCCACCGCGGCTGTATTGACGGTTCGGGCCGGCTCGGCTAAAGTCCGCCACCCCGGTTGGGGACGTATTTAAAAGTCAGGGCGGGCAGCATGGGCGGCCTGTTCGATATGCAGTCGGCCCAAAGGCGGGCACCGGTTCGGGCTAGTCAGAGCGCCTTTTGCGCCCGGTATTCTACGAAACCCCATCTTGCACGACTGGAGTGAATCGGCCTTGTCCCAGCGAACGCTCGTCCCGCCGTTGGTGGATATCCACTGCCACATCTTGCCCGGCCTGGACGACGGGGCGGCCACCTGGGCCGAGGCGCTGGCCATGGCCGAAGTCGCCTTGGCCGACGGAATCCACGCGGTCGTGGCCACCCCGCACCAACTGGGGGTATACGCAGGCAACCGGGCGGAGACGATTCGCCAGCGTGCAGCCGAGTTGGCCGCGCGGCTGGTCCAGTGGGGCCTGCAACTGGAAGTGTTTGCCGGGGCCGATGTACGCATCGCGCCGGATGTGGTTTCGCAGATTCGCCGGGGCGAGGTGCTCACCCTGGCCGACCGGGGCCGCCACGTGCTGCTGGAACTCCCGCATGACGTGTACTGGCCTTTGGAGGGGGTCATCGCCGAGCTTCGCCAGGCCGGCCTGGTGGGGATTTTGTCGCACCCCGAGCGGAACGTGGCCATCCTCCGCCATCCCCAGGTCATCGCTCCCCTGGTCGCAGCCGGGTGCCTGATCCAGATCACAGCGGAAAGCCTGTGTGGCCGGTTTGGCTCGCGGGTGCAGTCGTTCTCCGAGCGGCTGGTACGTGCAGGCCTGGTCCATTTCGTGGCCAGCGATGCGCATAGCGCCCAAGGCCGGGCGCCCCGGCTGCGCCAAGCCTTCGCGCAGATCGAGGCGTTGGCTGGCCGAAAGGCGGCCATGGCGTGCTGCGCCGAGAACCCCGCCCGGGTGATTCAAGGCCGCGACCTATCGGCAACCGGCCGGCGCCGGTCAAAGACGTTCTGGCCGCCGTGGAAAGCCTGGCGCAAGGCCGCCTGAAAAGGCCGGCCTGGCCCCGGCGCCGGCCAGGTCCCCTGCCGGCCTTGCTGCGGCGCCGGCCATCGTGTCGGCGATCCATTTGAGCAACCCAGCAAACGATGCCCGCGCCCGTTGCCAGACTGACGGTGGTGGCTTCGGCAGCAATGATCCTGGCCGCTCTGCCAGCACGCCCCGTTTTGGCCCAGACCGCCTGGCGGGACGAGCGCCTGATCGGGCCGTTCGTCTGCCGGGCCGACTTCCCCCTGAACGAAGTCGACTTGCTGGTGGGCCACCTGCGCCAGCTTCAGCACGACCTTGCCGCGGACCTGGGCCTTCCGGTTCCCGGGCAGTGGATCGAGTTGTATTTTTTCCACGACCAGGCGACCTATCACCGCTACCTGGCCCGGCATTTCCCCTCGGTGCCGCGGCGGCGGGCATTGTATTTGAAGAGCGGCGGGCAGGGCCGGGTTTTCGCCTGGCGGAACTCGCAATTCGAGATCGACGTGCGGCACGAATGCACGCATGCCCTGTTGCACGCCGCGTTGGCGGCGGTGCCCCTGTGGCTGGACGAAGGTCTTGCCGAACACTACGAGAATCCCCCCGGGCATCGTTTCCTTCGCGCGCCGCAGTTCTCCGAGGTCGTGTGGGCCGCCCGCCTGGGCCGGTTGGGCGATCTGGAACGCCTGGAGGCCAAGCACCGCCTCGAGGACATGGGCCAGGCCGAATACCGCGACGCCTGGGCGTGGGTGTGTTTCCTGCTGTATGCCTCGCCCGAGACCCGCCAGCAACTGGCCAGGTTTCTGGCCGACCTGGCCCAGCCAGCCCCGGCCGGGACGCTCAGCGCCCGCCTCCAGCACCGCCTGCCAGGCTACCGACAGCGGTTCCTGCGGTTCTGGCGGAGCCCCCCAGACCCGGTGGCCCAGCCGGAGTAGCCTCGACGGATTTCGAAGCGGCCGGAGTAGCCTCGACGGATTTCGAAGCGGCCGGAGTAGCCTCGACGGATTCCGAAGCGGCCGGAGTAGCCTCGACGGATTCCGAAGCGGCCGGAGTAGCCTCGACGGATGCGGAAGCACGAACCGGCCCGTCAACCCGGCACTCTACCCGCCCCCAGCGGGGATGGGGTAGAATCCGTTCTTGCCGGCCTCGCCCCGGCGGCATGGCCCCAGCGGTGCGCCGTGCGGCCTAGGGGGTCTTCCCCCAGCGTGTTCCGGCCCGATGCGCCGCCCGCAAGCCGAACCGCTCGGCCCACAACCCTATCCTTAATAGGGACTGCCGGAGCACCCGACTTGCAGGTTTCGGACCGGCTTCCCCTTCGGCAGAAGGACCCACCCGACCCATGAGTACGCCTGACAAGCCAGCGGCACGCGATTTCATCCGAGAGATCATCGACGAAGACATCCGCAGCGGCAAGTTCGGCGGCCGCGTGCACACCCGCTTTCCCCCCGAACCAAACGGGTACCTGCACATCGGCCATGCCAAGTCGATCTGCCTCAACTTCGGCATCGCCCAGCAGTACGGCGGCAAGTGCAACCTGCGGTTCGATGACACCAACCCCAGCAAAGAAGACCAGGAGTACGTCGAAGCCATCAAAGAGAGTGTCCGCTGGCTGGGCTTCGACTGGGAAGACCGCGAGTATTATGCTTCGGACTACTTCGAGCAGCTCTATCAATGGGCCATCCAGCTTATCAAGGCGGGAAAGGCTTATGTGTGCGACCTTTCGCCCGAACAGCTCCGCGAGTATCGGGGCACGCTGACCGAGCCGGGCAAAGAAAGCCCCTACCGCAACCGTTCGGTGGAAGAAAACCTGGACCTGTTCCGGCGGATGCGGGCGGGCGAGTTCCCGGACGGGTCGCGGACCCTGCGGGCCAAGATCGACATGGCCCACCCCAACCTCAACATGCGCGACCCGGTGATGTACCGCATCCTCCGCGCCACCCATCACCGCACCGGCGACCAGTGGTGCATTTACGCCACCTATGACTGGGCCCACGGGCAGTCCGATTCCATCGAAGGCATTACCCACTCCATCTGCACGCTGGAGTTCGAGAACCACCGCCCGCTGTACGACTGGTTCCTCGACCAACTGGGAATCCACCACCCCCGCCAGATCGAGTTCGCGCGCCTGAACCTCACCTATACGGTGATGAGCAAACGGAAACTTCTCCGCCTTGTGGAAGAACGACACGTGCGGGGGTGGGACGACCCGCGCCTGCCGACCCTCGCGGGCCTGCGGCGGCGAGGCTACACCCCCGAGGCCATCCGGGCGTTCTGCGCCCGCATCGGCGTCTCGAAGGTCGATAGCGTGGTGGACATCCAGTTGCTGGAACACTGCCTGCGCGAGGACTTGAACCGCCGGGCACCGCGGGCCATGGCCGTGCTCCGCCCCCTCCGCGTCGTCGTCGAGAACTACCCCGACGGCCAGGTCGAAGAACTCGACGCCCTCAACAACCCCGAAGACCCCAGCATGGGCTGGCGCAAGGTCCCCTTCTCCAAAGTCCTGTACATCGAACAGGATGACTTCCGCGAGGTGCCCCCCAAAAAATACTTCCGCCTGTCCCCCGGCCAGGAAGTCCGCCTACGCTGGGCCTACCTCATCCGCTGCGTGGACTATGCGAAAGACCCCCACACCGGCCAGGTGGTGGAACTCCGCTGCACCTACGACCCGGCCACCCGCGGCGGCGATACCCCCGACGGCCGCAAAGTGAAGGGGACCCTGCACTGGGTCTCGGCCAACCACGCGGTGGAGGCCGAAGCCCGCCTGTACGATCACCTCTTCACCGTACCCAACCCCGAGGACGTGCCCGAGGGACAGGATTTCCTCGTGCACCTCAACCCCCGCTCCCTGGAGGTACTCCGCTGCTATGTCGAACCCAGTCTGGCCGACGCGCCTGTCGAAAGCCATTTCCAGTTCGAGCGCCTCGGGTATTTCTGCGTAGACCCCGACTCGCGCCCCGGCCGGCCAGTCTTCAACCGCACAGTAACGCTCCGCGACACCTGGGCTAAGATCGAACGCACCCTGGAGCGCGAAAAACTCGCCGAAACCGGTCAGTAGCTACACAAAAGCTCTTTCACGAGGAGCCGCCCACATGAAGCGACCGATGATTTGTTTAGCGCTCGCCGGCGCGCTGGCCGTACTGCCTGGCTGCTGAGGCCGCCGCTGTACAGGACCCGTGCCGGGTCCATGTACAAATGCCGCAAACTTCGCCCCGGCCAGTAAAGTGCGTGCTTTGCGCCCACACTCAGCATTCCCGCGTGGTTCCAAACAACCACCCCACGCCCTGACTTCGGGGTACGCCGCGTCACGGTGCCACACCCACCAGTACGAGCGGCACCGCCGGCACACCTCGCCCTTCTCGAATCAGATTGTACAGCTCTGCCTCGTAGTAGCCGACCCCGCTACTCTTTTCTTCCTGCAATTCCTTCATCGGAACGACTTCCACTCCCACGTCAATTGTGTCGCCCACATAAAAGGCCAGGTGTTTTACAAACAAGTCGTAGGCCACGAAGGAGTACTTGCCGAATTGTACCTCCACGGCAACCCGGTTTTTAACGAAATCGGTCTGGTTGTACGAAAAGATCGGCTTCAGATTTGCTTTGAGAATCGCCTTTTTCTGCTCCTCGGCAGGCGGGTGCATCGTCTGGCGGACGAGGCGGACATCCCTGGTGACCCAGTAGCTCACCCGCGATTCGACCCACCCAAGCTTCCGAAAGCGCTTGCGCATGCGCGCGTTCATTTCGATGGGCGAGTACAACTGCCTCCCGCGCTTGCTCTTCTCGTTGGACCGTTTGGTTCGGCATACGCTGGCGTCGATCGACGTGACGACGTCCTCGATTTCCTTCCAAAGGCCCGGGTGGTGCACCTGCAAGTATTCCCATCCGTTAGGATGGGAATAGTAAGCCGCAATGCGCATCAATGGCTGCCGCGGGGCTAGCTGGGATCATACACCGGTTTGCCCATCTGGCGCGTGCGAAGTGTCCCCGCACGAAGCTGGTCGATGCGCTGCTGGGCAATATCTACGTATTCGGGTACGATGTCACATCCATAGGCGGACCGCCCGCGCTTCAGGGCTGCGATCAGGGCCGATCCGACCCCCATATAAGGGTCCAGCACGCAGTCCCCAGGATTCGTCAGGGCCAGGACGAGCCGCTCGACCAATTCGACAGGGAATTGGCAGGGGTGGATCGTCTTTTCCACGTGGTTGAACTTGACACTGGGGATTTCCCAGACGTCCGAAGGGTTTTTTCCTAAGGGATGGCCAGAAAGCTGTCCGCGTTTAGGCCCTTTGAAATGCTTCTTGGCGGGGTACTTCGAGGGGATTCGCACCGCGTCCAGGTTGAACACGTACTCGTCCGTCTTGGTAAACCAGAGGATGGTCTCATGCCGCCCGCTGAAACGCTTCGAGCAATGCAACCCGTGGCCGAAGTGCCAGATGATCCGGTTGCGCAGCTTGAGACCATGGGCTTTGAAGAGCGGATAGAGCACGATGTCCAGCGGGAACACTTCGCCATCCTGAACATGGTTTCCCACCTGCCAGCACAGCGAACCCCGGGGGTGAAGCAGGCGCACGCACTCGGAAATCACATCCTCTTGCTGGGCGACGTATTCTTCCAGGGCCGTCCGGCGCTCATAGGCCTTCCCGATGTTGTACGGGGGCGAGGTGACGATGAGATGCATCGATGCATCCTTCAAAGGCCGCATGAATGCGAGATTGTCGGCACAGGCTATTTGGACCTGCGAGTCGTCGAACATGGGAAACAGGGGAACAATGCGTTGCCGGGCCGACATCGCGCTCACCCCGAAACGCCGACAGTGCGAAGACCTCCGCGGAAAGAAGCTAGTGCCGCTATCTGACGCATTGTACAGCATGGCCGCGCTGGCACAAAGGGCTCGTCGCCCGAGGAAAAAAGCGGTCGGCACTGGGTCTGGCGCGAGGATCGCTTTCGAGAAAAGCGGCATGCCCCCTTATTGCTCCCCAGACCGCCTGGCTTCTTTGCGGCGGCGGCCTGGTGGCCGGTTGCCATCAAGCCGCGCGCCGTGCATCCCTATGGTTCCGGTCGGCGCCGGATGAATCAGGTCAGCTCGGGGTATCGCGGCGCCTTGGGGGTCGAGCTACTATGAGCCGGCCGGCCGAGGCCAAGGCGCCGATCGGCCTTCTGCCCTCCGGCGGCGCACAGTCCCGATCCCAGGGAGTCTTGCCATGCGGTATGCGACATGGGTTTTGGTCACGACTTTGAGCGCGACGGTCTGTGCGGTGGTCGCGGCGGAACCGCGTGACACCGGGGGCGCGGGCAACCGCTTTGCCCCCCGGCTGGTGACGGCACAAACTCTGGCCGATGCGGCGGCGCTTGCGGCGCTGGAGCGTCCCGGCCGGGTGTTTTTCGAGGACGATTTCGAATCGCCGGGTTGGGAGAAGAAGTATTTCGAGATTCGCGGCCTGCGCGAAGGGCATGTCCGGCGGACCAGCGAGGCGGCATTGGCGCATAGCGGCCGGGGAGCCCTTCAGTTGACAGCCCCGGCCCGCGGAGGGCGGGAATCGGGCGTGGGGGCGGTGGCGTGGTTCGGACCTGCTGGCTATGACTGCGTCTATTTCCGCCGCTATCTCCGCTTTGCCCCGGATTACGATCAGGGGAATCTCCATCATGTGGGCGGCGGGCTGGCGGCCGTGGCCGGCTCCGACCGCTACCGCGCTATGGGTTCGGCCGGGATCCGGCCGCGCGGCGACGACCACTTCCTGAGCAGCTTCGAGCCATGGCGCGACTGGGGCCGTTACCCACCCCCCGGCTACCTCTTCCTCTATACCTACTGGATGGACATGGAGCGGGACCGCGATGGGCATTATTGGGGCAACATGCTCGGCCCGGAGCCCAGCCGCCGCGTCCCCCTCCACCGCGACCGCTGGTACTGCCTCGAGCATATGATCCGTGCCAACGATCCCGGCCAGGCCAACGGCGAACTTGCGGCCTGGATCGACGGCAAACTCTACATCCATTACCAGGGCATCCGCTGGCGGACCACCGCCCAGGTCAAACTGAAACGATTCGATCTGGGCCTTTATGTGCACCAGGCCACGCGCGATAACACCGTGTGGTACGACGACGTCGTGCTTTCCACCGGCTACATCGGCCCCAAGGCTTCCAAGCCCTAAGCCGCAAGACGTTTGTGCCGTGACCCGTGGGGCGGCGTGGGCCGGACGCCCTCGGGATGGCAAGAAGCGGCGGCCCATGCCCTACTGCCATGCCGGGCTACGAGGTCGCTTTGACCCGCTCGGCCACCGCCACGTAGTCCAAGCGGAGTTCGTGGAGCACGTGGTCCATGGCGTCGGTCTCGTCCTGCGTGCGGTTCCCAGCCGTCTTCTCGTAGAGCATCTCAATGGTGTCGATGAAATGCCGCGCCTGGTTCAGCCGCACCTGCCGCTTGCCCGTCAGAGGATCGGGCATCATCCCCAGGGCCACGCTGGTTTGCAGGGCCAGGGTGGAGACCAAGAACTCCAGAGTCGGTTTGGGGAGGACGGGATCGTGATCGGCCAGGCGCGGCGGTCCCTCGGCCCGGGCGGTCCCGGCCTGCTGCCCCGCCTGGGACTGCTCCGCCGCGCGGTAAGCCTGCTTTTCGGCCTCGACCCGGCTCTTCCAGTCCTCGTCCACGACGATCTTCGGCTGGTCGGTGGTCTTGGGGTCTTCGCTCATGCTGGCATCCCTCGATTCCACAAGGATCGGGCAGCCGCCGCCCCGGTGCGGCCCGGCTCTTGACCTCAAGGCCCCCAAGGCCCCAACGCGCACGGCGACGGACCTGGGGGACCGCACCCGAGTGCACCCGACCCTTGATCCCAGCGCCCAGCAAGGCCGCGGTGCACACGGGCCTTAGACTCTCATTTTAGCGGGAGGGGCGTTCTCTGCGTGCTCCATTTGACATTTTTCTGCCCCAGAAAACCCCAAACAGCCGCCCTTTCGGACCTAGCGTTGTGTTTCTCGGGGTCTGGTGGCGGCGACCGGGGCCCCGGGGGGCCGAGGTCCAGGGAGGCAGCGCGCGGCATTTCGCAAGTGCCTTTGTGCCAATGGGTTGCGTCTCCCGTTTTCCGGCATCTGAGGTTGTGGGGCGGGCTGCCAACCGGTATACTTGAGGTTTAGCGCTTGGGGCCATGCGCCCATCGGTGTGTTGGAAAGGACTGTTCATTGTCTAGGGAATCTGATCTTCCGCCGTCCCACCCTTCGGAAGGGTCTGCTTCCAGCTCGCCGGACGGCGATGGCGGCCGGCCCGTGGCGGCCCGCCTGGTGGCCACGCCCATCGAAGAGGAACTCAAGGATAGCTACCTCACCTACGCGATGAGCGTGATCATCAGCCGGGCACTGCCCGATGTCCGCGACGGCTTGAAGCCCTCCCAGCGGCGAATCCTCGTGGCGATGAATGATTTGGGGTTGACGCCGGGGGCCGCCACCTCCAAATGCGCCGGCATCGTCGGCGAGACGATGAAGCGCTACCATCCCCACGGCGACCAGGCCATCTATCCCACCCTGGTCCGCATGGCCCAGGAGTGGAACACCCGCTACCCGCTCATCGACAAACAAGGCAATTTCGGGTCGATTGCGGGCTTGCCCGCCGCCGCCATGCGGTACACCGAAGCCCGCATGTCCCCCGTTGCCGCCCTGATGCTCGAAGACTACAAGATGGAAACGGTCGAGTTCGTCCCCACCTACGACGAGAAGGGCAAAGAACCGACCGTCCTCCCTTCGGCTTTTCCGAACCTCTTGGTCAACGGCTCTCAGGGCATTGCGGTGGGCATGGCCACGTCCATTCCCCCGCATAATCTGGCCGAGGTCTGCGATGCCTTGATCCGCGTGATCGACGACCCCGAAGTCTCGATCGACGAGCTGTTGCAGATCTGTCCCGGACCCGACTTCCCCACCGGTGGCATCATTTGCGGCCAGCAAGGTATCCGGCAGGGGTACCGCACGGGGCGGGGCACCATTGTGGTGCGCGCCCGCACCCACCTGGAACAAGCCAAAGGCCACTCGCGGATCATCGTCCAGGAAATCCCGTACCAGCAGGCCCGCGACCTCGTCGAAGAGGCCATCAACAAGGCCATCCAGGAGGGAAAGGTCGAGGGGATCGCAGATGTCCGCAACGAAAGCGATCTGAAAGAGCCGGTGCGCCTGGTGCTCGAACTAAAGCGCGATGCCGAGCCGCAGGTGGTCCTCAACCAGCTCTACCGCCACACCCCCCTCCAGCATTCGTTCTCGCTGAACTTCTTGGCCCTCGTCGACGGCAAGCCGCGCGTGCTGACCTTCAAGGAACTCCTGGAGGAGTACCTGCGGCACCGGGTGACGGTCATCCGGCGCCGAACCGAGTATCTTCTGGCACGGGCCCGCGAACGCAAACACACGGTGGAAGGCCTCCTTTTGGCCCTGGCCGATATCGAGGAAGTGATCCGCGTAATCCGCTCCTCCTCCAGCCAGGCCGAGGCCAAAGAGCGGCTGATGCAGATCGCCTGCCCGGCGGCCATGCTCCGGCGGGCCTTCGGCGACGAGGGCTTCGCTGCCTTTGCCTCGGAGCGCGGCCAAGCCGATTCCTATACCCTCACTCCGGTCCAGGCCGACGCCATCCTCCGCATGACCTTGGGCCAACTAGTGAATCTCGAGCAGGAGAAGCTGGCCGGCGAACACCGGAAGCTCCTCGCCGATATCGCCGACTACCGCCGCATCCTCGCCGATCGGGCACAGATCGATCAGATCATCCGCAACGACCTGGTGGAGCTGAAGCACAAGTTCGGCGACGCGCGGCGGACCGAGATCCGCGATGAGGAAGCCGGCCCAATCGACGAGGAAGACCTCATCGCCGAGGAGACAATGGCCGTCTCCATCACCAGCAACGGATACATCAAGCGGACTCCCCTCCGCCTTTACCGCCAACAGCGCCGCGGCGGCAAGGGGGCCACCGGCGCCAAGGCCGACGAGGAAGACCCGGTCCAGGACCTGTTCGTGGCCAGCACCCACGACGTGATGCTGTTCTTTACCAACAAGGGCCGGCTCTACTGGAAAAAAGTATACGCCATCCCCGAGTTGCCCCGGGACCGCCGCGGCCGGGCCATCGTCAACCTGCTCAGCCTGGGCGAAGGGGAACAAGTAACCGATTGCCGTCCGGTCCGCGACTTCCACGAACCCGACTCCTTCCTGATGATGGCCACGCGGCGCGGCGTCGTCAAAAAAACCGCCCTTTCGGCCTTTAGCCGACCCCTGAAAAACGGAATCTTCGCCATCCGCCTCGGCGAAGGCGACGAACTGGTCGAGGTGGTGATTACCCGCCCAGGCGACGAAGTGGT
>FWWM01010605.1_pt1 | contig 16289 bp, 16 predicted proteins | sample 2228351 | NCBI WGS metagenome assembly FWWM01 (sample SAMEA103939774, study PRJEB20133) | metagenome | reverse complement strand
CGACGAGGCCGCGGGTGTTCCACCAGGTGTAGAGCCAGGCGAGGGGGAGGACAAGCGCGATGATGTAGACGAGGCGGAAGACGAGCCAGAAGCCGGTGGCGAAGGCGACGAAGATTGAGGCGAGGAGGATGAGGATGACGAGGGTGAGGGTGCGGCGCTGCGGCGCGAGGGCGGCTGCGAGCAGGCTGCGCACCGGGGGACCTCAGGCGCGGGCGCGCGCACCGGGGACCGGGACGCGCTGGAGGCACTGGGCGATGACGTCGGCCTGGGTGACGCCCTTGACGCGTGCGCCGGGGCTGACGATGACGCGATGGGCGAGGGTGAAGACGGCCATGTCCTTGACGTCGTCGGGGATGACGAAGTCGCGACCTTCGAGCAGGGCACGGGCCTGTGCGGTGCGGAAGAGGGCGATGGAGCCACGGGGGCTGGCGCCGAGGTAGACGGCCTCGTGCTCGCGGGTGGCGTTGGCGAGCTGGACGATGTACTGCTTGATGAGGGGGTCGACGTAGATTTCGCGGACGGCGCGCTGGAGCTGGAGGATTTCGTTGGCGTCGGTGACCTGCTGGAGGGCCTCGATGGGGTGGCGGGTTTGCTGGGCATCGAGGACGAGGACTTCATCGGTGGGAGAGGGGTAGCCGAGGTACATGCGGATGAGGAAGCGGTCGAGCTGTGCCTCGGGGAGGGGGAAGGTGCCCTCGTACTCGATGGGGTTCTGGGTGGCGAGGACCATGAAGGGCTGTGGCATGCGGTAGGTGACGCCATCAACGGTGACCTGGCGCTCCTCCATGGCTTCGAGGAGGGCGGACTGGGTCTTGGGGGTGGCGCGGTTCACTTCATCGGCGAGGACGACCTGGGCGAGGATGGGGCCGGGCCGGAATTCGAAGTCGCCGGATTTTTGGTTGAAGATGGAGACGCCGGTGACATCGGAGGGGAGGAGGTCGGGGGTGAACTGGATGCGGCGGAAGGAGCAGCCGGTGGAGACGGCGATGGCGCGGGCGAGCATGGTTTTGCCGACGCCGGGGACGTCTTCGATGAGCATGTGGCCGCCGCAGAGGAGGGCGGTCACGGCGAGGCGGATTTCGCGGGATTTGCCGACGATGACCTGTTCGACGTTGGCGATGATCCGCTCAGCAACGAGCCTGGGGTCTTCCACGCGGCGACTCCGGTGCGGCCGGGGCACGGGGTGGGAATGCCCCGGGGTGATTGGGCGGATTATAGCGCCGGGCAACCGGGGCCCGGTTAAGCCCCTTTCGACGGGGCGCCGAGCGCGCGGAGGACGAGGTCGACGAGGCCGGCACGGAGCCGCTCGAGGGGGATGGTGCCGGCGGTGGCGAGGGCGATGAGTGGGTCGGCGGCGGAGGCGACGAAGAGCCGGGTGACGGCAGGATCGAGACCCGGGCGGAAGACGCCGCGGGCGATGCCGCGCTCGATGGCAGCCTCGAGGCGGGGCTCGAGCATCCAGCCGATAACGCGGGCTTTGATTTCTTCGAAGGAGCTGGTGGCCATGAGCTCCATGGCAAGGGGCGCGGTATGCGCGAAGTTCTCGAGGAGGATGGAGATGTAGGCGCTGACGACTTCGACCGGGTCATCGCTGGCGAAGACGGCATCGAGGGCGGCCTCGGTGGATTCGACGATGCGGGTGGCCACGGCGGCGACGAGGTCGGCTTTGGCGGGGAAGTTGCGGTAGATGGTGCCGATGCCGACGCCGGCGCGTTCAGCGACCTGGCGCATTTCGACGGCGGTGCCGTGTTCGATGAAGAGGGCGTGGGCGGCCTCGATGATGCGCTGCCGGTTGAGGCGGGCGTCGGCGCGGGCGGGGAGCTGGGGCGTTTCGCACATGTCTATGGCAAGAATACATGATGGCCCTCTTGATCGGAACCGGAGTTCCGCTTCACACTCGATCAGGAATGTCGGAGCCGGGCGGTGGACGCTGCACGGGAGCGGCAGGCACCGGGTCGCCGACGTGGCGAAGAAAGAAAGGAGCTAGCGCATGGGCCGGATGGAGAGCTGGGCACGCTGGATGTATCGCAACCGGTGGCTGGTACTGGGGATGTGGGTTGTGGCGGTGGTGGGGGTGACGGTGGCGTCGCGCGCGTGGGGCGGGAGTTTCGGGACGGAGTTCCGGCTGCCCGGGTCGGAATCGGTGCGGGCGCTGGAGCTGCTGGAGGAGCGGTTCCCTGCGCGGGCGGGCTCGGAGGCGGACATCGTCTTCGAGGCGCCCGGGGGGATCGAGGGACAGCGCGAGGCGATCGAGGCGGTGCTGGCGGAGCTGCTGACGGTGCCCGGTGCAGCGGAGGTGGAGTCGCCGTTCGAACGGCCGGGGTACATCTCGCGCGATGGGACGATCGCCCGGGCGGTGCTGCGGTTTTCGGTGCCGCACGACGAGGTGACACGGGAGATGACGGAGGCGCTTCTGGCGGTGGTGGATGCGCGGACGTCGCCCGAGCTGCGGGTGGAGGCTGGGGGCGAGGCAGTGCGCTTCAACGAGATTGAGGAGTTCGGCTCGGAGGTTGCCGGGCTGATTGCGGCGGTGTTCATCCTGCTCATCGCGTTCGGCTCGGTGGTGGCGATGGGGCTGCCGATTGGGGCGGCGCTTCTGGGGCTTGGCGCGGGGTTCGGCATCCTGGGGCTGGCGACGCGGTTCATCGGCCTGCCGGAGTTCACGCCGCAGTTTGCGGCGATGATCGGTATCGGGGTGGGCATCGACTACAGCCTGCTGGTGGTGACGCGCTTCCGGGAGGGGCTGCACGCGGGGAAGCCGGTGGAGGAGGCGGTGGTGACAGCCGTGACGACGGCCGGGCGGTCGGTGGTGTTCGCCGGGGTCGTCGTGGCGATCTCGTTCCTGGGGCTGTACGTGATGGGCATCCCGGCGATTGCCGCCCTGGGGCTCGGTGGCGCGATCGTGGTGCTGGTGGCGGTTGGCATCGCGGTGACGGCGACACCGGCGGCGCTTTCGGTGATTGGGCACAGGGTTGATCGGCTGCGGGTGCCGTTCCTGCACCAGTCGGAGGGGATTGATCCGCGGAGCCCGTGGTTTCGGCTGAGCCGGGCGATCCAGCGGCGGCCATGGCCGTACGCGATTGGGTCGACGGCGATCTTGCTGGTGCTGGCGGCGCCGGTGCTTTCGATGGACCTGGGCTTTACGGATGCCGGGAACGGGAGCGAGAAGCTGCACAGCCGGCGGGCGTACGACCTGCTGGCGAAGGGGTTCGGGCCGGGGTTCAATGGGCCGCTGGTGGTTGTGGCGGACATGACGAACGGTGGCGCCGATGGGCTCGAGGCGGCGGCAGCGCGATTTGCCGCCACGCCGGGGGTCGCTGCGGTAGCACCGCCGGTGGTGAACCCGGCGGGCGACACGGCCATCATCACGGTGATCCCGGCGACGAGTCCGCAGGCGACGGAGACATCGGACCTGGTGCACCGGCTGCGGGATGATGTGGTGCCGGGGCTCGGGCAGCCGAACGTCCGTTATTATGTCTCCGGAGCGACGGCCGGGAACATCGATGCGGCGGAGCTGATCCAGGAGCGGATGCCGCTGCTGTTTGCGGGGGTCATTGGGTTTAGCTTCCTGCTGCTGACGGCGGTGTTCCGGTCGGTGGTGGTGGCGCTGAAGGCGGCGGTGATGAACCTGCTCTCGATTGGGGCGGCGTACGGCGTGGTGGTGGCGATCTTCCAGTGGGGGTGGTTCGGCGAGCTCATCGGTGTGGGCGAGGGGCCGGTGGAGGTGTTCCTGCCGACGATGATGTTCGCGATCCTGTTCGGGCTTTCGATGGACTACGAGGTGTTCCTGATCAGCAGGATCCGGGAGGAGTACCTGCGGACGGGGAGCACGAACGAGGCGGTGGCGAACGGGCTGACGGCGACGGCACGGGTGATTACGGCGGCGGCGGCGATCATGGTGACGGTGTTCCTGGCGTTCGTGCTTGGGCCGAACCGGATCATCAAGGAGTTCGGCATCGGGCTGGCGACGGCGATTTTGGTGGACGCGACGATCGTCCGCATCTTCCTCGTGCCTTCCGCGATGGAGCTGCTGGGGCGGGCGAACTGGTGGATGCCGGCGTGGCTCGATCGGCTGCTGCCGAGGCTGGACCTGGAGGGGCCGCCCGAGGCCGAGCTGGCCGGGACTCCGGCTGCCGGGCGCTGACACCGGAGGGCGGGCCGCGGGCGTAGACTGGTCGCCATGGGCGATGCGTGGGTCGACCGGGCGCGAACGCTGGCCCGCGGGTTTGCGGAACGGGCGGCGCGGCACGACCGCGAGGGAAGCTTCCCGTTCGAGAACTTCGAGGAGCTGCGGGCAGCGGGCTTCTATGGGCTGACGGTGCCGGCGCGCTTTGGGGGTGCCGAGGCTTCGCTGGCGACGTACCTGGGGGTGCTGGAGGAGCTGGCGCGGGCGGATGGTTCGACGGCGCTGGCGTTCATGATGCATCTGAAGACGTTCGGGCAGGAGCGTGAGGCGCCGAGCATGCCGGAGGGCTGGTTCGCGCACCTGTGCGAGGGCGCGGTGCATCGCGGCGAGCTGGTCAACACGGTGGCGACGGAGGAGGGGCTGGGAAGCCCTTCGGGCGGTGGGCTGCCCGATACGGTGGCGCGGCGGGAGGGCGACTGCTGGGTGCTGGAGGGGCGCAAGACGTTCACGACGCTGGCGCCGGTGCTGCACCACTTCATTGTGCTGGCACGCATCGAGGATGACGCCCCCGGGCCGCGTGTGGGGAACTTCCTCGTGTGCCGGGACGAGGCAGGGCTGCGGATCGAGGAGACGTGGGATGCGCTGGGCATGCGGGCGACGGGCAGCCACGACGTGGTGCTCGATGGGGTGCGGCTGCCTGCGGACCGGCTGCTGAACGCGCGGCCCGCGGGCTCGGTGGACCCGAAAGGTGGGGCAGGGATGGCGTGGTTCGCGCTGGGCCTGTGCGCGGTGACGATTGGGGTGGCGACAGCGGCACGGGAGTACGCGGTGGCATTCGCGCGGGAGCGAGCGCCGAACAGCCAGGGGCCGATCCGGGCGATCCCGGGGGTTCGCCAGCGGGTGGCACGGATGGACGTGCTGCTGCAGCGGAGCCGCGCGCTGACCAGCGACGCGGCGCGCGCATGGATGGAGCGCGCGAGGGAGGGGATGCCGGCGATCGACCGGGTGGCGGTGGCGAAGGTCGAGACGCTGAACGCGTGCATCGAGGTGGCGGAGCTGGCGATGCGGGTGGTGGGCGGGGTGAGCCTGCAGCGGTCGCGGCCACTGGAGCGGTACTTCCGGGATGTGCGGGCACCGCTGCACAACCCACCGCTGGAGGACCGGGCGCTGGAGCAACTGGCTCGGCGGGCGCTCGATGGGGAGGAGGCAAGGAGGTGAGGTGCTTCAGGTGCCGGGGACGCGGAAGTCGCGGCCGATGGTGATGACAACATCGGGGAGGGCGGCATCGGTGGAGGGGACGACGATGATTTCGGAGGGGGGGATGCCGAGCCACTTCGCGATGTCTTCGGCGAGGACGCGCCGGTCGACGTGGTAGAGGGTGATGGTGGTGCGGGGCTGGGGCGGGGCATCGGGGCCGTAGTAGACGGTGGGGAGGCCCCTGACGTAGGCGAGGTAGCGGCCGAGGGCGGCCGCGCGGGCCTGGCCATCGGGACCGTAGCCGTTCTGGATTTCGACGTTGCTCTCGCTGTAGGCCGCCTTGGTGAAGACCTGGTTGAGCCAGTACTGGACGTTTTCGGGGTTCCAGGCGAGGACTGCGGCGCCGCCGGCGGTCGTGAACCCGGTGACGGTTGGGACGTCGTTGACGGGGTCGCCGAGGGAGTAGGTCTTGAGGCGACCGTTGGTGGAGCGGAGGAGGTCGAGGTAGCCGGGGAACTTGGCGTAGGGGATATCGGTCTTGACGGTGGTGGCGTAGGCGTTCCAGAGGCCGGCGGGGTCGCGGAGCATATCGAGCTGGAAGGCCTTAGCGAGGGCAGCCTGGAGCACGAGCTGCTGGCGCTTGACGCGCTTGAGGTCGGAGTCGTATTCGCGGTGGCGGCCGAAGGCGACGGCATGGTAGCCATCGAGGTGGTTTGGGCCGGGCGGGAATTCGACCCAAACGCCGTGGATATCGTCGTTGCTGTAGAACCAGGGTGGGACGGCGAGGTCAGGCGGGATATCGAGATCGACGCCGCCGATGGCATCGACGAGGAGCTCGACGCCTTCGAAGTCGAGGATGACGTAGTGGTCGATTTCGATGCCGAAGTTGAGCTTGAGGTCGGCTTTGAGTTCTTCGACGCCGCCGCGGATGGAGCCTGAATCCATGACGCCGTAGTGGAAGGATTCGTTGATGCGGCGCTGGGAATCGCGGCCGGGGGCGGGGCGGGCGACGTCGATCCAGAGGTCACGGGGGAAGCTGAGGGCTGCGGCAGTCTTGGCGACGGGGTCGATGGTGGCGACCATGATGGTATCGGTGAGGTAGCCGGCGTTGGCGTTGTCCTCGAACTGGTAGCCGGGGCGTTTGTCGACGCCGAGGACGAGGAGGTTGATGCGCTTGCGGAGGACGCTGTGTTCGCCGGGGTTGGAGATGGAGACGAGCGGGGTGTTGAGGTTGGCGATGGGGCGGATGATGCCGAGGTCGGTGAGGGAGCGGCCGGGGAAGAGTGCGGGGGTGACGCGCGCGAGGAGGGCGAGGCTGGTGTAGAAGGATGCGAGGGCGAAGGTGAGGAGGGCGAGGAGGAAGAGGAGGCGCTGTGAGGGGGAGAGGAGGGGCTGCGCGGCACGGTGGGGGCGGGCCGTGGCGCGCGCGGTGGTGTAGGGGGAGCGCTCGACGCGGCCTGTCACGAGGTTCAAGCTACGCGCGGCTGGCGGGGAGGGTCAACCGGGGGGTTGCCGATTTCTTGCCGCCGGGCGGGCGCGGGAGATCAGCCCATGCCGAGCTCTTCGAGGCGATCGTCGTCGATGCCGAAGTAGTGGCCGAGTTCGTGGAGGACCGTCTTGCGGACCTGTTCGCGGACTTCGTCCTCGGTTTCGCAGATGGCTTCGATATGCTCCTGGTAGATGGAGATTTTGTCGGGGGGGACGAGGTTGTAGTTTTCGCCGCGCTGGGTGAGGGGGACGCCGTGGTAAAGGCCGAGGAGGAGGTCGCCGGGGCCGATTCCGGCGAGCTTGCGGTCGCGAGCGGTGGGGCGGGATTCGATGACGATATCGACGTTGTGGACACGCCGCAGGAGTTCGGGGGGGAGGCTGGCGACGGCCTCGCGGACGAGTCGGCGGAAGGTCTTGCGGTCGATTCGGCTCACCGGGGCGAGGGGGAGGCGCTCCAGAGGGTGCGGAAGGCGCGGCTGCCACGGATGGCTTCGTGCTGGCAGGCGCGCTCGAGGGCGACGAGCTCGGCGAGCGCGGCATCGGCGGCGGCGAGTGCCCCGGGGTGGGGGGCTGCAGCGATGCGGGCCCGGGCGGCGGCCCAGGCATCGGTGGCGGCGAAGGAAGCGGCGAATCGCGGCCAGGAGACGGAAACGATGGAAGTGGGCGCCTCGAGGCGTGGGCGAACGCGGCGGAGGTACCGGCAGCGGGCTTCGACGGAGGGTACGGGATCGACGACCTGGACGAGGGGGGGATCGAGGGGCGTGGAGCGGAAGTCGAAGAGGAGGCGGCGGTGGAGGGTGATGAAGCGAGCGATGACGACGTCGTGGGTACGAAGCGTCGCGATGATGTCGTCGATATCGCCGGTGAAGTCGTTATCCACGCGTGGTGATTGTAGGGTGAGGCTGCGAGGCTGGCGAGTGACGGTCGGGTGACATCGGCACGCGGGAGGGGGCGTGACGCGGGCGGGCTGCCGACGATCGCGGTGATGCTTGGACGATTGCGACGCTGGAGTACGCGGCGGCGGGTGGTGGAGCTCATCCGGGGTGGGGTCGGGGTTTCGGAACGGCGCTGGGGGCTGGGCGAAGGAGGCACCCCCGTGGAGCTGGCGGATGCGATTGCGGCGTGGGCGCGGGAGGAGATGGCGGGGATGCGACGGCCGGGAGGCATCGACCAGGTGGTGCTGGCGCTGGCGTGCCGCGATGGCTCGGGGCGGGTGGTGTGCAGCGCGAGCCTGGGCGTGGTGCGACCGGGAGCGTTCTACGATGGGACGGCCGCAGCGGAGCTGGCGGCGGCCCTGGCCGCCGGGCGGGAGCTGGCCGGGCCGGCGGGCGAAGTGCTGGTTGCGCTGCTGCGGCTGGGCGAGCTGGCGTTCGAGCTGCAGGGGGGGCAGGCGGCCGCGTAGGGCTGCTTGCCGGTGGCGCGCGAGCGGGTACACTCGCGGGTGATGACGCAGGTGGCAAACCCGGCCCGGGCGAAGGAACGGATCGAGCGGCAACTCGAAAAAATCGGGCGCCTGCGCGGGAGCGGGCCGAACCCGTTCGACTACGACCTGTGGGACGACCGCACGGTGGAGGTGCTGACGGCGATCTTCGGCGAGGGTTCGCCGGAACTGCAGCGCTACTACGAGGCAGCCGGCAAGCGTGGGCGGCTCCCCGGGGTGCGGGGGCAGGCCGAGAACATGACGCTGAACATCCACGGGCCATGGGGCATCCACGCACGGCTGGAGCGGGCTGAGCAGGTGTTGCGGGAGCTGGTGCGGGAGCTCGAGGCGCAGGGCTAGCGCCCCGGGGACGCCTGGCGGCGGACGGCGTACCGAAGTTCGACGAAATCCTCGGAGACGCGCTCGGCGGAGAGGAGCTGGAGCGGCGGCGTGGTGATGCTGCGCGGGAGGAGCGGTGCGCCGGCGCCGAGCGTGACGGGCGCCAGGGTGACGATGAGTTCATCGAGAAGGCCGTGGTCCCAGAACTGGCCGACGAGGTCGCCGCCGCCGACCAGCCAGACGTTGCGCTCACCGGCGGCGGCCTGCATGGCGGCGTGCACCGGGCGGACATCGCCGCGGGCGAAGCGGATATCGGCGCCGGGGGGCTTGGGGAGGTCGCGGTTGGTGAATACCCAGGTCGGCTGCCGGTACGGCCAGGCCGGCGCGCCGCCGGGGGAGCGGGCGGCCAGGTCGCCGAGCACCCAGCGGTAGGTGTTGGCGCCCATGGCGAGGGCTCCAATCGCGGCCTCGAAGGCGGTGTACCGGGCGGGATCCGGGTCGCCGAACTGGAAGAGCCAGGTGAGGTCGTCGCCAGGGCCGGCGATGAAGCCATCGAGGGTGCTGGCGGTGTAGTAGACGGTGGACATTGGGAGCCTCCCTGGCCGAGCACGCGGCGCGGTTCACACGGTGTGAACGCCTTCGAGGTGGCGGGCGTCGATGCCAGCGGGGAAGCGGGATTCGAGCTCGGCGCGGAGGCGTTCGAGGCGCTGGAGGTAGGCGGGCGAATCGAGCGCCTCGGTGGTCATGATGATAGCGTCCTCGTGGTTGTCGGCGTAGTAGCGTTTGCGGAGGCCGACTTCGTAGAAGCCGTAGCGGCGATAGAGGGCGCGTGCGGCCTGGTTGGAGGGGCGGACTTCGAGGGTGACGGAGTCCATGCCGGAGGCGGCGGCGAGTTCGACGAGGCCGTGGAGGACGAGGCGGCCATATCCGCGGCGCTGGAGCTCGGGAAGGACGGCGATGGTGACAATGTGGGCCTGGTCGACCATGAGCCAGAGGCCGCCGAAGGCGACGACGGCCGGCGCGGGTGCCGGGGCACGGGCGACGAGGTAGCGCGCCATGGCGTTGGTGGTGAGCTCGCGCTCGAAGGCGGTGGTAGGCCAGCCGGAGGTGTAGGCGGCGCGTTCGACCGCCATGACGGCCGGGATATCGGCGGGCGCCATCGGCTCGAGGATGGGGCGTTCCACGGGGACATGGTACCGCCGGGCGATACCCGGTGTGTGGATCGGCGGGTCGTGCCGATAACCGTGGTGTCATGGAGGGTTTTCTGCGGCCGGGGACGCCGGCAACAGTCGTGCTGCGCGAGGGCGGGGGCCGGCAGTGGACGGGCGACATCGCGGCGGTGCGGAACGGTGGGCTGGCGGTTCGCTTGCAGGGGGAGCTGCCGGCGTGGGATGCGCGGGCGGTGTACCTGATTGTGGTGCGCCGCGGTGAGGAGCGGTGGCGCCTGGCGGCTGCATACATCGGGCAATCAGGGAACGCAGTCGCCTTCCGGGCACTGGGTGACTGGCAGCCGATGGATCGCCGGGCGCACCCGCGGTTCACTGCGGGGCACCGGGTGGACGTGCGGTCGGTGCTGGGCACGTCGCGGCAGGACGGGCACCTGGTCGACATTTCGCTTGGGGGTGCGGCGGTGCACGTGGAAAGCCGACCGGGCGGGCGACAGGTGTGCGTGCGGGTGTACGCCGGGGCATTTAGCAGCGAGCTGCTGTGCAACGTGGTGAGCGCTGAGGAGCGGGACGGGGGGACGGTGCTGCACTTGAGCTTCGCAGAGCTGGCGCCGGCGCAGCGGGCCTTCGTGCGGCAGATCATCGAGGAGTTGAGCGGAGGGGCGCGCCAGGCATCGTGAGCTGGGCGCCCGTAGCGCCGGATGGCTGGCGCAGGGAGAATGGCGCCGATGGAGCTGGATGCGAGGCGCGTGCGGGCACGGCAGCTCGAGGCGCGGCCGGGGGAGGCCGGGTTCGAGGCAGCCGTGGAGCTGGGGGCTGCGCTCCTGGCTGCGCGGCTGGAGCCAGCGATGACGGACAGCGGTGAAGCCGGCACGATCCGCTTCGTTGCGCTGGCCGGGGTGGCGCCCGGGACGGCGAGCATCGACGTGGCCGAGGACGCGATCACGGTGGCGGCGAGTGATGCGGCTGGGTACCGGGCAGGTGCGACGTGGCTGCGCGAGCGGCTCGGGCTGCTGGCTGTACGGCCCGGGCTCGAGGTGCGTGACCCCGCACCGGGGGGTGTTGCGAGGGGTCGGTACGAGGCGGCGCCCGCATTTGCTGTCCGGGGGCTGGTGCTGGGATGCGATGGGCTTCACGAGGCGTGGCGGGAGTGGCTGCCGTTTGCGGCGCGCAACGGGCTCAACGCCGTGTTCTTCCATGACACGCCGCCGAGCCCGCTGGAGCGGCCGGCAGGCGGCGCGCGGCCGCGGACGCTGGAGGAGGCGGCAGCGGACGGGCACGGGTGGCTCTTCACGCTCTGGGAGGCGGAGGGCGGCGAGATTCGCCGCGAGGCTGAGCGGCTGGGACTCAGGCTGGAGTTCGGCGGGCATCACCTTTCTTCGCTGCTGCCGCGGGAATTGTTCGAGGTGCACCCGGAGTGGTTCCCGGAGCGCGGCGGGGAACGGCGACGGGAGCACAACCTGTGCGTTTCGGCGGCGGGGGCACTGGCGGCGCTGCAGAATGGCGCGCGGGAGTTCTTCACGCGGTTCCCGGGGATGGATGTGTACCACCTGTGGGGCGACGACCTGCGAGCGGGCGGCTGGTGTCGCTGCACGGGCTGCGCCGAACTGTCGCCCGCCGACCAGGCACTGCGGGCGACGAACGCGATCGCGGAGGTGCTGGCGGACGTGGCGCCGGGGGCGTGGGTTGCCCACCTTGCGTATCACGACACGATCGGGGCGCCGGCGACGGTGGTGCCGCGGGAGAATGTGCTGGCGGTGTGGGCGCCACGGAACCGGTGCTACGCCCATGCGATCGATGCGCCGGGGTGCCGGCGGAATGCCGAGCACGTGGCGCAGCTGGCGGCGCTGGTGCGGCAGTTCGGCGGGGACCGGGTGCGGGTGTTCGAGTATTACAGCGATGGGATCCTGTTCAAGTGGATGGCGCCACCACACCTGGAGGTCCTGGGGCGCGACCTGGCTGCGTACCGGTCGCTGGGGGTTGGGGGCATCCACAATCTGGCGGTTGGGCCGCGGCCGTGGAGCGGGCCGACCTGGCATGCGTGGTGGTTTGCGCGGTGCGCCTGGCAGGGGGGCGGCGACCCGGAGGCCGAGCTGGCGCGCTTCTGCCGGGCGTCGTTTGGGGAGGCTGCAGCGGCATTTGCGGCGGCGTACCGCCGGGTGAACCGGGCCTGCCGGCTGCTCTTCGAGCGGGGCGAGCTGGAGCCGGGTGGGCGGTTCGACGTCCTGGATTACGGGGACACGCCGCGGGGGGCGCTGCATGCGGTGGCGGAGCGAGCGGGGGAGGCTTTGGGGGAGTTCGTCGGCGCTGCTGAGGAGCTGCCCCTAGCGGCACCGGGCGCGGGGATGGAGGCGATCGACGAGCTGGCGGCGACGGTGGCGGCGGGGATGCACCTGGCGGAGCGGGTGATTGGCTGGGACCGTGCGCTTTCGGGGCAGGTGGCGGAGGCGGCGGAGCACCTGCGGCTGGCGGAGGTCTACCTGCGGTCGCTGCGGGACTGGTACCATGCCCACGCGGGGCCAGCGTACGGAAGCCTTGGCGAGTGGATGCTGCGCTCTGCGCGCTGGCACACGGACCGGGCGTGGGCGCTGGCGGGCGACTCGCCGGGATGAAACCCGTACCTTGACGTTCGCGTCAACCTCGGTAGACTGGGGTAGCGATGCCTGAATCGACGGATCAGCCACGCTTCCTGCAGATTGGTGAAGCGGCGGAGCGAGCGAACCTGACGCAGCGGACGCTGCGCTATTACGAGGAGAAGGGGCTGCTGGCGCCGCCGACGCGGATGGAGGGTGGGTTCCGGCTGTATTCGCCGGAGGACATGGAGCGGATCGAGCGGATCAGGCAGCTCAAGGAGCTGCTCGGGTTTTCGCTGGCGGAGATCAAGGAGATGCTGGATGCGGAGGATGTGCGCCTCCAAATCCGGGCCGGGTGGCGGGCGGATGCTGACGCTGCGGAGAAGGCGGAGAAGCTGCGGCGGGCGCGGGAGGTGACACTCCACCAGATCCAGCTCATCGACCAGAAGATGGAGAAGATGGCGAGCATGCGCGACCAGCTGGCGGAGCGGATCAAGCGCTACGACGAGGCGCTGCTGCGCTACAGCGAGGCGACGGCCAGCGAAGGAGCGGGGCAGCAGGGCTGAGCGGGCATCCCGGGGCGTTATGCCAGCGCGAGCAGAGCGAGCGCGGTTCGGCTACGCTATGGGGCGATGGCGCCACCGACCGATCGGTTGAACCGACCGCTGCGGGACCTGCGGGTCTCGGTGACGGATCGCTGCAACTTCCGCTGTGTGTACTGCATGCCGCGGGAGGTGTTCGGGCCGGGGTACGAGTTTCTGCACCGCTCGGAGCTGCTGACGTACGAGGAGATCACGCGCCTGGTGCGGATCCTCGCCGGGATGGGCGTAGAGAAGGTGCGCATTACCGGCGGGGAGCCGCTGGTGCGGCGGGACTTGGACGAGCTGGTGCGGGCGCTGCGGGGCATCCCCGGGATACGCGACCTGACGCTGACGACGAACGGCAGCCTGCTGCGGCACCAGGCGCAGAAGCTGGCTGATGCGGGGCTGCAACGGATCACGGTGTCGCTCGACTCGCTCGACGATGGCGTGTTCCGGGCGATGAACGACGTCGGCGTGGGTGTTGGGCAGGTGCTGGAGGGGATAGCGGCGGCGCGGGAGGCGGGGCTCTGGCCGATCAAGGTGAACGCGGTGGTGAAGCGCGGGATGAATGACCACACCGTGGTGGACCTGGCGCGGCACTTCCGGGGGACGGGTATCATCGTCCGGTTTATCGAGTTCATGGACGTCGGTGCGACGAACGGGTGGCGGATGGACCATGTGGTCACCGGGCGGGAGATCGTGGAGATGATTGGGCGTGAGTTTCCGCTGGAGCCGGCGGAACCGAACTACCGGGGTGAGGTGGCGAAGCGCTGGCGGTACCGGGACGGGGCCGGTGAGATCGGGGTCATTACGTCGATTTCGCAGCCCTTCTGCGGCGACTGCACGCGGTTGCGGCTTTCGCCGGAGGGAGAGCTGTACACCTGCCTGTTCGGCCAGCGGGGGCACGATGTGCGGGGGCTGCTGCGCGGGGGAGCGACGGATGCGGAGATCGCGGAGGCGATTGCGCGGGTGTGGCGGGTGCGCGAGGACCGGTATTCGGAGCTGCGGAGCGCGGAGACGGCGGGGCTGCCGAAGGTCGAGATGTCGCACATCGGCGGCTGAGCGTTCGCTGGCGAAGGGGCTTCGGATCGGGTAGGCTGCCGGCCATCTTTTCCATGGCAGGTGTGCGATGACGATCGGGGAAGCGTTTGCGGTGACGCGGGAGGGTGAGGTGCTGGCCGGGCCGCTGCGGCGACCGGTGAATTCATCGGCGCAGGCGAAGGGTTCGATTCACGATGATGCGACGGCGACGCGGCTGGGCTTCCGGGGTGGGACGGTGGCGGGGTCCATCCACATGGAGCTGTTTCCGCCGCTGCTGCGCGAGGTGTTTGGGCAGCGGTGGTTCGAGCGGGGGACGCTTTCGCTGTACTTCCTGAACGCGACGACCGATCGCGAGGCGGTGCAGGCGTACGTGAAGGAGCCACCGGCCGGGGCGCGGGATGCGCAGGTGGAGGCGTGGGTACTGCGGGACGACGGCATGCAGGTGGCGCAGGGCACGGCTTCGGTGGGGGCTCCGGGGGAGCCGACGGCGCTGATGGCGCGGCCGCTGGAGCGGTTCGAGACCGGGGAGCTGCGGATCCTGGCCCAGGTGGCCAAAGGGCACCGGTTCGAGCCGGTCCGGGTGGCCTGCAGCGAGGAGGAGCAGGCGCGGCGGCTGAGCGTGACGACGGAGCCGATGGACTGGTACCGGGGGGAGGGGTCTCCGTGGGGCGGGGCACCGGTGATGATTGCGCCGCTGGTGCAGATGCTCTACGCGAAGAGCGTCGCCCAGGTACGGGGCGGCTTCGGGGCGGTGGGGCTCTTTGGGGCGATCGAGATCCGCAACGTGAATGGGCCGGCGCTGGTGGGGCGGGAGTACACGTGCACGGGCGAGGTGATCGCCGTGGGGCAGAGCCCGAAAACGGAGTACCTGTGGCTGGAGACGGGGCTGGATGACGACGACGGCCAGCGGGTGGCGGAGATGCGCATGCTGCTGCGCTTCATGAAGGCCTCGAGCAGCCTGTACCCGGAGCTGCGGCAGGGCTGATTCGCCCGCCGGGTGCGGGAGATGGAACGGCCCCGGCCGGCGGAAGGAGGAACACCGGCCGGGGCCCGCACGCGCCGAGGGGTTCGGCACGCATACCGTAGCACAAATGAGATGAGATATCAACAAGGCCCCCGGCCGGTGGGTGGCCGGGCTGGGTCGGGGAGCCCTCAGGCGCTGCCGACGGGTGCACCCAGGGGTGAGCGGAGCGGGCGGACGGGCTCTTCGATGGGCGCGGCGCGGCGCTCCGGGGGGAGCGGCTTCGGGTACCAGCGGTCTTCGAAGTCGTTGAATTTGTTGCGGAGGTTGGGCATGACCTTTTCGGCGAACATCTGGGTGTTATAGATGGCGACGTCGCGCGGCATGGAGCCCATCTGGAGGAGGAGCATGAGGTGGCCGACGCGGAGGTTATCGGCGAGCTCGTTGAGTTTTTCGGTGACGTAATCGGGGCCGCCGGCGATGACGTAGCCCTGCTCGACGAGGCCTTCCCAGGAGAGGCGGGCCTTGGCGTTTTGCTGGGCCTGTTCGAATTGTGATTTGATGCCGGCCTTGACGGTGCGGAGGGTGCGGTAGCCGGGGGCATCGGCGAAGCCGGGGTAGACGTGGAGGCAGCGGTTGTAGAAGTAGTCGATGTGGGGCCAGTAGAGCTCCTTGGCCTCGGCGGCGTTTTCGGCGACGCAGACGACCTGGGCGAAGCCGGCGTGGTAGGGGTTGGGTTCGATGCCCTTGTCGCGCATACGGGCCCAGAAGCCATCCATGATGGCCTGGGCGCGCTTGTAGCCGGAGTAGGAGAGGTAGGAGTAGAGGTAGCCCATATCGGCGCACCACTCCCAGGTTTCGATGGAGCCGCCGCCGGGGATCCAGATGGGCGGGTTGGGCTTCTGAAGGGGCCGGGGCCAGGGGTTCATGTAGCGGATCTGGGTGTACTTGCCGTTGAAGTGGGTGACGCCTTCGTTGTGCCAGGCCTGCATGATGAGGTCGTGGGCTTCGTAGTAGCGCTCGCGGAGCTGGGCGCCGGGGACGCCGTAGGCGAAGTTGGTATCCATGCTGGTGCCGACGGGGAAGCCGGCGACGAGGCGGCCGCCGGAGAGGATATCGAGCATGGCGAACTCTTCGGCGACGCGGAGCGGTGGGTTGTAGAGAGCGATGGAGTTGCCCATGACGACGATGGCCGCGCGGTTGGTGCGGCGGGTGAGGGTGGCGGCCATGATGTTCGGGCTGGGCATGAGGCCGTAGGCGTTGGAGTGGTGTTCGTTGACGCAGATGCCGTCGAAGCCAACTTTTTCGGCGAATTCGAGCTCATCGAGGTACTCGTGGTAGACGGCGTTGGCGCGCTCGGCATCGAAAAGGGAGTAGTCCACGTCGACCCAGACGGA
>FWWM01010596.1_pt1 | contig 16293 bp, 12 predicted proteins | sample 2228351 | NCBI WGS metagenome assembly FWWM01 (sample SAMEA103939774, study PRJEB20133) | metagenome | reverse complement strand
TACCACAGAACTTCCAGATTCTCCTATTGACCTTTTTCGCTCCCCGCCCCCGCGCGCAAAAGCTGACGTGCACCCAGCACCGGAGCACTGGCCCTCTTCGCCTTGACCCTTGGGCGCAAATCATGTAGAAACCGCCCCGGTTTTCTGACCCACAACTAGGTGTACCCCGGCGGTCACGTTCCGGGTTGGCGAAGGTTCGTCCATGCTTGAATCGGGCGGGCAGGCTTTGGTGCCGCGCCAGGGTTGGCGTGAGGGAATTCCGCGATCGCCCGGACGGCCTGCTGGGACCTGTGTCGGCCTTCGGTTCCCGCACCAAGGGCCTTGGTTTATGACCCTCCGCGAAGAACTTTTGCGAAGTGGCAACTGGCTTTTCCGCTGGCGAAGCTATCTGCCGGTGCTAATGATCCTGCCGGGGGTCCTGGCGGTCAACGACTTCCATGGCGGCCGCTATGCCGATACGGATATCGACGCCTGGGGCCTCGTGTGTTTGGCCGTGTCCCTGGTGGGGCTGTCGATCCGATGGGTGACGGTGGGCTATGTGCCCAAAGGAACCTCCGGGCGCAACACCCGCGAGGGCCAAGTGGCCGAATCGCTCAATACGACCGGCATGTATTCGCTGGTGCGTCACCCGTTGTATTTGGGGAATTTCATTACCTGGGTCGGCATTTCGCTGTATCCCCAGCACTGGTGGCTGTGCGTAATCTTCGTCCTGGCATTCTGGCTGTACTACGAGCGGATCGTGTTTGCCGAAGAAGAGTTTTTGTACGAGAAGTTCGGCCAGCGATGGCTGAACTGGGCCCGGCAGACGCCGACGTTCATCCCCCGTTTGTGGGGATGGCAACGGCCGGAACTCCCCTTCTCCTTGCGAAGCGTGCTGCGGCGAGAATACTCGGGCCTTTTGGCCGTGATCGGCTGTTATTACGGCTTGGAGCTTTATTCCCATGCGGTAGCGCAACATCGGCTGTGGGCGCATCCGCTATGGACGGCCATATTTGTCGCAGGCGTGTTGGTGTATCTCACCTTGCGGACACTTAAGAAAACCACATCGTTGCTAGCCGTCGAGGGCCGATAATGCGCCCCGGGTTCGGCACGCGGCAAGAGGCTGTTCGGGCCGGGCTCCGAGCGCCCGTTCTCTGGGGCGGCTGCCTGACCCGGAGGCCATCCAGGATTGGAGGCATCGGAGGCGTGCCGCGCAGGCCGCCGGCATCGTCCTGGCCAATCCCGCAGGCTGGACGTTGCCCCAGCCACCCCGGCTGCCAACAATGAGCGGGCAGCGCGGGTCCGAGACGTATGGGGACGAGTCGATCATGAAGGTTCTGGTGGCCGGGGGAGCGGGCTATATCGGCTCCCATGCGGTGAGGGCGCTGGTTGCGCGCGGGCACTCGGTGGTGGTGGTCGATAACCTTTACCGCGGCCATCGGCAGGCGGTCCATACGCAGGCGGCGTTTTATCCGATCGACCTTGCCGATACAGCGGGGCTGGCCCAGGTGCTTCGCCAGGAGAAGGTCGATTGCGTCATGCACTTCGCGGCCTTGGCCTACGTGGCCGAGTCCGTCACCCATCCCCTGAGCTATTACGCCAACAACACGGCCGGGACTATCAGCCTGTTGCGGGCGATGGACGAAACGGGGGTACGGTACCTGGTGTTCAGCTCGACCTGTGCGACCTATGGCGAGCCCCAGCAGGTGCCGATCGTCGAGACGACGCCGCAGCGGCCGATCAATCCTTACGGCTGGTCCAAATGGTGCGTCGAGCAGGTGTTGCGCGACTACGCGGCGGCCGAGCCGCGATTCGGGTTCGTTTCGCTGCGGTATTTCAATGTGGCGGGGTGTGCGGCCGACGGCTCGCTGGGCGAAGACCACGACCCCGAGACGCATTTAATTCCCGTGGTACTTCAGGCGGCTTTGGGCCGGCGGGACAAAGTGGTCGTCTTCGGCACCGATTATCCTACCCCCGATGGCACCTGCATCCGCGACTACATCCATGTGGAGGACCTGGTCGATGCGCACCTGGCCGCCATGGAGGCATTGCGGCCGGGGGAGAAGCGGTTCTATAACCTGGGCATCGGCCGGGGATACTCCGTACGCGAGGTGATCGAGGCCGCGCGCCAGGTCACCGGCCGGCCGATTGCCGTGGAATACGGCCCACGACGTCCCGGCGACCCGGCCATCCTTTATGCCGATGCTTCCAAAATCCAAGCGGAACTGGGGTGGAACCCCCGGTATACCGAGATCCACGCGATTGTACAGACGGCGTGGGACTGGTTCCGCAAACACCCGTTCGGTTACGGCACGGGGCCTGGTGCCAGCCTGGCGCGACCGCCGAATCCGGGGTCGGAGGCCTCCGGCGCCTGAACTCCCCAGGCCGGACGAGCCGCGCAAAGGCGGCAGACGGGCCCTATGCCGGCGCCGCAGCCCCTTGCAAGCTGGATCCACCGCGCCCGAATCGGGCCGGCTTCGGCGGGTTCCCCGCCTTGGCCGGGGTCATTCAAAATGCATCCGCGGCACCCGAATCGGGCCACGGGTCCAGACACAGCGGGTAGCGGCCATAGGCGCGGATGGTATTCCACATGGCCAGGTAGTTGCCCGGCTTGACCGCCGAGTGGATGCTGTTGCTGGATGAGACGATCAATCCGCCCCCCTGGCCCGCCTTGCGAAGGACCGACAGCGTCTCGGCCACCACCTGGGCTTCGGTGCCGAATGTGAGGGTCTGGGCGCAATCCACGTTCCCCTTCAGCGCGATGCGGTTGCCGTATTTTTGTTTCATCTCGCCGATGTCCAGACCGGCAATGGGGTCGATGGGGTCCAGGCAGTCGATGCCCGATTCGAGGATCATCTCCAGCAGCGGCCGGATGTTGCCATCCGTATGCTTGATGACCGGCAGGCCGGCCTCGTGGAAACCGGCCACCACGCGTTTCAGCCCGGGGAGGAAGAACTCGCGAAATGCCCGAGGAGACATGAAAGGCCCCTCGGCCGAGGCGTAGTCGTCGCCGGTAAAGACGAAGTCCGCCCCGAAGCGGGCCACCTCGCGGCCCATGGCCAGGTTCATTTCCACCGACAGCTCGACCAGGCCGCGAACCAGCTCGGGCTCTTCGGCCAGGGCCAGCATCAACCCCTCGAACCCGGCCAGATACCGCGGGATGGAAAGCACGTCGTTCAGGTGCACCCCGATGGCCAGCTTGCCTTTGTACTTCTTGACCAATCGCTGGAGGCTTTGGTAGCGGCCGGGCGCATGGGGGTCGGGCGGCGTGTACTTGCGGAGGTCGTCGAGCGAACGGATGGGGCCCTCCACCGGAAACCCGTGCTCCTCGGTGGTGGTCTCCAGCACCACGCCCCACTCGTTGCGATAGCGGTTCGGGCCGATCTGCTCTTTTCTGATATCCGGGGCGGTCAGGATGGCATCCAGCCCCATCCGGAGCGTGAACTCCTCCATCGTAGCCCCCGGACAAATGGCATGGCGCACTTTGCGGTCGATAATCCACTCGAAATGGGGGATCCGATCGGGCTCTTCGCGGCGCAAGACCCGCAGTACTCGTTCGGCCGAGGTCAGTTCCGCCATATTCGCTAACTCCGGCAAGTATAGAGATGGCGAGGTATCTTTCGGGGGCCGCGGACACATGTCAAGCGACCTGCCGCCCCAACCATCGTACCGGCTGCACGACCCGATTGCGCCTCTTGGGAGCGAAGCGGAGAGCCGGCCCAGTCAGGGTCGTTGCTTGCAACCTCGCGAAATCCTCGCTCCAGGAGCCGGGGGCGTAAGCCCCCCGTGGCCACCAAGACGAGCCGAGGGCGTAAGCCCCGCTGGACACCAAGACGAGCTGGGGGCGTAAGCCCCGGTGGACAAAAGCAGGGTCGTTGCTTGCAACCTCGCGAAAAAGGTATGCCTGCTGGGGCACTGCTGGAACGCGAGCTGTGGGGGGCCCGCACGCCAACAGATTACGCTTTGGCCGCATTCAAGCGGTGCCGTTGGGGCTTAAGACGGATCCAAACGCAATGGTCGCATCGCTGCAAGCCGGCGCTGCTTGCCGCGCTTTGCCGCCCGGCAGTGGCATGCGGCGATGGCCACCAGGGGCACACGAATTGGCTAGAACCAGAACACACTGCACACGACGCCGGCAACGGGTAGCACACCCGCACTATGACAGGTGATGGAAAGCCGACGTAGCCGGGCGCTGGTTGTCCAATCTTGGCTGCGGTGGTTAGTGTGAGGCGGCCGCGGTCCATTGCTGGCCGGGCGAGGTTTCAGAGAATGAGGCGGGCTGGACCTGTTCGGCAGCGCCTGCCGGATCTTCCGTCGCATAGCCGGCTTGATGCACCCTGGCGGGCACCCAGTTTCCGGTTTGGCCGGCCCATTGCGTTTCGTCTTTGCTAGCCAAGCCCGAGAGGTCCAAATTGGCCAGGTCGTGCCTGGGTTTGCGGGGCGACAGGGCTGGCGCCCCAATCCGTGCCGCAGGAATTCTCGGCTCCGGGGCGTTTCGGGCCTGGGGGTTGTGGGCCGCGGCGTTCTCATCCGGCGGTGCGGCCGAGGGCGGGTTTGGTCCGGGAAGGGTGGGGGCGGGCGGCAGCGGCCGCACCTCCTCAGCAGGGATACCAGGCGACAAAGGCAACTGGCCCGGCATGGGCGGGACCGGTGCCTGGGGCATGGGTTCCGGCACCGGCGGCAGCGCTTGGGAAGCGGCCGGGACCTGTTCCGACGTGGCTGCCGGGGCCATGGTGTCGGCCGGGGTGGCACCGGCCCGCTGGTTGTACGGTCCCCGGCTGACCAGCCTGGGCATCGTGAAGCCGTAGTTCAAAGCGTGCCCTGCGTCGCGCTGCCGTGCCCGTCGGACTGCATCGAAGTAAGCTTTAGCCGGCCAAGGCCCCTCGGCCAGGTACACGCCGTTGTACTCCAGCAGCGATCCTTTGCGGAAATGCACGCCCGCGATGGCGATGTTGTAGCGGGCCAGGGCCTGGTAATACCGGTCCTCGGCGTCGGCCAGGCGGCGCTGGGCATCCAACAGCAAGTCCAGGGTCACGGTGCCCAACTCGTAGGCTGCGGCGACGGCCTTGACTTCGGTCTGGGCGGCAACCCGCTGGTTGTAATACGTCTGCGCCAGTTGGTAGTTTTGCACCAGGTCGCGCAATGCCTCGGCAAGCTGGTGGGTCAATTCAAGTTCTTGTTCCTGAAGGACCTTGCGTTCGCGGATCAGATTGATTTCGGCGTTGCGGACGCCGGCCATTTCCCGCCGGAAGCCGAACGGCGCCCGGAGGTCCAGTCCCAGGTGCCATTCCTCGAAATCGCCTCCGACCATCGAGCCGTAGGCGCTGCCTCGGCCGCCGAGCAGGTCATCGCCCAGGCCAGGCCAGCGGTACCGCGCCACGCCGTCCAATTGGGGCAAAAGCCAGTTCTTGGCGGCGATCAGCTCCAGTTCGCGCTGCTTGACCACCCATTTTTGCCGGCGGAGTTCGGGGCTGCGGACCAGGGCTTCGGCATGGGCTTCGTACCAGTCGAACTGGACCTCGGCGGTGGTGGGTTCGTCGGCCGGCCGGATCACGCGCCCGTCGCTGCTCGTAAGGCCCATCATATAGCGGAGGACGCTTTCCTGTTCATACAGGGCGCTATACGACTGTTCGACCGCGGCGCGGAAGATGAAGTATTGTTGCCGCGCCTGGGCTTCTTCCTGGGCGCTGCCCCCCTTGGCCCCGGCCTCGTACTTGGCGTAGACGCTCCGCCAGGTTTGCAGGGCGGCATCGCGGCCCGCAATGGCCGCGTCCAGCCGACGATAGGCGTAGTAGAGGCTCCAGTAGGCCCGCTCCACATCGGCGACGTGGTTGCGGACTGCCGCCTCGAAATCGGCCAGACTCTGGTCGGTCCGCAGCCGGGCGATGACCACCCCGTTGAACACGCCGGGGACGCTTCCCGGGCCGGCGATGCGGTTATATGCGACGCCGAAACCCCGCAGGAAGGGCTGGCGGATCTCGAGTTCGAAGTTCGCAGCCCACTCGCTGGGCAACGGCCGCACAAAAATGGGGGTATTGTTCCAGTCGTAGCGCACGTTGTGCCGCACCGCCATCTGGGCACCTGTGGCGTTAAGTTTTGAAATCTGCGCTTGGAAGGTACCCAGGTCTTGCTGGAACACTTGGGGGCGAATGAACCCTGCGTTTTGCGGGGAGTCGTTGCGCTCCCAGAACACGCTGGTGGCAAGCTGCGCATCGAAGGCCGCCAGGGCCGCTTCGACGCCGGTTCGCGGATCGGTCTCCTGCTGGGCCGGGTTATAGACGGTCACCACCTGGAACGGGGCCCGCTGGATATTTTCCGGGATGCGGAAATTGCCCACATCGCCCACCAGCCCGGCGCGGATGACGGTCGAGTTGGCCAGGGCAATGCGGACGGCCTCTTCCAGGCGCAAGTCCCAAATCTGCTCGGGCTTGTCGTTGGCCAGGGTTAAAGGAGGCTTGGCGCCGGTGACCTCATCCAGACTGGCGACCTCGACATCAGGGTACTCGATTTCCGTGGCCGTATTGACATAATGTGCCGGATTAGGCGCCTTGTGCGAGAAGTAAAAAGGCTGCTGGGGCTGGCACCCCACCAGGACCGCGAGCGATGCGCACACAAGGAGCTGCCAAGTCAGGTCCTGCCGCCTCATGGGCTTCCTCTTCTGCCGTGGGGGGGACGGAGCCGACGGTATCCTCGGCTCGATGGGACAAGCAGGTACAGTCGGATTCTTTGCAGTAATCGGCTGCGCTGGTATCGGCAGCCTTTTCGGCAGACTTTGGCAAATCCCCTGCCAAGCTAAGCGGAAGAGCTTGCCCAACTTGCCTGGATAGCCCCGCTTCTATCGTGTGCTTGAAGATGTCCGGCCTGGGTGGGCCGCCACAAACCAGCAAGGGCGATTTCGAGGCGCAGCCTGCACAATCGGCGCAGGATGGGTACCTGTTTATGCAGTGCGGCGGCTCGCTGCGGGCGGAGAGGTCGGGGACCGTCGTAGCTCCGAGTCGCGGTGGGCCGGCGGTGGCGGTGGCGAGCCTGTCCCGACCCATGCCTCCTTGGCGAGCTTGTGCCACCTTGCGGTCGTGGCCGCCTGAAGGCGGGACTACGAACAAAAAGTCCTACTTGGCTGCTGGGCCTACGCGGAGCACCGGCACTTCCCACAGCGGCGTGGGCCGGCGCTCGCTGGTCAGGTACAGCGTCATCCCGTCGCTGCCGTAGCAGATCGCTTCGCCCTGGGCCCGGTCCGGCATAGGGATTTCGCGGGGGGGCCGGGCCAGGGCCTGGAACCACGTCTCTCCCCTGTGCCGTACAAACTCGAAGGCGTTGTTGTACGTTACCACCACGGCCCGGCGCCCGTCGGGCGAGACATCCATCCCCGTGGCCTGCCGCATGTGCAGGGTCGCAGCCCGGCGGGCTACCAGGGCTTTGCCCGGCGGCTGCTGGGGCCAGGCGAGCACGTAGGCATGGCATTTCGGCCCACGCTCTTTGCTGACCAGCAGAACGGTCCTGTCGGTCGGATCGATGCCCACAGCCTCGCAGTCGCGGAAATCGTCTTCAAATGAGAAGTAGATGGTCTGGACCACCGGCACCTCGCGGACCAGCACGCCACGCTGGGGATCCACGGGGGGCTCCTCAAGCACGTGCAGCATGTGCACGGCCGCTGCCAGGTTGTTGTTGCCGGTATCGGCCACGAGCAGGTAGGGCTTTTTGTCCCAGACGAACGAGGCCATGTCTTCCCAGTCGAAAGCCCGCACGCCTTTGAGGGCACAGGAACCCAGGTCCCGGCCTTGGCGGTCGAACAGATACAGCCGGGCATCGGTATCCGAGTCGTTGTGCGACCAGAAGAGCCCACCCCCGCGGCGTGTGACTGCCAGACCGCTGCTTTCGTCCAGGGCCGGGCAGGCCAACTCGGCTAACCGGCGGGGCGGGCCGTAGTGGATGGTCTCCGGGCCATCGGGCGGGGCCAGGGCGGCCCGCCGGGATTGCTCCTCCGCAAGCACCTTGCGCACGTAGCTCTGGTCCGTCTGGCTGAGTGACGCGAAGGGGAGATGGATCGTCCGGCCGTCCAGCGACCTCAGCCACACCTGGCCGTGGTTGCAGTCGATGAACTCCGCCTGGAGCGGCGGCTGGCCCGAGCGAGGTGTCCAGGTACGGACCTGGCCAAAACCCGGTCCGATTAACAAACCCGCAGTTGCGAAAAAGGCGATAGCCAGGTCGATTCCCAGGCCCGGCCGATTCTGGCATTGCATACCGAACACCTTGCCCCCGCCGCAATCACGCAAAGGCCGCAGGCTGGCTTGGCACCGCGTGCGACCTGGGGCATTGTAAAGGGCTGGCCCTGGGGGGGCCAGCGCGATTTGCGCCCTAGCCGGCCGCAGATAGACTGATAGTGATGCAGCGCGTATCCTTACCCACCCTTTTGCCTGGCGTGCTGGCGATCGCGGCGGCGGCAGCCTTGGCGCTTTGGATTCGCAGCGACGGCCATCCTTTGGTGGCTGCGCGCGTGCCGGGGCTGGACCGCCACGCGCTATTGCCTGCGGTACCGGAGGAGCCGGAGAGTGTTCCCGAGGCGGGCCAGCCGAGGATGTTTGACGGCAAGCCTTCGGCGGTGCAGGGGGCCTGGCCGGGCTTCCGTGGTGCGCATCGCGATGGGGTGGCACCGGACGGGGTTCGCCTGGCTCGCCGGTTTCCGGCCGGCGGTCCGCCCGTGTTGTGGGAGGTGCGGATGCTGGGGCCAGGCCACGCGGGTGCCGCAGTGGCAGCGGGGCGCGTGTTCGTCCTCGATTACGACGTGGCCGCCGAGGCCGACACGCTCCGCTGCTTCTCCCTGGACGATGGGCGCGAGATCTGGCGCAACAGCTATCCCGTGGTGGTCGAAGAGAACCATGGGCGGTCGCGAACGGTCCCGGCGGTGTTCGAGGATTGCGTGATCACGCTAGGGCCCAAGTGCCACGTGGCCTCCTGGGAGGTGCCCAGTGGGCGCTGCCGCTGGATCGTGGACCTGGTGGACAAGTACCGGGCCAAAGTGCCGCCATGGTATGCCGGCCAGTGCCCGCTGGTGGACCAGGGGCGCTTGATCCTCGCGCCGGCGGGCGCGGCCTTCATGGTGGCCCTGGAACCCCGAACGGGCAAGGTGCTATGGGAGACACCGCGACTGGCCAACTGGGAGATGACCCACGTATCGGTCGTGCCCCTGGACTTTGCCGGCCGGCATATGTACGTGTACTGCGCCAGCGGCGGCGTGGCCGGCGTCTCGGCCGAAGATGGCCTGGTGCTCTGGCAAACCAGCGCGTGGGTCGGCAAGATGGCCACATGTCCTTCGCCGGTGCCGGTGGGCGACGGCCGGATTTTCTTCTGTAGCGGCTATAGCGCCGGGAGCATGATGTTGCAATTGGTGGACCGCCGGGGTCGGCTGGAACCGCAGGTCCTCTGGCGGCTCCAACCCCGGCAGTTCGAGTCGGAACAACACACGCCAGTCTTCTACCGGGGGCACCTGTACGGGGTGCGAACCGCTGTCGGCGGCGAACAACTGGTGTGCCTGGACCTGCAAGGGAAGGAACTCTGGAACAGCGGCCGGCAGAAGTTCGGTCGTGGGCCGTACCTGGTCGCCGACGGCCTGATCCTGGCGCTGAGCGACCGGGGGGAATTGACGCTGGCCGAGGCGACGCCCGAGGCGTATCGCCCCGTGGCCCGTTTTCAGGTGCTGGAGCGGGCGGTGGATGCCTGGGCCCCGATGGCGCTGGTCGAAGGCCGGTTGATCCTCCGCGACTTGACCCGCATGGTTTGCATCGACCTGCGGGAAGACCCGTGACCCCCTGGGCCCGGCTTTGGCGGCCGGGCGCAACGGCTTCGGAGAGTTTAAGCTATGGCAGACGAGCGGCCGGCAGTGATTCGGCCAACGGGCTGGATCGTAGCGGTGGTGTTTGCCGCCGTGGCGGCGGGGATCGTGGCCATGGGCTTGAACGACCGCTGGGGCCGCTTCGGACCGGGCCTGGGCGAGCGCTTCGAGTACCAGATCGACGCATACAAACACATCGACCCGGCATGGCTGCGCTGGCACAAGCAAGCCGAGTTCGCCAGCCAGGCGGGGCTGGTGCGGGCGGTGGCCGTGGGACCCGAAGGCCGGATTTATCTCGGCGGCCAGCATGGCATCGAGGTCTTCGACCTTCGGGGCACGCCGGCAGGCCGCTTGCCGGCCGCCAGCCCGGTGTACTGCCTGGCCCTCGAAGGCGAACCGCCCCAGGCCCCGCGGCGCTTGTACGTCGGGTTGAAAGACCAGGTCGAGGTATGGGACCGCGAGGGCCGGGTGCTTCAGACCTGGCCGGCGCCCAGCCCCCGTTCCGTGCTGACCTCGATCGCGCTGGTAAACGGCGAAGTGTTCGTGGCTGACGCCGGCACCCAGGCCGTGTATCGCTTTTCGGCCGCCGGGAAACGGCTCGGGCGGATTGGCAGCAACGAGCGGGGCGGGGGCGGTTTTGTCGTGCCGGGCCCGTTTTTCGAGGTGGCGCCCGGGCCGGAAGGTGGATTGTACGTGGTCAATCCCGGCGCGCTGCGGATCGAAACCCGCACGCGCGATGGGGTGTTGCGGGCGTTTTGGGGCGAGTCGTCGGCCGGCATCGAAGGGTTCTTCGGATGCTGCAACCCGGCCAACCTGGCCGTCCTGCCCGACGGCCGGCTGGTCACCGCGGAAAAAGGGCTCCTGCGGGTCAAGGTGTATACCCCGGAGGGTACGTTGGACAGCGTGGTGGCCGGGCCGGATCAGCTCGAATCGCCCGGGGCCTCGGCGGGCCTGGCCGACCACGAATACACTGCGGTGGATGTGGCCACCGACCCGCAAGGCCGGGTGATCGTGGCCGATCGCAATAGCGGGGTGGTGCGCGTGTTCGAGGAAAAGCGATGAATGCGATGCCATCGAACGGGTTTGGGTTGAACCGCCGGCGGTTTGTGCGGTCGCTCCTGCGGGCCGCAGCCCTCGGAGCGCTTTCGGCTGCCGGAGGGTATCTGGCATTGCGACCTGTGCCGCCGGACCGCTGCCTGCGCTGGCGGCCGTGCGCAGGGTGCGGCCTGCGGGCCCATTGTGCCTGGTCGGACATTGCACGGGGCCCACGACCCCGGGAGGCGAGCTGAGCCATGGCCGACAATCGCGCGTTTCCCCGGCGGGAATTCCTGATCGAGGCAGTGCGCTGGACAGGTGGGGCGGCGGTGGCCGGGGTGGCGGGCCTGGCCGCCGGCCGCTCCCAAGCCCCCCAATCCCACGTGTGGCAGTTGGACCCGGATTTGTGCACGGCCTGCGGCAATTGCGCCACCTACTGCGTGCTGGATATTTCCGCCGTCAAGGCGGTGCAGTTCTTCCCGATGTGTGCGATGTGCGACCCCTGCCCGGGCTATTTCGACCTGGGCCATGTCAATCGCGACACCGGGGCCGAAAACCAGCTTTGCCCCACGGGGGCTATCGTCCGCACCCTGGTGGCCGAACAAGGGGGCGTGCCCCGGTACGAGTATCCGGTCACCGAGGAGCTTTGCATCGGCTGCGGCAAATGCGTGGCGGGTTGCGCGATGATGAACGGCTCGCTGTATTTGCAAGTGCGGCACGATCGCTGCGTGAACTGCAACCAGTGCTCGATCGCGGTGGCCTGCCCCACGCAGGCCTTTCGGCGTGTCCCGGCCGACAGGCCCTATCTGCTCAAGAAAAAGGCCCGCGAGGTATTGCGGTTGCAAGCGGCACACGGGTAGCGGCAGAAAGCGGATTTCCATGCAAACGTTCCCCAGGCCGTCGGCGCATCGACCCATGAATGGCCTTTGCCGGGCCGCGTATCTGGCATTGGGATGGCTTGCGCTGGGGGGGTTGGGCTCCGGCCCGGCGGTTGCGCAGGAACTGCTTTCCCGACCGGAAATCCCCGGTTACCCCACGCCCGAGGTGCTCTACCCCTCGCCCCGCCCCGACTGGCTGGAATACGTCCACGTGGCCGGTTTGGCCGCCATGCTGGGGCTGGCCGCGTATTTCGCCCTGGTGCGGCGGTGGCGCGGCGGTTTGTTCGCGCTGGCGATCGTGTCGCTGGCGTGGCTCGGCTTTTGGCGCCGGGGCTGCGTGTGCCCGATCGGGTCGATTCAGAACGTGACCGCAGGCCTGGCCGACCCCACGTTTCCCGTCCCCTGGACCGTGGTATTGGTCTTCGCCTTGCCCATCGCCTTTGCGCTGGTGTTCGGCCGGGTGTTCTGTGCAGCGGTGTGCCCGCTGGGGGCGGTCCAGGAGTTGGTGGCGATCCGCCCGGTCAAGGTGCCGGCGTGGCTGGAACATACGCTGGGACTGGCCCGATGGGTGTATCTGGGTTTGGCGGTGGTGTATGCGGCCACGGGGACGGCCTTCATCGTCTGCGAATACGACCCGTTTGTGGGCTTTTTCCGGCTTTCGAGCACGGCCAATATGTTCGTGCTCGGGATGAGTTTTGTGGTGGTGGGCTTTTTCGTCGGTCGGCCTTATTGCCGGTACTTGTGCCCGTATGGGGCCATTCTGGGATTGTGCTCGCGTCTGGCGGCGTGGCATGTGCGGATTCCGCCGGGCCGATGCATTCAGTGCCGCTTGTGCGAGGACGCCTGTCCCTACGGGGCGATCCGGGAGCCGACGGTGGAGCCTTCCAGCCGGGAGCGGGTTTGGGGCCGGCGCCGGCGGGCCTCCTTGCTGGTTTTGGCGCCGGCGCTGGTGGGCCTCGGGGCCGTCCTGGGCCGGGGATCGGGGCCCGTGCTGGCCCGCCTGCACCCCACGGTGCGCCTGGCGGAGGATGTCCGCCTGGCCGAACTGGGCCAAGCCACTTGGCTTGCCACCGGCGAGAGCGTTTCGGCCGGCGGCCGATTCACCGGCCCCTTCAAAGATCGCAACGAGGCGGTGGCCGCGTTTCGCAGGACCGGCCGGCCCGCGGCCGAGCTTTATGCCGAGGCCCTCGCGTTGCAAAGCGATTTTCGCATGGCGGGGGCATGGCTGGGGGCCTGGATCGGATTGGTCGTGGGGGTGAAGCTGGTGGCACTGGCGGTGCGCCGCCGCCGGAGCGAGTATCTGGCCGACCGCGCGGCGTGCGTTTCGTGCGGCCGGTGCTTCTGGTATTGTCCCGAGGAGCAGGTCCGCCTGGGGTTATACGACGGCACTCCGGCTGGCGAGGCGCTGGGCCCGCCGCGGCCGGACGCCGCTTCGGCTTGACGTTATAATACAGGGTGCCCTCCTTCCAAGGTTCGTCATGTCCCAGCCCGCCCCGACGCCTCGCCCCGCCTGGATCGTGCAAACCACGCCGGCCCGCGACCGGTGGGCGCAGGCAGCTTCGGGCTGCGTGGCCGTGGCCACGGTGTTTCTCCTGGCCGTGGCCGCCTTGCTGGGCTTGCGGGCCAGCTTGGCTAAGGGCGGATCGATCCAGCCGGCGCGTAACCAGCGACCCTTTGGAAACGCCCCAGTACCGGGAACTCAAACTCCGCCTGGCTGAAGACCCCCGCAACGAAGCCCTCAAAGAGCAAATCCGCAACCTCGATCTCCGCTTGCGCGAGGAGTACTTCCGGCAGCGGGCGTTTACGGCCTGGGGCGTGTGGCTGCTGCTTGCGGGAATGGTAGTCTTGCTGGTTGCCGCCAAGGCGGCCACCACCCTGCGACGCAAATTGCCCCTGCCCCAGGCGCCCGGCGTGCCCGTCGATCTCGAGTCGGCCCGGTCGCGCGCTGCCCGATGGGCCATCGGCTCCCTGGCTGCCGTCCTGGCCTGCCTGGCGCTGGTCGTCCAGCTCGGCTTTCGCAGCCCGCTGGAGTCGGCAGCCAATGCGGGCGGCGCCGTATCGCCTTTGAGCGGCCCCGGCCGGGTGGCACTTTTGACCTCGACCGAAAACCCGGGTGGCGCCGGCTCGGTAGAGGCGGCCACGGCGGCCGGCGCCACCCCAGCCGACGGGGGCGCGGCCTCGCCCTCGGCCACGTCCCCGGCCGAACCATCGGCCACCGCCCGGATCGGCACCGGCGGCCCGGTCGCTTCAACCAAGCCCGACGCGGCACCACCCAGCCAGGCCCCGGCTCCCACCGCCTTGCCGCGCCCCGACGAGTACGCCAGAAGTTGGCCGTCTTTTCGAGGTCCGGGCGGGTCGGGTGTGTCGGCCTATACGAATCTCCCCGATCGCTGGGACGGCCCCAGCGGCGAGAATATCATTTGGAAAACGCCGGTCCCGCTGCCCGGCCATGGCTCGCCAGTGGTATGGAACGACCGGGTGTTCCTCACCGGAGCCACGGAACAAAAGCGGCAGGTTTTCTGCTTTAGCACGGCCGACGGCAAACTCCTATGGGCCCAAGACGTCCCCGCCACCCCCGCCAGCCAAGGCAAACTCGAGGTCAGCGAGGACACCGGCTATGCCGCTTCGACGCCCGCCACCGACGGCCAGCGGATCTACGCCATTTTTGCCAACGGCGATCTGGCCGCGTATGACTTTCAGGGTCGTTTGGTCTGGGCCCGCAGCCTGGGGATCCCCAAGAACCAGTACGGCCATGCCTCGTCGTTGGCCACATGGCGCGACCGGCTGATTGTGCAGTTCGACCAGGGGACGGCCCGCGAAAAGCTCTCCCGCCTGATAGCCCTCGACGGGGCGACCGGCACGACCCTCTGGGAAACGCCCCGCCCCGTGCCCAACTCCTGGGCTTCGCCCATCGTGGTCTCCACACCCACCGGCGAGCAGATCATCACCTGCGGCGATCCTTGGGTCATCGCGTACCAGCCGGCCGATGGCCGGGAAATCTGGCGGGCTAACTGCCTCCGCCAGGACGTAGGCCCCTCGCCCACCTGCCGCGAGGGGGTCGTGTACGTGGCCAACCAGTTTCCGCAGGTGTCGGCCATCCGTACCGACGGTCGCGGCGATGTCACCACCACAGGCCTCCTCTGGATGGGCGAAGACGGGCTGCCGGATATTTGCAGTCCGCTGGCCACCCCCGACTATCTCCTGTTGCTGGCATCTTTCGGCACGTTGACCTGCTACGATCGCAAAAGCGGCAAGAAACTGTGGGAACACGATTTCGAAACCAACTTCAAATCCTCGCCCAGCCTGGTGGGGTCCCGGGTGTATGTCGTCGGCGAGGAGGGGAAGGGGTGGGTGGTCCAGCCCGGCCCCGAGGGCCTCAAGGTCGTGGCGGAAACCAACCTGGGCGAGCCCTGCGTTACCAGCCCTGCGTTCCAGGATGGCCGGCTTTACCTCCGCGGCCACACGCATCTGTTTTGCATCGGCACGAAATGACCTGTTTTCGGAAATCGCCTCCGATTTGTTGAACCATGCATCGCTGTCGTTGCCGAGAGAGTGATCCGCCCCCTTCGAAGGCGGCTGGTTCGCCGCGGGAGATCGACTTGAGTTTTGTGGATCGCACCGTGGAAAAAATCGGGCGCACAGCCGATGCGGTGATCCCGATCCTCCAGGCCCTCCAGCAGCACTATCGCTATTTGCCCAAGGAAGCGCTCCAGCGGGTGTGCGAGTTGACGGAGATCACCCCGGCGAGCATCGTGGGCGTGGCCTCGTTTTATGACCAGTTCCGCTTCCGCCCGGTGGGCGAACACCTGATCAGCGTCTGCCACGGAACGGCTTGCCACGTCAAAGGGGCGGCATTGGTGCACGACGCCCTGGCCCGGCACTTGGGCCTGGTCGATGGCGAAGATACCGACGCGCAGGGCCGGTTCACGTTGCAGCGGGTGGCGTGCCTGGGATGCTGCACATTGGCCCCGGTGATCCAGATCGACCACATCCCCTACGGGCAGATGACGCCGGGACGGGTCGCTGAGGTCCTGGCCGACTTTCTCCGCCACCACACCAATGGCCAGAGCCAGGCGCGGCCCCAGCCGCGGCCTGCAAGCGGCCCGGTGACCGAGGTCCGCGTGGGCTTGGGCTCCTGCTGCGTGGCCCAGGGAAGCAGCCGGGTGCTCGATACGCTGGACCAGACCCTGCGGACCATCGGGGCCGATGCCGTGGTCAAGCGCGTGGGTTGCGTGGGCATGTGCTACCAGACGCCGCTGGTGGAGATCGTGCCGCCGCAAGGGCAGCCGCCGCGGTTTTTCGCCCGGGTGACGCCCGAGGCGGTGCCGGCGCTGGTGCTTTCGGAGTTCCGGCCGCGGGGGTTGTTGCGCCGGGCCGGCACGGCCCTGGGCCGGCTGTTGGACCGCTGGTTCACCGACGAGCCGGACCAGACGCTGGCCCGCCACGCCCTCGACGTGCGCGACCCTCCGGTGTGCGCGTTTCTCGGGCGCCAGGTGCGGATCGCCACCGAGCACTCCGGCGAGCTGGACCCCACCGACCTGGAAGAATATGTGCGCCACGGCGGCTTCCAGG
>FWWM01010591.1_pt1 | contig 16308 bp, 14 predicted proteins | sample 2228351 | NCBI WGS metagenome assembly FWWM01 (sample SAMEA103939774, study PRJEB20133) | metagenome | reverse complement strand
TAGACTTTTACAATGCTTTAGAGGCTGTTTTGAGGCTTTCTTCCTATCTTAACAAGTATGTGGATGCAAAGGCACCTTGGAGCTTGGCAAAGACGGACCAAGAGGCTCTTAAAAAGGTGCTTTATACATTGACCGATGGTCTACACCTTTTGGCAAACCTCCTTGAACCCTTTATGCCAAGCAAGATGAAAACAGCCCTTGAGGTATTGAGCTGTGATCCTATGGTTGGAGAGCTAAGACCCTACCTTAAGGCCAAATACACCGTAAAAGAAAAGCTTTTACTCTTTCCCAAAAGGTAGCTAAAATGGTTATGCTCAAGGACAAGGCTTGAGTAAAGGTATGGTAATCTCCGCTTTTATGCAATGCGCCGTTCAATTGTCTCATTTATTTTTAGCAAAAAAACGATAACTTCTACGTTTTTAGGATTTCCACATAACACATTAGTTTTTGCTTGTTTACAGTCTTTTATTTACTTAATTCTCTTCTCAAGTCCCTTGTCATGGCTTCTTCATAGGTGTAGGGACATTCTTTTGGAATTGGATAGTCCTTCGGGTCCTCTCCAACCTTTGCAAGCCATTTCATTAGTCTAAGAGAGGCCTCCTTCCATGCGGAATTAAATTCCTTGGGTAGTTTGACTCGTAAGCTTGGATGTTTTTCAAAAAGGTATTCTATCTCTTTCCTTGCAAGCTCTATGGTAATTACCCAGCTAAGTCCTCCCTTTTCTTTTCCAGCTTTGGTCAAACCTCTAAAGTGGTCCCATTTGTATAGGTGTTCCAAAATCACCGCCAGATGGCTTATACAGCTTTCAAGATGTCTTAGCCCCATATCCTCTATCTCCTCCAATAGATTCTCCCAGTCTACCAAGTCATAGGCCTTTTCTCTCAGGAGTTCTAAGTTTTTCTCCACCCAAAGAGGAAAATCCTTCTCATAAAGCTCTTTTAACTCTTCCTTTGATATGGTCCTCATCTCTTTATCTCCTTCCTTAAATCTCTTGTCATGGCTTCTTCATAGGTATATGGGCATTTTTCCGGAATATGGTATTGGTCTGGGTCTTCTCCGATTTTGTCAAGCCATTCCTGTAATCTGATGACTGCTTCCTCCCATGCATAATCAAGCTCCGGCTTTAGCTTTGTTCTTAGGCTCGGGTATCTCTTAAAGAGAATTCCTATTCTCTTTCTCGCGTTTTCTACGCTTCTTATCCAAGATAGTCCGCCCTTTTCCTCTCCAGCTTTTGTTAAACCTCTAAAGTGGTCCCATTTGTAAAGATGCTCTAAAATCACCGCCAGATGGCTTATACAGCTTTCAAGATGTCTTAGGCCCATATCTTCTATTTCCTCCAGAAGGTTTTCCCAGTCTACCAAGTCATAGGCCTTTTCTCTAAGGAGTTCTAAGTTTTTTTCCACCCAAAGGGGAAAGTCCTTATGGTAAAGTTCTTTTAATTCCTCCTTGCCTATGGTCCTCATAGGGATAAATATAAGAAGTGTTAATTTTTTTAGAACAGTTATTGTTTTTTACCGTCCTTTTCCTCTTCTGGGATTATAATTTTAACATGGACAGAAAGGAACGGATAGTGGAGCTAATAGCTCAAGGCTATAGGAATGTAAAGTCCTTGGCCCAATACTTTGGCGTCTCCCTTATGACCATATACAGGGATGTGAGGGAGCTTGAAAAGGAAGGAAGGATTGTAAGAAAGCATGGGGAACTGCTTTTAAGAGAGGAGGCGGGAGATCTTGTAGAGGAATCTCTTCCCACATGTGCTTATTGCACCAAGCCCATAGAAAAGAGGCTTGAGTTTACATATAGGCTGAAGAAAGGAAGGATTGTAAGGGCATGCTGTGCCCACTGTGGCCTACTCCTTTACAAAAACATAAAAGAGGAAGATATAGAGTCTTGCATGACTTGGGATTTTATAAACTGTAAGCCTCTTAGCTGTTTTTCAGCTTGGTATGTGGTAGGCTCTACCGCTTTGCCTTGCTGTTCTCCATCCGCCATTGCCTTTGCTAGCAAAGAAGATGCGGAGAAGTTTGCAAAGGGCTTTGGGGGAGTGGTGCTCAACTTTGAAAAAGCCGTAGAAGGCATTGAGCAACTTATGAAAAGAGGAACACCGGTTAAAATGAACCTATAAGGAGGTAAAGATGAAAAAGGTAAAGATATACGTAGATGGAATAGAGTATGAGGTGGAAAAGAACAAGCCCTTGCTACAGAGCCTTCTTGACCTTGGCATACAGGTGCCTTACTTTTGCTACCATCCTCGCCTCAAGATAATAGGTGCCTGTAGGATGTGCATAGTCTTTAACGAAAAGACTGGAAGGCTTATGACCTCTTGCAACGCCTATCCAGAGGAGGGCATGTCCATATCCACCAAGCACCCCCTTGTGGTAGAAAACCAAAAGTATCTTCTGCAGGCCTTTATGACAAGGCATCCCCTTGACTGTCCCATATGCGATAAGGCTGGAGAGTGCGACCTACAAAACTACGGAGCCCTTTTTGGACCACAAAGGCAAATAGTCCCTGTCTCAGCCCTTGAAAAGGAAAGGCACCAGCTTGATTGGGAAAGCGATTTTCTTGAGTATTACTCCAACAGATGCGTGGTTTGTTATAGATGCACAAGGGCCTGCGATGATGTGGTGGGAGCCCATGCCTTGTATGTGGAAGAGAGGGGCTTTCAGGCCAACATAGCACCCACCATAAGGCCCATGGATACCTCCACCTGCGAGATGTGCGGTATATGCGTCCATGTATGCCCAGTTGGTGCCATAATCTCCAAGCCCTTTAAGTATTGGACAAGAAGCTGGCTATTAAAGAAGGGGAAAACTATATGCAATCTCTGCCCTGTGGGCTGTGAGGTCCAGATTGAATACGGAGTGGGAGACTGGAAGTCAAAGGATAAGGTTTATAGAACAAAGCCCACCGACGAATTAAACGTATGCGCCAAGGCCTTCTTTGGCTACGATGTACTAAACTACGAAAGGCTTAGAACTCCAAAGATGTTTGGAAAGGAGGAAACGAGGGGCAACTTGGCCAACTACCTCTCCATGTTGTTAAAGAGAGACCCAGAGAACACACTCCTTGTGCTATCCTCCTATATGAGCAACGAAGACTACAGCCTTATAAAAGAGGTAGTTAAAAGGACTGGCGCAATGGTAAGCACTCCCTTGAGCCTTGACCTTTTGCCCTTCCTATCTTCTTACGGAGAGTATGAAGGCCTAAGCATAAAGGACTTGGAAGATGCAGACTTTTACGTGTTTATAGGCGAGGACATCACCTCCACTGCGCCCGTTCTTTCTTACTACACAAAGAAGAAGGTCTATAAGATAGGAAAGGTGCAAAGAGACTCAAAGCTAAAGCCTGTGATGATTGAAAAAGAGGAGCTTTCCAAGCTGGAAGGCAAAGGTGTAATAGTCTTCAATGCGGTGGGAATGAAGGCCGAAGAGGCAAGCCAATGGGGGAAGTATCTAAAGGACCTTTGCAAGGAAAAGGGCTTTGGGCTTGTGCTTCTTCACGATGGCAACTTTATGGGCCTAATAAGGCATATACCCATAGATTGGATCTCCAGCCTGCCAGAGGCATTAAATAGGGTAAAGAACCTTATTATCTTTGGAGAGGACCTACTGGACTACATTAGCATAGAAGAGGTAGAAAAGCTGTTTGAAAAGGCTGAACACACGGTGGTCTTTTCTCCCTTTGAGGATGGCATAGCCCAGCTGGCGCACATAAGGGTGCCCATGGACCTCTTTGGTGAGATAGAAGGCACCTACCATACCCTTATGGGTGAAAAGAAGGCAAACAGAGTTCTGCACAAGTTCTTTGACCACACGGACCTTTTAAGGAACATCCTTGAGAGCCTGCCGACTGAAGAGAAGACTCCTGCGGTCCTGAAGGGTGGGTCCTTTGAAGGCAAAAGGTTTGTACATCTTTATAGGAGCAACTGGATAACCAAGAGGAGCGAAAACCTCACAAGGCTTTATGAGAAGAACACAGCCCTTGAGGAGGCCATAAGATTGGGAAGCTCATAAGGTTCATAATAGCCTGCGCCCTGTGCGTAGGCTTGGCTTTTCTTATCTATTTACTTTTGAGTAAAATATAAAGCAAAGTCTTTATAAGAATGTGGCATTTTACTCCACCAGCTTCAATCTTTTTCAAAATATTTGAAACAGTGCAAAGGCGCTGGACTACTTAACAAGCCCAAAAAGCCTCGCTATGAATTCCAAGGCATCCTTGTTTAAAAAGATTATGGCAAATATAAGGATTAAAAACAGGATGGTAAATTTTCTGTCAAGCTTAAGGATTTCCTTTTTTATCTTTGCTTCAAGCTCCACCTTTAAGAGTTGTAAATCCGCCTTCGTTGCCAGCCCCTTTGTAAGTTCATCCTTTAACTCAAGCCTTTTATGTATGACTACTTCCTTGGCTTCTTCCTTTCCAAGCTTCTCTTCCATTGATAAACTATCACTTTTGTCTCAAAAAGCTTTTGCACGCGATAGCTATCCTACCTTTACCTTATAAAAATCCCACCCTTTACAAACTCCAAAATCCTCTCCTTTATACCCTTTGCATCTATTCCCACAAGGTTCCTCAAAAGGTTTTGATTTCCATGCTCTATAAACCTGTCTGGGATGCCAAGGTTCAAAACTCTTTTGGTGTAGCCTCTTTTGGCAAGCCACTCAAGCACGCCAGAGCCAAAGCCCCCCATTATTACGTTATCTTCCACTGTGATAAAAAGCTCATAATTCTGGGCAAGCTTTTCAAGAAGCTCTTCATCCATGGGCTTTACAAACCTTGCGTTTACCACGGCAAAGTCCAAGCCCTCCTTTAGAAGCTCTTGCGAAGCCTCCAGCGCCTGATAGACTGGATAGCCTACGGCCAGTATAACACCATCTTTTCCATCTTTTAACACCTCCCAGCTTCCTACTTTTAGAAGCCTAAAGCCTTCTGTAGGCACGCCGTAGGCTGGGCCCCTTGGATACCTTATGGCAAAGGGTCCGTTGTGCTGTAGGGCAGTATAAAGAAGGTCCCTTAGCTCCTGTTCATCCTTTGGAGCACTCACTACCATGTTGGGAATGCACCTGAGGTAAGAGAGGTCAAAAACACCATGATGGGTTGGTCCATCATCACCCACCAAGCCACCCCTATCTATGGCAAAGACCACAGGAAGGTTCTGAAGGGCTATATCGTGTATAACTTGGTCGTAGGCCCTTTGGAGGAAGGTAGAGTAGTAGCATGCCACAGGCTTTAGGCCTCCTGCCGCAAGGCCACCGGCAAAGGTGCATGCATGCTGCTCTGCAATGCCCACATCAAAGAACCTATGGGGAAACTTTTGACTGAACTCCACAAGGCCTGATCCTTCCTTCATGGCGGGGGTTATAACAACCACATGGGGATCCATCTCTGCCAATTCCACTATGGCCTTTCCAAGGACAGAGGTCCATGTGGGTGGAGAGGGCTTTTTTATAAACTCTCCCGACTCTCTCTTATAGGGAGCCACGCCGTGCCATGTGACAGGATCGTTTTCTGCCGGCTTGTAGCCCTTGCCCTTTTTTGTGTATATGTGTAAAAGCACCGGTCCTTTTACATGCTTTAGGTTTTCAAGGGTTTTTTCTAAGGCGGGGAGGTCGTGGCCATCTATGGGGCCTATGTAGTTAAATCCAAGCTCTTCAAAGAGGACGCCAGGAGAAAGAAGCCCCTTTAAAAACTCCTCTGTGAGCTTCATAACCCTCAGAGCTGGGCTTCCAAGATGTTCAAGAAGCCTTTTGACCCTCTGCCTTGTCTCTTGGACAAAATGGCCGCTTAGTATTTTACCAAGGTATGTGGAAATGGCTCCTACGTTGGGCGATATGGACATTTCATTATCGTTGAGTATCACTATAAACCTATCTGGCCTTAAGTGTCCTGCGTTGTTTAGGGCCTCAAAGGCCATGCCAGCCGTCATGGCACCATCGCCTATAACGGCCACCACATACCTCTCTTGGTCTCCCATAAGGTCAAGGGCCTTTCTAAAGCCAAGGGCTGCTGATATGGAAGTGGAGCTATGGCCTGCGCCAAAGGCATCAAAAGGACTTTCTTCCCTTCTCAAAAAGCCCGATATGCCACCAAACTGCCTGAGGGTTGGAAATGTGTCCTTCCTATCTGTTAGGATCTTCCAAGGGTATGCCTGATGGCCTATATCCCAGACTACTATGTCCTTTGGCGGGTCAAAAACCCTCAATAGGGCTATGGTAAGCTCTACGGCGCCAAGGCTTGGTGCCACATGGCCACCTCTTTGGGCTGTAACCTCTATTATATAATCCCTAACCTCTTCTGCAAGCCTTTGTAGCTTTTCATAATCATACTCTTTAAGGTAAGCAGGCCCCTCATATTCTCTTAAAAGTTCATACCTTTCCAACATAGTCTATAAAGCTATGCTTATTATGAGAAAAAGACAAGCCTTAGCATCCAGCCAGTAAAGAGTTGGAAGAGTGTAATCAAAAGGCCTATGGCTGGAAGTAGTACCATTTTCCTACCTACTCCTTCTCCTTTGAACCAAAAGACTATGAAGTTAAGCACGGAAAATATGAAAAGCAGTATTCCATTCCATTTATGTGGAAAGCCCCAAATAAAGGGCACCTTTGACTGCACCAAAGGAACGTTGGAAACGCCAAAGCCAAAAACCACAGAAAGTAGGGCAAACACTATAAGTAGTCCGTTTAAGTAAAGTGCGTACCTTATAGCGCTTCTTGACTTAAGAATTGAAACTATCTGCAGGCCAAAGACTACCAAGGCAAGTATAAGGGTGGGATAAGCAAAAAGTGGGTGTAATACCATCACACCACCTCCAATTTTTTATCAACTTCTATTATATCTCTATAGAGATTTATAAGTATATCAACATAGTCCTCTGCACCAACCTCCACCTTATCCATTAACTCCTCAAGCCTTTTGGTAAATTCCTCCTTAAGAAAATGGTGGATCTCCTCCCTGCTATTAAGATAGCTATAGACCTCTTTCCCCAAGGTGGTAGGGATAAGAAAACCCTTGTTTTCTATCACATAGCCCCTTTCTATAAGCTTTTCCACTATGCTGGCATAGGTTGATGGTCTTCCTATGCCTCTTCTTTTCATCTCTTGAACAAGCTCACCATGGGTGTAAAGATAAGCCTTTGGCCTTGAGAGCATATTTTTCCTTTGAGACACATCCATGTTGCCAAGCAAGGGCTTATAAACCTCCACAGGCAAAAGCCTGTTAAAGCCATCTTGTAATATCTGTACTGGCACCTCTACCTCTTGACTTTTATCCAGCGCCTTAACCCTTAGCTTCAAAACCTTTAATTTTATAGCCCTCATCTGGCTTGCCATAAAACGGTTGAATATGAGGCTGTAGAGCAAAAGGTGTTCCCTCGTTAGACCTTCTATTTGACCGCTCAAAACCAAAGCTCTTAGCTCCTCTGGCTCTATGGCCTTTGTAGGCCTAATACACTCATGGGCTCCTCCCTCTCCCCACACCCTCGCATGGAAATACTCCTCTCCGAACTCTTCCTTTATGTATTCTTTGGCTACTCCTATGCCGTAGTCTGAGACCCTTGTGGAGTCTGTCCTGTGGTAGGTTATATAGCCAAGCTCAAAGAGAGTTTGGGCAAGGTTCATAGTCTTTGGCAAAGACCACCTATAGGCATCGCTTGCAGCTTTTAGCATGGCATCTGTGCTAAAGGGTGGTGGAGGGTTCCTATCTTCTTCCCTCTCTTCCAAAAGCTCCACTTGCACCTTGGAAAGCCCTTCATAAAAGCTTTGGGCAGACTCTTTATCTTCAAAGACCCACTCTACCCTCAACCTTCCCTCTTCATCTATAGGAAAGGCCACCTTATATATCTTCTGCCTGTATTCCTTCTCCCTTTGAATGATCCATCCCAAAACGGGCGTTTGAACTCTGCCCGCAGAGAGCCAATGTTTGCCAAAGGCGTGTTGCAAAAGCTTTGAGAACTCAAAGCCCACCCACCTGTCAGCCACCCTTCTTAGAACTTGAGCTTTTACCAAGTTATAGTCAAAGTCCCTTGTTTCTTTTATGGCCTTGGCTATGGCCTTTCTGGTGACCTCGTGGAACTCCATCCTCTTTATGTTTGGATTGTATGGCTTTAATAGTTCTGACAGGTCCCATGCTATCTTTTCTCCTTCCGTGTCTGGGTCTGTGGCTATAAGCACCTCTTGTGCCTCAAGGGCCATACGCCTTAGGCTTTCCACAATCCTGTCTTTGCCTTCAATAACTTCATACACAGGCACGGGCTTGCCGTTTACATAAACACCGTGAAAACCCTCTTCCTTGTTTAGGTCCAAAACATGGCCAAAGCTTGAGGTGATCATTATGTATCTATCTCCCGCAGAGGTCTCCATAAGCTCATGGTCCCCCACCCTTCTCCTTACAGCCTTGCCAAAGAAGTTGGCTATGGTCCTTGCCTTGTTTGGAGACTCCACCACTATAAGCACAGGCTTTAGAACCTCTTTGTTTTGTGGCCTTTCTTCCCCTTGTAAAAAGGCCCTTATCTTTTGCCTGTCTTTGTCCACTTCTTTTAATAGCTCTTCAAGGTTTACCTCTTCCAAGCTCTTAAAGTTTATATCCTCGTTAAACCACTTTACCTTCCTTATAAGGTGCTTAAAGGCCCTTTTGTCATCAACAAGGATAAGGCTAAGGCCCTTGCTGATGCCACCGGCGAACATGCGCGAGGTCCTACCGCTTGCCTGCAAATAGCCCGTGGCGTCCGATACTACCATCTGGTAGCCCTCTTCCGTTTTCCTTAGGGTTATCTCCTCCGAACTCATGAGGAGGTCAATCACCTCTTGGGAGGTTAAAAAGCTTCCCACCTCTTCCTTTAGCCCTTCTATCCTTTGTGCAAGCTCTGGTTTATCCCGTAGGAATTCTTCGCTCAAATACTGGTACCTTTTTAGGCTTTCAAGCCACCGGTCTATATCTCTTAGCCTTTGCGGTAGCCTTTTGGCCACAAGGCTCCTTAAAGACATAAGGGCCCACAAGAGGTGAGAAAGGTTGTTTTCAAACCTCAAAGAGATGACTATCTTCGGAACTCCGTAAAAGATAGCATACCTTATCACATGGGGCAGGTCTATGCCTCTGGCAAGAGGGTTCCTGTAAGAGGATATGCCCACAAGTATGTCTATCTCCCCTTCCTCGTAGTTTTTTAGCACCTCATCGTCAAGCTTCTCATAGGAGACAGCCCTTATGCCCTTCTCCTGAAGGTAAGAGACCACCTCATCCACAAACTCCTTCTTTTTATCGGAAGGTATAAAAAGCAATCCACCCTTGCCAAGGAGTCTAATCCACTCCTCCAAAGGCTTATGGTTTATATCCTCATACAGGTCCACCACATTCCTAAGGTAGAAGGTGGGTGTGCCCACCTCAAAGCCAAGGAGTTCTCTAAATAGTTTTATCCTGCTTGACCTTGGGTTGGAGGTGGCGGAAGACACCACAAGCACACCCCTTCTCTTTTTAGAAACCTCCTTTACTTTGTCTGCAAGCTCCTTTAGCCCCTCCCAATCTTCTTCATCCTTGTTCCTCTTTTCCTTTAGCCTTATGAGCCTCATGGCAAGCTCAATATCTTCCATATCAAAGCCAAGAAGAAGTAAAAGCTTGTCTATGTTCTTTGCCGTTTTTAGGAAAGAATCCACATCATCCACAAAAATAAAGTCAAAGTTTTTGGGTATGATCTCCTGATTTTTGTATAAGAACATGGAGGTGCTAACAAGCACCTTAAAATCTCCCTCTTGCAGTCTTGCCTTCTTTATCTCCTTTTGCTTTGCGCTATCATCGGAAAAGTAAAGTATGTCCTCTTCCTTTAGGCCAAAACCTTTTAGCTTTTGGACTGTTAAATCTACCAATACCTTGGTGGGAAGTATTATGTAAGACTTTTTTTCCTTCTTTGCTAAATAGCTTGCCATAGATACACCAAAGGAGGTTTTGCCCACGCCGGTGGGTGCCAAAAGGCCAAAGGAATTTCCAAGAAACACCCTCTTTGCCCAGCTCTCCTGAAGGCTCCAAGGCTTGGACCTAAGATGCTTTTCAAAGTGCGCCTCCCATCTTTTTAGCTCCTCTTCCATGTGGCACACTTTGCTAAGCTCTCCCTCCCTCAACATGTGCCTACAATAATCCCTTTCTACCTTTGGCATACACCTTTCGCAAGGAAGACCCAGACTGAGCCTTTCTGCGCTAATATCTCCTCCACAGTTGGGACAAAGCTTTTTAAACAGGCTTTCTATCATGGTTTTTAATTTTATAACTTTTCCTCTTCCCTTCCCTTCAAAATAAGCCTCAAAGGTGCATACCTAATATTAAGGTGTTCCCTTAGCCTTCTTTGGAAGAACCTAAGGTAGTCCTTTCTCCAAAGCTCTGGGTCGTTGGTAAATACCACCACCGTAGGTGGCCTTGTGCTTTCCTGAAAGGCATAATATACCTTTACCTCCTTGCCCTTTTGAGAGGGTGGATGCTTTTCTCTCAACACCTTTTCCACAGCCCTGTTTATAAAGGAAGTCTTATGCTGTATGTTGTAATCTTCCCACACAAGCTCACAAGCCCTTAGTATGTCTTCCACCCCTTGGCCCTTTATGGCAGAGGTAAGCACTATGGGTGCATAATCAAGGAAAGATAGCTCCCTTCTAAGATAGGCCTCTACTTCCCTTCTATTGGCCTTTATAAGGTCCATCTTATTACCCACTATCACACAGCCCTTATATCTCCTCTCTATAAGCCCACCTATCCTTTTGTCTTGGTCAACCACGCCTTCCGAAAGGTCTATTACAAGACAGCATATATCCGAAAGCTCTATTGCCTTTATGGACCTACCAACGGAGAAAAACTCCACACCATACTCTACCTTGCTTCTCCTCCTTATGCCCGCCGTATCTACAAGGATAAAGTCCTTTCCCTCAAAGGAAAAGGGAACTTCTATAGCATCTCTGGTGGTGCCCGGTATGGGAGAAACTATAACCCTCTCCTCTTTAAGCAAGGCATTTACAAGGGAGGACTTTCCCACATTGGGCCTTCCCAAAAAGGCTATTTTTATGCCTTCCAAAGGCCTTTCCTCTTCCTCTGGAAGTATTTCCACAAGCTTGTCAAGGAGTTCATCCACGCCCCTTCCATGCTGGGCAGATATGGGGAAAAGCCTTTCAAAGCCAAGAGAATAGAACTCATAAACTCTATCCTCAAGCTTCTGTGAATCAATCTTATTAACCGCCACAAAGACCTTGTCCTTGTATGGATATATGAGCCTTGCCAAATACTCATCCCCGGCCGTTAGCCCCTCCCTACCATCCACAACAAATATTATGGCCTTTGCCCCCTCAAGAACCTTTTGAACCTGTCTCTTTATAGCCTCCGTTATCTCATCCCCTCTCTCCAACACACCACCCGTATCTGCCACGCTAAAGCTTTTGCCCCTCCAGTGAGCTATGCCCTCCACCATATCCCTTGTAACACCGGGTAGGTCATGTACTATGCTTTTCCGCCTCTTTATAAGCCTGTTAAAAAGGGTAGACTTTCCTACGTTTGGTCTTCCAACTATTAGAACATCCGCCATAGAGAAAAGAGTTTACGACATAAATAGGCTTTTGTCAAAGGGTTTGTCTTTTTCTAACGGCCTTATTCATTATTATTTCTTCTATTTTTTTGTCTAAGCCTTTCTCCTCCGAATGCAATCTTGCCTCCAAAATTATTAACCTTATCTTGTTCCTTAGTCTTCTTTTTGCTTCTGTGTGGCCAAAGGTGAAAAATATTCCATCAAGCAGAGCATCCGCTAAAAGCTCCTTGTAGTCTCCACCGCCTACCAAGGCTACAATTTCCTCATGCACTTTTTCAAAATCAATCTTTGCTCGTTTAAACAAAGGCTCCAACACTTTAAGAGCTTGCTCTGGGTCAGAGAATTTCAAACTCTCATAATTTTCCTTCACCTTATCCAAATACTCCGCCTTTTCTGAGTATAGGCTTTCTAATCTCCTTAACCTGCTGTATGCTTGCTCATATTCCCTTTCCTTCTTTTCCCTCTCCTCTTCAGAAAGATTATCCTTAGATAGGATATGTTCCAAGCTTATAAGCCTAAGCCTTGCTTTTATCAACTCATCCCGTATCTCTTCAAACTCATTCTTTTCTACTTTTTTAAATGTGTTTGGCTCCTTTTGATCATTATCCCTTTTCGCATTTTTCATATACTCAGCCTTTAACCTTTCCAGTGTTTGGGACAACTCCTTATATTCTTTTTCTATGCTTTCTTTGTCTTCTGGAGAAAGTTTGTCCGCCATGGATAAGAGTTTGCTTAGCTTGAACAGTCTTATGCTGATTTTTAATATGGCTTTTTGTAGGTCTTTAAAGTTTTCCATATAAACACCTCCTATATCTTAAGAATTTCTTTGTGGACTTTGTTTTTAATGTTTAAGCCCTCCCAAATTCAATATCAAAACCATTTTAAAACCATTTTGTTGTCTTTATTATACCATATTTTAAGCAATTTGTCAAGTAGTTTTTATTTTTTGATTGTATATTGAATAACTTTTTGAAAAATCAAACTATGTGGCTTTGTGGCTACAACAATGTTGTATAATATTCCCTATGAGCGAACTACATCATCCACACAATGATGATGCCTTTGAGGTGTTGAGAGGTGCCAAAGTAATAGCTGTCGTTGGCATATCTCCAGATAAGGAAAGGCCTTCCTATTATGTAAGTGAGAGAGTTCTTTCCAAAGGTCTTCATAAGGTCTACTTTATAAACCCCAAGTATGCAGGCCAAGAGATACTCGGTATAAAGGTCCTTTCCTCCCTTGAGGAAGTGCCAGAGTCTGTGGATATAGTCAACGTATTTAGAAATCCTGCCCATATAGAACCCATCTTTGAAGAGGCTCTTAAAATAGGTGCCAAGTGCGTGTGGCTACAGCCCGGTTGTGAAAATATGGAAGTTATAGAAAAGTATAAAGACAAAATAAATATAGTCTGGAATGCGTGCATAGGCGTGGAGGCAGGATATCTTTAAAAGACCACCAGCTTGTCCGCATGTATGACCTCTTCAAAGTTTGTTTTTAGCTTTCTCTTTACCTCTTCTCCCTTACTCCCTAAAACCTTTCTTATCTCTTCAGAGGAGAAGTTGCTCTTTCCCTTCCCTACCAAAAAGCCCATGGGATTGTAAAGCACCACCACATCACCCCTTTGGAAGGCGCCTTCCACTCTAAGTATGCCTGCTGGCAAAAGGCTTTTACCTTGTTTTATGGCTCTGTATGCACCATCGTCTATGTATAGTGCGCCCTTTGGTTCTTCAAGCATGGCAAGGACCTTTTTCCCTTCTCTCAAAGGCTTTGAAGAAGCCTTAAAGTAAGTTCCTTTAGTTTTTCCTTTAACTATCTCAAAGAGGCTGTCTTCCTTACCCGTTATTACCACCGGAATGCCAAGCTTGGTGGCTATGCGTGTGGCTGTGATTTTACTAAGCATGCCACCTGTGCCAAACTCCGAATTCACCCCCTTAACAAGATGCATAACGCTGTCTATGTCCTCCACAAAAGGCACTATCCTTTCCTTTTCATCCAAAAGGCCACCTGCGGTGGAGAATATAACTATAAGCCTTGCCTCCATCATGTATGCGGTATAAACGGCCAAAAAGTCGTTATCGCCAAAGAGAAGCTCTGATATGGCTACAGTATCGTTCTCATTTATAACAGGCACTATACCGAGAGAGATCATACTACTAAGAGCGTTTTTTGTATTTTGAAGTTTTTCCTTTTCCCGGAATATGTCTGCTGTTAGCAAGGCTTGGCCAACGGTTAGGCCATAATTAGAAAAAACCATATCATAGAGGTGCATAAGGTAAGCCTGACCCACACCGGCCACGGCCTGTTTAAGGCTTAGCTCCTTTGGTCTCTCTTTTAGCCCAAGCTTTTTTACCCCACACAGCACGGCACCAGAAGAGACCAACAAAGCTTTTATACCTTCTTCCCTCAAGGCTTTTATCTCCCCTGCAAGTCTGGAAAGAAAGGCAAGGTCTATGTCCCCATCCTTAGTCTGTATAAGGTTAGACCCCAACTTTACTACTAATAGCATAAGATGTTATATTTTAAAGCATGCTTATAATAGCTGGACCGTGCGTTATAGAAAATGAGAAGGTAGTTTTTGAGGTGGCGGAGCATCTCAAAAGGCTTTCGGAGGAATTTCCAGAGTTTGATTTTGTCTTCAAAAGCTCCTTTGATAAGGCAAACAGAAGCTCTCATAAATCCTTTAGAGGGCCGGGCTTGGAAGAGGGACTAAAGGTTCTTCAAAAGGTAAAAGAGGAGTTTGGCCTGAAGATAACCACGGACGTGCATGAGACATGGCAGGTAAAACCCACCGCAGAGGTAGTAGATATAATCCAGATTCCGGCCTTCCTTTGTAGGCAAACAGACCTCATACTTGAGGCGGGAAGAAGTGGAAAACCCGTAAACGTAAAAAAAGGCCAGTTTTTGGCCCCTTGGGATGCAAAAAATATTGTGGAAAAGCTAAAATTTGCAGGTGCTGTAGATTATTACCTAACGGAGAGGGGAGTGAGCTTTGGCTACAACAACTTGGTGGTGGATTTCAGAAGCCTTGTGATAATGAGAAGCTTTAGCAAGGTCATCTTTGATGCCACCCATAGCGTTCAACTTCCCGGTGGTGGTGGAGATAGGTCCTCAGGACAAAGGGAGTTTGTCCTTCCACTTATACGTGCTGCTGTGGCTGTGGGAGTGGATGGCCTCTTTATGGAGACGCACCCAGACCCAGACAAGGCCCTCTCAGACGGTCCCAACATGATACCCTTAAAGGACCTAAGGAATGTTTTAGAAACGGTTCAACGCATCTTAAATGCTATATCCTCTACCTCAATGGGATAATTATCGCTAAAACAGGCATCACAAAAGTCTTGAGGACTTTCCACTATGGACCTTAGGCCCTCAAGGGACAGATATTTAAGAGAGTCCGCTCCTATGAACTTCCTTATATCCTCTATACTCATCCTATTGGCTATAAGCTCATCCCTTGTGGGTGTGTCTATACCAAAGTAGCAAGGCCCTATAACGGGTGGTGAAGCTATACGCATATGAACCTCTTTTGCGCCAGCCCTTTTTAGCATATTTACTATCTTCTTTGAGGTGGTTCCCCTTACCAAAGAATCGTCAATGACTATAACCCTTTTGCCTTCCAAAACGGCCTTGTTGGAATTTAGCTTCATAAGAACCTTTATATCCCTTAGCTCCTGCGTTGGTTCTATAAAGCTTCTTCCTACGTAGTGGTTTCTTATAAGCCCAAGCTCAAGGGGAAGGCCCTTTGCCTGCGAGTATCCTATGGCTGGCACAAGGCCAGAGTCTGGCACAGGCACCACAAGGTCCGCAGAAATATCATCCTCATAGGCCAAAAGTTCTCCCATGCGCTTGCGCACTTTATAAACCCAGTTGTTAAATACAAAGCTCTCCGGCTTTGAGAAATACACAAGCTCAAAGATGCACATGGCTTTTCTGTCGGACTTAAAAGGAAAGTAGCTTCTTATGCCTTGTTTGTCTACCACAAGCACCTCTCCAGGTCTTACCTCCCTCCAAAGCTCCGCCTGAAGAATATCAAAGGCACAGCTCTCCGAAGCAAAAAGAATGGTATCTTTTAGCCTTCCCATAAGCAAGGGTCTAAAGCCCATTGGGTCTCTAACCGCTATAAGCCTATCCTTAAAAAGGTACAGAAGGCTGTAGGCACCTTTTACCTTTGAAAGTGCATAAAAAACCCTTGGAAGTATGTCCCTGTCTAAGGGGTGAAGGTCTATGTCCTTTGGTAAAAGCTCACCCTCTTCAAGCAAAGCCAAGAAAAGCTCCGTATCCGATGTGTGCGTAAGCCTTATGCCTTTTGATTCAAGCTCGGACCTGAGTATAAGGTGGTTTACCAAGTTGCCGTTATGCACCACGGCCACCTTTCCAAAGGTGGTATCTTTTACGATAGGTTGGGAGTTTATACCACCCGGGTCGCCCGCCGTTGAATACCTCACATGGGCAATGGCGCTATATCCAAATATACCTTCAAGGTCTTCTTTTCGTATAGCTTCCAGAACAAGGCCTGGCTTTTTGACTACCTTTATGTTTTCAAAATCTGATACCGCAATGCCTACGCTTTCTTGTCCCCTGTGTTGAAGGGCGTATATACCATAAAAAGCATACCTTTCCGCATGCTCTGCGTTGAAAACTCCAAAAATTCCGCACATGAGAATATAATAATCCCTTTGAACACGCCGAGTGAGAAATTCCCTTTAAGCTAAACCTTCCATATCAATAAAAAGACAGCAGGGCTACTATAATAGTAGCTCTAA
>FWWM01010590.1_pt1 | contig 16308 bp, 10 predicted proteins | sample 2228351 | NCBI WGS metagenome assembly FWWM01 (sample SAMEA103939774, study PRJEB20133) | metagenome | reverse complement strand
CCTCCCCGCTGGGGGCTTGTTTCTGGGAGGGCTGCGCCCTCCCAAACCCTCCCTGCTGGCGGGTTGTTTCCTGGGAGGGCACAGCCCTCCCAAATCCTCCCACCTGAAATGGTGCCATAGCTTATGTCCAGACGGCGTCCCGGCGCCCCTGCCGATGTCGAAGAAGTCCATCCCGATCTCTTTGTGGTGCACAATCCTGCCGCCGGGACGGTGCTGCGCGGCGAGGGGCTGCGTGAAGGCGATCGCTTCCATCTGACCACCTGGCGCCGTGACGGGCTCATCGCTCGCCTGCGTAACCGCGGCTTCGTCGTGCTGACCCTCTCCGACCAGATCGCGGCCCTGCCGCCCCTCCCCGACATTGCGCCGCCGGGCGAACCCTTCACGCGCCAGCTTGCGCCTGACGAACGGATCAGTCACTTTGCGCCCGATCCGCCCGGCTGGCATCCTGCCCCCAGTTCTGCCCCGGGCCATGTGAGCCTGCGTGAGGGGTGGATCATCCGTCGTCGTAGGGGTCGCGGCCCCGCTGAATACTACCGCGCCGGTCGTGGCGCGCTTCTGCCTCTCGACGAGACCGTTGCCTTGCGCCTGGGCTATGCGCTGATTGAGCGCCAGGGCGGCGCGTCGCTCAGCGCCAGCCGGACCGCGGAGGGCTGGCTGCTGCTCGATGTGCCTGTGCCAGCCGAGTACCGGCGCTTACTCGGGCGCTTCGCCACCCACACCCGCGATGGCTGGCTCATCGCCGGACCCGCGCTCCCCCTTGCCACGGCTCTGTTTGCCCGTCTGGGCCTGCGCGTGCGCGCCGAGGTCGAGGCGTAAGACCCTTCAAAGGGTTTCACCTGTTCTGGGATGGGCTTCCTGATGCGGCAACACGTCTAAATGGGCCAACGATAAACGAAACTCTTCCAGGGATGCGCGCCAACCCGGCAGCCGCGCGAGCACGGTCGCCATGATCCTTGCATGCCGTGAACGCGACGGTCTCGTGATACCCTTTGAAGCGTAAGACCCTCCCGGCGCTCTGGCGCACGTCCAGGCGACCTGTCCGGGCATCAGCGCAACGGCGACCGCCTGCCGGTGCGCCTCGCCCGAATCTTCAAGCGCAAATCTACAATCGCGCTAGCGTCCCTGCTTCTGTTTCAACTCAGCAATCAGGGCCTGCACCGCCAGGTACGACGGGCGAGGGCTCCAGTCGGGGTTGAGGATGCCGAAGGAAGCCTGCTCGTGCATGGTGTCCAGGCCGTTTTCGGCTTTGGTGACCGCAAAGTTCATGTTCCAGAGGAACATATTGCCGACCCAGGGGTACAACTCATACGCGCGGCGGATGGCGCCGGTGATGTACTCGGCCTGCTGCTCGAAACTTACCTGATTGCCAAACTCGTAACCGGGCGTATTGTTCGCCGTCGCCCAGCCGTACTCGGTGATCCAGATCTCTTTGTCACCCATACCGTACTCTTCCATCCACCGCCGCACGTTCTCCACGTGTCGGAAGTAGAAGGTCGGGTGATCGGTCCACCCCTGGGCCGTGCTTGGATTGTCGGGCCACAACGTATCGGGGGGATTGGCCGAGCCACCGGGATGCACGGCCTGGATATCGAAGTAGTTCCGGACCTCGCCGCCATTGTAGGTGTACATCGCGCGGTAGAAGTCTTCGTCGGAGAGGGCAATACTCTCATTGGTCACTCCGGTCGAAGACGAAGCCGCTGCCAGCACCAGGGCCTCGGGGTCAATAGCCTTAATGCGCTCGTAAGCGCGTTTGAGCATCTCGACATAACGCCCTACGTCCGCAGGGCGAATGGTGCCGCCGGTCTCGTGGGCCAGGTTCGGCTCGTTCCAGATCTCATAGGCTTGAATGCGTCCCTTGTAGCGCTCGGCCAGCACAGCCATGAAGTTGGCAAAGCTATCGGGATCGTCGGGCAGGCCGTTGGTGGCGCTGTAGAACGTCGGCGAGCGCACCACGTTCACCAGGAGCTTGCGATTGTAAGCATTGGCTGCGGCAACAATCTGGTCAATCTCGTCCCAGGCCCAGATCCCGTTCTGCGGGTCCTCGATATCGCGCCAGTAGATCTGCTGGCGCACCCAGTCGAACCCGGCATTCTGCACGAGCTGCATCACCCGCGCCCGATCGGTGTAGTAGAGATGGGCCACAACCCCGAACTCCAGGTAGTCCGGGTTGACCGGGGCGGCGACGGGGGTTGCGGTGGCCGGCGCGCTGCTGGTGGGCGCAGCGCTGGTCGGCTGACCGGCAGCCGTGGGTGCGGGTGCGACGGTAGCGCTGACTTGCTGGCTGGGGCCGGGTTGGGCCGCGCCGCTACAGGCGACCAGCGCCAGCGTCAGCGTCAGAAGCGCGCTGGTCGCAGCGCGCCGGAGATGACGGGTCATGGTTTACTCTCCTGGTAACTCACGCGGATATGAAGATGGAGAAATCAGGGTTCCCACCTCCCTGCCCACGGGGAGGGTTCGGGAGGGGCGCGGCCCTTCCCGGTGCTTGTCCACAACTGAACGCACGGACAGGAGGCGGAGTTTCCGCCTCCTGCCGCAGTGGGCCACAGCCCAACCATCGGAGCCTGGCCGCCCTCAGACGAGGTTCAACAACGGGTCGGTCAACGTTACCGTTGCTCCACAGCTCCCCACAACTGGCTTGTAGAGCTGAAGAGCTGTGGAGCTGAGCGCCAGATAGTCAAGCGAATCTGGACCATCCCACAGGTTCGGGCAGGTGCTACCGTTTGGGGAAGGCCTGAATAGCGTTGAAGGACGGTCGCGGGCTCCAGTCGCTGTTAAGAACCCCGAAGGACGCCTGTTCGTGCAACTCATTGCCGTAGTAGCGCCAGGGGATGGCAAAATTGAGGTTCCAGATGAACATCGCGCCCACCCACGGCGCCCACTCGTAGCGCCCGATCTCCAGGGCCCGCGTCAGCCAGGCCGCCTGGGTTTCGAAGGAAATACTGTTGCCGTACTCGTAGCCAGGCGTGTTGTTACGCGTGGCCCAGCCGAATTCGGTAACCCAGATCTGCCGGTCGCCCATACCGTTGGCTACCAGGATGTTGCGGGTGTCTTCGATTCGGCGGAAGTAGAACTCGTTGCTGGTGCGCCAGCCCGGCCCGGGGCCGGGGCGCTCGGGCCAGCGGCTATCGGGCGGGTTGTAGTGGCCGCCTGGATGCAGCCCAATGGCATCCACATTACTGCGGAACTTCGGATTGACCGCCATCTGGCGCACGTACTCCAGGTCGCTGATGGCGATATCCTGGCGGTTCGTATCCGTGCTCGTAGGCGCGCCGCTGACAACGATCGCATACGGATCGGCGGCCTTGATGGCCCGGTAGGCTACTTCCAGCAGATCGACATAGTAGTTGGCATTCGCCACACGCCCGCCCACGCCACCGTCGCGGGCGCAATCGCCCCCGTTCTCGCAGGCGCGGTTCTGCTCGTTCCAGATCTGATAGGCCTGAACGCGACCACGGTAGCGTGCCGCCATCTGACCCATAAACGACCCGAAATCGCCGAAGTTCTCGCGGCGGGGCATACCCGGCCCACCGGCCCAGTCAGGGGCCGAGACCACGCTGATCAGCAGATTGACCCCCTGCCGGCTCGCGTCGTTGACAATATCGTCAAGTTCTGCCCAGTAGATCGCCCCCGAGGCGTCGTGCAGGTCACGCCAGCGGATCTGCTGGCGGATCCAGTTTACCCCGGCGTTCTTCGAGAGGGTCAGTACCCGATTACGATCCTGCCACGGCGTGCCCTGGCCGTAGAGGTGGGCGTTGAAGCCGTAAATGAACGGTCGCGGCAGCGCCTCGGCAGCGCTACGCGAACGGAAGGCCGGGTTGTTGCGGTGGAAGCGGTCGCGGTACTCGTTCCCCAGCAGGCCGAGCAAGATGCGGTAGCGCGGGTCGGGCTGCTCGGGGTGCCATTCCATGCGCTGGCGCTCGAAATACTGTACCCAGTACACCTGTCCATCTTGCGAGTTCACTTCCTGGAACTGCTCGCTCAAGGGGTAGCCGAAGGTTGCCAGGCCGCCATTGTTCAACCAGAAATCGCGGAAGGGCGCCGGGCCATTGCGGAGCGTATGCCCCGTCTCGGGGAACCAGGTTCCATCGCCGGGGTTGCCGACGCGCTGGAACGGCGGCTCATTTTCGCGCCCCCTGGCCAGTTGTGTGCCCATCAGGCGGCCGAGGATGTAGTAACGGTTACCCTGCTGGCCGAAGTTCTCAGGATGCTCCTCTAGCACGGCCCGTTCAAAGTACTGCACGCGGTAGAACTGGCCCGGGTTGGTAAAGCTCTCTTCAATAAATGGCTGTGAAATCGGGTAGCCCAGCACAAAGAGGGCATTGGGGGTGTTCTTCCAGGCCTCCAGGAACCAGTTGACGGCCGTCTGCCCGGTTTCAGGGAAGAAGCGCGCCTGGTAGGGTGGAAACGTATCGGCAACCCGGCCCTGGGCGGCGCCTGGCTTCGGCCATGCGACCAGGGTGGCCAGGGTTGCGACCAGCACCGCGACGACAATGATTCTTCTGACCATGCTCGTAGTTCTCCTCGGCTAGGTGGTCGGTGAGCGAGCGTTTCTGTTCCAGGCGAAGGCAGTGGCGCCCACTGCGACAGGATCTGCGGCTGTTGCCGCTCATTGGCTGAGCGGATCGAAGCCAGGGGCGCAACTGGTCACACATCAACCGTCCGTGCGGCTGCGTCGCACGACGCCAGAATGAACATTCTTGTTCTTAGAAGGGCTCAGCCCCGCAAACCCTTCCGGCGCGGCTGGCGCGCTACCCCACCGGCAGGGGGGTTGGGAAGCGCGATTTCCCCGGGCGCATATCAGCCGTCTATGCAGCTCTGGTTTCGATTGTAGTGACGAGGGCTGACGGGCTGCTGATAGGATACTGATCCACCTGTTACCATTCGATGACGAAACGTCACGACTCGTAAGCGACAGGCCCATTGCCGGCCTGCCGTCTATTGTTACGCTCCTCGGCTGCCAGACGCAGCGCCTGTTCGACGGCCTCCTCCGGGCTGGCAACCGCGACCAGGTGTGGCGGGCCCAGATCCCAGGTCATCAGGCCCACCACAGGCCGGCCCATCTTGCGCGCCAGCGCAATTTCGCTCAGGGTCCCATACTCGCCCCCGATGGCGATCACCGCGTCGGCGCTCTGTACCAGCACCACGTTGCGCGCCTGCCCCATGCCCGTCGCGATCGCGAGGGCCACATAGGCATTCGCGGCATCGGGGTCAGCCTGGGGTAGGATGCCCACAGTCAGGCCCCCGGCCCGCGCCGCGCCCCGGCAGGCGGCCGCCATCACCCCGCCCAGCCCACCGCACACCAGCACCGCCCCGTGTCGGGCGATCAGTTCGCCGACAGTCTCGGCCACGGCATTCAGGTGCACGTGTTCGACGCCGCTGCCACACACAGCAATCACGGGCGGGCGACGCATACGGGGCGCACTCTGCTCAGAGTTGTGTTCGGACATCAGGGGAGAAACAGGGTGGACAGGCAGCTCTGCCTGGGCCAGCCATTGCTGCGCTTCAGTTCAGACGGGGTTGATTATACGGGCGCCTGTAGCGCCCGTCAAATAGCGGCGCCGTTGTATGGGTTATGAACGTTGACAATACATCGGGTATGCCGGCGCTCTCCCACGCCCGGCTGCTGGTGAACGTTGACGAATGCATCGGGTATGCTGGCGGTCTCTCACGCCCGGCTGCTGATGGTCGTTCCGACATTCATCCGCTATGCGCCTGACCCCGTCGGGCTGAAGCTCTCGGCTGTGTAAAGCCAGGCCCGCCTGCGCGGGCTATACCGGAGTAAATGCTTAAAGTTCATAAGCCGTGGGCTACGGTCTGCAAAGCCGGCCTGCGCGGGCCATACTGGAGTGCATGCTTAAAGTCCATCCAGTCGGTTGAACCGGAAGCCGACCGAAGCTGGCACTACGTCCAGCGGTTTTAATTGTTACAGGCACGGTTCAACAGCGGGCGTTCTGATGTGAAAATATGTGGAAACCGGGTTTCCCCATCCCCCTGCCTGTGGGGGGCGCCAGGCGCTCCCACCAGCGGTGGGGACATGGGGAAACCAGGTTTCCCCAATCCCCTTCCCTGCGGGGAGGAGCCCGGTTCCCTCCCCCAGCGGGGAAGGGCCAGGGAGGGGGCGGCCCTCCCAAAGACGCCCCATGTTCATCGCGGCGTTGTGCGCCATGCGCATGACCGTCTAACGTTACAGTCGCCCCGCATTTAGACATAACGTGTGCATCGTGTAACTAGTCGGGGTATACTGGAGAGGAGAACAGGACGCAACCGGCCCATCTGGTTGCACGTTCGTTTTCTGAAGGGTTGTGCTCGTGAGGTGAAAATAACCCGCCCGCGGGGAGGGTTTGGGAGGGCGTAGCCCTCCCGAGAATAATTATTTTCATTCCAGCGTTGTGCGGCGCAGCCGCATAGACGGCTGATATGCTATGAAAAATGAACCGCAATCGAATAAGCCGCCGGAGGGTAACGCCCTGGCTTACTGGGCGATCATCGGCACCACAATGCTGCTGTGCTTCGCCTGGCTGCTCACCGGTAGTCTGATGCTGACCCTGGCGATCATTGCGTTGGGATTGCTGCACCTGGCGCGTCACTTCCCCGAAGCCGAGCTGTTTGTCCAGTCCGATCCCGTGCTGGTGTGGCTGCGCCGCATGTCGCCGCTGATCGTCATTGGCATCGCCACCCTGGTTCTGGCAACCCGCTACCTGCGGTAGTCCGCTGTGTGTCGCGGGTCCACCTCCAGGCCGGGCGCCCTCACGCGCTGCTTCCGCACCGCCCCGTTTGCGCTCTCAGCCCTGCTTCACCTCTCCTTCAGCCGGGTATCGTCTGGCTGCAAGCCGATCCATGCTACAATTGGGCGTTTACTTAAGCGGCACACCGCCGTCCGTGCCCCCGCGCACCGATGGCGTTCGATCCGATGGTTTCACGACGACTGCTCCTCGGCGCGACGATGGTCAGTCTGCTTGTTGGCGCCCTGGGCGCGCTGCTCTACGCGCAACAGCGCGTTGCTGCGTGTGCCTTTGTGCCCCTGGTTGCTCCCGAGTTGCTGCCCAACGCCGCCCTGGCCCCCGCCGCCGCAACCGGGATGCCCACCGGCTGGCAGCGTCGCGCCGGGGGCGTGGAACTGCGTGGCCCCGCGGTGGACGGGCAGGGCTTCGACCTCGATGGCGACGGACGGGCGCTCCAGTTGCTCGGTATCGCTAATTATGTCAAAACACCACTGATCGCCGTGCAGCCCGGCGCGCGCTACTGCTTCACCGGGTTCGCCCTGACCGATTCGGAGCAGCGTTCCCCCACCCGCGCCCGTCTGGTCTTTGTCTGGTATGATCCCTCCGGAACTCCAGTGGGCGAAGCCGCCACCCTCTGGCAGCCGGTGACCCTCTGGACGCCCGAGGCGCCGCCCCGCGACTGGTCGCGGTTGCAGGGCAGTTTCGTCGCCCCACCCGAGGCGCGCAGCCTGGCCGTGCGTATCGAGCCGGCTTCCGATGATCGGATCTACCTGGACGCTATGCACGTGCGCCAGGGCGGCAACGCCCTTGCCGGTCTGGCCGCGCCTCCGCCCGCCCTTGCAGCCGATCTGCCTCGGGTGGCTCGCTGGCCCCTGGGCCGCCAGGCCGCTGTGGCTTTCACCTTCGACTGGGAAACCACAATGGGCGGCCTGATCCACTCGCGCTCCGTCGGCGATCCAAACTACGATAAGGACCCCGAGGCGCGCGGTCTGCGTATGCGCGAGGGCATTACCACAACCCTGCAACTCTTCCAGCCCTACGGGGTGCGCGCCACGTACTACGCCACCGGCTATAACTTCCTCCTCGGCAACCTCGAGCGCCGTCGCTTTATGGGCGACCCGCTGTTTGCGTGGGCCAGCCCCGCCAATGGCTGGATCACCGACCGCTGGACGCAGAGGCCCTGGTTCGCCGATGACCCCTTCGGCACCTACCGTAGTCATCCAGCCTGGTACTTCGGCGATCTGATCCGGCCTTTGCGCGACGCCGGCCACGAGATCCAGAGCCACACCTTCAGTCACCTCTACGGCGGCCTGGCCGATGCGGCCACCTGGGCCGCCGACCTGCAAGCCTGGAACCAGGTGGCCGCCGAACGGGGCGTGGCCCCGGCCACTTCGCTCGCCTTCCCCTGGAGCGGCAGCGCCGGTATGAGCGATGCGAGCTGGGACGTGCTCGAACAGGGCGGGATCCGCAGTGTCACCCGTCTGAGTAACCAGATGCAGTACAATCTGTTTCCGACCGATAGTGACGGTGTGGTGCTCGAGCCGCGCTGCCGCTGGTTGCCGGGCCGTGAGGGACGCATTCTGGCCTGCCCTGATTTTTACCTGACCCCCGAGCGGGTGAGCCTGGCCCTGCGACAGATTGAACGCGCCGTGGTCGCCGGCGGCATGATCGATCTCTGGGCGCATACCGAGGAGGTCACCTCAGCGGAGCAACTGCGGGCCTGGGGGCGCGTGGTGCAGCAGGTGGCGCGCGATCAGCGCCTCTGGGTGGCGCCTCTGGGCGAGATCGCCGCCTGGCAGGCGGCGCTGGCCACCCTGAAGGTCGAACTGGTCGCCACGGAGCCGGACGCCGCGCAACCGCTCATCGTGCGCGTCACCAACCCTGGCGCCAGCGATCTGGCCGGTCTGAGCCTGCACCTGCCCGCGAACACCCGACGCGTCGCGGTGAACGGCGAGGAACTGGCCCGCCAGGAATGGCTGCACCCCCGCGGGCAGGGGTGGTGGCCCGCAGCCGGGTTGGCGACGTTTGACCTGGCCGCCGGCCAGACAGCAGAGGTACAGCTATGGCTGACGCCATAAGTGCGTGTGAACAGCGCGAGGCCGGTGATGGCCGGAACGGTTGAACAGGACGCCGGTCGGCTGGCGCGCCTGCGCGGGCGTTTCGGGCTTCTCGGCGCGCCGCTGCTCGGCCTGAGACTCTACCAGTGGCTGTGGCTGCTGCTCGCCGTCACCGGCGCCCTGGCCGTCGCTGCGCCGCGCGTGCTCTCCCAACCGGTGACCTACGTCGCCCGGGCTGAAACGCGCTTCGATCTGCGACGCTACGGCGCGATCTACGAGCCTGTGGCCCCGGGGGTCAGCGGTCTCGATATTGCCATCGGCGACGCGACCGAGGCTCTGCGCCAGGATCGGCTGGCGCGGGCCGATGTGCGCTTCGGGCGACCGGACTTCCGCGTGGTCTTTGCGCCCCGCGAGCCGGGGGTGGTTGACGTGCGCGGAATCGGCCCCTCCGCGGCCGAGGCGCAGGACCTCGCCAATGCCGGGGCCGAGGCCCTGGCGCGGCATGTGCGCGCCGCCGGCGGGCGGGAGATCCTGCGCAATATGCTTGGCTGGGAACTCTGGCTGGCCCTGGAACCGGAGGGCCGCCCCGCGCCGACGACCTTCGATATCCTCCTGCGCGATATCCTCCGCGCCGGAGCCTTCCCGATGTCGCGCGACCTGGAGCCAGTGTCTACCCCCCGGGTGATCACCGATCTGCCCCGCGAAGAACTCAGCGACCTGGCCCGCGCCCTGGAGGCGCGCTACGACCTCTGGCGCTTCGCCATCAACACGCGCAATGCCACCCTCGACGCTCTGTGCGGCACAACTGGCGCGAGTGGCACCGCCGCCCGCGAGCAGGCCCTCGAAAGCTGCGCCCGCGCCGACCCCGTCGCCCGCGTTGAACTGATCGAGCGCAACCGTGAAATTGTCCGTCTGCGCGCCATTCAGGCCACTCTGGACCATGTTCTCGCAACTTACGCGGCGCGTTTCGATCCCGACCGGCCCTCCGCGGCGCACCGCGTCGCCGCCGCTCTGCCCACGGCGCCCGAGCCGCGCTATGTGCCCCAGCTCCTGGCCCTGGCGGTCCTCGTTGGCCTGGCCATCGGCGTGACCGGGGTCGCCATGGACCGCAGCGCCGGCATTGCCGCCCGCGTCAGCGAGATCCTGGGCTATCGCGAACTGATCCGCAACCTGGTGCTGCGCGACCTGCGCGCGCGCTACAAAGGCAGCGCCCTTGGCTACCTCTGGACCCAACTGGCGCCCCTGGGCATGATGCTGGTCTACGTCCTGGTCTTCAGCCTGCTGTTGCCCGGCACCATCGCTATGTTCCCGATTTTCCTGATCGTCGCCCTGTTGCCGTGGAACTTCACGGCCGAAGCGGTGACGGGCGGCGCTCGCAGTGTGCTCGACAACGCCGCGCTGATCAAAAAGGTCTACTTTCCCCGCGAGGTGCTGCCCCTCACGGCGGTGTTTTCGAGCATGGTCAACTACCTGCTCTCCCTGCCAATGATGCTGCTGCTGATGATCGCGGTGCAACTGCTGACCATCGGCCGGCTCAACTTCGCCTGGACCTTCGCCTACCTGCCGGTGCTACTGATCATTCACACGGTTATGCTCGCGGGCATGGCCCTGTTCCTCGGCGCCGTGGCGGTCTTCTTTCGCGATGTGGTACACCTGGTCGGCATTCTGGTAAGCATCTGGTTCTTTCTAACGCCGGTGATCTACCCGCTCGGCGTCTTCGGCGATGGGCTGACCGCCCGCCTGGTGCGCTGGCTGAACCCCATGGCCTCGCTGATCGAGTTCTACCGCGAGATCCTCTACGGTAACCCGGTGCCCGTGGGCCAGATCCCCACGCCCGGCTTGCCGGCCCTCGACAGCGTGCTGCGCGTGAGCATCACTGCGGGCCTGTTTCTGGTGCTGGGCATGTGGGTCTTCCAGCGCGCGGCGCGCAACTTCGGAGAGGCGCTGTGAGTTCCGTGATCGAGTTCGACCAGGTCAGCAAGTATTTTGTGCGTCACCGCGTCGAGCGCCGCACGGTGCAGGAGTGGGCCGTCGGGCTGTTTCAGCGGCGCCCGCCCGGCAATGACGCTTTCTGGGCCCTGCGCAACGTCAGTTTCCGGGTCGAGCAGGGGCAGAGCTTCGGCCTGGTGGGACACAACGGCGCTGGCAAGAGCACCGCGCTGAAGCTGATTATGCGCATTCTCGAGCCGAACAGCGGCACGATCCGCTCGCGGGGCCGGATCGCGGCGCTGCTCGAACTCGGCAGCGGCTTCCATCCCGAACTCAACGGGCTGGAAAACGTATACCTGTATGGCTCGCTGATGGGCCTCAGCCGCCGCGAGATGGAACGCCGCCTGCCCGAGATCGTCGAGTTTGCCGACATTGGCGACTTTCTGGAGACCCCCATCAAGCACTACTCGTCGGGGATGTACACCCGCCTGGCCTTCTCGGTGGCAACCGCGGTTGACCCCGACGTGCTGATCACCGACGAGGTGCTGGCGGTGGGCGACGAGGCCTTCCAGCGCAAATGCCTGGAGCGCATCTACACCTTCCGCCGCGCCGGCAAAACGATCATCTTCGTCTCCCACGCCCTCGAAGTGGTGCGCTCGCTGTGCGACGTCGCCGTGTGGCTCGACCACGGCGAGGCCCGCGCCTATGGCCCCGCCGGTAAGGTCATCGATGCCTACCTGGCCGACGTGAACCGCAAGGAGCAAGAGCGCCTCGCGGCAGAACACACCCGTGTGGGCGCCACTGCAACACCTGTTGAGAACCCGTTTCGGCGCGGCAGCCGCGAGATCGAAATCACGGGCGTTCAGTTGCTCGACTCCCACGGTGTGGAGCGCCCCGCCTTCCAGACCCACGAGCCTCTCACGATCCGCGTGCATTACCTGGCCCACGAGCCAATCGCCGGACCTGTCTTCGGTCTGGGCATCTATCACGAAAGCGGGGTCTGGCTCTGTGGTCCGAATACAGGTTTTGCCGGCTTGACCATCGAGCAGGTATGCGGAGCCGGCGTCGTTGATTACACCATCCCGAGCCTGCCATTGCTGGCCGGCCAGTACGGGATCAGCGCCGCCGTCGTGGACGCCACCCAGATGCACATCTACGACCTGCACGACCGTCTCTACACCCTGGTGGTGCAAAGCGACACAATCAGCGATCGCTACGGCGTCTTTCGCCTTGATGGCATCTGGCGCTGGCACGGCGGATAAACTCGCCAGCCGTCGATGCGGTGTTGCTGTGCAACGACAGGCTGAAAAGAAGTCCCCCGGAAAAGTTGCGCCCTTCCAGGCCCTCCTCGGGGGCAGGGGATAGGGGAGCCACGGTTTCCACACAACCCCTGCGAGGTTGTCGTGGGAGGGCTACGTTCACCTCCCTCAGCGGCCGGGTGAGAAAATCGGTTTTTTCCTGGTTTCACATAAGGGCACCATCTATGGCAGAACATAACCCTCAGGAACTCTACAACGCCTTCTACTACCGAACCAGTTGTGGACGTCCCTGCCAGCGTGATGAGCACTGGATGGCTTTCTTTGGCCGGATCGCCGAGACGATAGTCGAGCGCATCAGTCCACGCAGCGTTCTCGATGCCGGTTGCGGCTTTGGCTTGCTTGTAGAACAACTGCGGCTCCTGGGGGTTGACGCGACGGGGGTTGATATATCCGAATACGCCATTGCCAGCGCTCCGGAGACGGTACGACCGCACGTGCGGGCAGCTTCGATAACCGAACCTTTCGGTCGGCGGTACGATTTAATTACCTGCATCGAGGTGCTGGAGCACATGCCGCAACAGGAGGCCGAGTCTGCCATTGCCAATCTGACCGCCCATACCGACGACATCCTGTTCGCCTCTACGCCGCTCGATTTCAAGGAAGCTACCCATATCAACGTCCATCCGATTGAACACTGGGCCGAACTGTTTGCTGCGCATGGCTTCGTGCGCGATGTTGACTTCGATGCTAGCTTCATCACCCCCTGGGCCATGCGCCTGCGCCGCCGCGCCGATCCGCTGCCTCGCATCGTGCGCGAATACGAGCGGCGGTTCTGGGAAGTGTGGAAGGCTGTTACGGATCTGCGTGAATTGGTATTGAACCAGCGTAAACAGATCGAAACAACTCACGAAACCTTGCAGACCTGCGCCCGGTCGCTCGAAGAGTGCAGTCAGTCGCTCAGCGCGATCCAGCACGAATATGCGCAAACCGTCGCGCGCGGAGAGGAAGCGGTTGAGGTTCTCAAGGCCCAAACGGAGGACCTCAAGCGATATATTGCGCGTCTGGAGGCCGACCTGGGGCAGAAAATCGCCCATATCAACGAATTGAAGACCCTGATTGCGCGCCTCGAGTCCGGGCGCCTCATGCGACTACTTCGCGCTCTGGAGGCCCGGCGCGCTCGCTTTTTTCGCCCGGGCACCAGAAGCTAACGGAGATCCGCACCATACTACGGCGGAACCAGCAAGCTGTGCTATCGAGAGCATGCCCATGACCTCGGCAACCGTCTCTGTCGTCGTTGTCAATCTCAATGGTCGCCAACACCTGGAAAGCTGTTTTCAGTCCCTGCTGGAACAGGACTATCCAGCGCACCTGATCGAACTGATCCTGGTTGACAACGGCTCGACCGACGGTTCCGGGCAGTTAATGGCCGAACGATTCCCCTCGGTCAAAGTGCTCAAGAACGATCGGAACGTCGGGTTTGCGCCGGCGGTAAACCAGGGCGCCCGCAGCGCCAGCGGGCAGTACCTGGCGCTGCTCAATAACGATATGCGTCTGGATCGCGGCTGGATCAGCGCCATGGTCGCCACCCTGGAGGCGCATCGTGAGAGCGGAGTGGTCTGTGTCGGATCGCGGATCCTGGATTGGGAGGGCAAGCATATTGACTTTATCAGTAGCGGCGCAAGCTTTGCCGGCTTCGGCTATCAGATGTACTACAATCTGCCGAGCGACGCGATCAACCTCGGCGAACACGAAGCGCTGTTCGCCTGCGGCGGCGCGATGCTGGTCGATCGCGCCATCTTCCTTGAGGCAGGCGGGTTTGATGAAGACTTCTTTGCATACTACGAAGATGTGGATTTTGGCTGGCGCCTCTGGTTGATGGGCCACCGCGTCCTGATTACTCCGGCAGCGCTGGTCTATCACCGTCATCACGGCACGTCGAGCCGTATGCAACAGGCTCAACTACTCAAGCTGTTTGAACGCAATGCCTTGATGATGATCATCAAAAACTATGAGGAGGGCAATCTCTACCGAGCTCTCAGTGCAGCATGCATTCTGATGTTTCAGCGCATCACCAGCCATACGCACGACGCAGTGCCCTGGGCAGGCTTTGATTTTGGGACCAATGGACCACAGCGGACGCTCGCGGAGGAGGTGCGTGTTCCTGTACAATCCTTCAGCGCAGTGGCGGCGATGAAGGACATCTTTGAACATTTCCCGGACCTCTGGGCGAAACGTCAGCACATTCAGGCTCGCCGGGCGCGCACCGACGAAGAGATCTTTCCCCTGTTTCGTAATCCGTTCTCCGGCGTCCATCATCCACAAGCATCTCCATTGCTTACACGTGTGTTCCTCGATAACCTGGGAGTTAGCGCGATGCTGTCACAACGCCGGAGACGCCGGGTGCTGGTGGTAAGCGGCGACCCGATCACGCAGAACCTGGCCGGGGTTGGGATCCGCGCCGTGGAACTGGCGCGCGGGTTAAGCCAGGTCTGCGACGTCACCCTGGCCGCTCCAGAAAGCGTTGCGCTGGAACTGCCCGGCGTTCAGACCGTAGCCTTTGAACGTGACGATCATCAGGTGATGGCGAATCTGGTCGAGTATGCCGAGACGATCATCGTTCAAGGCTATACCCTGTACCGCTTTCCGGTTATCGGTACGGCAGACAAATACGTGGTGGTGGATCTGTACGATCCCTACTACCTTGAGGGCCTGGCGTTTTTCTCCAGTAAAGGACCGGAGCGCCATCGCGACGATCTGCGCGCCACACTCGGTACCATCGCCGAACAGCTCAACCGTGGCGACTTCTTTATGTGCGCCAGCGAGCGCCAGCGTGATCTGTGGCTCGGCGCGCTCCTGGCCCTCGGCCGTCTCGACCTGTCGAACTACGTCCAGGACCCGGCCTTTCGCTCATTGATTGATGTAGTACCATTCGGGTGCTCCGAGACACCCCCGGCGCACACGCGCAAGGTGCTGAAGGGGGTCTTCCCCGGAATCGCCGAGACCGATACGGTCGTCCTGTGGGGAGGTGGTATCTGGGACTGGCTTGACCCGCTGACAGTCATCCGGGCTATGGCCCTCATCCGTGACCAGCGACCCGATCTGAAGCTGTTTTTTCTGGGCAACACCCATCCGAATACGGTAGATGTGCCGGATATGCAGATGTACGGGCAGGCCCTGGCCCTGGCGAAAGATCTCGATCTCCTGGGACAAACCGTGTTCTTTAATGACCACTGGGTACCCTACGCCGAACGCGCCAATTATCTGCTGGAGGCGGATGTCGGCGTTAGCGCCCATCTCGATCACCTTGAAACCCGCTTTGCCTTCCGCACCCGTATGCTCGATTACATCTGGGCGGGGCTGCCAATGGTGGTAACGGAGGGCGACACCCTGGCCGACACCGTGATGCGCCAGGGCCTGGGCCATGTGGTGCCCATCGGCAACGCCGAGTGCTTCGCCCGGGCCCTGCTCGAACTTACGAGCCTGCCCCAGGCGCGCCAGAGGTACGTCAGCGCCTTCGCGTCGGCACGGGTTGCCTTCTCCTGGCAACGCGCTCTGGAGCCGTTGATCACTTTTTGCACTAACCCGCGCTATGCCGCGGATCGGGTGGCTGCAACGATGGTAGCTACCCAGCCATCCTCCTCACCGCAGGTCAATCGCGAGGTGGAGCTCGAGAAAATGATTGCGGAAAAAAATGCCCACATTGCGCGTCTCGAGGACCTGATTCGGCGCCTGGAGTCAGGGCGGGTTATGCGTCTCCTTGGCCTGCTCGAGCGCTTGCGCCGTCCACGCCAGCGTACCCGATGACCCACAGGAACACATCCGGCCACCCCTTCCGCCCCGGGCGCGTAGCAAAGGTTCATACCCGGGTTGCCAGCGGCAGGCGTGCGTCCCCATGGGCCTGCCTGACCGGCTCGCGCCAGGATAATGCCTGGTTTTCGTTTCGGTTAGCCTCAGGCGGTGATGCAGGGCCAGCGCTATTCGCAGGGCCTCACCCCGATCCGGTATGGCACCGATCTCCGTTGAACGGGCCGCCAGTCTACACATACTACCGCTCACCGGAATGCTGGAGATTCCGCTCGTTACTCACCCCTTATCACCAGTAACAGCTATGCTGACCACGGAGCACACCATTACATGATGCGCGAGAGCATGCTATGAGGCGCTTTGATGTTGTGAAACAGCGTGTGCGTGCGGCAATTCGGGCGCTGGCCGGTATTGAAGGGGGCGCTTCGCCCGTGCTGCCCCCACCGCCCGTGTTGCCCCCACCGCCCGCCCCGTCAGCGCCGGCGGAGGGAGGACTTTCCGCCGGTTTTTATTTCCTGCGCGATCCCCCGCGTCGTT
>FWWM01010589.1_pt1 | contig 16311 bp, 16 predicted proteins | sample 2228351 | NCBI WGS metagenome assembly FWWM01 (sample SAMEA103939774, study PRJEB20133) | metagenome | reverse complement strand
ATCTCAAGGGTCTGTCATCTCTGAAAGCGCGAATTTTTGTCAAGAAAATTAAATAAGTGAAGTGCAACTACTCGTCTGCACTTCATCTCCTTTAAGTTTTCCTCTTTAATTGTCGGTTTTCATCGTAAGTCCTTTGTCTTTACTTGCATGGTGATCGAAGGTTCTTTTTATTTTGGTTATTACCAAGTCATCTCTTCGCCGTCATTGCGGCATGATTATTTTCCAGAGGCATGTCGCAATCATTGCGCGAGCTTCCTTAAAAGGGCTCATGACACATACGCGCTTATGCCTCCGTAATTGAAACTCTCGATACCCCACGCTCTTTATATGCTTGTTTTTTTGTAAGAATCCAATATGTAGCTTCTGCCAAATGTCTGGCTACAGCTCCTACTGCCTTTGCATGTCCCTGCCGATGACGAACACGCCTATATATCTTGCTTACATGCCTGTAAGGCCACTTCTTTTCATTTACCGCAACTGAATTCCCCGCTTCGGAAAAAGCCCACTTTAAATATCTGTTCGTATCAGGACGTAAACGTCCATACCGTACCTTATCACCACTGGCATGCACACGAGGCACGGTGCCTGAATAGGATGCTAATTGTTCAGGCCCTTTGAAACGACTTACATCTCCAACCTCTAAACTAATAACCACTGATAGGATAAATCCTACCCCAGGCATCGTCATTAAAAGCTTGATCTCTTCGTTAGGATGAAATACTTCCTTCATCCTTTTCTCAATTTTGCTTATCTGACGCTCTATCTCTTCAAGGTGATCCAATAATGCCTCTAATGTATATCGTGTCTGCTCAGGAAAAAGAACAAGGCTTTCTTTTATCAGCTTACGGCCTTTTTTGCAAAATATATCACTAATATCGGTGAATTTATACTGTAAGCCATATTTATCAATCACAGAGTGAATCCGATTCTTCAGCCTCGTCCTCTGATAGGCAAAAACCATACGAGTGCGAGGCAACTCCCGCTTATCCCGTATCTCCAACGGCGGTATCCATACTGTGGGCAAGGTTCCTGTCTGCTGAAGTTTATTCAGACCCCGTGCATCAAGTTTATCCGTCTTATTGATCATGCCCAACATTAACTTAGCCTTCCTCGCATGTACCAAAAGAGGGTGCATCTGTGCATGCTCTATCTCTTCCACTATCCAATACCAACTCCCTATGGTTTCTACTGCAACCGGAGATCCTTTGTCCCATTGCTCAAGAAATCGTAATATGTTCCCTCTGCCATGATTGATTCGTGCCTCCTTAATAATCCGTCCCCCTATGTCTTGTACTGATGCTACCGTATAGCGTTTGTGTGAATCAAATGCTATTATATGCATAAGCGTGCCTCCTTTTACGGCTTCCGCCGTTAATATTTTTTTCCTGGTGATATTGTATCACCGAGGCACGCGCTTTCATATAATCATTGCGAGGGGCGATAGCGACGTGGCAATCTCTTTTTTCATTCATGAAAAAAATGTCTTAAAACATTTTGAAACATAAATGAAACCCTCCCCTTGAGGGGGGAGGGCGAGGGTGGAGGTGAGAAGTTGGATGGTTGTCAACATAATCTGCAAATATGTTTAAATACTTTAAGCACTATGACTGATAATTCAGAGCATTTAGTTTCTCTTGTCATACCCTCATGGAATCAAAGGGCGCTCCTTGTTGAATGCCTCTCATCCATCCTTAATTCAGGTAGCAGTCTGAAGAGGGAAATAATCGTTGTGGATGACGCCTCTTCAGATAACACAGCTGAATATATAGAAAGTAATTTCAAAGAAGTTAAGTTAATTAAGAACAGTCTTAATGAAGGCTTTGCAAAGTCAGTAAACAAAGGGGTTAAAGCCTCAAAGGGTGATATAATTTTTCTACTCAATAATGATGTTATTTTTATAGAAGACCCCATAGAAAAACTCGCTGAGTGTCTTTTGATGAATAAAGATGCAGGAGCTGTAGCGCCAATCCTCTATTATCCTGATGGCAGGTTTCAGATTTCCTGCAGGAGATTTCCTACACCACCTGCTTTAATACTTGAGAAACTTCGTATTAACAAAGTAGGTCACTTTAAGAGATGGAAACTGACTGAAGAGGAACATATGAAAGGTGGTTATGTTCCCCAGCCGATGGCTTCGGCACTTTTAATAAAAAGGGAATGCTGGGATGCTGTAGGACCATTTGATGAGCGGTTTCCTATATTTTTTAACGATGTGGATTGGTGCTACAGGGTTTACAAAAACACCGCTTTCAAGATATATCTTTGCCCTGATGTCAGGATGATCCACCATGCAGGGGCAACTGTAGAGACCCTTAAGTTCAGAAAAAAACGGGAATTTTATAAAGGCTTGATAAGTTTCTATCTGAAGCATTTCCCTTTTAAAGCAGAGATTGCAAAATCATTTGACTAAAATATCTGCCTGCTATAATCTTTAAACATGTATGTTATAAATGACAGGATTTCTCTTAATTATAATGAACAGCAAGCCCTCAGAGGTATTATTAACGAGGTTACTTCGAAATATCCCGTAAAAAGAATAATTATATATGGTTCTAAAGCAAGAGGTGATTTTCTTGAGGGCTCTGATATAGACATTCTGTTTATTACAGATATTGATTTAGACAGGTCAAAAAGGTTTCAGATTTGTGACATTATCTATAATTATGAGGTATCTAATGATGTTGTAGTGTCAGCTATTTTTATTTCAGATGCAGACTTCAGAGAAAGGGTTAATACCTTTCTAACGAGAATTAAAAGAGAGGGCGTGGTAATATGGTCGAAAGAATAGGTAAAGAAGAAGGAAGACTTCTTGCCCAGGATGAATTCAAACGTGCGATGGATGAACTCAAAGCATCGAAAGTTCTGCATGAAAGCGGGTTTTATTATAAAAGTGTTGCTTCTGCCTATTATGCTGTTTATCATGCTGAAAAGCTGCCCTTCTTATGGAAGGTGTTGTGCCTCAAAGCCATGAAGGCGTTGAGAGGATGTTCAGCCTTTATTATGTAAAGACAAAAGATGTCGAGATTGAAATCGCAAAGATTAATGGTAGATTAATAAAGCTAAGAAAAGAGGCAGACTATTATCCTGAAACCTCTTTTAGTGCCGACGAGTCACTTGAAACTATAGAAAAAGCGAAGACATTTGTGAATAAGATTAAAGAGGTTTTAGCTATATAAGGTATTCATTTTACAGTATGTCAAGGTATCACTGCGGTAATTCAGGTAATATTTCCTCTCAATAAAATGTCCGCTTAAATATTGTCTATAATGCTTGATAACAAATAAGGTTAGCAAACATGAAGTAGGTCATATTACTAAATGAGGAAGAGGGTAAAATGATGGGTAGAGTTACAAACCCTCTATTCTGTAGAATTCAATCACTATTTCTCTTTTATAAGAATTCGAGCCTTTTCCATGTATCTTAAAGCCCTTGACCCTCTCTATCCGATGATTATCGAGTAAATCTTTTATTCCATTAATATTGACGGGAAGCAGGTTAAGGAGTATCCCGTCTTTAAGTGTATCAGGCACGACTCTGAAGTCTTCTATGCGCCCAGACTCCATAAAAAGAGTCATCCTGACTTCATCTATTCTAAAAAAGAGTTTGGAAAGTTTACCTGTGGTATTCAGTTTCAAAAAAATCTTAGCGACGAGTGGGGTGTCCATAGGCGGAAGTTCAACGATCTCCTGTGTTCTGTAAACTTTTTTCTCGATCAAATCCATCTCAGTAAAACGTGGTAATCCTCTCCTCTTTAAAAGGAGGATCTCGCCTTTTTTCTCAAATGAATCATACCATTTGAACATAGAGATCCACATGGCAGGTGCATCAACTAATGGATGGCGATTGTCTACAGCCTTCCATTCTGTAAGGATAAGGATGGGGGCCCTTTCACTATCTTTCAGAAAATCTGCATTAAGAAAATCGAGATATGAAGTATATGCATTGTCAGCCTGAATCACTGGGAATGGCGCATAATTGAGATGGTTTGCAGCCACATAAGAAATTTCCCATGGGAATATACCGATTTTTTCTTTTCCGATTTTGCTCAAAATATCTTCAGGTAATCTAACTGTCTGGAGAGCGTCTTGAGCAACGGCATCAAGAAAGCTTTTGGTCTGATTGTAATGTAAGGTTGCCTTAATATTATTGAAAGTAACCAGGCCAGTAACTCCCATCAAAAGAAAAGAAGGACTCGCTACATACTGCAAATAAATTGAAGACCATAAAATAACAAATGCAATAATTAAAAAAATAGCCCGTTTTAAAAACTTTCGCAAGTTTGTAAAAAGAATAATAAGACCAATCATAAAGAGCAAATTAGAAAAGAAAATCATAGTATGTGTACCCTGCCTCACAAACCCGTGTTTGAATGCAACAAACAAAGGACCTATAAGCATTATAGAAAGATGGAACGAAGGTTCCTTAGCCTTAAAAAGAAGAAGCATGAAAAGAAAATAAAATGCAAAGGCCGCTAAAGCTAAATAGTATTCTACTTTATTCCCTGATAAACTCATTGCAACATTGTATCCAGAGATTAACTCATAGGTCCCTCTAAGGTATAAAATAAAGGACGAAAACGAAGGGTAATAAATCATATAAAAGGCTATAGATAATACAGAGATGCACAAAGAAAGTGCTATTCCCTTCAATGCTTTTTTTCTTTCAACAAATGCTGTTACTATAAGAAAGAACATCACAGAAACTCCTGCAACCAAAAGTGAACTGCATTTTATGAACATAACGAGAGCAGAAAGGAAAAGCGCAGGTACATAGTAAATATGCCATCGCTTCATGTACATGGCCAGTGAGAGAAGAAACAAAATTAAAAAGGAGATGCAATAGTCATATCCGATGTAACCAAAATAATAGAGGGCCTGCCCACCAGAGAAAAGTAACAGAAATAGAAACAACCGGAGCAACGAGACATAATTCTTAAAGGCAAGATAAGCAATAAGAACAGAGAATATAATCCAGAGAGAAAGCTGGAATATTGTAGCTATATCCAGATTTGAACCCACATTTTGAGGATATGCAAGAAAACCAAGAGGGCCATATGGCCATACGACATCCCTTCCAAATATGATGTGTCTATCAAAAAAATAATTGATAGCAAAAATCCATGAAGGGTCAAGTCCTGGCGTTACCGGAGAAAATCTGTATGGAAAGGCAATTAATGCAAGATAGGAAAGCAAAATAATTTTTAAAAAAATAATAATTGTATGATTGAGTTTATTTTTATTATAAACAGATTTCATGATCTAAAGATTATAATATATCCGATTTCATTGCTGTCCAAAATAATCTAAATTCATAAAATACAAACGCATGAAATAAGGCTCTTGGACAAGACAATTTGCTTTTTCAAAATCAGGTTACCCTCTATTGTTTTCATATGTTGTCCAATTAAGTAAGGCTCAACGATAATTGTTCTACATCTGGTTTAAATTGTGGTACCTCTGTTGGCTTATTTATCCATTCCTATAAGTCCCTGGATGTAAAAAAGGTTTAACCTCAATAATGCCACAAGATTACTGAGTGACCATCCAACTGTAGAACGCACACTTAGATACTTCAGTATCAGTATCGCTATTAATGCTGTCCAAATCTGTATTGCTGATGTCCCCACATTGGACAAGTATGAGACTTTACATATAGGTAGTGTGTTGACATCTGCTTCACTCATTGTTAAATTAACAAACATGTAAGTTTTACACATTTTTAATTGAAAACATTAAAAGGTCTTTCTTAAATTATATAGATAGCAATAATTGTATTGGCTACTACCTTATGAACATACTTATTTACTTTGAAGTGTGAAGATCTCCGTTATCATCCCGGCATATAATGAATCAAAACGCATTCGCCCAACTCTTTGTCGAATAGACGACTATCTTCGAGATCATTTCGAAGATTTTGAGATAATAGTTGTGAATGATGGCAGTTCTGATAACACCGAAGATATTGTATTAGAAGCTTGTAAAAAAATAACATCTATTAAATATATAACTTATCAACTGAATAGGGGTAAAGGATATGCTCTGAGGCAAGGTGTTTTGAATTCTACAGGAGATATTGTTCTTATATCTGATGCTGACCTCTCAACGCCGATCGAGGAGTTAGAAAAACTTCTTACTTTTTATAAGAGTGGAACGGATATCGCTATCGGGTCAAGGGCTTTAGAGGAAAGTCAGATTGTTGTGAGGCAACCATGGTATCGAGAATTTATGGGAAGGATGTTCAATAGATTCATAAAGAGTTTGATTCTACAAGATTTTCGAGACACACAGTGTGGATTTAAACTCTTTAGAGGAGATGTTGCAAAAAAGACATTCTCACTTTCATGTATAGACGGATTTGCTTATGATGTTGAGATACTTTATATAGCAAAAAAATTAGGTTATAAGATAAAAGAGGTACCTATAAAGTGGATTAATTCTCCTGACTCAAGAGTTAGGCCGCTGAGGGATTCATTTCAGACAGCATTGGATATTTTGAAAATTAGGTTAAGAAGGTATAAATGAATAAAAAACACATTTTTGTAATTTTATTTTTGGCTTTATCAATCTTTATTGCCTATTCAAATTCACTTAATGGAACTTGGGCATTAGATGATTTTATCGCAAATAAACCAGTTGGCATAAAAGACATCCATGATTTCTTAGGATTTAGAAAAGTTACCTATTTTACTTTTATCATAAATCAAAAAATCGGACAATTTAGTCCCCTAAATTTTAGGATCTTTAATATCTTATTACACATTGCAAATACATTACTTGTCTATGTTCTTACCTATTTAACCGTAATTTCTGTATTAGAGATACAAAGAGATTACAAACATTTGAAGAAAAAAAATGAGACGAATTTATCAATTCAAAATCAAGCCTTTTTCGCTGCCTTCCTAAGTGGTATTATTTTTGGACTTCACCCTATAAATATCAATGCCGTTGCTTATATTGTTCAACGGATGGCTTCCCTTGCAACATTCTTTGTACTTCTTGCTCTTTTGTCTTATAAATTTGCAAGAGTTTCTGATCGTACAATAAATAAAACCTTTTTCTATTCACTAAGTGCTCTAAGCATTCTTTTAGGGCTATTTTCCAAAGAGAATGCGATAATGGCAGTTCCTTTAATATTACTATATGAATATATTTTTCCCTCAAGAAAAGACAAAAAGGCCTTTGATATTTCCGCCGTTAAAAACTTCTACTGGACTAAAAGGTCTTTAGTTGTTATCCTTTTATGTATTGCAATTATTGTATTAATATTCTATCTACTTAAATTGCACACGGTAGCCACTGACATGATAAAGTTTTTCTTTACCCCCAACCAACCTCTCCCGAAAAGAGACTGGATGGCAGTGGATGTAAATTGGACGCCTCTACAACACATCTTGACTGAATTTCGCGTAATCTCAAGATATTTATTAATTATATTATTACCATTACCTCGATTCCTTGTATTTGACTGGTGGGGATATCCTTTGTCATATGGCATAATATCGCCCTTCACAACATTGTTATCTGTTATCTTTATAATCTTTTTAATAACATTTGCGATATGGAAATTAAAACGTTATCCGATGCTCTGCTTTGGTATTTTGTGGTATTTCGTAGCTATTTCTCTCGAAAGCTTTCTTGCACTTGGTTCTGACCTTTATTTTGAGCACAGAAATTATTTACCACTTGCTGGTTTATTTGTAGGAATTACAGGACAATTAGCGATATCTATAAAATTGAAACAAGAAAAAATAGTCTGGCCAGTTGCACTTGTTTTATGCTTTTTTTTAGGAGTACTAACTTTTTCAAGAAACAGTGTTTGGAAAGACTCTGTAACTTTATGGAGTGACACACTTAATAAAGCCCCATCAAATATTAGAGCTATGACAGGCTTGGCAAATGCATATCTAAAACTTTCAGATTTCAATAAAGCGGAGAGTTTTTTTAGGCAGGCGGTTCAGCTCAGCAATGCCCAAAATAGGTTAAGTTTTCTTAATGATTCGGTTTACAGTCTCGGGATGCTATATTTATTTCAGGGTAAAATAGACGATGCTAAAAAGCTAATAGATTTATTTCATGAAAGGTTCGAATCTTATAGAATTAATATTCTCATAGGCCATTATAAATCATTAAAAAATGAATTAGATGACGCCATTACGGAATATAAAAAAATAATTAACAAAGCAAAAGGCCGAGATAAGACCATTGTATTAACCCTTTTAGGAGATGCTTATAGAAAACAGGGTCTGTTAGACAAATCGATTGAATACTATTCTAAAGCAATATCGAAAGATCCCAGTTTTTCATCTGCATATTATGGGCTGGCATTATCATTAATAAACAAAAGAGATATAAATCAGGCTTATTCTTATCTCCAGAAGACTTTATATTTAGACCCTGACAATGTCCTTGCCCTTTCTGAGATGGCTGATCTTATGTTGATTATGAAATCTAATCCAGAAAATGCCTTTTTATATGCGCAAAAAGCTGTTTCTAAGTCACCGCCTTTTTATCAACCTTACTTAACAATGGGAAATGTTCTTATTGTTCTTGATAGAGATATAGAAGCTGATAATTACTATAAAAAAGCACTTGAATTCGGTATGCCTGATTATCTTTTCTTATTTAGCAAGGCAAGGGCATATTACATAAAAGGTGACAATGAGAAATCACAATATTATTTATCTGAACTGAAAAAGATGGATAAAGAATTACCCGAAAGAATTAAAAACTTGATTATTAAATAGAATTTACTCCGGCTTTTTTTTACTAAAATTCTCAATTTTAAATTCCATTAAAGCCATCTTCTGAGCCATTTCTTTAATTTTGCTTTTTAAATCAGATAACACAAAAGAGAAATAGAGTGTTGTAATGATTAGTAAAAAGGATATTAGTAGGAATACAAGCATCGGTGGATAATGAATGCCTATCATTGAAGCCAGGGGATCTATTATACGGTCTGCAAAAGAACCAAAAATCAAACCAATGCCTATAACAATCCAGATTAGGGAAAGTTCTTCCCTGAATTTCTTTCTCCTTACCAGTTCTAATATAAATAGAAAAATGAACAGACCAATTAATAAGATCATAATTCTTAAGGTAAAAGCCATATTTTAATCCTCCTTTCTAAATATAACCATTGCAATAGAAAGTAACATTCGTATTACATATATAAAGGGTCTTATACCACTATGCATTGATTTGCCTTGCCTGTTTTCTCTCATATTTACTGGCGCCTCCACAACATTAAATTTCATCTTATGAAGAAGCATAATTATATCTACATCAGGATAATCGAGCGGATAATTATCCCCCTTAGACAGGTGCGAAAAAACTTTCTTACTCAAAAGCTGAAATCCCGATGTTGGGTCAGAAAATGTTTTCCCTGTATATATTTTTGCTATCGAGGAAAATAGCTTTACCCCTATTCTTCTTATAATTCCCATCCTGTATTTACCTTCTAAAAAGCGATTGCCGATAACGACGTCCGCTTTAAAAGTATTCATTGCTTCTATCAAGTTATTTATAGAATAGGGGTCATGCTGACCGTCTCCATCCATTGTAATTACAAATTCATAATTATTTTCCTGAGCAAAGCGAAATCCAGTCTGCAGTGCACCTCCATAACCTATGTTAAAGGGGAGATCCAATACCATAACACCTATTTTTCTTGCTATCTGGGCTGTATTATCCGTAGAGCCATCATTGATTACTAAGATGTCTGCAAAAGGATTGCTCTTCTTTGTATCATCTATTACCCGGGCTATAAATTTCTCTTCATTATAAACAGGTATGATTATCAAATATTGATTCAAATTTCTACCCCATTTTTTGGCTTATTTTAAATAAAAATTATAAGGTTTAACATTTTAGAAAAAATAAAGATAAATAACATTTATTGATGCCCATATTTTATATTAACTTCTTTATCGTTAAAAGCCATTAGTTAGAATAACCGATATTGTAAAAAATTTTTGATAACTTAATGTACTGCATATTCGTTATCAGTTAATCGTTACCCCTATAAAAATCCCTTCTTACGGATACGGATATCGGTTACGTAAAAAGAATTTTTGAGCAATGTCCACATTATTTGGTTTAACTAAAATATAATGAGGGACAATTGGAATTTAATTTATAATTTGATGTATATTAACAACAAGTTTAATCTTAAAATGAATTTTTTTGTAATAAAATCATGGTATCACGTGCTCCAATTTTATTGGAAGGCTGAAAATGAATTGGTTTGCTATATATACAAAGGCACGGAAGGAAGACCTGGTATCTTATAAACTTAGAGAAGCAGGGATCGAGACATATGTCCCTAAACTTCGCATCACAAAATATGTAAAAAAGAGATATTGTGAAGTAATCGAACCGTTATTCCCTTGTTATCTGTTTGCGAAATTTGAGCCCATCACTCACCTCTGGATGATTAGATATACGCGTGGGGTAAGAAAAGTAGTTGGTGATAAAGAAGGCCGACCTTGGCCTGTTGGTAAGGAAATCATTGATTTCATCCGTTCAAATGAAAAAGATGGTTATATACGTATGGGATCAGACGATGCTAAAGAGGGTGATACAGTCGAAATTATAGAAGGCCCTCTAAAAGGACTGAAAGGAATTTTTAAACAAAGGCTTAGCGGTAAAGAGCGAGTTGTGATATTACTAAGCGCGATAGAATATCAGGCAAAGGTGGTTATTGACAGGATGTGAATAAGAAAAATTATTTAATCAAAACAATATATTATAGTTTAAACTTAGTTAATAAAAGGGGGAAAGCATGGAGTCTAAATTCTTAGCATTTCAGAGTCTTGAAAATAAAATTCAAAAAAGCCTCGAGATAATTTCTGATTCTATGAAGAAATTTGACATTGAAGATGTCGCAGTAGCTTGGACTGGTGGAAAGGACTCAACATGCTTACTCCATTTAATAAGGGTTTATTATAATGGAAACATTCCTTTAAAGATATTTAATATTGACACATCTGTTAAATTTAGAGAGATTTACGAATTCATAACTACGCTCAAAAAACAATGGAATCTTAATGTCATCAGCCTGAAACACCATGATGCTGAAAATATCGTGAAGAACGCAAAAAGCCGCGAAGAATGTTGTAAATTGTTAAAAATAGATATGCTAAAGGAAGCTATAAAAGACTACAAAATCAAGGCATTATTTACTGGAATACGCTGGGATGAACATCCGGCACGGGCGAATGAAAAATTCTTTAGTAAACAGGATGACCATCTAAGAATTAATCCTATCCTTCACTTTACTCGTAAAGATATTTGGGATTATATAATGACCAATAAAATTCCTTATTGCTGCTTATATGACGAAGGATATACAAGTTTAGGATGCAAACCCTGTACTTTTAAGAACGAGGATTCAGGCAATGAACGCGGAGGCAGGTCTTTAGATAAAGAAGAAATTATGGATAGATTAAGGCAACTTGGTTATTTTTGAAATCTGTAAATAAAATGAAAAATATTTTCTTGATATCAATAGACACATTTAGATATGATTGTGTAGGATATCAGCCTGATAAAAGAGAACTTATACATTACGATGTTTTAAAGTATTTGGAAACCCCAACTATCGACTCCTTTGCTGAAAAAAGTCTCTGTTTCACCAACTGTTTTAGCACTAATACATACACGACTTCATCACATGCGAGCATATTTACCGGCCTCTACCCCCCTTCTCATGGCGTAAGGATGTTTTATTCAACTAAGTTGGCTAAAAACGTATATACAATTGCGGAGATTCTCAAGGTTTATGGATACAGAACAACAATGTTTACAGATACTATCCATCTTTTCAGTCTCCCTGAACTTAATAGAGGTTTTGACGAGATTATTTTAGATGACACCTCTTTTTCAAAGTTATTGTTTAAAAAAAGAAAAGAAGATGGCTTCAATAACTTCTTCTTTGTCCATTTCTTTGACCTTCATATTCCATATCTTGCATCTGAAAACGATAAGTACAATGACAATCAATTTATATCGAGTATGGAAGAGATTTATAATAAATATTCGATTCCGTTCAATAAAAACATTTATTTAGAGAAAGATAAATATTTTGTATGGCAAAATTTTGTTCATCAAATTGGTGCCAGTGTTGAAACCTTAATGCCCCTATATATCAAAGGCATAAGAAAATTTGATCGTGGCAGGTTAAGAGATTTTATCGCTATCCTTAGAGATTCAGGTTATATGGAGGACTCTCTTATTATATTTTGTTCTGATCATGGGGAAGGAAGAAACGATGATGAAGATGAATTATCTTTTGGACATGCGGGTCCCCTATTCGATAATGTAATAAGGGTACCTCTTATGTTATTTCATCGCGAAATAGAAAGTAAGGTAACCGATAAACTCGTTTCTAATGTTGATATCTTTCCAACTATAGTAGAAATTGCAACCGGCGAAAAATGCAAGGATTTGTTGCCGTATCCCATCGATGGTATTAATCTAATGGATTCAGGGGATGAAAGGCCTGTATATTGTGAAACCTGGCTTAATGACCACAAAAATAAACATTGGAATCTTGAAATGACCTCCTATATTTTATATCAGAGGGCTTTAAGAACAAGGTCAAGAAAATATATTATTTATGGAGTTCCCGAGAAATTTTCGAATAATGAATACCTCAATAGAAAAGATGAAGACTTCTTAATAGATTTTTATCGCTGTTATCTTTGTCGCTTCGAGTCCTCTGATGAATTTTTTGAAAAGCTTAAGATCATTAAAGAAAAACCTTCAGAAAAAGGCAGGATGTTAAAAGAGTCAAATAAAAGACAATTTTGTTATATTGATTTTAACATCGACCCCCTTGAGGCAAATCCAATTTTTTTAGAAAATGAAAAAATTAAAGAATTTCAAGAACATTTCAATGAAATAATTACTATCGGGAAAAGAACCTCTGACACAGAGAAGGTTATTGAGGATGCAGAGCCCGAATTTCTCGAAGATTTAACAAAAAAATTGTTCCTACTCCAACAAAAAGAGACTATCAAATATTTATCACGAAACAAACATTTAATTAACGAGTTGATAGATAAAATACTTCTGGATTCCTCACTCACCGACGTGGATTTTATTAATCTTGCTCACGAACTATTTCTAAATAGAAAAGCCACTGACAACGAAATTAGAGAAGGACTGCAAATGCTTAATGAAGGTGTAAATAGAAGACTTTATTTTAATCGAAAGATCTTCAATAATCGAATGTTCAAAAAATTGAAGAGTATTACTACACCTATTGTGAACCAGGACAAATTGCTCGAGTTGGAAGAGTATAAACAGAAATATGAACAATTACAGAAAAGCTTGATTTTTAGATTATTCAAAAAAATTGTGTTTTTAATTGACAACATTTTCTTTCCTCCTTATACAAAGCGCCGGTCATTTTTATTTCGAATCATTTCAAAATTCAGTAAAGCCTGATTAATAAAAATGGTAGAAGAAGAGTTAAAAAAACGTATAAAAGAACTTGAATATAAAATTAAAGAACTCGATGATTTGCTTTATCAAAAAGAAATACTGTTAAAAGAGATCTACTCCTCAAAAACATGGAAACTTGGTCGAATTTATGGGCGTATTTTCGGTATTGAATCGGCGTGGAGGAAGAGATTAAATTCTTTATTCCAAAAATTTCCTTTGTTAAAAAAGAAATCTTTATCAAAAAAAATCTCTTATGATGAAATAAAATTAAATAACAGTCATTATAGAATGATAGAAGAATTTATTGAGGGAGCTGAGCATAAAAAAGGTAGCTTTATAATTATATCGAATATAAAGATGAGGGATAAAATCTGCAATAGGTCTGACCAATTAAGTCATCGTTCTGTTAGGTTAGCTAAAGAATTTAATAAGATGGGATTCACAATATTCTTTGTATACCAAGAAGATGGGGATAAGTTGCGTGATGAGTTGCTGGAGTATGTAGACCAAAATATCCTCCAGATACATCTTTCTATATATAATAAATTATGTAAGTTCATATTCGATAAATTTACAGTTATTAATAAGCCTCGTATTCTTTTAATTCAAGGACTTTCTCCCACTGTAGTAGAAGTACTGGCTAATGCAAATTCATATAACTGGATAACTGTTTACGATTGTATAGACAATTGGGAGGAATTTTTTAAATGCGGTTGGCATTCATGGTATGACCATAAAATCGAGGAGTTTGTATTAAAGAATTCTGACTATCGTATTACCGTAAGTAATTTTTTGAAAAAAAAGTTTATTGATTACGAACCTATATATATCGTCCATAATGGTTATTCCTGCAAAGTTGCCAATGAATATACAAAAAAATTGGAAAGGGGAAAAATAACTATCGGATATTTCGGCAATCTTCAAAGATTTCGATTTGATTGGGAATTTTTACTTTCTATCGCAGAAAAACGCAGAGATTGGATTTTTTATCTGATCGGCATTCTGCCTTCGGATATTTCTCTACCTTCGAATGTGAGACATTTTTCTCCTGTAAAACCCGAATTTCTCTACGCCTATGCCAAAAATTGGGATGTAGGAATAATCCCTTTTAAAATAAATCCGCTTTCGATTGCCTGTGACAATCTCAAAGTTTATGAGTACCTATATTTCGGATTACCTGTTGTAGCTCGAGGTGTAGGCGATCATATCGCCAAATATCCTTATGTGTCGATTGCGGAGACCGAACAAGAATTCGAAAGACAGATTGAGTTGTTCGCTGGCATAAAAATAGATGAACAAAAAATTTCTGACTTTCTCAAACGATCTGAATGGAGTGAAAGAGCCCATGAGATGTTAAACATTATCCTGTCGAAGCCTAACACCTATAAGGAGTTGATATTTGAAAGTACTTTTCATTCATAGATTTTGTGGTACCGGAGGAGTAACCGTTGGAATCAGGAAAAAGTTCGCAGGTCTTATGGACCTCGGAATTAAGTCTGATTTTTTATTTATAAAAAATATGGGCGGAACATATATTTTTGAAGATATTGATATAAACTTATATAATCCTCAAAACCTCAATGAAATAGAGACTATACTAAACAATAATCACTATGATGTAATCTCTTCGATCGATTGTCCAGAGGTCCATGAAATTCTTGAAAAGATTCCTCAAAATGTTAAGGTAATATGTGAAATCCATACACCTTATCCTATCCATAGAAGCTATTTAAAGGATGGTAATCTCCCTGCAAACGTACAATGTATAGTGACACCTTCTAAAACCTTTGAAAGTTTAATACGGAAGGAGTTAAAAAATAGATTTAAGAACATCCCTATCCACGTAATTCCTAATCCGGTAGAAAATAATTTTCTGGAATTGATAGAAAATTCTTCTTACACTTTCACGAGAAAGATTATTGGATGGATCGGAAGATTCGACAAAATAAAAAACCCTACAGAACTTTTTAATATAGCTTCAGCTTTTACTTCAAGAAATGACATCGAATTTTATATTGTCGGAAGTCCTCCGAAAGATAATATTAATTTTGTATCTGCTGAGATAAGAAAATTTAAGGGCAGGGTAAATTTCGTGTGGTTACCCTTTATAGATCACCGCAAAATCCAAAAGTTCTATACTATGTTAAGAATTAGCGGCGGTTGTTTCTTGTCAACCTCGAAAGGGGAAGCTTTCTGTACTACTGTAATAGAAAGCATGGCTTGTCGTTGTCCTGTGGTAGCTTCTAATATAGATGCTTTTAAAGAAATTCTTGAAGACGGTGATTGTGGGTCACTTTATAGATTAGGAAACATAAAAGAAGCTATTAAGGCTATAACAAGGACTTTAGAAGACCACACATACCGTGATAAAATTGTTCAAAATGCTTACAATAAGGTTAAAGAGAATCTCACAATAGAAAAGGTATCATTACAATGGAAGTCGCTTTTTGATATGCTCTTAAATGTATAACCACTTTTTTAAGCAATTCATTTTATTGAAATAACTCATATTCCCGAATAACCTTTTCAGGCTCGCCTATCATCCTAATCGTTCCTTGATTGAGCCAGAGGACTTTATTGCAAATCATGCTAATCTCTTCCATATTGTGAGAAACAAAAAGGATGGTGATCCCCTTCCTTTTGAACTCCAGGATCCTCTCTTTGCTTTTCTTTCTAAATCGAGCATCACCAACTGAAAGCACCTCATCGACAATCAAAATATCAGGTTCTACCTCTGTAGCAATAGAAAATCCCAAACGTGCAATCATACCGGAAGAATAGTGCTTTAGAGGAGTATTTATGAATTCTCTTAATTCAGAAAAATCCACAATGCGTTCATATTTATAATCTATTTCCTTTCTCGAAA
>FWWM01010584.1_pt1 | contig 16324 bp, 17 predicted proteins | sample 2228351 | NCBI WGS metagenome assembly FWWM01 (sample SAMEA103939774, study PRJEB20133) | metagenome | reverse complement strand
TACAGCGACCCCTGGGTGCGCGAGGGGAGGGGGATGCGCCCCTAGATAGCTAGGGGTGAGCTGCTCCCGCAGCCCGCTCAGGGAGGCTGTGACGAACCCCGGGGTGGTCTCAAAAGGCTATGAAAGATCTCGGATAGTCGCTCTGAGGTAAGCAGCTTGCCAATCAATATATATTCCCTCTCTTTGAATCGTGGTGATGGCCATGGTTGTAGCCGCTGTTGTTGGGAGCATCAACGTGGACTTCGTGATCTATTTAGAGAGGTTCCCCAGCATAGATGAGACTGTGAGCAACGGTGTCTACGAGATCCACTTTGGGGGCAAGGGCGCTAATCAGGCTGTGGGGCTCTCTAGGCTTGGCTGCAGGGTCTACATGGTCGGCATGGTTGGTCTTGACAGTCTCGGCGACATGGCTTTAGAGAATCTTAGGAGAAGCAACGTGAACGTGGATCATGTTGGGAGGATCGGTGGGATCCACACTGGGACTGCTTTTATTTTAGTCAATAGAGAGGGCAACACAATGATCTCTGTAGCGCCTGGCGCTAACAGACATCTAGACCCGGATAGGGCTGAGGGGGCTTTGAGATCTATTGGCAAGGTAGATCTGATCCTCACGCAACTAGAGATCCCGATCGAGACTGTTGAGAGGGTCTCGAGGGTTGCCGAGGAGATCGGTGCAAAGCTGATCCTCACCCCATCTCCTGTGAAAAAGATCCCTGGGGAGGTGTTGAAGAGGATCCACACGATTGTGCCTAATAGAACAGAGATCTTCAGGATCCTTGGGAGGGAGCCGCGGGGGGAGATAGGTGAGGAGGAGATAGAAGAAGCGGCCAGAGAGCTGGCGAGAAAAGGTGTGGAGAACATAGTAGTTACCCTGGGCAACAGAGGTGCGGCGTTCTATGATAGGCACAGGGATCGAGTCGAGATAGTCCCAGCTATAAGGCCCGAGAGAGTTGTAGACACCACAGGCGCTGGGGATGCCTTCACAGCGTGCTACTCCTACGGAGTAGCCACAGGGAGATCTATCGCGGACTCCACCAAGCTGGGAATGGTCTGTGCATCCATAAAGATCTCCAGAAGAGGAGCCCAGGAGGGGATGCCCAGGCTAGAGGAGGTTATTAAAAAGCTGGAGAGCCTCTAGAAAGCCCCGCTACCCAGCCTCTGTTGAAAAACAGCCACAACGCTGAACACTAAAGCAGTCCAGAAGAGGGGGCTCGACACTCCTCCCAGCTTGCTTAAAGCTGAGGGGTTGATGTGGAGTATAGCGTAAACTATAGAGGCTGTGGCTATGGTATTGAGGGTGGCTAGGAAGAGCCCAGAGCCTATGCCCGTATAGAACACAGCAGCCCCCAGGATAGCTGTGTGGCTTATCTGGCGCCTCTGCTTATCCAGAAGAGGCTCACTATTGCAAACCCCTCTGTAGCGCTGTGTATCGCGAACCTGTTGTGAATAGAGCTGCAGAGGCCAGAGCTCCTGAGAGAAGCGATGATGCTATCGCGAACCCCCCATATTGTGGCCCCAGGGCAGTGGAACAACATAGCCCGTGTAGATCCCGGGAGAGATGCCTCGCCCCTCTTAATGCTGTTCTCTATATATGGGAGGAATAGATATGTTGCTAGAAAAGCTATTGTGATCACCACAGCTGCTATGAGGAAATCATCTATAGTTGCTGGCCTCGCTAGATCCTCAACATATTCTGAAGCCTCGCGCCCGTCTCAAAAGCCAAATAACCCGGTATCCCTCCTGCGAGGGCCTGGGGAAAACCCAGACCCCTATTGGACAGAGACCCCCTTGCCCTGTAGAGGGCCACAGCACCTATGTATACCGTTACGCCCGCCACGAATCCAGAGCTATTGGTAGAAGATTCGGCTCGCCGCTCATCCTGAGCACCCATGGTTTCCCCGGCCCCACCCCAGATCAAGGGCCGGCTCCACTATAAAAGCGCCAAAATCCCAGGGGCTTCGGGTTCTGGGGCTGGGGATGCTGGTTTTGATCATAGAGGTGTTGGCCTATACTCCTTACCCAGGATCTCTCTCGCTATTATCATCTTCATTATATTTGGCGCCCCCTCGGCTCCTGACATGTAGCTGAACACTCCTCTTAATGCTGACTCGGCTATAGATTCCCTTGTGTATCCAAGGCCTCCGAGCATCTGTGCAAGATCCACGATGGATCTGAAGCTCCTCTCAACAGCAAGGTACTTTGTAGCGGCGCTCAGCTTAAAAGCCTCCGATCTTGAGGCCTTGCCCTCGGAATATAGATCCAGAGTCCACGCTGCCCTAAGAACAAGGCTCCAGGCCGATTCAAGATCAGCCCATATCTCGGCTAGCTTGAATTGTATGGCCTCGTACCTAGCTAGGGGCCATCCAAAAGCCTCCCTATTCTTAACAAACTCAACAACCTCGTCAAAAACCCTCATAGCAGATCCTATGGCAGCAGCCCCTATCAAAACCCTGGCCCTTGTGAAGCCCTCAGTAGCATATATAAATCCTCTCCCCTCCTCACCCACGAGGTATCTCTTCGGTATTTTAACGCTCCTCATCTTGAGAACCCCGGTGCTTATCCCGATCCTCCCCATGGTCTCGAACAACCCTATCTCAACACCCTCAGCATCTATGGGGAGGTAGAAGGCTGAGATCGCTGTGTGGCTCCTCTCAGGCCTGGTCTTTGCTAAGAGGAAGTAGCCCCCGCCCCACTCTCTAGCCTCCTTAACACCGCTTATATAGACCTTCTCCCCCTCAACAACATAGCCATCTCCATCCCTCGATGCGAGGGTCTTTATATTGGCAACATCGCTCCCGCCATGGGGCTCTGTAGAGGCTATCCCCAAGAACCTCTCACCCCTAGCAACCATTGGAACAACCTCCTCCCTAAGATCCCTAGACCCGTAGACCTCGATCATCTTTGACCAGGTGTTGTTAACAGCAATATATACAGCAAGACTCATCCCAGGATCATAGTACCCAACCTCCTTCATAACAAGAGCAGAGGTTAGCCATGAAAGCCCTGGACCCCCATACTCCTGAGAGATATTGGGGGTCAAGATCCCCTGGGAAGCAAGAGCTCTAAAAAGATCCTTAGTAACTATCCCGAGATGCTCGATCTCCCTATACCTGGGCCAAACCTCCCTAGCCAAAAACTCCCTGGAAGTCTTTACAATAAGCTCCTGATCCTCTGTTAAAGAGAAATCCATGCGACCACCATGGAATAATCACGAAGAAACAATATATTGATGCGTGCTCTATAGATTCTAGATGCTTTTATCCCTCCTCTCAAGAGGATCTTATGATCTCGACCAACCCTTCCTCAGGGATCTTTGAGAGGATCTTTGAAGCCCTATCTAAGCCCCTCATAAGCTCCTCCTCTCTCTTCCAAACCTCTTCTTCCAAGGCATTTCTAATCACCTGGTTCACGTTGATCCCGTATTTTCTTCTTTACATACAACGCCCTATCGATCCTAATATAGATCTTACTCCACTATCTATACACACCACCATGCCATGCTATAAATAGTGCTCTACATAATATACCGGATCCTGTAGATTCGGAAGAGAGAACTATCTCATAACCCCCTGCGCTGCCGCAACTTCTACAAGCTGTTTTCTCAGCGCGAGTAGCCTTTTTAGCGCCTCTGATTTGATCTTTCTCCAATCCTCCCCACTAGGTACCCCTATTTTTATGAGGACTATCACGTGATCTTTGTCTGACTGCTCATTCAGATAGGGGCCTAGGACTATCTCGAAGCCCTCAAGAGCTTTTCTAACCCTGTCCTCTATATCAATTGGGTTTATCGACTGCAGGGGCAGCTCTACCCTCACGTTGATAACCTCTTTCTTAGAAAACTCTGGGGTATAGTCAATTATTGCTGAGTTCATGAGAACCATGTTGGGGATCTTGAGCTCCCTACCCTCGTCTGTAACTACTCTTGTGTAGAAGAAGTTCATATCAATCACTGTTCCCTTGAAGCCTGCTTCGACCAAATCGGCTGAGAAGAACTTATAGGCTGGGAGTATGGGTATGGTGTAGGGTATGTTGGTGCTCAGGATCCTCACTCTACCGCCTATCTCAACCATTTTAGTGCCCATAACAAGGATCCCGGCGAAGAAGTTGCCGAGAATGGGCTGCAGTGCGAGGCCTAGGATAAGGCCTGTTACAACACCTCCTGCCAGGAGGCCTGAGAGATCTGCTCCTATCGAGGCAACCACGGCGAGGGCCGCTATGATGTAGCCTGTGATCTTGATCAGCGTTGATACCTGGTACGCCTTCGTCCCCATTATGTGGATCAGCCTTGATCTAGCTGTCGATGCTATTGCATAGGTTATCAATATTATTCCCAGACCTATGGCCAGTGCTCTCACATAGTGGGCCACTAGATCGAGGGTCTCTGTCTGTGGAAACAGGTTCGAGAGGATCGCTTTTATGTTGAAGGCAACTCCAAACACTACGATCACAGCTATGGTTGCATATATTATTCTTCTCATGCTAGCACCAAACATGAATAGGCTGCTGGGGATTATTAAGCTTTTCCGGGCTTTGAGGAATAATTGCCCTATAGCGTATATATCTATCGGATAGCCTTGGTAAAGATCCTTGGGATCGAGTCCACGGCACACACAATAGGCGTTGGCGTGGCAGTCGATGGGAAGCCATATATACTTGCCAACGAGAGAGCAATATATACCCCGGAGAAGGGGGGCATACATCCTAGAGAGTCATCGAGATACCTAGCCGAGAAGGCACCGGAGGTTCTATCAAGAGCCCTCAGAGCTGCCTCAACATCTATAGAGGATCTAGACGCTATAGCCGTGGCGCTCGGGCCCGGGCTGGGCCCCAGCCTGAGGGTGGGCGCAACTCTGGCCAGGGCTCTTTCTCTACGCTATGGGAAACCCCTAGTCCCTGTGAATCACGGTGTGGCCCACATAGAGATCGGGCTTATAACCACGGGGGCCAGGGATCCTGTTGTTGTCTATCTCTCGGGGGGCAACACTGCTGTTATATCTCACCATAGTGGTAGGTATAGGGTTTTTGGAGAGACCCTAGACATAGCTTTGGGAAACCTTCTCGACACGTTTGCCAGGGAGGCCGGGCTGGGGCCGCCGTATGTTGTTAACGGGATCCACGTTGTTGATCGCTGTGCCGAGAGGGGGTCCAGGTTTATAGAGGATCTCCCCTATATAGTTAAAGGCCAGGATCTATCGTTCGCCGGGTTATTAACAGCATCTCTGAGAGAGCTTAAGAAAGGGGCGGCTTTGGATGATATATGCCTATCCCTCAGAGAGATAGCCTACTCAATGGTTGTCGAGGTTATGGAGAGATGCGTCTCCCACACGAGAAAGAGAGAGATCCTTGTTGTTGGCGGTGTGGCGGCGAGCCCCTATCTCAGGGAGAAGATGGTGTGGGCTGCAGGGCACCATGGGGCCGAGCTATATGTAGTGCCTCCCGAGTATGCTGGTGATAACGGGGCTATGATAGCCTGGACAGGGCTTCTAGCCTATAGGCACGGTGTCTCGATAGGGGTTGGGGAGAGCTATATAAGGCCTAGGTGGAGGGTTGATGAGGTGGATACTCCTTGGAGGATCTAGTGGAGATCCACAGAGGGGCCGAGGCTATAGTCTATATGGGCAGCTATCTGGGTTTCAGGGCTGTTTATAAATATAGGCCTTCGAAGCCATATAGGCCGGAGATCCTTGATAGGAGGATAAGGAGCCTCAGAACGATCAACGAGGCCAGGATAATGATCAGGCTTAGGCTGAGGGGAGCCCCTGTCCCGGCTATCCTCGATGTTGATCCAGATTCTGGTTTGGTAGTTATGGAGCATATCTCTGGAAGGCTCTTGAGGGATGTGCTTATAGAGAGCGGCTCTCTAGATCTATGCAGAAGGGCTGGAGAGATCCTCGGCATGATCCATTCTGAGGGGGTTTACCACGGAGATCCCACTATATCTAACTATATAGTTGATGATAGCGGCTACCTGTGGATTATAGACTTTGGCCTTGCGGACTATACAAGCGATCCTGAGGATCTCGCTGTGGATCTGCACCTCCTCTACAGATCTATAGAGACGCTTCCACTGAGATCTATAGAGGAGATGGAGAGCCAGATCTACAGAGGCTACGAATCGATTGTTGGATATGGAAAAGCTAAAGAGATCTTGGAGAGGGTGAGGAGCATAAGGCTCCGGGGGAGATATGTTGCTGAGAGGAGGGCTAGAGCGGTATGGCTAACAGATCGGGGAGGTTGAGGATACTCCTGATCACTGGTAATAGGAGCAAGGCCAGGGAGGTTGAGGAGATCCTGGCCCAGAGCTTTCCAGAAGCCTTCGAGGTCGAGGTTAGCGGCGAGATAGGGAAGATCGAGATACAGTCAGAGGATCTGGCCGAGATAGCTGTAACATCGCTGAGAAGCATCCTCAGAGAGATCGGGAGGGGTAGGTGGCACTCAATAGTGGTGGAGGACTCAGGCCTATTCATAGAAGCCCTGGGAGGCTTTCCAGGGCCCTACTCAAGCTATGTTCTAAAGAAGCTGGGGTTGAGAGGCATATTGAGGCTAATGGAGGGTGAGAGCAATAGAAGAGCATGCTATAGAGCAGTAGTAGCATTCTCCCTAGACAGCGAGGTCAGGGTCTCTGAGGGCGAGGTCTGTGGATCTATTTCGAGTGAGCCAATGGGCTCCGGAGGCTTTGGATACGACCCCATATTTATTCCCGAGGGCTATGGAGAGACCTTCGCCCAGCTTGGTGAGGATGTTAAGAACAGGATAAGCCATAGGGCCATTGCTTTTAGAAAAGCTGCAAGAGAGATCCTTGATTTCTTTAGAAAAACCTGACCCGCTGGGATCGTTAAAGATCAGGGGCCGGGCTCTGGCTAAGCAGGATTCCCGATCTTCCATGGGGGGCTAAGCTTTTCCCCAGATCCCTGGGACAGCCTCTATATTAGAGAGCATGGAGCCTATAGAGATTCACAATATGAAGGGGTATCAGGGGTTTGGGGGTAGCTATGCAGCATATATAGAGATCTCTATTCAGCCTCCTCTCCATCCCCTACGATCCCTGGATCTGTGGGGCTTTGTAGAGACCTCTCCACAGATCCTTAGGGCTCTTGGGGGCTGATCCCATGGTGATCCCTATATCCACCGATCCCTGTGTGGATCTATACGAGGAGATCCAAAAGCTTGCTGATAAGATATACACTATATACTATTCATCAGCAGGGATCGAGATATCCTCCAGAGGGGCTAGGATGAGTATAGTTTGTGGCAACGATTCCAGCGGGGGCTTCAAGCTTATTGTTAGACTTTACGGCACGAGATATAGCGAGGCGGGGATCTATGAGGATCTATATGGAGAGGCGGAGCTAGAAGGATCCGTGGCGAGTCGTTTTCTAAAGGCTCTCGAGAGCCTTTTAAGGGCTGAGAGGCTCTCCGCAAGGATCAGGGAGAGGTATTTGGTGAAATAGAAGGTTTAGCATCAAAACCTGTTCTAGAAGAATCTCTCCGCGGGATCTCTATAAAGCTATACATTGTATAGCGGTTTATTAACACACTTGTAGAGAATAGCTAGGGATCTCTTGGCCGACTGCCCAGTAACCAGGGCCTGGAGGATCCTGGGCAGGCCCTGGAGGCTGGTAATAATAGATAGGCTCATGACAGGCCCAAAAACCTTCAGAGAGCTTATGCAGACAATGCCGGGGATAAGCAGCAGAACACTATCAAAGGCCCTTAAAGAGCTTAGAAAAGCAGGGCTGATCGAGAGGGTATGTGATGGAAAGAGACACTACTACGCATTAACAGATGCTGGGAGAGACCTCAAGCCAGTTATAAAGACCCTGGCAAACTGGAGCGAGAAATGGCTTAAAGATCAAAGAACAGTTGAAGCCGGCTCACGCCCATCTTCAGAACATTCTCCCAGCTAGCACTATATAGCCTTATAAATAGTGAAGCATGTGTCCCGAGCATATGATCCCTTAAAAGATATGATCTAATCGACTAACCTATTTGGCAATAATCTGCCTATATAGTGCAGCACATAGCCCCAAGACCAGCTGTGTTTCCACAGCGTTCCTGATCTCAAGCTATGTATTTGCTGTTTCTCTAGATAATTCAGTGGCTCATCGAATATGGGCTCGATCTCTTCTAGCAGCTCTCCCCAGGTTTATAGCGCTAGGCTGCCGAGGGATCTTTATGGGAGGATGAAGAGGCACAGAAGATCAGTTGGGGCGGGTGATTAGGAGGAGTATCTCGAGAGGCTTGGGGGTGTAGACATATTATCCCGGCCGAGGGGTTCCTAAGAAGGCTTGTTGAGAGGGAGCCGGTGTTGAAGATCTCAAACCTCTAGATCCTGAGACTGAGGAGAAGCTATATAAAAGGAAGAGAGCTATACGGCACAAGCGCCATAATAGATCTTGTGGGAAGAGGTATGGGAAGGTTTAAATATATCTCGATCATCACTGCAACAGAGTACCCGCCGGCTACGGCGTATGCATAGGTTATTATATATCCAACCAAGAGCAACTATGATCTAGCATTTCGACGGCGGTTAACCCTTAGGAAGCAAGGATCTCAATTGTCCACTGCAGATCTGGTAATAGCGGCTTAGGCTTATAATAATAGGTTGGTGTTGGTGACTAGGGATAGGGGCTTCGAGATCCTGGGGAGTAAAGTTGAAGGAGATCTACTATTGCGGATCTCTATTAAAGCACTACTTTTGTTAGCATTTTGGGCATGTCTGGATCGAGGAGCCTTGCTATTGCTATGTAGTATGATAATATCTGGTAGAACGAGGCCGCTATGATAGATATTGCTGCTGTTCTGAGCGGCGTGATCTTTATGTTTTCTTTCAATATGCTTGCAGATTCCTCATCAGGATCTATTGTCGATATTGTATATATATATGCCCCTGTATCTCTTATCTCTCTCAACAGCTGTGCAGCCGGCTTCATATCCTCCTCCGAGAGTATGTTGATATATACCGTGAAACCCTTGTTTATAATAGCTTTGGGGCCGTGTCTGGCCTCGCTTGTTTGGAGCGCCTCAGAGTAGATCCCCGAGGCTTCTTTGAGCTTTAGAGACGCCTCCCTAGCTATCGCGTACCCAACCCCCTCGCCCAGCGTGTAGGTGCTCTGGTACCTATAGATCTCCGACGATATTCTTCTCGCAACAGGCTCTAGGCTCGATATAGCTGTTAGAAGAGCCTTTGGCAGCCTCTCAAGCTCTTGGAGAAGCTCTCCCCCATCTTCCCCCGAGACCCCTGCTGCTAGCACTAACAGCGAGTACAGCTGTGCTGTGAACGTCTTTGTTGCGGTGACAGCCTCCTCCTTCCCAGCCATTATGCCTATAACCTCATCCGAGATCCTAGCCAAAGGGCTCTCGGGGTTATTTGTGACCCCCACGACCAGGGCGCCTGACTCCTTCGCCATTCTGGCGGCAGATACTGTGTCGCTTGTGTAGCCGCTCTGGCTCACAGCTATAACGACGTCTCCCTTAGAGACCGTGTTTCTATATATTCTATATTCTCCAGAGGCTATCGCTATCGATGGCCTCTTAGCATGTGCTGCCAAAGCGTAGTGGAGGACTAGGCAGGCGTTATACGAGGATCCGCTTCCAATGAGATAGATCCTATCGGACTTAGAGATCTTCGATGAGATCTCGAGGATACGGCCTCTCTGAGAATCCCAGAGGGCCCTTAATATGGAGGGCTCCTCATGGATCTCCTTGATCATGTAGTGGGGCGATCCACCAACATCTATGATCACAGCCCTCAGGATAGGTCCCCATGATATCTAGCTGGGGCGGGCTATTATATAGAGCCCGGATCTGTTGCCAAGAGATCCTAAGGATCTTTCGAGACATGTAAACAAAGATCCCCGTAGATCTCTTCAGCCTTCTTTAGATCCTCCAGAGAATCTAGATCTATAGCGACCCCCGGGTCGTCCACATCTATGTAGAGAACCCTATCCCCATATATATCGATGAGAACCCTTGCACCAACGTCGCCAGAGAGCCCCAGTATGTCTTTCTCGAGGGCCGAGGATAGGAGGACAGGGTTTCCCCTTCTCCCCATATACCTCGGTATGATCATGAGGGGTTCTCGGTCGGAGCCAGATCTTCTTAGATACTCCTCCACAATCCTCCTAATAGTATCGATCCTCACGAAGGGCTGGTCTACAAGCATAACCATATATGCCCTCAACCCCCTCAGAAACCTCACCCCGGCTATGAGGCTTGTGCTCATGCCCTCAGCATATCTCTCGTTGATCACGAGCTCCAGCCCCTCTAGATCCTTGATGCTCTCGATAACCTCCCAAGCCCTGTGCCCAAGGATCATTGCAACCCTCTCGAACCCCACCTTGAGAGCCTTTCTAGCAGAGATCCTTGCCAATGCCTCTCCACATATTCTTAGAAGCTGTTTGGGCTCGCCCATGCGCCTCGACTCCCCGGCAGCCAGTATTATGGCCCCAACCCCTCCATAGATCCCCATGATCTCTCCTAAGCTAATATATTCCGCTAAACTATATAGCTGGTGGTGCTCATAGCGCTATTTGATCCGTGGCCTAAGAGCTCTAGGGAAGATCTCTACGATAGATCCTATGAGCTTGAGGAGCTCCACAGAGCCATTGATAGAAGGGCCAACCTGATCCTAGTCCACGGGATCAAGAGGATAGGTAAGACAAGCATTCTGAGAACATTTATAAACGAGGTGGCAGGCATATGCCTCGAGCCGGAGCTGGTTAAAAAGCCAAGGGATCTTGAGGCGAGCTTTGCAAAGGCTATCGAGAACAATATCCATAAGATCTCCGGGATTGTGGATGGCCTCAGAGGGGTCGAGATCGTTAAGAGGAGCAGGGGTGTGAGCGTGAGAATAGAGACAAGCGTTCTCGGCCCCCTATGGCTTGGCAACATACTCAGCGATATCAGCAAGAGGGCTGAGAGGTTTGTGATCGCTATAGATAATGCTGAAAACATAGTCACACCGGCTTCCAGGAATTTCAGGACACTGATAGCCTACTCCCTAGATAACCTCGAAAACATAGCCTACATACTCGCGGCGCCGAGCAGCCAGGCCCTCTACGAGCTCCTGGGAATAGACGATAGATCTTCACCGCTCTATGGAAGAAAACCCCACGAGATCAGGGTCGAGAAGCTTGGCAAAGACCAATCCCTCGAGCTCCTCCTAAAAGGCTTCGCAGAGCAGGGGGTGAAGGCGCCTAGAGAGGCTGAAGAGGCTGCGGTGTTCTTCGAAGGCGTCCCCGGATGGCTTGTGTATTTCGGCAGGGGCTATCTATCTGGAAAGAGCTATGGAGAGATCGTTAGGGGTGCTGTGAATATCGCTATGAAGGAGATCAGGGAGCTTGACAACAACAAGATCCTTATTTTAAAGGCCCTCACACGCGGTGCGAGGAGCGTTACAGAGATCCAGGAGTATCTAAGGAGATTCGATGTCCCCGCCCCCATAAATGTTGTGGAGCTCCACATACTCAAGCTGGAGAAGCTCGGGATCCTGAGGGGGCTCGAGATCCAGGATCCCGTTTATAGGGAGGCGATCAAGAGGCTCGAGATCTAGTTAGCCGCTTGATAGCGATTCAAAGGCCTCCTCGATATAGGAGATAGCCTCTGCCAGGCTGGCTGAGATCTCTGGGTTTATACCCTTCACAGCGGCCCTGAGATCCTTGATCGTGGCGGCTATAGACGCTAGATCGTCATAGGCTGATCCCAGGCTTATCATAGTCTTAAGCCTCTCGGACACCGCCTCAAGCCCTGTCAAGGTTCTCTCAAGAACCCTTTTCTGGTTCTCAAGCTCCCTAGCCATGTCTTTCAAGCCCCTCTCCCTTAGGAGCGATGCTCTCCTATCTATAGCTCCTAGGAGGAACCTTATCCTGGACATCGAGGTGCTTATATGGACCAGGGATCTTGCTATGAGGAGCCTCTCAGAAGCTCTGGGCATCATGATCACCCTGGTTAGCCTTGCTGCCAACCTGTATCTTTTGAGGCGAGGGGGCGCTTCTAAGCACTATTCCTTTCTCCATCAACATGGCTATTATGTTTTCATGAAGCCTCGTAAGGATCTTCCTCTTATCCTCCATGAGCACTACATCGCTTATCCCTGCAGCAACTATTGAGTGTGCCAGTGGCGATGGTGCTCTCGAGCCCTCGGGGTTCCTGAAGATCTTGATCTCTATCTCCCCACTCAAGATCTTTCTTATCACTAGCCTAGCTTTCTCTATATCCATGTGATCCTCGAGTATCTCTCTATATGTCTCCTCTATAACGGGGAATCTATCCATCTCCTCAACGATCCTTATCAGGGTCTCTGCGTTTACCTGCCTGCTCTGGAGGCTTATATCCCTGCCCCTGAACCTCTTCAGGATCATGAAGCTCCTCTCCGCACAGTGCCTGAATCTCTTCTTAAACATCTCAGTCCTCCTAACAACCTTTCTCAAAACCTCCTCGAGGTTCCCCGGCTTCACAGAGGCCACGATCCTCTCTATGGCCTGGTCATCAACACCAACAACCCTTGGGAGGGAGAGCATGAAGCCGTTATCGGTGACTGTGATCCTTATGTTCTCATCATAGATCTCGCTGAGGAAGTGGGCATAGGCTCTTGAGAGAACATCGTTAACCCTTCTCCCGAAGAGGCTGTGGAATATTATGTGCTCCGTCCCAGCCTCTGGATCCACCCAGTGCTCGATCATTATGAGCCTGTCTGAGGGCATGATCCACTCGGTGTAGTATAGATGCTCTAGGAAATAGTCAGCAATGTTGGCCGCGGCGTGCTCTTCGAGCATGTATTCCTCCATAAGCTTCTTTATAACCGGCGAGGGGTCTTCTCTATGTCTCGAGAGCTCCTCCGCTATCTCTCTCCTAAACCTCCCAACCTCTAAAGCTGAGTCGAATGCCAGTGGGAGCATCTCCGAGAACCAGCTGGGGACTGTGGGTCTCATGCCCTCGGCGGGCTTCACATAGATCCTGTCGCCCACTGATCTGAGAACCATGTATGTCTTGCCGCCCAGGACGAATATATCCTCTGGCTCCAGGATCTCGGCGAACCCCTCGTCAAGATCGCCTACATAGCCCTTCCCCTCAGCTATCACCCTTACCTTGGCCTCGTCCGGTATTGCTCCAGAGTTTAGGTAGTAGATCATTCTTGCGCTTCTCTTCCTCCCAATCATCCCGTCCTCCATCCAGATCTTCGAGTACACATTTGCATATCTATCTATCTCATAGCCTCCTGAGAGGTATTTTAGAACCCTCTGGAAGGTCTCGAAATCTAGATCCCTGTATGGGTAGGCTCTTCTAATCACTCTGAACATCTCCTCAACCCCCCATCTCTTCTCGAGAGACATTCCAACGATGTGCTGTGCGAGCACATCTAGGGGCTTCATGGGGATCCTCACTCTATCCAGCCTTCTCTCTATAGCTGCTTTGGCCAGCACTGTGCACTCAACAAGATCGTCTCTATCGACGACAATGAGCCTGCCCAGGCTTACCTGCCTTATATGGTGCCCCGCCCTTCCTACTCTCTGGAGGAGCCTGGTAACGCTCTTGGGGCTTGAGAGTAGCACCACAACATCTATATACCCTATATCTATTCCCAGCTCGAGGCTTGTTGACGATACAACCACCCTCAGCTCCCCCCTCTTTAGCCTCTCCTCGACGTTGAGCCTAACCTCTCTTGAGAGGCTGCTGTGGTGGGCCTCTATCTCCTCTATACCTATCTCCGAAACTTTTTCAAAGATCTTCTTGAGCCTATATACAACCTTCTCTGTGGAGTGCCTGGTGTTTGTGAAGATAAGGGTTGTTCTGTACCTCTTTATGAGATCTGCCAGTGTGTTGTAGATAGAGTTGTTGATCTCCTCAGCAGGGGATCTTATGAGATCTATTGCTGGGCACACAACCCTAATATCTATTGGCTTTGCAAACCTTGCATCGACTATGGAGCATTTTCTAGGCCTTCCCTCGCTGTCAAAGCCTACTAGGAATTGTGCAACGACCTCTAGGGGGTATATTGTTGCCGATAGACCTATTCTCTGGGGCTCTCTCTCGAGGAGCTCTACGAGCCTCTCTATGCTTAGCACTAGGTGGGATCCCCTCTTGCTAGATGCCAGCTCGTGGATCTCGTCTACTATGATCCATCTTATTGTTTTCAAAAGCTCCCTGAACCTGGGGGCTGAGAGAGATATTGCTAGGCTCTCGGGGGTTGTGATCAGTATGTGGGGTGGCTCTCTAAGCATCTTCTGCTTCTCATGGGGCGGGGTGTCGCTGGTCCTAACAGCGATCCTTATCTTGGGCGGCTCTCTACCCTCCTTCCCAAGGATCTCGTTGATCTCCTTTATAGGCTCTAGGAGGTTCCTCCTAATATCGTTGTTAAGAGCCCTTAGGGGTGAGACGTAGAGGGCGTAGATAGAGTTCTCGAGCTCCCCCCTCTCCCACAGCTCGTAAAGCGTATCTATTATTGCTAGGAATGCTGCGAGCGTCTTCCCAGTCCCCGTTGGGCTCGAGATCAGGACGTTCTCGCCTGTCTTTATCCTCGGTATGGCTATTCTCTGGGGAGGGGTTGGGGATCCGTATTTCTGGCGGAACCACCTAGCTATATAGGGTCTCAGAAGCCCCAGGATCTTCTCATCTTCTTCGGAGAGTAAAATAGGATCTTGCTGCAGCCCCGACCCCTATAGATATAATGGCTATGGGAAGGGTATAAGCATATATTCCCCCATGGCCATATCTATGCCTGGGAAGGGTGAAGAAGATCCCGGGTTTCTAATATTCCCCGCCTCGTCCATTCCCCCTAGTATTACCGGTATTACTAGGGTTATAGGCCCAGAACACTGATCACTATGAAGGCTAGGTTGAACCCCACTATCACTATAGATCCCATTATAGCTGCGGCCCCCAGCAGCGGGTTGCTGCCCGCGCTACCCATGGTGCTTCTCCTCATGCTATAGATAGTTATTGGTATTATCACTACTGGGAGCAATAGTGAGAGGACTGCCTGTGAATATACAAGCACATCTATGGGCTTGATCCCGGCATGGATGGCTATTGCTAGGGGTGCCATGTTGGCTAGCCTCACCGCCAGTCTCAGCTGCCATGCTGCGAGCCTCTTTCCAATGAGGCTTTCGACAACCTTCTGCCCCGCGAGGACACTCACCATTGAGGAAGAGATCCCTGAGGCCAGCATGGCTATTGCGAAAACAGTGGCCGAGAGTCCCCCGTATAGGGGTTTGAGGATCTCGTGGGCCGTGTCCATGTCCACGCTGTGGTACCCGTTTCTATAGAAGGCATAGTAAGACATGATCTGTATTGAGGCGTTGAGCACGCTGGCTATAGAGAGATATGCTATTGTTTCTATGGCGTGCCTCTTAAGAGCCTCTCTACCCCTAGCCGCGCCCCATTTCTCCGCGGTGAGGTATGGATGGAGGATCAGGGCGTGGGGCATTACGGTGGCTCCTATTATGCTTATGGCTAGGAGCATCTGCTCCCCGCCCATGCTCCCTGGGGTTATGCTTGACACAAGGATCTCCCTTGGATCTATCCCAACGATCGCTAGCTCGTAGAGGAGGCTTATCCCAACTATACCTATCAGTGAGCCTATGATGGCTTCGAAACCTATTTTTCTATCAGCTATAAACATGAGGATCAGGACGTCGATAATAGAAACCCAGATCGCTATCTCTATGGGTATTCCTAGGAGAAAAGATAGCCCCAGAACTATCCCGAGGAACTCAGCCATATCGGTGGCGAGGATTATCGCTATGAGTGATGAGAAGTATAAAAAGAGAGCCGGGGGCCTAGCGAAGCTGGTGAGCCTCTCCCTAATAGCCCTCGAAACAAGATCCACGGTGGATGTGGAAGAAACAATACCGATCTTGCCTGAGAGGTACTGGAAAAGAATAGCTAGAAGCCCCGAAACCCACACAACCCAGAGGAGGCTGAGCCCATACCTAGATCCAGCAGCAATATTGCTGCCAAAATTACCAGGATCTATATAGGCTACAGAAACAACAGTAGCAGGCCCAACGATCAGCCCGAGCCTTAGGAGATCCATACCACCCATCTTTAGCCACTACCAAAGATTTTAGCCCAGGCTAAAAAGCTTTAGGAATAGATACTTATATTCTTTACCAAATAATAGAAAAATGGGGCCCGTAGCTCAGCCAGGATAGAGCGCCGGCCTTCTAAGCCGGCGGTCCGGGGTTCGAATCCCCGCGGGCCCGCTGCAAATACACAGGAGCTCCTAAGAACAACCCCTCCCCACGATCTATTTTCTCTCAATTCTATAGCAGATCTTACTGATCTATTGATCCACACCGTTTTATGCAGATGTCTCTCTCTG
>FWWM01010580.1_pt1 | contig 16327 bp, 16 predicted proteins | sample 2228351 | NCBI WGS metagenome assembly FWWM01 (sample SAMEA103939774, study PRJEB20133) | metagenome | reverse complement strand
CTCAGGGACGTCCTCGGCGATCTTGCGCCCCCCGTCCAGGACCACGATGCGCTCGCACAGGGAAAGGATGGCGTCCATCACGTGCTCCACCACCACGATGGTGATGCCGCGGTCGCGGATGGCCCGGATCAGCTCCACCGCCGCCCGCACCTCCGCCGGGTTCAGCCCGGCCATGACCTCGTCCAGCAGCAGCAGCTCCGGCCGGGTGGCCAGGGCGCGCGCCAGCTCCAGCCGCTTCCGGTCTTCCAGCGTCACCTGGCTCACCAGCTCCCGGGCCTTGGCCGCCAGCCCGACGAACTCCAGGATCTCCGCAGCGCTGCGCCGCGCCGCGGAGACGGTCCTCTCGTGGATGAAGGCACCCACCGCCACGTTGTCCAGGACGGTCATCTTAACGAAGGGAGCAGGAATCTGGAAGGTCCGGCCGATGCCCAGGCGGGCGATACGGTGGGGGCGCAGGCCGGTGATGATGCGGCCGCGGAAGCGCACCGATCCGCGGTCCGGCGGGTAGACACCGGTGACCAGGTTGAAGAAGGTGGTCTTGCCGCTGCCGTTGGGACCGATCAGGCCGACGATGGCCCCCGCGGGTACGGTGAGGGAGAGGCCGTCCAGGGCCAGGATGCCGCCGAAGCTCTTGGTCAGGTTCTGCGTCTCCAGCACCCGGGATCACCACCTCACCCGCGCCCGCCACCAGCGCCAGGCCGCGCGCGGAGCCAGCAGCGACGCGCGCCAACCCTCCAGCAGGCCGACTATGCCCCCCGGCATGAACAGGACGACGACGCAGATGGCCGCGCCGATGATCACCAGGTAGAGGGTGCTCTCCCCCCATGCGAGCCAGAGGCTGCGGCTGACCAGTTGCACCAGGAAGGCGCCCAGCAGCGGCCCCCAGAAGGTGCCCATGCCGCCCAGGAAGACCATGACCACCATCAGGTCGGTGATGATCCCGCCCAGCACGCTGTCCGGGTGGATGTAGGTCAGCCAGTAGGCGTAGATTCCCCCCAGCACCCCGGGGAAGAAGGCGCTCAGGGCGAAGGCGTTGACCTTGACGGCCACCGTGTTCACCCCCACCATCTCGGCGGCCTCCTCGTGCTCCCGGATGGCCAGCAGCTTGTAGCCGAAGGGCGAGCGCTCCAGCAGCAGGTAGGTGGTGAGGTAGACGAGAGCGCTGGTCCCCAGGGTGACGTAGTAGAAGAACGGCAGGTTGAGGAACGCCGGCAGGCGCATGCCAAACGCCCCGCCGGTGACGTCCATCACCGTGGCAACCTGCCTCAGCATCTCCCCGAAGGCCCAGGTGGCGATGGCGAAGTATGCCCCGCGCAGCCTCAGCGTGGGATAGCCGATGGCCGCGGCCAGGGCGGCCGCCAGCACACCGGAGACCACCAGCCCGACGGCGAAGGGCCACCCCAGCACGGTCATGCCGATACCGGTGACGTAGGCGCCCAGGCCGAAGAAGGCGCCGTGTCCGAAGCTGAGGTAACCGGCGGCGTACCCGCCGATGATGTTCCAGCTCTGGGCCAGCCCCGCCCACAGCAGGACCTCGGTGGCGATGCGTATCCAGAAGGAGGAGACGGTGAAGGGCAGAAGGAGCAGCGCGGCCACAAGGAGGGCTCCCAGCGTCCAGAGGAGGGCGGCGCTGCGGACGGGCGAGGCGACCTCGGCGGCGGGCGTGGTCACGTCACAACCCTCTGCGGAGGATCCCTCGCGGCGCCACCAGGAGGCTCAGGTACATGAGGAGGAAGAGGGCAAAGAGCGTGTAGCGGCCGCTGATGTATACGCCGACGAAGGACTGGATCAGCCCCAGGAGCAGACCGGCCACTATCACCCCCGGGACGTACCCCATCCCCGCCAGCACCACCACGAAGAAGGCGAAGATGACGTACTTCGCCCCCATGGCCGCGTGGATGGAGAAGAGCGCTCCGATGAGCACCCCCGTCATCCCGGTGAGGCCCGCGTAGGTGGCGTAGACCAGGGCGCCGACCCGCCGCACGTCCACACCCAGCAGCGCCGCCGTCTCCCGGTCCTGGGCGGTGGCCCGGATGGAGACGCCCAGGCGGGTGCCGTAGAGGAAGACCATGAACAGCACCGTGGTCAGGACGCCGAAGACGAAGCCGGCCAGGCGCAGTGCCGGAAGAGTGGTTACCCCCAGGGAGACGCTCTGTCCGGAGAGCCAGGTGCTCACCGAGCGCACGTGGTAGCCCCAGGCGGAAAGCGCCCCTCCTTTGGCCAGGGTGGAGAGGCCAAAGGTGAAGACCAGGCCCATCAGCGCCGGGTGGTGCCGCCGCCCGCTGACCGCGCGGTAGATCAACGGGTAGACGAACCAGCCGGCGCCGAAGAACAGGGCGAAGATCAGGGGGAGGTAGACCATGGGATCCTGCCCCAGGTAGCGCACCAGCCAGTAGGCGGTGTACGCGCCCAGCATGACCCACTCGCCCACGGCGAAGTCCACGATGTGCATGACGCCGAAACAGAGGGAGAAACCCACACCGACGACGATGATCAGCCCGCCGATGAGGGCCCCGTCGATGAGGGTCTGCAGGAACAGTTCCACGGCTCGCAGGCCAGGAGGCCGGGGAAGGGGTCGCCGTCCCCGGCCTCCTCAGTTACCGCTTGTCCCAGGGGGGCGTTGGATACTTGGGTGCCTTCAGGCGCAGCTTGCCCGGGCCGACCTCCACGGTCACCCCGCCCTGGTACTGCAGGGCGATGGGCTGCAGCCCGGCGTTGTCGTGGTAGTAGTCCCCGGAGGTGGCGAACTTGATCGGTCCGTAGAAGGTCATCAGGTCCAGCCGCTCCAGGGCGCCGATAAGCGCGTCCTTCTGCGCCTGCGTAAGCGGCGGCGCGGCGTTGATGGCCCGCAGCGCCTCCTGGAAGGCGATGCCCGCAGCGGTGGAGGCCGCCTCGGTGTAGTCCGGATCGGTGCCGAAACGGGCCTTGAAGACAGTGGCGTACTCCCGCGGCGTCTTGAAGAGGATCTTCGCCTGGTAGTTCAGGTTGGGGGTCCACACCGAGGTGCCGAAGACGTACTCGGCGTCCTTCCCCAGCCCCTTGCGGAAGTCGGGGGTGGTCATCCCGTAGTGCTGCACGAAGGCCTTGGGGTTGAACTTGAGCTCCTTGGCCGCCTTGATCATCTCGATGGCCGCCTTCTCGTGGGACCCCATGGCGAAGATGTCGGGGTTCAGCGCCTTGGCCGCGCTCACCGCCGGCGTGTAGTCGCTGCCCTCCGGCACGATGTCGAATCGCAGCACCTTGATGCCGAACCTCTGGGCGGCGGTGCGGAACGCCTCGGCGGCGAACTTGGAGAAGGCGTCGTCGATCCCCAGGATGGCGATGGACTGCGGCTTGGGGCTCACGTCCTGCGCCAGGGTCTGGATGGACGCCTGAGCGATGATGGTCACCGTGGGGATGGTCCCGAAGGTGTACTTGAACTTCCCCTTCCAGATCAGCGGAGACTCAGCCGATCCGGTGATGTGCGGGACGCGGTACTTCTCGGTGATGGGTGCCAGGGCCAGGGTGGTGCCGCTGGCGTAGGGCCCCAGGATGAAGTCCACCTTCTCCTGGGTGATCAGCCGCTCTCCGGCCACGGCGGCGGTGGCCGGCGTGCTCTGGTCGTCGGCGTAGATCAGCCTGACCTTGTAGCGCTTGCCCCCGATCAGGATGCCGCCGGCCTTGTTCAGGGTTTCCGCCCACAGGTCGTAGCCGCGCTTCGTCACGTTGCCGCCGAAGGCCAGCTCGCCGGACAGCGAGGTGACGACCCCCACCTTGTATTCGGCCGCCTGCTGCGCCGCTACCAGTCCCGCGGCGCCGACCGTCGCCAGGGCCAGGACTCCAGCAAACCAGCAGATAGCCCACCAACGCAACGGCTTCATGGCTGCCTCCTCACCTCCTCGAGGTCTCATTGCCGCCGCGGGCGCGCTCTCACCCCCCTCCTCGCTGCAGGATCAAGGTAAATATTCTCGCCGCCCCCACTTCAACCCCCGCGCATGGTCGCCGGCCACCGTGCGGGCGCTACGCCCCGGGCCGTCCCACCGGAGTCTGCCTTCCCTGCGAAAACCCTGCCCGCGAGTCCCACCTTCCATTCCAACCGGGTTCGACCGGTGTCGTCCATCAGGCGGCGAGGGTATCGTCCCCGGCAAGATGGTCCCCGGCAAGCAGGCACGAGGGCGCCACCCCCGGAGCTGATGGCAAAGCGTCTGAGTGCGCCAGGCGGCCACGGGTGTTCACCGCAGGAGGTACACCCACACCGCCGTGGGTCCGTGCACCCTGCGCACCGGCGTCAGCTCGATGTCCGCGGTGCGGCTGGGCCCGCAGACCAGCGTCAGCGCCGACGGCAGCGGGGCAGTCCGCGCCAGGACATCCGCCAGCGTGGACACGATCCTGCCGGCGGGCAGGACGGCGACGTGCAGGGGTGGTAGCAGCGACGTTCCCCGGGGACGGCCCGGGGAACAGGCAAGGACCAGGCTGCCGGTTTCAGCGACGGCCCAGTCGGCGGTGGTCACGCCGGCATCCGCCTCCACCAGGCGGCCGGCCTCCTGCTGGGTGGCGGAGAGCAGCTGCACAGCCGCCCCCACCAGGGCCCCGCGCAGCGGCTCCAGCAGCGGGTCCTCCCAGAGCGCCACCGTACGTACCCCCCGACGGAGCAGTGCCCCCACCAAATCTGCGGGCCACTGCCGCGCCGCCACCTCCACCACCTCCGCCCCGGCGGCAGACGCCCTGCGGGTGAAGAGTGCGGTCGGGTCCTCCCGCGCCGTCATCCCCGCCACCGTTGCCGAAAGGCCGCCGCGGGAGGGACCGGCAGGTCCCGCGTGGCCGTCCACGCCGAGAGGAGGGAGGGCAGGGGAAGCCTTCGACCCACAATGAGCCGGTACACCAAACGCGCCAGCGGACCGGCCGCGGCCAGCCGGGCCGGCTGGGCCATGGTCCAAGTCCACACACGCACGAAGAGCCGCTCCAATAGCGGGGCCCCGCGCCGGGCGACGACCCGCGCCCGCAGCGTCAGCAGCAGCCGCGGCAGGTCGATCTTCACCGGGCAGACCTCGGCGCAGGCACCGCACAGCGAAGAGGCGAAGGGGAGGTCTCCGGCCACTTCCAGCCCCCGCAGCAGCGGCGTGAGCACCGCGCCCATGGGCCCGCTGTAAGGGGAGGCGTAGGCGTGGCCGCCGGTGCGGGCGAAGACCGGGCAGACATTCAGGCAGGCGCCGCAGCGGATGCAGGCCAGCGACTCCCGCACCTCCTGGTCGGCCTGGATCCGGCTGCGGCCGTTGTCCATGATCACCAGGTGCAGCTCCTCCGGCCCGTCCACCTCGCCCGGCCGGCGGGGACCGGTGATTAGGGAAACGTAGCTTGTGGCGCGCTGCCCGGTGGCGCTGCGTGGAAGGAGGGTCAAGAAGACAGCCAGGTCAGCCAGCCGCGGTATGACCTTGTCCATCCCCATGAGGGCGATGTGCACTCGGGGCAGCGTGGTCACCATCCGGGCGTTTCCCTCGTTCTCCACCAGCACGATGGTCCCGGTCTCGGCCACGGCGAAGTTGACGCCGCTGATCCCCACCTGCGCCGAGAGGAACCGTTGCCGGAGGTGCTGGCGCACCGCGCGGGTGATCTGCTCCGCGTCCGCTTCCGGCGTCAGAGGGATACGCTCTGCCAGCAGTCGGGCGATGGCGCTGCGGGCTCGGTGCACCGCCGGAACGATGATGTGCGATGGAGGCTCACCGGCCAGGCGCTGTACGTACTCCCCCAGGTCGGTCTCCAGCACCTCGCAGCCGGCGGCTTCCAGGGCCGCATTGAGATCGATCTCCTCGGCGGTCATCGACTTGCTCTTGACCACCGTGCGCCCCGTGGCCCGGACCACCAGGGCGGCGATGGCCCGGGCGGCCTCCCTCCCGTCGCGCGCCCGGTGAACCACTCCACCGGCGGCCGTCACCTGTGCCTCCAGTTGCTCCAGGTATGTGTCCAGGTGGGCCAGGGTGTGCAGCTTGATCTGATGCGCCCGCTGTCGGAGGATCTCCCAATCGGCGACCTCCTCCACCACCTCTTGCCGCTGGCGGCGAAAGGCGCTCAAGCAACGGGAGAGCGCCTCCTGCAGGGCAGGGTCAGCCAGCGCCCGAGCGGCGTTGGCGGCGAAGTCGATGCGCACAGGCGGCAGGTGGGCGCTCACGATGCCGCCAGGACCTCTGCCACGTGCAGCGCGCGGACGGAGCTGCCTCGGCGGCGCAGCGCGCCCCCGATGTGCGCCAGGCAGCTCACATCCAGGGACGTCACCACCTCGGCACCGCTCTGCTCGACGGCGCGGACCTTGGCTTCCAGCATCGCCGCCGACAGGCGGGCGAATTTCACGGCAAAAAGACCGCCGAAGCCGCAACACTCCTCCGCCTCAGGCAACGGGCAGTAGCGCAGCCCGCTGACACGCCGCAGCAGTCGCAGAGGCTGGTCCCGCACTCCAAGCCCCCGCAGGGCGTGACAGGACGGCTGGTAGGTGACGCGGTAGGGGAAGCGGGCGCCGAGGTCCTCGCGCCCCAGCACATCCACCAGGAACTGGGTCAGCTCGTACGTCCGCCTACCCAGCGCGGAGGCCGCCTCCGCCTCCCGCGGGTCCCCGCGCAGCAGCAACGGGTAGTACTGGCGGACCATGGCCACACAGGAGCCACCGGGTGCGATCACCGCCTCCCCCGTGGCGAAGGTCTCGACCAGGCGCCTGGCCAGCCGCCGTGCTTCCTGCCAGAATCCAGCGTTGAAGGCCACCTGCCCGCAGCAGGTCTGCCCGCGGGGGAACCTCACCTCCACGCCGGCCCGCCGCAGCACGGCCACCGCTGCCTCCCCCACCTGCGGGAAGAGCTGGTCCACCAGGCACGTGACGAACAGGGCAACCCGCACAGCTCTCACAGCTCTCGGACGGCCTTCGCCGTACGCCCCCGCGGCTCCCCCCCGGCAGGCCCGACCTACCGCACTGCAGAAGGAGCAGATCTCGGCAGACGGGGTCCTTCAGACGCCCAGGGCGGCTTTGACCTCCCGGATGGCGTCAACGTGCGCGGCTGGAGACGGCAGGCCGGCCCCCATGGTGGTCACGCTGAGATGTGTCCCGCCCAGCTCCCGCCACGCCTCCCACCCCGCCTTCCACCCGTCGGGCCCGGCCGCGTAGCTGATCCTCCCCTCCAGCCCGAAGGTCTTCGGGTCGCGCCCGGCCTCCTGCAGGAAAGCGCGCAGCTTGCCCACAATGGCCCGGTAGGTCTCCAGGTTCGGCGGCGGCCCCTGGGAGGTGGGCGTGCGCAGGGTTCCGCCGGCCATCCACCCGTCGGCCAGGCGCGCGGCACGGCGCAGAGCCCGGTCGTCGTGGCCGCCCATCCACAGGGGGATCGGCCGGCGCCGCGGCAGCGGGTTGATCCCGGCGGCACGGATGCGGTGCCACCGCCCCTCGAAGGTCACCACCTCCTGGGTCCACAGCAGGCGCAGCACCTTCACCTGCTCCTCCATGCGCCGGCCCCGGGTGTGGAAATCCATCCCCAGGACCTCGTACTCCACATCGTTCCAACCCAGCCCCACACCCAGCCGCAGCCGGCCGCCGCAGAGGACGTCCACCTCGGCGGCCTGCTTGGCCACCAGCGCGGTCTGGCGCTGGGGAAGGATGAGGATCCCGGTGGTCAGCTCGATTCGCCGCGTCACCGCGGCCAGGTAGCCGAAGAGCACGAGGGGTTCGTGGAAGGCATCCCGGTAGGTATAACCGCGCCACCCCTCGCGCGGCGCAGCCCCCAGCACGTGGTCGAAGGCCAGGATGTGGTCGTAGCCGGCCTCCTCGGCGGCACGGGCGAAGCCGCCGATGGCCTGCGGGTCGGTGCCGATCTCTGTCTGCGGGAAGATGGCTCCAAGGCGCATGGCTGTCAGACCCCCGCGGCCCGCGTCTCCGTGATCGCCCTCCAGACCTTCTCCGGCGCCAGGGGGAGATCGAGGTGGCGCACACCCATCGGCCGCAGGGCGTCCATGACCGCATTGGCCACCGCGGCGGGAGTGCCGATGGCACCCGCCTCGCCGATCCCCTTGACACCCAGGGGATTGAAGGGGGACGGGGTTTCCTGAAGCTCGCCGGCGATGGGCGGGACGTCCGGGGCCCGCAGGAGGCCGTAGTCCAGGAAGGTGGCCGTAAGGAGCTGCCCGCTCTCGTCGTAGACCACCTGCTCCCGCAGCGCCTGCCCCAGCCCCTGAACCGTGGCTCCGGATACCTGCCCTTCCGCCAGGAGGGCGTTGACCACCCGGCCGGGATCGTCGACCGCCACGACTTGCCGCACCTGTACCAGGCCGGTCTGCTCGTCGACCTCCACCACGGCGACACAGGCCCCATAGGGGAAGACGGGCCCAGGGAGGGTGAACTCGCCGGAAGCCTCCAGCCCAGGACCCATCCCGGCGGGCAGCCGCTCCCGACGGTGGGCCGCGGCGGCGACCTCGGCGAAGGTCACGGCGCGACCGGGGACGCCGCGGACGGAGAAGGTACCGTCCGCCCAGACGATGTCCTCGGGGGCCGCCTCCAGCAGGTGGGCGGCGATGCGGGCGGCTCTCTCCCGAATACGCCCGGCTGCCACGAAGACGGCCGAGCCTCCTACCGTCACCGAGCGGCTGGCAAAGGTCCCGCCGCCCCGCGGGAGGGCGGCGGAGTCCCCCTGCCGCACCGTGACCGCGCCCGGATCCACACCGAGCAGCTCGGCGACGATCTGAGCAAAGGCGGTCTCGTGCCCTTGCCCGTGGGCGGTCGAGCCGGGGTGGACCACGACCTGGCCGTCGGGCCCGACGGCGATCCTGGCGTGCTCGGCCAGAGCGTCGCCGGCGCGCTCCACGTACATGGCCACGCCGATCCCCAGGAGGCGTCCCTCCGCCCGGGCCCGGCGCTGCTCCTCACGGCGCTGGACGTAGCCGGCCAGCGCACACGCCCGTTCCAGCGCGCCGCGGTAGTCGCCGGAGTCGTAGGTGTAGCCGAGCCCGTTCGGGTAGGGGAAGCGGTCGGGGGGAATCAGGTTGCGCCGCCGCACCTCCACGGGATCCATGCCCAGCTCCTGCGCGGCCAGGTCCACCATCCGCTCGATTACGACCGCCGCTTCCGGCCGTCCCGCCCCGCGGTAGGGGCCGGTGGGCACCTTCGTAGTCGCCACCCCGACGAGCTCCACCTCGACGGCGGGGATGATGTACACGCCGGTGAGCAGCATTGACGCCGTCACGGGGGGCAGAGGCGTCAGCGGGCACAGGTAGGCGCCCAGGTCGGCGACAAGGCGGGCGCGCAGCCCCAGGAAGCGCCCGGCGGCGTCCGTCGCCAGCTCGGCCTCAGCCTCCAAGCCCCGCCCCTGGTACGCCGCGGCGAAGTTCTCCCGCCGGCCTTCCACCCATTTGACCGGCCGCTCCCGGCCCACTGCCAGAAACGCCGCCAGAGCCGCCTCAGGGGCGAGGGCGCCCTTGCTGCCGAAGGCGCCGCCCACGTCGGGAACGATGTAGCGGATCCGCTCCTCGCTCCTCCGGACGGCCGAGGACGCGGCTGAGCTGGGAACGCGGCCGGTAGGGATCCTGCGAGGACCCCCAGACGGTCAGCAGGTCGCGCCGCGCGTCGTAGGCGGCCACCGCGCCCCGCGGCTCGATGGGCGCGGCTGCCAGCCTGGGGAGACGGAACACCCCGCGCACCACGTGCGCCGCCGTGCCGAATGCGGCGGCCACATCGCCGCTGCCGCCCCTCCACCGCAACAGGACATTCCCCGGCGCCTCCTCGTGGAGCAGGACGGAGGTCTCCAGAGCCGCGCGAGGGTCGGGCAGCGGCGGCAGCGGATCGTATTCCAGGACCAGGGCTTCCACGGCATCTGCGGCGGCCTGCCTGCTCTCGGCCAACACGGCGGCCACGGGCTCGCCAACGTATCGCAGCCGGTCGCGCGCCAGGAGGGGGTGCGGCACCGGAGCCACAGAGGCGCCCGCAGGGGCGAGGATGGGCAGGGGGTGAATCCGCCCCTCCAGGTCCGCCGCCGTGACCACGGCGACGACACCGGGGAGGCGGCGCGCCGCCGAGTCCTCCACTCCCCGCAGCCTGGCGTGGGCCACGGGGCTGCGCAGCAGCGCCATGTGCAGCATCCCCGGCAGGACCAGGTCGTCGACGTACCTGGCGCGCCCCTCCAGGAAGCGGCGGTCCTCCCTCCGTCGCAGCGGTCGCCCGATCCAGGACGTTGCCGCACCGGATGGGCCGTGATCGGTCACCCTGCCACCTCGACCACCCCGCCGAGCTCGTGGGAGCGCACGGCGGCCAGGACCACCCCAAGCGCGGCCAGCGCCTCTGGCGCCCCGGTCTCCGGCCGGGCCGCGCCGCGGACGCAGCGGGCGAACTCCTCCAGTTCCTCCACCAGGGCGTCGCGCGGGGTGAACGGAACCGTCGCAGTCCCTTTCTCCGTGCGCAGGGTGAGGGTGGTAGCGGCGTCCAGCCGCGCGGCGTCCGGCCATACGGCCATCTCCGTCTGATAGTCCAGCACCGCGGCCGTCCCGTAGAGCCGGAGGGAGTAGGTCTTGGGCGATACGTAACTGCTGGTAAGCGTTCCCTGTGTGCCTGCGGCGAATTCCAGCGCGGCCACGGCCACGTCGTCGATCTCGGCCGCAGTCGACAGGCGGGCGAACGACCCGCGCACCCGGACCACAGGCCCCAGCAGGTACTGCAGGGTATCGGCGTGGTGGACGCCAAGCTGCATCAGCGGACCTCCGGGACAGGTGCGGCGGTGCGCCCGCCACTGGTCGGGGGTGAGCACGCCGGGGAGGGAGAAGTTCGCCTCGGCCAGCACCACCGTTCCCAGCACCCCCTCCTCCAGCAGCGCCTTTGTGCGGCGCGCCGCTCCCAGGCGCCGCATCTGATGCCCGACCAGCAGCGTAACCCCCGCGGCCCGGCACGCCGCCGCCATCGCCTGGCCGTCGGCCAACGTGTCGGCGATGGGTTTCTCCACGAAGAGATGCCGCCCCCTCGCGGCGCAGGCCAACGCCAGCTCCCTGTGCACGTAGTTGGGTGTGACCAGGAGCACCCCCTCCACCTCGGGGTGGTCGATGGCCGCCTCGAAAGAAGGGGCGGCCTGGCAGCGAAAGTCTGCGGCGAAGGCCCTCCGCCGGGCCTCCTCCCGGCTGTAGCAGCACACCAGCCGCAGGGCCGCGGTCCGCTGCAGGGCCGCGGCCAGCCGGCGGGCCCACATCCCCGTACCAATCAGGGCCACCCCGACTGGGCGGTCGGCCGCCTCGGTCATGGGGACCTATCCCACACCGGCCAGCGTCTCCTTCATCCAGTCGGCCACCAGAGGCCGGTACTTGTAGGGAATGTTGTTGCAGACGTGGGTGCCCTCGGGATAGAGCACCAGCTCCGCCCGGGGCGCCGCCGCAGCCATGCGCTCGGCCTGCTCCCAGGGAATCAGACGGTCGAGCTTGCCGGCCACCACAAGAAGCGGCTGGCGCAGGCGGGACAGGACGCCGCTCAGGTCCAGGCGGTCGGCCCGCCGGCGCGCTTCCTGCTCGTCGGCGGCGCCGGAGTAATGCCTGAACGCCTCGCGCGTCAGCTGCGGCAGTCCCTCCCAGCACTCCGCGAAGTTGCAGGGCCCGCTTACGGAAGCCACCGCCCGCAGGCGCGGCTCGAAGGCGGCGGCGCGGGGGGCGTAGTACCCGCCCAAACTCACCCCCACGGCGCCCACGCGCTCCAGGGCCAGGTCCCTGCGCCGGGAAAGCGCGTCCAGGGCGGCGGCGACCGCCACCTCATAGTCCGGCCGGATGGTGGTGGCAAACCCGCTCTCCCCCTGCCCCGGCCCGTCCAGGGATAAGGTGGCCATGCCTCTGACGAGGAAGACGTTCTCCCAGTGGAAGAACTCCTCTTTGCAGGAGTCCAGGCCGGGAAGGAGCAGGGCCAGCGGCGGGCGGGTCGCCTCAGGCGGTCTCCGCAGGTTGGCCACCAGAGGCGCGCCCGGAAAGGGGACCTCCACCCGCTCCGCCGTGGGGTCGAGGTGGCGGTGGGCGGCGCGCAGATGGGCCACCGCCTGCCGGGCGGCCCAGCGGTGCCGCTCCAGGTCCACCAGCCAGACGAACCGGGCAAAGTGGAAGCACAGGGCCGCCCGCACGTAGGCCTCGCCCGCGCTGATCCTGCGGCCCCGCTCCTCCGCATCGCGGGCCAGGGCCGCGTGCACCTCTCCGGCGGCCGCCCAGGCGTCGAGCCACTGCTCCCACCGCTGCACCCCGGCGGTGACACGGACGAAGTCGTTGTAGTCCACCCCCTGGGCGAGGAAGCGCGGAGCCCAGTGGGCGACGGCCGCCTGCACGCGCTCGTCGGGCACGGCGGCGCGGTCCCTCAGGCGGGCGCCCGGTCCCCCTCCAGCCGGCTGCCGGCCACCACCCTCTCCAGAGGCGGGACCTCCCGGTTCAGCTGCGACTGCGTCTCCCGGGTGGCGGGCAGGGGGCCCACCGCGGTGTAGTAGCGCGTGCCGGCCACGAGCAGGGTCTCCGCCGGGAAGCGCGTGATCACCTCGGCGCCGTCCCGGGTGACCACCAGCTGCTCCTCGATGCGGGCGGCCGACCAGCCGTCTGTGGCCGGCCAGAAGGTCTCCAGGGCGAAGACCATGTTCTCCTCGATCACCTCGGGGTGGTCGAAGGAGGAGAGGCGGCTGAAGATCGGCCGCTCCCAGATGGACAGGCCGACGCCGTGACCGTACTGGAGGGCGAAGGCGGCCTCCTCGTTGGGGAAGCCGAACTCCTCCGCCTTGGGCCAGACCCGCACCACGTCCGCCGTGGTCACCCCGGGGCGGATCAGGCTGATGGCGGCGTCCAGGTAGTCCCGGCAGCGGCGGTAGGCATCCACCACATGGCCGGGGAGGCGCTGCCTACGGCGATGGTGCGGTAGTAGCAGGTGCGGTAGCCGTTGAAGCTGTGCAGGATGTCGAAATACGCCGGGTCGCCCGGGCGCAGCACCCGGTCGGTGTAGACGTGGGGGTGGGGGTTGCAGCGCTCCCCGCTGATGGCGTTGACGCCCTCCACGTGCTCCGACCCCAGGTCGTAGAGGACCTTGCTCACCAGGCCCACACACTCGTTTTCCCGCATCCCCGGCCTCATGGCCCGGTAGAGCTCCTCGTAGGCGGCGTCCACCATCATGCAGGCGGTGACAAGCAGGGTGATCTCGTCCTGGGTCTTGATCTTGCGCACCTGCTGCATGAGCTCCTGGCCGTCCACCACCCTCAACCCCTCCGCCTGCAGGGCGAAGAGGACCGTCGGCTCCACCACGTCCACCCCCAGCGGCTCGCGGTGCAGCCCCCGCGCCTCCAGCTCCAGGCGGATCTTCCGGGCCACGTCCTGCGCCCGCTGGGGGTAGGCGCCGCGCAGGGTGGAGATGCCGGCTCGGGAGCGCTCCCCCAGCCAGGGGCAGTAGAGCTGGTGGTGGCGGGCCGCCGAGCCGAAGTCCCAGAGGATCGGCTCGTCGTCCTGCGGCAGAAGCGTGAAGCGGACCAGCTTGTCCATGGCCCAGGTGCCGATGTGGGTGGCGGTGATGTAGCGGATGTTGTTCATGTCGAAGCAAAGCAGCGCCCCCAGCTCGGACCGCTTGAGGAAGGCCTTGACGCGGGCCAGCCGCTCCCTCCGCAGCCGGTCCATGTCCACCCGCTGCTCCCAATCCACCGCCATCAGGCCATAGGTCTTGAGTCCCATCGTCCTCCCTCCCTCAGGCCCGTGCCACCAGCTCTCTGGCCGCCGTCACCACCCCATCCACGGTGGGCACTGTGAGGTCCTCCAGCACCGGGGAGAAGGGGATGGGCACGTGCATGGCGCCCATGCGCCGCACCGGCGCCTCCAGGTGGTAGAAGGCCCCCTCGGCGATGACGGCGGCCAGCTCGGCCGTCACCCCGTACTGCTCGTAGCCCTCGTCCAGCACCAGCGCGCGTCCGGTCTTGCGCGCCGAGGCCACCAGGGTCTCGCGGTCCAGGGGGACTGTCGTCCTGGGGTCGACCACCTCCGCGCTGATCCCCTCCGCCGCCAGCCGCCGCCAGGGCCTCCGCCGCCGCCAGGGCCACCTGCACCATGCTGCTGGTGGCTACGACTGTGATGTCGGTACCCGGCCGCTTCACCTCCGCACTGCCCAGGGGAATGGTGTACTCCTCCTCAGGGACCGGGCCGCGCAGCGTGTACATCATCTTGTCCTCGAAGAAGACCACCGGGTTGTCGTCACGGATGGCGCTCTTGAGCAGCCCCTTGGCGTCGTAGGGGGTGGATGGCAGCGCCACCTTCAGCCCGGGGATGTGGCTCACCCAGGCGTGCAGGCTCTGGCTGTGCTGCGCCGCGGAGCGCCGCGTGGCCCCCAGCGTCGTGCGTACCACCATGGGGACGCGCAGCTTCCCCCCCGACATGTAGTGCACCTTGGCCGCCTGGTTGGCGATCTGGTCCATGGCCAGGGTGATGAAGTCCCCGAACATGATGTCCACCACGGGGCGCATCCCCGTCATGGCCGCCCCGATGGCGATGCCGGTAATCCCGGCCTCGGAGATGGGGGAGTCGATCACGCGCTGTGTCCCGAACTCCTGCACCAGCCCGCTGAGGACCTTGAAGGGTGTGCCCGCCTCGGCCACGTCCTCACCGATGATGAAGACCCGCGGGTCGCGGCGCATCTCCTCCGCCAGGGCCTCCCGGATGGCCTGAGCGAAGGTGATCTCGCGCGCCGCGGAGGACGCCGGCGGGGTGGCGGCGGCGCTAGGCATAGACATGACGGGCCACCTCCTCCGGCTCCGGGTAGGGCGCGTCCAGGGCGAAGGCCATGGCCTCCTCCACCTCGCGGCGCACCTCCTCAGCCATCCGCTCAAAGACAGCGGGCTCGGCCAGCCGCCGCGCGATCAGCCAGGCGGAGAGCAGCTGCAGGGGGTCTCGCTCCCTGCGCCAGCGCTCCTCCTCCTCCCTGCTGCGGTAGGGGCGGTCCACGTCACCCACGTGGTGGCCGAGGTAGCGGTAGGTGTGGCAGAGGAGGAAGCTCGGCCCCTCCCCGCGGCGAGCCCGCTGCACCGCCGCGGTGGCCGCCGCATAGACGGCGCGCACGTCCTGTCCGTCCACCTCCTGCACGGGGATGCCGAAGGCGGCCGGCCGCGCGGCGGCCTCCCCGGCGGTGGTCTCGCTGTAGTGCGTGTACTCGGTGTACAGGTTGTTCTCGCAAACGTAGATCACGGGCAGGCTCCACAGCGCCGCCATGTTCATCACCTCGTAGAGGATGCCCTGACCCAGGGCCCCCTCGCCGAAGAAGCACACCGCCACCTGGTCGCTGCCCCGCATCTTCGCCGACAGGGCGGCGCCGGTGGCTATCCCCGCGCTCCCGGCCACGATGGCGTTGGCCCCCAGGTTGCCGCTGTCGGGGTCGGCGATGTGCATGGAGCCGCCCTTCCCCCGGCAGTACCCCGCAGCCTTGCCCAGCAGCTCGGCGAACATGCGGTCCGGCGCCGCACCCTTGGCCAGGCAGTGCCCGTGGCCGCGGTGCGTGCTGGTGATGTAGTCGTCGGGCCGCAGCGCCCGGCAGACGCCCACCGCCACGGCCTCCTGCCCTGTGTAGAGGTGGGCCAGCCCGGGCATCTTCCCCCGGCGGTAGAGGTCGTGCACGTGCTCCTCGAAGATGCGGATGGCCAGCATCTCCCGGTACGCCTGCAGCCACAGGGCCACCTCCGCGGCGTCCGGCATCAGCCGCCTCCTCCGGCCAGCCGCGCCAGCACCCGGTGCAGCACGGCGAAGTCCTCCCTCTCCAGCCCCATGGCCCGGGCGGCGGTGAGCAGCTCGTTGGTCACTGCGGTGGTGGGCAGGGGGACGCCCAGCCGCCGGCCCTGCTCCAGCGCCAGGAGCATGTCCTTTTGCATCATGGCCACGTCGAACCAGGCCTCCGCAGGCATTTCCAGGACGAAGGGGCCGCGGTAGAGGAGCATGGGGGAGGCGATGACGCTGTTCAGCAGCACCTCCACCGCGGTGGCCCGGGGGATGCCGCCCTTCTCCGCCAGCAGCAGTCCCTCGGAGAACGCCAGCATCTGCACGGCGACGCTGAGGTTGGTGGCCAGCTTCATCAGGACGGCCTGCCCGTTGCCCCCCACGTAGGTCACCTTGGGCCCGATGGCCTGCAGGATGGGCCTGACCCGCTCGAAGGCGGCGCGCTCCCCGCCCACCATGATGGAGAGCCGGCCCTGCTCCAGCGTGCTCACGCTGCCCGAGACCGGAGCATCCAGCATCCGCGCCCCGCGGGCGGCCACCTGCGCCGCCACCTCCGCGCTCACCGCGGGGCTGACCGTGCTCATGTCCACGTATACCTTCCCCGGTCCCAACCCGGCCAGCAGACCCTCTTCGCCCTCGGTGATGGCGC
>FWWM01010577.1_pt1 | contig 16329 bp, 14 predicted proteins | sample 2228351 | NCBI WGS metagenome assembly FWWM01 (sample SAMEA103939774, study PRJEB20133) | metagenome | reverse complement strand
CGCGTGTCACTTGGGCTAAATTTTTGATGCTGCGAATTCGCAGCCGCATTTCACGAATAGAAGGCATCCCTTTTCCTCAAGTCCCCATAATTTTTATACCCAAGCCGCATTGAACCCTTGTATGGCTTCTCTTAGGCGGGCTTCTGTTTCGGGTGTGATCATTTTCTTTTCTTGAATATCTTTCCCAATATCTGGATGAGACGATTCCATATACCGCAAAAATGCGTTCTCCCAGGCTTTCACGCGGTCAACCGGCACATGATCTACAAAGCCGTTGACCCCAGCAAACAGGGCCATCACCTGATTCTCAAGCGACATCGGTTCGTATTGGGGTTGTTTAAGAATTTCTTGCAGGCGCAAACCGCGGTTCAATTGAGCCTGTGTGGCTTTATCCAAATCTGAACCAAATTGAGCAAAGGCTGCCAGATCGCGGAATGCAGCCATGTCCAAGCGCAGCCGGCCAGCAACCTGTTTCATCGCCTTGGTTTGCGCATCCCCACCCACACGGGATACCGAAATACCAACATTGATGGCTGGTCGAATACCTGCATTAAACAGGTTCGATTCCAAATAAATCTGCCCATCGGTAATTGAAATCACGTTGGTAGGAATGTAAGCAGAAACATCGCCCAACAGTGTCTCGATAATGGGCAAGGCTGTCAGCGAACCGCCTGTCCCTTCAACTGGAAGCACCTTATATTGATCAGCCTCCGGCATAGCTTTTAAAGCTTGTTCAGCATCATGTTTAGCCAATGGGCCTCGATATTCTTTTCCATCCACCCCTTCACCGGATTTGGCTTTTTTACCCTCATACGTTTTCGGAACGATCACGTAATGGGTCGCAAGGCGTGCTGCCCGTTCCAGAAGGCGGGAATGCAGGTAAAAAACATCGCCAGGGTAGGCTTCCCGTCCCGGCGGACGCCGCAACAATAGGGAAATCTGACGGTATGCCCAAGCATGTTTGGACAGGTCGTCGTAAATCACCAGCGCATCCCGGCCGGTTTCCATAAACTCTTCTCCAATAGCACAACCGGCATAAGGAGCAATATATTGCATGGCAGCCGGTTCATCCGCTGCTGCCATGACCACAATGGTGTGCCCCATTGCGCCGTACCGTTCCAGCAAAGCAATCGTTCGAGCTATAGCTGCCTTTTTCTGACCAATCGCAACATAGATACAGATCAAATCTTTGCCCTTCTGATTGATAATCGTATCAATTGCAATTGCGGTTTTGCCGGTTTGACGGTCGCCAATGATCAATTCGCGTTGTCCTCGCCCAATCGGGATCATTGCATCAATCGCTTTGATGCCCGTTTGTACCGGTGTATCCACGTCTTGTCGCTCCACCACACCCGGTGCAATTCTTTCCAGAGGCCGGTAACGGTTGAAAACAATTGGACCTTTCCCATCAATCGGCTCACCCAAGGCGTTGACCACTCGCCCAATCAGACCATCACCAACCGGAACCGAGGCAATCCGTCCGGTGGAACGAACCTGCATCCCTTCCGAAACGGTTAGGTAATCCCCCAAAATGGTAACGCCGACCCGATCTTTTTCAAGGTTGAAGGCGATACCCATCACCCCATTTTCAAATTCCACCAATTCCTGAGATTGCACGCCCGCCAATCCTTCAACCTGAGCAATTCCATCTCCCGCTTCAATTACGGTTCCAACATTTCTAATTTCAAGCTGCGGCTGGTAAGATTGAATTTTCTCTTGAAGATCACTGGTTAATTGTCTGATGAGATCGGTCATTGAACCTCCGATGGGATATGAGCTTTTATGGGCATTATTACTGTTTTTAAAGCCAGAGTTCGTTTGCCGAATTAACGGATTAAATCATACTAGAAAGAAAGACCTTTGTCCAGTTGCAGGGGTAGACAAAATTCATCCATTATCACTTGGAAAAGTACTGAAGGGCTAGGCGCAATCTCTCCTCCACATCCTCAGAAGCATCTCTTGGTAAGGATTGGATCGCACTTTGGGCTTCTACCACGCTGTAACCTAAGGTAGTCAGGGCTTCTAAAACCTGGAGGTCAACATCCATCAGGCTGACAGTCTGCTGCAAGGGACCTCCTTCACCCACCTTGCCCTGTAAATGTAATAAAATCTTCTGGGCAGTTCGTTTTCCAACGCCGGGTACCCGCGCAAACAGATCGGCCTGTTCGCTGAAAACCGCCTGACGAATGTTCTCTACGGAAAGGGTCGAAAGAATGGATAAAGCCATCCGTGGACCGACACCATTCACCCCCAGCAGGAGGATAAAAAAGTCTCTTTCGGTTTCCGATTCAAACCCATACATGGACCAGCCATCTTCACGCACCACTACATGGGTGTGGAGAAATATGGTCTCTCCTGTCCGGGATTGTCGGGCAGTCGCAGCCGGCACAAAAACTTTTATCCCAATGTTTCCAATTTGAATAACAAGACTATCCCGGTCAGATCGAACAACTTCACCCTGCAAATAGACGATCATGGTTTAGAAAGACCCTCCCGTTTTCCCGCAATTTTCCGCCGCTGATTGAAGATTTCATACACACACAAGGCTGCAGCAACCGCCAAATTGAGCGAATCGCTTTTGCCCTGCATGGGAATAGCCACAATTTCATCGCAGATGGCAAAATGCTTTTCCTGCAATCCATGCCGCTCGCTGCCCATGAGCAGCACCATCTGATTAGGATAATCATAGAAATGGTAATCCTGATGGGCTTTATCTGAAGTGCCAATAACAGGAATTGAATACATCCTCTTCCAAAAAGCAAATTGTTGGAAAGTAGCCTTGATAAGGACTTGGTTGAAAATCGCTCCCATACTGGCGCGAATACTGGCCGGATCGTATGGATCTGTGCACTGATCCAGCAGAATCACTCCTTGAACCCCAGCAGAATCATTCGTTCGTAGAATTGTTCCTAAATTACCTGGGTCGGCCACCGAGTCTAACGCTACCCAAATCTCTCCTTGTTTTGGAGTGATATCTTCCAATTCAGCCCAATGTTGATGGATGACAGCCGCTATACCCTGAGGTCCTTCCTTGGACGACAAGGAGTAAAAAACCTCTTCACTGACGGGCAGCACCTTACCACCATTTGATTGAAACTTTTCGATCAATTCAAGGCCAAACAAACTATTCAACAGGCTTGGGCTGTAAATCAAAATTTCTATATGCCAATTCGAAGCAAGAGCTTCACCAACAATTCGCAACCCCTCCACAAAAAACAAACCGCTTTGATGCCGTTCCTTTCGGTCGCGCAATTTTCGGATTTGCTTAATCGTTGGATTAGACGGACTGGTTATCATTTTCTATATTTCTAAACCGTGCACTATGTAAATGACAAATTGCAATAGCAAGCGCATCCGCAGCATCATCGGGAGAAGGAATCTCATCCATATTAAGTAAAGCCTTGACCATGTACTGAACCTGTTTTTTATCTGCCGATCCATAGCCAGCAACTGCTAGCTTTACTTCCAACGGTGTATATTCGTTGACCTCGATATGATTCTCAGCCATCGTCAACAAAGCTACTCCTCTTGCCTGACCAACCGCAATGGCTGTTGTAACATTCTTTTGAAAAAATAATTTTTCCACCGCCGCACTGTCCGGACGGTGGAGTTGGATAATCTTTTCCAGTTGTTGATGCAGTTGGAGGAGACGCTGGGCCGGTGTTGTGTGTGGTAGTGTAGTTATGATCCCATAGTCCACCATCTGAATACCACTTCTGGTATCACGCACTATACCGTAACCGGTGGTTGCTACCCCCGGATCAATACCCAGCACTAACACGAGGACTATTCCCCAGCCAGGGTTGCCATTGCCTCCTCGGAGATGCGCAGGTTATGATAAACATTCTGCACATCATCCAGGTCTTCAAGGCTTTCGATTGCCCTTAGGACCTGTAAGGTTTCCTCAGTTCCAAGTTCCATTTCTGAAGTGGGAATCATTCGCAAGCCGGCATCTTCGGGCTGATAACCAGCCTGCCGTAAAGCGTCCGATAGAGTCTTAAATGATTCAACCGGGCCGATAATCTCAATCGTGCCGTCATCATAATTGACATCTTCAGCGCCGGCAACAACAGCAACATCGAATAATCTTTCCATGACCGATTCATCACCGGGTACGGCAAAGTAGGCTGCGCGTTTGAACTGCCATGCAACTGAACCGGCTTCACCAAGGCTACCCCCAGAACGCGTGAGTACATGGCGCACTTCAGCAACCGTTCGATTGCGGTTTTCAGTAACACATTCAATCATCAATGCTACACCATGAGGTGCATATCCTTCATAGAAAACTTCTTCAAATGCTGCCCCTTCTTTGGATTCACCCGTTCCGCGCTTAATGGCGCGTTCGATATTTTCTTTTGGCATATTCTGACTGCGCGCTTTTTCAACCGCAAGTCGAAGACGGAAATTGGTTGCCGGGTCTCCTCCGCCTTCCCGTGCCGCAAGGACAATTTCGCGAGTCAGGCGGGTGAACAATTGCCCGCGCTTGGCGTCCATTGCGCCTTTTTTGCGTTTAATAGTTGCCCACTTGGAATGACCAGACATACAGAGTTCTCCTTAAGACTGAACAAGTGCCGAACGGTCAAAATTTTCTGAATTATACCATGCCGTTTCCCTGTTTTTATGGATTTTTGGAAATCAGTTCTTTGTCCCATCTAAACTTACAGGGTGCTTACAACTCAAGAATTGATATTGATTTATAACCAATTATCTACTAAATTATTACTAAAATACCAGAATTTCCAAACTAACACTATGCCGATCCAAATGAAATTTAAGCACCTTATTCTGATGTTTCCATTATTCCTAAACGCTGTCTTAATACCAGCGGACACGCTCATTCCACTTACAGGGCTTCCTGTCTATCTGGATGGACGCCCCCCTTTCATTGTTCAATTGACGCAAGACCCGTTGGAATCGTTCATTGAAAAGGTTGCCCCAGCGCAGTCCCATGCCAAACCAGTTGGATTGTTCCATCCTTTCATACTTCAAGCCGAAATTGTTCAACAACCCAAAAACGCGCCAGGTTTTGTCAGCACCGATGCAAAAAAATTGACTCAATTCAGTTTGGCAAGCCAATATGGGGTGACCGCCCTACTGGCTCACAATTACCTGTTGGGAGAAACATTCTTCAAGATCGAGGAAGGTGATGTACTCACCATCGTTTACGGCGATAAAACTTATCAGGAATATCGGGTAGAAGAAATCCGACGTTATCGAGCCCTAACACCCAACAGTCCATACTCAAAATTTATTAATTTAGCCGACCCGGATAAAAAGATCATTACCGCAACGGATTTGTTTTATGATATTTTCACTCAAAAACAAACTCTCGTTCTTCAAACCTGCATTGAAAAGGACGGCGAACTTTCCTGGGGTCGTCTTTTTATCATCGCAAAACCAATTGAACCAGAAACAAGGCTTTCACTTCAATAAAAACTTTGTTCTTCACTTATGGAGAAAGGTGCACCCACCGGTTGAGCCACAACAATCAGCCGGTGGGTGTTTGTCCAGGCCGGCCAACAAGTAACCAATGTTATTCGCTCATCTTCAGAAGGTAAAATCCACCGTGCGTTTTCCAACCGAGTCTGAACATCCACATTGCGTTCCGGCAAAATCATGACATTGACCACTTGGTAGCGAAATGCAACCGTTCCCCCTGCCAAAACAATTTCATCGCCGGGTTGGAGTTTGTGCAAATTTTCAAAAACCTTGCCATCAACATTGTGATGCCCAACCAGCACTGTATTTCCAACCTGTCCCAATACCGCCGAACCGGTGTACCATCCAACCGCAAATTTGTTTGGGGCTTGCCATTGTTCGTACACCTCCCCTCCAATTCGAGTTTGTTTTGCCTTGATTGGAACAATGGGAGCGTCCAATTGAATAGACGTGATGATTAAACGGGTTGGGATTACTGCGGGCCGGGTAGTCGTTGGGGTTACGCCAACCTCAGGAGCAGGGGTATTTGGCTCTGCCTTCCTTTCGTTGTTCAGGCTGGGGGTTATTTCAGACAGAGTCGGAAGAGGCGGTAGAGAAGGTACACTCCCAAGGGGGAATTCGGTCTCCAAATTCAAAGGCACGGATAAGGGAATGAAACCGGTATCTCCCTGATCATTTTCCCAATCCTCAAAACTAGCAAACTCAATACCAGCCAGTTCGGCTATTGAGATCACCGAACCGGCAATACCGATTAAAACCAACAAAAAACCAATAATGATTAACGACTTCGATTTAGGGTTGATCACTTACTTGTCGCTCTGATATGCCGGATTATTTTGAAAGGCATCAGCAATAAACCCGACTACTCCTCGCCTGTGTTGAGTTTATAGCCTAACCGGTCAATGTTGATGATCCGTTCGGCAAATGCAGGATCAACCTCTTCAAACTTCTGCCGCAGAAGATACACCAGATATTTGATCCGCTGACGCGCCTGAGGGAAATCCCTTCCCCATACTCCCTGAGCGATTTTTTGATAGTGGACAATCTCCGGAGCGTGTTTGGCAAGCATCAAGAGCACCCCAAACTCCTTTCCGGTTAATTGAATACGGGTATTTCGAAGACGCACTTCGCGGGTCTGGGTATCAATTGCCAACCCGATTTGAGGAAATACATAACGATTTCCTTCCCGGTTTGATTTGGAACGGCGTAAAACCGCATTTACCCTTGCCACCACCTCGGCTTTGTAGAATGGCTTGGTCATGTAGTCATCCACACCCTTTTGCAAGCAGGTGACCACATTTTCTTTATTGGTCAATGCTGTTACCACAATTATCGGCGTATTGGAAACCTCGCGAAGTCGCTCCACAGTTTCCCAACCATCCATCTCTGGCATCATCAAATCCAGCACGATCAGATCAGGAAAACTGAGACTGACTTTATTCAAAGCTTCTTTTCCATTCGATGCGCTGAGGACATCAAAACCGGCATGGCGCAGGATTTGTTTCAGCAAAAAGGCAGTGTCTTGATCATCCTCAACTACCAGTATACGGGGTCGTTCGCTTGCATAAAACTCGTCCAGATCTGCTCCCACTTCCTCCACTGGTGTTTCCATAGCATATTCCTCCTTGGCAGTTATTGAAACACAAAAACCGGCACCAGGCCGGTTTCGCTATTGGCTCCCTGAATACCTGCCCCGTTTCACAGCGGGCAAAGCGACCAGTTTCAGCATTCAGATCAACGCCGCCCCTTCTCAAGAATATTGTAGTTGTAAAATGAGACTTAATTACTCAAAATAAAGTAGTTAATTTCATTATAGTAAAAAAAAACGGTTTGTCAATACTAACCATCATTAAACTACAAAAAACCGCCAGTTTTACGAATTCGCTTCACGAACAACCGTATTTAGCAGCTCTCCGACCCCTTCGATGGAAATCTGGATTTTATCACCTGCTTCCAGTTTTCCTACCCCGGCGGGGGTACCAGTCAAAATCAAGTCACCCGGCTCGAGGGTCATAATTGAGGAAATATAAGCAATTAATTGGGGGATTGAAAAAACCATGTCGCGTGTTGAAGCCATTTGGCGAACATCCCCATTCACCCGGCATGTGATCAAGAGATCATACGGATCAATCTCCGTTTCCACCCAAGGGCCAACCGGACAAAAAGTATCAAACCCTTTTCCGCGTGTCCATTGTCCGTCTTTGCGTTGTAGATCGCGCGCCGTTACATCATTGGTTATGGTGTAGCCAAACACAAACTGATTAGCCTCCTCAGCAGTTATCCATCGCCCTCTTTTCCCAATAACCACCCCCAACTCAGCCTCATGCTCGACCTGTTTTGATTGGGGAGGAAGAATTATGGCTTGCTTATGTCCAATCAGGCTGGAAGGTGGTTTTAGGAAAATCAATGGAATTTCCGGCACCTCAACTCCATGTTCGCGCGCATGATCGACATAATTCCTGCCAATGCAAATGATTTTGGTTGGCTGAACCGGTGGTAACAACATCACCGACTCAAGCGGCATTTCAGCCGGTAAACGGCGGTAATCCCCAAAAATGTCTCCGTCAATAGGGCCAACCCGATCTTCATAAATCCATCCCCAACGGGGCTCTTCCCGAGCGATTTGATAGCGTACAAACCTCATGCCACCCTCACATGGACTTAATCTTCTTAAGAGTTTAACACAGAATAACGAAACAAGGTATAATATTGCCAAGCGCTCCAAAGGGCGGATAGCTCAGCGGGTTAGAGCACATCCCTTACAAGGATGGGGTCGCAGGTTCGAGTCCTGTTCCGCCCACTAAGTCCTAGAACCGACCGCGCATGGACTGTCCATAGCCGGTCAACTCTACATATCCATAGCCGCTGACGGTCTGTTCTCCAATATTGCCTTCAGCAATAACAGCGCCCTCCCAATATATATACGAGAGAACCAATTCCTGATTGGAAATTAACGGACGGACATTAAGCACAAGATCAACCGAAGGGATGTGAATCACCCATTCTGAAGGGTAAACAGCATCTGTATTCGGACTTTTCCACTGACTCTTCACATCCACTGTGAATTGATCAAGAGAAAAAAGCTGAGTGCTTCCGTCCGCTAGAATGAGCGTCGCGCTGGAAAACGAGTCAATGCTTCCGTCCTCTTTTCTCAATGTGAAGAGCATGATTTCCATGTCATTATCCAGCTGCAATGAAAACCAATCCCAACCAACCTGATCTTCGCCCAAAGCGCTGGTGCTGAATTCGTGGTCCATCCAGCTCAAACCGTTCACATTTAACTCTTCCCCCCCAACGCGGATAATTCCACCCGTCTTCAGTCGTGTCTGACTGATGTAATAAGAAGCGTTGCCGATTTCTTCGCCTTTGCGACTATAGCCCTGATCACCTTGCAGGATTTCGCCTTTTAGATTGGTGAGAGTAAAATCAATCCCAACAGAATCGGTTTGCGCCCGCATCCGATACTCATTCTCTCCAACCTGAATGACGCTCCAATCTTCCAACCAAACATGATACTTCGGCTCGCCAATTGCCCCTGCCAAGCCAGCCGAACCACGCGCCAATTTCTCGTTAGCGTAAAATTGATTATTTTGAACATCAGTCAGCGCAAAATGAGCCAGATAGACCTGTTCAACTCCCCAGTTAGAGGCTCTCTCAATTCGCGAGCCCGGCGGTACAATCGCTCGTCGGAAAAAGGTTAATTGATAACCAAACCGTCTTCCCGATTCAGTTGCTAGGTTTCCCGTGTAGTACCACCATTCGGTTTGAAAATCATCGTGCGCTCCGTGGTCTTTGGGAAATTCAAATTCAATCGGCGCTTCTGCGCGAGCAAATTCACCATCACTTGGAAGCTCAATATACCTAATTGAAGCCGATTGACCAGCAGCGGCATTGGACTGCGAAGATAAACCAAACTGCCAGAGCATAACCGCAACGATTATTATCAGCCCAAAACCCAGTAAAGTCTTGCTTTTACTCATAACGAATTGCCTCCGCCGCCGACAGGCGATTCATGTGGATTGCCGGTAAAATTCCGGCTACCAAAGCCGCCCCCAGCGCAATCATTAACGCGAGCAAAAACGCCAACGGATTGACAGAAAGCAGGATAGTCCAACCAAAGGATCGCAGATTAATCACATCAATTAAGATGATTGCCAGCACAAAACCGGTTGGCGCTGCCAGTAAACCAGCAACCAACCCCATCAAACTCGTTTCCAGCAACACCAAACGCCACAGTTCTTTTCCGGTTACTCCCATAGCCTTCAAAACTCCGGTTTCGCGTTGCTTTTCGATTTGCAGTAAAGAAAGTGTGCTTAAAATACCAATGACAGCCACCAACGTCGCTAAAATTCGTAGAGCAGCCGTAATAGCAAAGGTACGGTCAAAAACTTCCATCACATCCTCCCGTAAGGAAGCATTCGCTCGCACCAGCAAATTTTGATTGGTTTGTATATTCTCGCGAATGTTTCTGGCAGTTACATCTGGGTTGACGCCTTGTTTCAATCGCAATCCAATTGCCGTTACGGCGTCATCCTGCCATAATTCACGATAAACATCCTCCCACATCAATACACTGCCCTCATTGGAAGCATAATCATAAAACACGCCAGCAATCCCAAAAGATCGTAATCCTTGTGGCGTTTGAAATTCGATCCGATCTCCGGTTTTCAAATTCATACGGTTCGCCAACGGCTCAGAGATAATCACATCTCCCTGTTGCATGGCTAGTGTAATCTGATCCGCATTTCCAATGGCTTCTTTGAAAATCCGCTCTGCGCCAATTTGAGGATTGAAGGTTGCCGAGAGGTTGATCTCCCCCCAGGGACTGATCACACGGGTTGCCCTAAGGGTATCAATTCTTTCGATGTCCTCTCTATTTCTTAATTGCTCGATTACCTGCGGGTCTATGGGAGTGAATGAGGAATTAGCATTAAAACCCGGCACAGAAATGTAAACATCACTTTGTAGGGTTTGTTCCAACCATTGGGTCACAGTAAATCGAAAACTATCAATCATCAAACTTACCCCAATCGTCACTGCAACAGCCACCATCAAGGCGGAAACGGCTACGGCTGTACGGCTGATCGAATTCAACAAATTTCCTGGCGCCATCCCCCCAAAAAAACCAAGCATTTTTTCCAAGACGGGTCTTAAACTGGTCAACAGAAGCTTCATCAACAGAGGTGAAAACATGGCTATACCCACGACAACCAGCAAAGTACCCCCAAACCCAAACAAAAGATGACCGCCAGGAACTTGAAATACCAGAAAACCAAGCAGGTTTAGCAAAACCCCGCCAGAGGCCAGCAGCCAGACTGCCAATTCGGTTTTCCTTTCTAAACCGGAACGAGATAATGCCATGCGCGGCTCAACCGAAGCCGCTTCTAAGGCCGGTGGCATGGCAGCCAGCAAGGTAGCCAGCACCCCTGCAAAGCCACCTTTGATCAAACTTGCCACCGGTATGCCGACCGATTGGACAGTAGTCGTGAAATAAAGGTCATTGATCGTTTGCGTAACCATCCCGACTGTGTTTCTTCCCAGCATAACCCCCAACAGGATTCCCAAACCGGAACCAATCAGGCCAATGATCAATGCCTCCCCGCTCACAAGGAAAAAAAGCTCACGACGGGTGACTCCGAGACAACGCATCACGCCAAACAAATCCCGGCGCTGAACCACCGAAAACGTTATCGTATTGTAGATGAGGAACAAACCAACTACCATGGCAAGTAAAGAAAGCGCCGACAGATTTAACTGGAACGCCTCGCTCATCTGGCGGACAGTTCCTTGTCGTGCCTCCACGGCTTCCAGTCTCAAATCAGGTGGCAGTTGAGATTGGACTCTTTCAGCGAGCGCCAAATTTTCAGAAGGTAAGATCAGGTCAATCCGGTCTAAGTAACCTGACCTGCCGGTGATTTCCTGCGCTGTGGCAATATCGGCTAATAAAACACCTTCCAGACTTCGCTCTGCTAATCGGTCAGTCGGCTGCAATACTCCAGCTATCCAAACGGATTTTGGCTGGCCTGCAACTTCTATCCTTAATTCATCGCCGATGTTCAATCCCAAACGCTCTGCCAAAGTAACTGAAATCATGACCGATGCGGGTTTAGTGAGCAAGTCATAAAATGCTTGTCCGCTCAACGAGTCATCAACCCAGTAATCGCGAAAAGCGCGATCGACGAAAGGATCGATACCCAAAAGTTGAAACGCTTGACCGTTCACCGCTGGGATTGAAACATAAGAAGATACAATCGGCGCAGCCAGATTCAACGTTCCGGATCTTCGTAGTTGAGCATAAACTTCTTCTCGAATTCCGCTACCTGAGGGAATAATCTGATGAGTCGCTTTGCCGGTAATTACCTCAGTGCTGAGTTCAAAAGCTCGGCTAGCGCTGGCATTGGCAAGATCAATCGAAACCATCATCGCCACCCCCAATGCAACCCCAAGCAAAATCAGCACGCTTTGCCAGGGACGGTTTAGCAGCGTTTGAACAGCAACCCGAAGCAGACTCTTCGGCAACCAATACTTGTTCGAACTACGCATAACGCTCCAACAGTTGTCCGTCCCGCAAATCCGCAATGCGGTCAGCAATCGCCGCCGCTTCCCGACTATGAGTCACCATGATCAAATTTTTATTCATCTGTCTTGTCAGCCGGTCAATTAAACCCAACAGTTTTGTACTGTTCATCTCGTCCAGATTTCCGGTTGGCTCATCGGCCAGAACCAGCAGCGGATCATGCACAAGCGCTCTTGCGATCGCAACACGCTGTTGTTCACCCCCTGAAAGACGGTCTGGATAGGTGTGTCTTCTGGAAAGCAAACCCACTTCGTCCAAAAGGGCTTCCGCTCGTTTCAGACCAACTTGATCCGCCTGATGATTCAAGTCGAGCGGCAGGATGACATTTTGCCAAACGGTCAAAGTGGGTATTAGATTGAAAAACTGAAACACAAACCCAATCTTTTGCCGGCGAAACAATGTGCGTTGAGTCTCATTCAGGTCGTTCAGGCGAATTCCATCAATAATGACTTGTCCGTCATCCAAACGGTCAATTCCACCTAACACATTGAGCAAGGTAGTTTTCCCGCTTCCGCTTTTACCAACAATAGCCAGCATCTCACCTTTGGCCAGTGTTAAGTTCACACCATTCAAAATAATGCGGCGCTGTCCCCCTTCCTGATAGGTTTTCTTCAGGTTGATCAATTGGATAAAATTCTCAACTTTACTTCCGTTCGAAGAAAATAGCCCGATCTGTGATTTCTCAACGAGGCGGTTCATCTTTTTAGACTTCCTTTCGTAAAAACGCTGATTCGATTGTAAGGCCAATTCATAGAATTGTAAAAAAACTGTACAAAGCAGCCAAAAAAATAAAAACGGGCTCCCGCCCGTTAGAACCGCCTGAAATTTAACTAAAACCAGCGTTTTCTGGCAAAGATAAACAATGCGACACCAATCATAAATAAACACACCCCTAAAATCAACTCCCAAGCGATTGGATTTTCCTGAAGTGGAAGATCTACATTCATTCCGTAGAAGCTGGTAATCATGTTCGGTAAACTGACCAGAATCGTAACCGACGCTAGAATTTTCATCACCACGTTCAAGTTATTTGAGATTATTGAAGCAAAAGCATCCATCATGCTGCTGAGAATGTTAGAAGAGATATTTACCATTTCAATTGCCTGCTGATTCTCAGTGATGACATCTTCCAACAAATCTTCATCATCCGGATACATTCGGAACAATTGCGTCCGCTGCAGTCTTTCTAGTAATAACTCATTAGCCTTCAAGGCAGTTGTGAAATAAACCAGACTTTTTTGATACTGTAACAACTCCAATACTTCTTTGTTTTGTTGCGACTGTTGTAATCTGTCTTCGGTTTGCTCCACATTGCGGTTGATTTCCCGCAAATATGCCAGGAATTTGGATGCATTGCTCAATAAGATGCGTAAAACAAACCGGATGCGTTTGGCAGTTGACAAACCTTTTACCCGGCCACTTTCAAACTCTCGGATGATATCTGTCTGCCAGCGGCAAACCGTGATGATATATCGGTCGGTAAGAATGATGCCGAGCGGGATGGTAATATATGGCGCATCTGCTTTGGGTCCTTGATAATACGGAATACGAATCAAAATCAGCATTTTTCCGTCATCTTCCCGCTCAGTGCGCGCTCGCTCATCCAAATCAAGCGGGTATGTAATGAAATCCATGGGAATACCCTCTACCGTCAGACGTTCGATCTCATCCGGTGTGGGATCCACTACATTTATCCAGCAATTTGGAATAAAGTCTTCCAATTGAATCAGTCCATTTTCGGTACTCTTATATATTTTGATCATAACCCCTTCCCATGGTATTGAAAATCAAAATAATTTTACTACCAGCGCGGGTTTTCTGGATTTTTACAAAAAATTTAACTTAGCGTGATATAATAAAAACGCACCGGGGATGAACGGTCTCGACGGGAGAGGCTGATCCCGGACTGCGAGCCGAGAGGTGCCGACCTCGTAAAATCAGCACAAAAAATAAGTGCCAATCGCACAAACTACGCTGCTCTTCCTCTGGCTGCCTAAGCCGAGTTGAGCGCAAATGGTCTCCACGTGAGGCCACGTCTGTCTGCTCCGCTGCCTGACCGGTAGCAGCACAGGCGTGAAAAAGTCAGGCTGCCGCATTCTTCGCCGCGCAGAATGCGAAAGAGGACTTTCGGGTCCAAGCGGCTGGTGGTGGATGTGTTCTGTTGGTCAGCGCATCCTCCACAAGAACAAAGACCAACTACGCTCGTAGAGGTTCGTGGGTCTAATCTTTCGGACGCGGGTTCGATTCCCGCCATCTCCACCTCCATATCAGGACACTCTCGCAGGGTGTCCTGTCTTCTTAATCCTTTACTCCACCACGCAAACAAGGCCTTTTAGATACGCGCTTTCCGGAAAATTCAAAGCCACCGGATGATCGCCGGCCTGACTCAGCACCTCGATCATTTTGGCATCAACCCCGGCATCGAGAGCTGCATCGGCCACAATCTTCTGAAACAACTCCCGGCTGATGCCGCCCGAACAAGAAAAAGTGACCAGAATACCGCTGCTTCGTAGCAATTTGAACCCTAGTAAATTGATATCCTTATACGCCCGGGCTGCTTTTTGAGCCTGAGCGGATGTTGGCGCAAATTTCGGGGGATCTAAAACAATCAGGTCAAATTTTTTATTCCGATCCCGTAATAACCGCAGCTCCTGGAAAACATTTCCTTCCAACCATTGATTCCTGGCAGGGTCGAAACCGTTTAGCGCCAAGTTTTCCGCTGCTAGGCGCAGCGCTGCCGCGGAAGAGTCAATTGAAAGAACACTCTTCGCGCCACCAGCCAGCGCCGAGAGGGTAAAACCTCCCGTGTAACAAAAGGCATTTAGCACCTCCCGATTTGCAGCCAACTCCATTAATCGCCTGCGATTCTGACGTTGGTCAAGGTAAAAACCAGTTTTCTGACCACCAATCACATCCACCCAATAATGAATCCCGTTTTCGGTGATCTGCAACAAAAGTGGTGATTCCTTTCCCCTGATCACCCCTTCTCGGGTTGGCAACCCTTCCAATTGGCGTACATCAACATCGGAACGTTCAACCACCTTATTGCAGCCCGTAATTTGCTGAACTTGATCAATGATTACTTCTCGCCAGTATTCCGCGCCTGCTGAAAGGATTTGAACGACTGCTGTGTTGGGATATAAGTCCACAATCAAGCCGGGGATACCATCTGATTCTCCGTGGATCAATCGATAAGCATTGGTTTCCTCTGTGAGGTTCAATATCCTGCGTAATTTGGCGGAGGCTTGAATTTTTCGATGAAAAAATTCAGCATGAATTTCTTCATTTGGATCAAAACTCCAAATCCGGGCACGGATGGAGGAGTTTGGACTGTAAGCGGCCCAGCCCAACCTCTCTCCGCCGTAGTTCCTCACTTCAACGGTTTCACCTGCCTGCGGATCTCCCGTAACGGAGGCAATTGCGCCGGAAAAGATCCAAGGATGACGCTGGAGAACTGATTTCTCTTTTCCAGATTTTAGGACAATTCTTTTTTTAATCATTATCTATACGCAATTCGGACTCGCCAGCCATTTCTCTCAGGGTAAACTCGTCAATTATTTTGACCCCCAGTTCCCGCGCCTTCTCCAATTTCGAGCCTGCGTTTTCTCCGGCAACCAGATAGTCGGTCTTCTTGGAAACGCTATCGCTGACCTTTCCGCCGTAACGTTGAATGTATTGCTTTACCTCTTCACGCGTAAAACCGGGCAGCGTCCCTGTAACCACAAAAGTCAAATTCTGAAAAGGCTGTTTTCTAGTGCTAACTGAAACTTTTTCCGCGACCGGCCAAACACCAACCGATTTTAACTTTTCCAGCAGTTGCCGATTGGACGGACGTTTGAACCAATCCACAATGGCCTGAGCAATATTTGGGCCAACCCCCTCAATCTGTTGCAGTTCTTCAAGGGTTGCATGGCTTAGCGCATCTAAATCCGAATAAAATTTGGTTAAATCGTTGGCCAGAACCTCACCAACTCCTCGAATCCCCAACGCAAAGATCAAGCGTTGCAGCGGTCGGTTTTTTGAGTCCTGAATGGATTGAAGAAGATTCTCCGCTTTTTTATCGGCAAAACCTTCCAGTTTCAACAGGTCTTCTTTCTTCAAAAGGTACAAATCAGCCACATCTTTCACCAGTCCGGCATTGATTAACTGTTCCACGATCTTGATCCCTAACCCAACAATATCCATTGCTCCACGCGAAACAAAATGTTCCACATTTCGAACCAGTTGGGCGGGGCAAGCGGAATTGACGCAATACCAGGCAACTTCTCCCTCCACATGCTCGATAGGTTGACCACAGGCGGGACAGGTATGGG
>FWWM01010561.1_pt1 | contig 16342 bp, 15 predicted proteins | sample 2228351 | NCBI WGS metagenome assembly FWWM01 (sample SAMEA103939774, study PRJEB20133) | metagenome | reverse complement strand
ATGACAAACTCATCGAGCGCTCGCCGCATGCGAGCTATACACTCTTGGCGAGTAGGAGCCCAGCAGATGAGCTTGGCGATCATGGAATCATAGTACGGAGGAATGACGTACTCCTCGTAGCAATGCGAATCCACACGCACTCCGGGGCCACCCGGAACGTGATAAGTTGAAAGTTTTCCCGGAGAAGGCATAAAGCCCCTTTCGGGATTTTCGGCGTTAATGCGACATTCGATCGCATGCCCTTGCAGTTTGATATCTTCCTGACGGAAAGGAAGCTTTTCTCCAGCCGCAAGGCGGAGTTGCATCTGGACGATGTCAATACGTGTCACCTCCTCGGTGACCGGGTGCTCGACCTGGATGCGCGTATTCATCTCCATGAAGTAAAAGTTCTTGTCCTTATCGAGGAGGAACTCAACTGTTCCCGCGTTAGAATAACCAACTGCCTGCGCAGCTCGCACTGCGGCTTCTCCGATTTTGCGGCGGGTTGCTTCATCCAGAACCGGGCAAGGGCTCTCCTCGATAAGCTTTTGATGACGACGCTGAACAGAGCAGTCACGTTCTCCCAGATAAACGATGTTGCCGTACTCATCGCCCAATACCTGAACTTCAACGTGCTTGGGGTTCTCGATATACTTTTCAATGTAGACTCCAGGGTTTCCAAAAGCTTTTTCTGCCTCGGCCTGGGCGGTCATGAAGGCTGTCGAGAGAGCAATGGGGGTGTGAACGACACGCATTCCCCGCCCTCCCCCACCTGCGGCAGCCTTGATGATCACGGGGTAGCCAATCTCCTCTGCAAGAGAACGCGCTTCTTCCAAATCGTTCACAATACCTCGGCTTCCAGGAATGCAAGGAACCCCTGCCTCACGCATGGTTCGCTTGGCTTCGGCCTTATCTCCCATGCGGCGGATAGCCTCGGGCGAGGGGCCTATGAATTTGATGCGACAAGTGGCGCAGAGCTCGGCAAACTCTGCATTTTCCGCCAAGAAGCCATAGCCGGGATGAATGGCATCAGCGTCCGTTATTTCAGCAGCGCTAATGATGCGAGCCACATTAAGATAGCTCTCGGAACTAGGAGCTGGTCCGATGCATACGTCTTCGTCTGCGAAATTGACATGAAGGGAGTCCGCATCTGCTTCCGAGTAAACCGCAACCGTGCGAACTCCTAATTCCTTGCACGCGCGAATGATACGCAACGCGACTTCGCCACGATTTGCAATGAGAACCTTTTTGAACATGAGCAGCAACCTGCCTCAATTGCGAGTCTGTTTCTGTTCAGCGTGATAGCTGGTCCCTACTCGGGCTCAATGAGGAACAGCGGTTGATTATATTCTACCGGCATTCCGTTTTCGACGAGGATCTTTACGACCTTTCCCCGCATCTCCGCCTTAATTTCATTCATGATCTTCATGGCTTCGATGATACAGAGCGTCGTATCCTCTTTGACCCGATCGCCTACTTCAACAAAGGGAGGCGCGTCCGGCGCTGGAGCACGGTAGAACGTCCCAACTATCGGAGACGTAATCTTCTTGACGTTGGCAGGTATTTCTGGCGTTGGCGCCTTCTCTTTTTCGGTCTCGGCTTCCGGTTGCTGAGGCGGAGAACTCTCGACGGGAGTCCCCGGAGCTGACACTGGAGCCGTCGGAACCATACTTACAGGTGGCACACTTGGTAACACGGGGACCACTGACGGCACTGGAGCGGCAGGAGCCTGACGAGCGGGCGCACCCACAATGTGAATGCGTGTCTCGCCTTGCTCGATATTGAGCTCGGCAATATCATTCTCTTTCATGAGAATGAAAAGCTCCTTGATGTCCGCCATGCTAAAAGCAATAGGGGCACTGCCCGATTCTGAACTCTTTTTTGACTTTCGCTCAACCATGCGACTCTTCTTCTATCCGTGATCAAAAATGAACGGATGAAAGTGATCCCAACAACACTCGTCATTCAACAGTAAATGAACGCCTTATCATCGACTCGATCGATTGGGAGACTCAACGCTTAGAGATGGAGAACCAGTCATCAAAACTCATAACACTCACCCTGCACGAACCGCGTCCTGAGCTTGAAGAACAGCTTTGGGAGTTCTTGTGCAGCTGGGACTGTTGCGGCGTGGAATCGTCGGCGGACGCAATGCAGTTGCGCATCTACATGCCTCACAACACCTCAGTGAAGAGCTTTCTTGAAAGCCTTGGCAATTGGCTGAAGATGCAAAGCCCGCAACTAGACACCGAAATCGAAGTTACGGAAATCGAGCCGCGTAACTGGAACGAGGAGTGGCGCAACTATTTTCATGCCACCCCTGTGGGAGATCGATTTGTGGTGCTGCCACCGTGGGAGTCAGTCCCTGCGGAGTATCACGATCGCATCCCGGTCATCATCGAGCCGGGCATGGCTTTTGGCACCGGAACCCATGCCACCACACAGCTTTGCCTTCGGTTATTTGATCGCATCCCTCTTGGCAACACCTGCGTTCTCGATGTAGGCACGGGAAGCGCGATTTTGTCTATTGCAGCCTCGCTTTTGGGGGCGCGTTGGTGTCTTGGCTTCGACATCGACCCCGATATCCTCGAGAATGCCGCCACAAATTTGCGCCTCAATAACATCAGCCCAGAAAAAGTCTCTATTTGCGTGGGTTCTCTCGATATGCTGAGAGAGAGCTTAGTATTTGACGTTGTCTTGTGCAACATGCTGTTTAACCATGCAGCCCCACTCCTCCCACGTTTGGCTAGGTTTCTTAAAGATGGAGGACACTTGCTTCTCTCGGGATTTCTCCTCGAGGAGACTCCGCTCGTCTGCGAAGCTGTTAAATCTGCGGGGTTCGAAATTAGTGACCTATTGGAGCAGGATGAATGGGGCGCTCTCGTTGGCGTGAAGGCCTAAAAGCTTTTCTTCGGCGGCAACCTGTCTGTGTTCTATTGCCCTTAAGCGTCCTTATGTGTTTCGGCCGGATGCGTACCTACGGAGAATCACCCGAAACGGATTTGTCTACATACTGGTTAGTGGCAAGAGAGCTACTGCACGGCAAACGACTCTACGCAGAAGTTTGGGACATTAAACCGCCAGCCATCTATTGGACCTACGCTGCGGCCCAATTAGCTTTCTCTAGACCAGAGCTTTGCCGCTATGCGCTTTGGTGCGCAGCGAGTCTGGTCACTCTAGGCTGCGTCTACGCTCTTACCCGCTATTTGAGCCGCTCCCGCCTTGCAGGAATGACTGCTGCGCTCTTGTGGGCTGTCGTTGCCCAAGACTGTTGGCTGCAAGCCAATCAACCAAACACCGAGGTTTTCATCAACGCCTCCCTCGTAGGGGCTTTGCTTCTCCTGGTGCGAAGAGATCGTAGGCGCTCGCCTTTATTCAACGCCTTCGTAGCTGGCCTTTTGGCGGGCTGGGCGACACTCTACAAAACAGTGGTCCTCGCTGTCGCTCCTTTCTGGACTTTTGGTATATTGATGGCCAAGCGGTATGCAGATCTTGGGAGAGCCAAGGCCCACAAAGCGGCATTCTGGTTTTGGGTTGGGCTTCTCGCTGCATGGGGAATGACCATCGCTGTGTTCAAGTCGCAGGGAACCCTCGACGCACTGAGGATAACATTGCTCGATTGGGGCATGTGGTACAGCGGCAACCCGCTAGAAAACCTCGTTGTGGGGCTGCACCCTTTCCGCCTCTTTCCCGAATCGGCAAAACATATTTCGCCTGCTGCGCTTCTAGCGCTCCTGGGAATCCGTGGCCTCTATCGCCTGCGCCAAAACAGCGCATTTTCGTGGATGGTGCTGTGGGCCATTTCGTGCTACATGATCTACGCCCTGCCGGGCCGCTTCTATCCCCATTATTATCAGGTGTTCCTCCCTCTTTTTTGCGTCATGGCCGGCTTTTCTTGGTGGGGAGTCCGTCAAAGACACGGTGGGGCACCAGAAAGGCGGCGGGGGAAACAGATTGTGAGCGGTCTTGTGGCATTGCAAATCGTCATTCAAGTTCCCTTCTACTTTCGCAGTGAGGAATATTGGTCCGTGGCCAAATATGGCCCAGATTTCCTCGAGGAGCGTAATGTTGGTAAACAAGTTAGCATGCTGCTACACCCGCATGAGACCCTTTACGTCTGGGGCACAAACACCGGGATTATTGAGGCATCCCAACGGCGCCCTGCCAGTGGAGTTTTCTTTGCTATTCCGCTGTTGTGGGGGCCCATGACGGCACCCCTCACTCAGCAGGTCTTGAGAGATTTCCAGGAAGCTCCGCCTGAACTAGTCGTCATGAACGTTCAGGATATTCCCGCGCCAGCGACACATCCAGTTGTGAGGTGGTTCGCAGAGAATTGCGTCAGACACCGAATCCTGGAAACCTCCTCCGCAAAGTTCAAACTACTCTGCCGCATCAATGGAGAATTACAACGCCGCTTGGAACTCCAGCTTCAGGGAAGATAGCGCAATGGCCTCGGCTAATGATATAACCCAAAAACCTTCACTCACAGCGCCGAGCGTTTCTGTGATCATCGTCAATTACGAGACGAGTTCTTATGTCCGCCGTTGCGTGAGGTCTCTTCGGGACCAGGGGCAGGATCTCGAAATCATCGTGGTCGACAACGCGAGCCCCTCTGGCGACTGGCAAAATCTTACTGATTTGGATGTCACCTTCGTAAGAAATGAGAACAATGAAGGCTACGGACTCGGCTGCAACAAAGGGGCGGTTTACGCTCACGCGCCAAATCTCTGCATTCTCAATCCCGACACAGTCGTGCCTCCAGGGATGATGCAAAAGTGGCTTGAGAGCTTGAGCTCACTTCTTGCTAGCGGCCACAACGTTGGGCTCGTTGCTCCGTGTCTTCGCAATGAGAACGGCAATATTCAGCGGTCGACGTACAGTTTCCCAGGACCCATCAGTTACTGGCTTTACCACAGTCTTTTTGCAGGACTCGCGAAAAAGTTTCGGAAGCTGGTTCCGTTGCCGCACGTTTGGAGCGGGCAAACGAAAAGACGAGAAGTCGACTGGGTGATGGGAAGTGCACTTCTCATTCCACGTACGGCATGGAATGCGGTGGACGGCTTTTCGCCGCACTTTTTTCTCTATGCAGAGGACACCGATCTCTGCTATCGACTATGGGAACAAGGCTACGCGGTACTCCAAGATCCCAGTGTTGAGGTTATCCACACGCAAGGGAGCCCTTCTGCAAATCGCCGCGGCGAAGCCATTCGACACTACTTCTCGGGACTCGAAACCTTTGTCACCCTACACTATCCGTGCTGGAAAAGGATAACGACGCGTCTATCCATCCTGACCGATCTTAGCATCAGGCTGTCTTTGGTGGGAGCAAGTCGCGTCTTGTGGCCCAGCAACCAAAGTCTGCGAGAGCGCTCGCATGCTTATGCCACCGTTCTTCGCATGCTCGTCCGACGTTTACTCAAGTAAGCTAGTAAATTTCCGGTTTGGGGTCGCGCTCGAGCAGCATTGTCGTGGCTTCCGCAACGGCAACTCCTTCGTAGAGTACCGCATAGATCGCTGCCGTTATGGGCATTTCAACGCTTAGTTTCTGCGCCAACTTGAACGCCGATCGGCATGTGCGATAGCCTTCCACAACAGCCCCCACTTCATTGAGCGGCTCTTATACGCTTCGCCCTCGCGCCAGGAGCTCGCCAAAAAGTCGATTCCGACTGTGACGACTCATAGCCGTGACAACAAGATCACCAAGTCCTGCCAATCCTGCAAGTGTGGCTGGTGAGGCTCCGGCAGCTAAAGCCGCCCGGCTCATCTCAGCTAATCCGCGTGTCACAAGAGCCGCTTTGGTATTATCGCCAAACCCCAGGCCATCGCAGGCTCCCGCTGCAATCGCTATCACGTTTTTCAGCGCTGCTCCGAGCTCGACGCCGAGACAATCCGTCTGAGTGTAGACGCGAAACACTCGTGTGCAGAAAAGCTCTTGCACGATCTTTGCTGTCTTTGAGAAGGATGAGGCACACACAACGCTGGTGGGAATTCCACAACAAACTTCCTCGGCATGGCTCGGCCCGGAGAGAATGGCATAGCGACTCAAGGGAGCCGAGAATTCTTCTTGGAAGATTTGTGATGGCAGGGCGAGCGTTTCTTCTTCGATTCCTTTGGCACAGTTCACAAAAATGCGCGAGCCAAGGTCGGCGAAACCGGCTCGAAGGGCCTGACACAGAGAGCGGATGGCAAAGGATGGAACGACACACACCCAAAACTCTGCATCCGCGGCGGCTTCCTCAAGGCGACTCTCCACGCACACGTCATCGTGGAGAACGAGAGCAGGCGGTTTTCCGCGGCGCCGCGTCACGCGAAGTTGTTCCAGAAAATTCCCGTCAACGTCCCACAACGAGACATTGTGTCCTTTGCGTGCGAGAAGATCAGCCAGCGTCGCTCCCCAGGCACCAGCTCCAAATACCGTCACTCTTGCCATTAGCGACTTGCCTCACCGCCTGTCGAGGGAATCCGCTCATTGTCTTGCCGCCAATCAGCTGAGTCCCAAATAGGCAGCTCCTGACCGCGCAGAATCCGGACCATGTTCGGCCAATGCTTGAGAACGACGAGAGCTGCAAGAATCTCGCCAACAAGCTGAACAGCCAACGGCTGATGGGCCCAGTACAAGAAAACTGGCAGCAGAGCCGCGCAGACAACCGAAGCAAGGGAGACATACCCCTTCCACGCAATGAGAACGAGTCCAATCACTGTGAGCAAAAAGATCTGGACGGGTGCGATTGCGAGAAAAACACCAATCGCGGTGGCGACCCCCTTCCCACCCTTGAAGCCCAAAAAGATACTGAAACAGTGTCCAAGAACTGCTGCCGCCCCGATTGAAATTTCTGCGAGACCACTCTCGCGCGTGGAAATGCCAAACAGGGACGGCAATATGGCGACGGGAAGAAGTCCTTTGAGCACATCGAGCCCGAGGACGACAGCACCCCACTTTTTGCCTAGCAGTCGCGCAACGTTCGTAGCCCCAATGTTGCCGCTGCCATGCTCGCGGACGTCAATCCCAGCCACCCAACGTGCTACCAAGAGCCCCGTCGGAATGGATCCCACCAGATAGCTGATGACCCAGCACAGTAGTAAACGCATGACACCATAAGGGGACGTTGCAACGGTCGTGTTCAAGAGAAACTATCGCTACGACCGAGGGTGCCTAGGGAGCGAGGCCGAGTAACAATAGTATTTGAAAACATGCGCATAAGGCGGCGTCTTTCTTTGAGATGTCAACCAAAGGTATCAGTGCTGCAGCTAAACACACCGAGGGGCTTTTCGCCCAAGTGGCCATTGATGAGGCTCTTGATCGCACTCTTACCTACCGTGTGCCACAGCACCTCGCGGATAAAGTGGCCATGGGAAAACTCGTCGAAGTCCCTGTCCGTAACCAACGATGTCATGGATGTATCGTCGGCTTGGCGGCTTCGCCGGGCGATGTCCCACTCGATAAACTCCGCGACATCACGAAAATCATCACGCCAGACTTCCAAATCGACCACGAGCTTCTCGAGTTGGGGCAGTGGATAAGCCAGTATTACATCGCGCCGATTGGCCAGACTCTGGCATGCATATCATTTCTTGGGTTCAACTGGATAACAAGCCACACTCAGGCGGTTGTCCAGCTCCAGGCATCGCCGAGTTCTAGCCAGAAGCTCACACCCAAGCAGCAGCTAGTTATTGATTATCTCATTAGCAGGAAAGGCGTTGCGCCGATTGCTGAAATCCGCGAACAGCTTCGCATCTCGGAGTCTGTCATTGGTGGGCTCATCAAGAAAGGACTCGTGGAGCGAAAAGACCTCGTTCTCACCCGCCACGATGATTTCGGCTTCGATTCTCAAAGTGGCCTTTCGCAGCCACTTGTTCTCAATTCGGCGCAAGCCGAAGCTCTCGGAGCAATTGTCCAGCAGCTCGAGCTAAGCGAGTATGCTACCTTTCTCCTTCACGGGGTAACGGGTAGCGGCAAGACAGAGGTGTACCTTCAAACCATAGATCAAGCGCTGGCGTTGGGTGGCACAGCAATTGTTCTTGTGCCCGAGATCGCGCTTACGCCACAGACAGTGGCACGATTCCGCACGCGATTTGGTCGACTTGTGGGAGTCTATCACTCTCGGCTCACGCTCGGCCAAAAATACGACCTTTGGCATCAGATTCGCCGCGGAGAGGTCAGGATTCTCATTGGCGCACGATCGGCAGTCTTTGCTCCTTTGCCGAACTTGAAGATCATCGTCGTCGATGAAGAGCATGAACAGTCGTACAAGCAAGAAACCACCCCACGCTACCATGCTCGCGACGTTGCCATCTACCGCGCACACCGATGCGGAGCCGTGGTTGTCCTCGGGAGTGCGACACCAAATGTCGAAAGTTATTATAAAGCTCTCGAAGGAAAGTTCCGCCTTTTGAGACTCCCGGAGAGAATTGACAACCGTCCCCTACCATCGATCTCGGTCATCGACCTCACGCAGCGGGTACAAGAGGAACTCGATTTAGGAATTTTCACGCATGAAGCGCATCAAAAGATGCAAGAAGCGCTAGACTCTGGTTATCAAGTTATTGTTTTTCTCAATCGTCGTGGATTTTTCAATTTTGCCCTCTGCGTGAGTTGCAAGAAGACACTGCGCTGCAGCAACTGCGATGTGGCACTCACCTATCATAAAGTCGGCGACCGACTGGTGTGCCACTACTGCGGCAGATCGGAAAAGCGCCCGACGCACTGCCCTTATTGTGAGGAGCAAGAACTCACAATGGTGGGACTCGGAACGCAGCGGGTCGAAGAGGAGCTAGCGCGGCTTTTTCCCGACCGCCGCATTGTTCGCATTGACCTCGACACAATGGCCCAGCGTACAGCATATCTCAAGACCTGGCGCCTTCTTGAGCAGGGAGAGGTCGATATCATTGTCGGGACCCAAATGATTGCGCGCGGGATCCACCTCGAGCGCGTTGCATTAGTTGTCGTTCCCTTGGCCGACGTTTCCCTCTTCCAGCCGGATTTTCGTGCCACCGAACGCGCATTTGCGTTGCTCACCCAAGTTGCCGGACGAGCTGGACGAGGGGATGCCCCTGGCAAGGTTCTGATTCAGACTTACGTCCCGTATCATTATGCTATCCAGTTTGCGCAAAATCATGATTACGAAGGCTTTTACCAGAAGGAGATCCATATCCGCCGGGTTCTCAGGTTCCCTCCATTTCGTCGTCTCATTGGCATTTTGGGACAAGCTGATAAGTACGAAGTCGGAGAGCGACTCTTTCGTCAATTTGTGGACGAATTACAAAACGTCTCCTATTCGCGGCGCGATGAGGTCTCTGTGTTGGGGCCAACACCGGCGCCCCTTCAAAAATTACACGGCAAGTATCGATGGCGCGCGCTCATGCGTGGAGGCGATCCTTGGCTCATGCGAGAGATTGCGGTGGCTGCGATTGAACGATTTCGGTCTCACAAAGGTCATAGCCGCATTGAAATTGCCTTCGATGTGGATCCTTACGATCTGCTCTGACTTGGGAGAGATGACAGCGCCCGAAAAAACGATTGCGTCACCATACCCAAAAAATTGTAACGCGTACAGACACCCCCTGACGAAGGCGAAAAAGATGGATACGAAAATTTGGCTTTTCGAAAGGCTGAAAGCAGAAGCACGAGGTTTCGATCTCGAAGTCGTCGAGGCTTTGTCATCCTTTGATCGACCCTGGGGCGGTTTTCTGCGCTTCAGCGAGCAATGTCTTCCTGCTTTTTACGAAGCGTATTGGAAAGACGTCAATGTGCCACCCTACGATACGGGGCTCCGGCTGGACCCAAAGATCTTGCTGGTCGCACCTGGCAAGCGGTTGTCACTGCAGTTTCATCATAGGCGAAGTGAGCACTGGCGCGTACTTGATGGCCCAGTAAGAATCGAAATCGGTCAGGACAAAAACTCTCTTGAGCATATTGTGGCCAATGCGGGCGATGTCGTCCGCATTCCATCAGGAGCCTGCCATCGTCTCCAGGGATTAGAGAGTTGGGGGCGAATTGCGGAAATCTGGGAAAGCATTGATCCGGCACATCCCTCCGACGAGGACGACATTGTCCGCATCGAAGATGACTTTGGCCGAGCAAATTAGTGGCGTCGCACCAACTTCAGTAACTGGCTGCCTCCCGCAGCCCAGTGTCGGCCGGCACGTGCACCCCGCGAACGACGTGTAAGCCCGCTTCGGCAAGCGCTCGCACGTAAGCCTCGTGGGCATGATAGTGGTGCACAAATTGTTCGCGCTCGTCCAGGGCACGGGCAAGGGCATCGAGATCTTCGCCTGCTTCATGCAGGAGCAAGGCCAACCGCCGCTGAACCTCTGTCGTGTCGACCCCTCTTTGTTTCATGAGCTGGATCACCGACGGCAAATAACCGCCGGGCCCTAGCTTCACCTCAGTTGAAGTGAACGCACCGGCAACGCGCGCTGCTTCGACCTGCACATGAAGAGGAACACGGCAATTGGGGAAAACCCACGTCGCCGGATTTGGCAAGGCTAAGAGATAAAGGGCCGCAAACGTGGGAAAGAGGCCGGTGATATCAAGGCTACTCTTGCCACGCCTACGGAGATCTGAGCCCGGCGTCGGGATTGGATTCCAGATCGGAAGCCCGACAATGAGAGGATGCTCCGGCGTGATCTCATAACGATCAAACAGCACGCGCGCATGATCAACAGTGGCAATAAACTCAAAAACGACATCCGGGTTCAACCCGAGCATCGTTCCAAGAGCGACCTCAAGGCCGGCTCTGAGAGCGCGCTCCTGCGACTGATAACGAAAAAGCCAACCATCTCCCGATTCTTCCCATGACCAATCATCGCGCAAACCAAACGCCTTGGGTCCGCCGAGAACATAGGATCGGAAAACCACTGGGTCATAGGTCTCCTGCCAGACGATCATCGCGTCGGCACCGTGGACGCGTAATTCTGCATATTGCGACTCTGTCAGAGCGAGGGTGCAGAAACAGGTTTTTCCCTCAATGCCCCGACGCTCAAACAGCTTTCGGGTTTCGCGGAGAAGCTCGGGAAGCTGTTTCCGAACGGCGGCGATGTCGTCGCCAGAAACGTATTCGATGTATTGAATGCCAAGGTCGAGAAGATACTCGACCTGCATAACGAGAAGGTCGGAGGGCATCCGCAGGCGTTTCATTTCGCGGTTGGAGAGCCGCCAACCACAAAACAGACAGTCTGAAGCGCAAGTGTTAGCAATTTCTATGGGAGCCATGGGCACGACAGCAGAACCGAAGAGGAGACGCCGCACACGTTCGCCTGCTTGGTGAACCAGTGGGATAATCTGCTCGCCCTGGGGAGAGGTAATCGTTCGCACAAGACGGGCGAGATCGGCGAGCGAAAAGCGCGGCAACTCATCAAACGACAAGAGAGACTGAGCTTCACGGAAGCTCAAGGGAGTTGCCGAGGCCGCCACTGACTTCAGTGACTCTAAATTAGGAGTATAGAAGGCTCCGCTGGGTCGTGTCATGTTGTTCTAGCTACCTAATTTCCTTCCTCTATTACGGGCTACAGTTCAATCTGTCGGCTGTTCTTTCTTCTCCTTGTGAGACCCCGCAACATCACGCTATGAGTGGTTGCGATCATTGCCGCATGCGGCGGACGACAGGAAATGCAACGCGGTGGGATACGTCACCAACTCCACCGAGAATCATTGTTTCGTGCCCCACTTTCGGCTTATGTTGTGAGGCGCTGACACAAAAGTTGGTCAACTATCTGCGCTAGGCGCTCAGCAGCATGTGCATGGAATTCGCCGGCCTTACGCACTCTTTCGCGGTGATACGGAGCTTCCCTGAAAAGATTGCGCAATTCCAGACTTACGTTTTCCGGGGTAAGGTCTTTTTCTAGCAGCATTCTCCCCAAACCTGCTTTCACTAGCTCCTCTGCGTTGATACGTTGGTGATCGTAGATGGCCGTGGGCAAGGGGACATACAGAGCATAAACGCCGTTTGCGAGAAGTTCTGCAAGAGTACTAGCCCCCGCGCGAGAGATGGCAGCATCGGCACAAGCCAGCGCCAAATCCATCCGCTCGATGAACGGCAAAAGCCGTACTTTGATGTAGCGCAAGTTGAGCTGCTCGAGCTTCTCTTTCAGTTCTGTGAAGTTTCCGCTGCCCGTACTCCACAACAACTGAAGGTCCGAAAACTCATCAGAATCTAAAGCTGGCAAGGCTTCCATAAAGGCTCGGTAAAAGTTGCGAGCACCTTGGCTTCCCCCGAGCACGAGGAGTGTCCGGCGCCTGGGGTCGAGATCGAAGTCATCAAGCGCTTGCGCCCGATTGCCTCCCACGACGCCTGCGCGCAGGGGCATCCCCACGCGGACGCAGCGTCGCGCGCGCAAAAGTGAACATGTCTTCTCAAAGTTGACGGCACTGACCGTCACCCACGGTGCCAGCCACTTGTTGGTCTTTCCCGGAACCGCATTAGCTTCGTGAATGACCGTTGGCAGACCTTTCAGGATTCCGGCGAGCACGGCCGGGCCAGAAACATACCCCCCCATGCCAATGACTCCACCTATTTCTCTCTGCCTCAAAAGGCGCAGACAGCGTAGGACAATCTCTGCGCTGCGCAATAATCCAATCGCACGCGTTAGCAAACTCTGGCCAAGTTGTCGCGCCGGGAGCACCACTGGCTCGATCCCATGGCGTCTGTAGAGATCCAACTCGATGGGGCGCTCGCCGCAAACATAAACGACCTCGAGATTGTGCGCTGAAATCAGAGCTTGGCCGAGGGCGATAGCTGGCAGGATGTGCCCTCCCGTCCCTCCGGCGGCTATGAGAACATTGCGACGATTTTTAAGACTCATACTTGACGACCCCATCAGAGTTGCGGCTATATGCATGCATGATGAGACACTTCTATCTCAACATTGTGATGCTGCTTGCGGTGTGTGTGCTAAGCACAGCGTGCGCCTACAACTCGCGGACAAGGACTTTTGACTGGGCACTTGGAGAACGTCCCGTCAAGCCTCCGGCCTATCCGATTCCAGACCTTTCGCCATCAAATCGAGGTACGTCTCAGGGGGAAATTCCCCCTCCAGCGGAGTGGTAGAACACCAAGTCAGCAGGAACAGCTCTGCTCTGCTACACCCGCCCGTTAGTACCTTGAGCGCTAGCCTCTTGTGCCCCGTCCAAGTCAGGAGCAACCACGCGCACCAGGCACCGACGCCCTAAATCAGTGAGGGCCTGACTGACGTTGGCCGCGATCTGAGCAGCCTCTCTCTCGTTAGCAATCGCCAGGATGGTGGGCCCTGAGCCACTGAGGCAAACAGCTGCTGCGCCCGCTTGAAGAGCTTCCGCCTCCACAATATCGTACTCCGGAATAAGTTTACGCCTGTGGGGCTGGTGAAGCCGGTCCTCCATGAAAATATCGAGCCCCACGAGTTCTCCTGAACAGAGTTTGTCAATCACGAAAGGAATGCGGGAAAGATTGAAGACCGCGTCCGCGGTCGAGATGCGACGAGGCAAAACCTTGCGTGCTTGGGCTGTCGAAAGAGGATAGTCGGGAACCACCAAGATACACCGGATGCTTGGCGCTGGGTAGTACTTTCTCACAAAAACATCGCTGCCATGGACAAGCGACGCTGTCAGCCCTCCGAAATAGCAGGCGACAATGTTGTCAGGATGCCCTTCCATGGCGATCATTTCGGCCACAAGTTGTTCGGGGGCAACCGCATGATTGAGGAAAATATTGGCTGCAAGCATCCCCCCAACAATGGCCGATGCACTGCTGCCGAGCCCTCGAGCGATTGGAGGCTCAATGACAAGGCGTAGGCGCAGGGGCGGGATCGCCGCCCCTGCTAATTCAAAAACACGTTTGATCGCGCGAAATGTGAGATTGTCTTCGGTTTGAGGCAGATCTTCAGAAGCTCCCGCCCCTTCTATCAAAATGCTTGTTGTTTCATCCGCGGGTTCCTGGAGTTCGACGATGTTGTACCACTGCAGCGCCAACCCCAGACAATCAAAGCCTGGACCGAGATTTGCCGTCGTCGCAGGGACGCGAACACAGACAATGCGGGCAATTGAACTCATCGGAATAGCGTGCTCACACTCTCATTGGTATGAATGCGGTGAATCGCATCAGCCAACATCGGGGCAAGGCTCACAACCGTTAACTTATCGAGGCCGTCACGGTGGGGAATCGTATCCGTAACGATGACCTCTTCGATGCATGATGCGGCAAGCCTTTCTTTTGCAGGGCCACTCAAGACAGCATGTGTGCAGCAAGCATAGATTTTCCCCGCTCCTCGCTGACGAAGAGCTTCGGCCGCTCCAACAAGAGTTCCAGCGGTATCGATGATGTCATCGAAAATGAAGACGTCCTTGTCCACAACCTCACCGATAATGTTCATGACTTCGGCAACGTTAGGTGCTGGGCGACGCTTGTCAATAATCACCAAAGGCGCATCAAGTCGGCTCGCATAAGCGCGCGCCCGCTTCACATTGCCGACATCAGGCGACACCACAATGAAGTCCGAAAAACCTCGCTTTTGTATGTAATCAACTAGCACGGGGGCTGCGTAGAGATGGTCAACCGGGATGTCAAAAAATCCCTGAATCTGAGCCGAATGGAGGTCCACTGCGACGACTCGTGTGGCACCCGCGGCCGTGAGAAGGTTGGCCACAAGTCGGGCTGATAGAGCCACACGTCCTTCGTCTTTGCGATCTTGACGGGCGTAGCCGTAATAGGGAATGATTGCGTTGATCTCTCTGGCTGAGGCCCGCTTCAGCGCGTCAAGAATAAGGAAGAGCTCCATGAGGTGCTCGTTGACAGGCGTGTAACAGGATTGCACAACATAACAGTTGGCGCCCCGGACACTCTGATTGATTTTGACGCGGAGTTCGCCGTCACTAAAGCGCCTTATGTCAATCTGCCCAGGCTCAACACCCAAATGTTGGCAAATCGCGGCGGTCAGATCGAGACTCGCTGATCCGGAAAAGACCATGGGAGGCACACCGTGCTCGTCGAGCAGTCGCCCCTGAATTGTACTCACGATTCTCAAACTCCTCCATAAATGTGTCTTCTGAAAGGACTTCAGCCTTGAGCGATTGCAGCCTCTCTCCTGCCCTGCAACAATTTTCCGTCGGCATAGGGGTGCTAGTTAGATTGCAGGACGTAACTCACGCGATAGATCGGCTTGCCCTCCTGAACGAAACGCCTCTCAAAACCGGTCAGGCAGCTCAGTAATTGCTCCTGTGGCTCGATAACCGTAAAAAGCTGACTGTTTTCGAAAAGCTCCCGCATGGTGATAAAATAACTCTCAACGTCGGTGCGCAGATGGATACCGCCGCCTGGGACTAGAAGCTGGGCTAGCAATTCAGGAGCCCCCTCTTTGAAGAGACGGCGTTTTGCGTGTCGTTTTTTCGGCCATGGATCGGGGAAGTAGCAGTGGATAGCCTGAAAGCGATGTCGTGGAAGATAGCGTTCGATAAGATAAATCGCTTCGCCATGAAGAATGCGCACGTTAGCTAGGCCCGCGCGTGCCGCTTTCGAAGCGGCTTTGCGCGCGATAACAAGTCTGCGCTCTAGACCAATGAAATTCACGGTGGGTTTCAGTGGCGCATACGCCAGGAGAAAGTCGCCACGTCCGCAGCCGATTTCCAGCTCAAGCGGCTGCTGGCGGGGGAAAATGTTGTCAATTTTACCGATGGATTCCAGATCAGCATACGTAAGGGGTTCGTAGCACACTGTCTCTTTGGAATCCGGCCCACTCATGAGCACGCCTCCAAAAGCACCAGAGCTTCTTGCGGCAGGTTAGTTTTTTCTATGGAGAGTTGCGGCGAAGCTGAGCGTAAAAGCTTCGCAACCATGGCCACAGCCAGTTTCACGCCGAGATTCTTCTCAACGTTGGTGCGTGGCTCAACGCGAACCGTAACTTGCTCCGGCTTCGAGTCGACCCGCACGTAAAAATTATGCGTCACACCGCGACAAACGACGGTCGCCTCGACCAGAACCACTCGTTTCCAGCTGTCCAGGAAGCAGCTTGTCAGTTTCGTGAGCCAATCACCTTCGCGATGAACCGCTGGCTCAAAACTTTCCCAAATCGGCTCTAGTTCGGCATGCCCAGTGAACACGACATGAGGCATATTGGTCCCTCCTAAGCCAACCCTTTCAAGATTACGCCTTGTCGATCCGGCTCGATGATACTTGAAGGAGACGTTTTGATTCCTTCAGATCAGTCAACGCGATGCGAATTATTGCTGGGGAAAAAAAAGGCTTCATTCTCAAAGCGCCGCGCGGCCTGGCTACGCGGCCGACATTGGGACATATTCGCGAATCACTGTTCAACATTCTTCGCCATGAGGTTCCAGGAGCTATCGTTGTCGATCTTTATGCAGGAGCTGGGACACTCGGGCTAGAAGCCCTCA
>FWWM01006060.1_pt1 | contig 16343 bp, 14 predicted proteins | sample 2228351 | NCBI WGS metagenome assembly FWWM01 (sample SAMEA103939774, study PRJEB20133) | metagenome | reverse complement strand
CCTCCTCGGCCGCCACGCGGAAGAGCGTACCTAGCACCTCATCGCGGAGATCGGCCAAGGCAGCCGCGATCTCCGGACCCGCAGCTCCGGCCTGGTGGCGGCGGCGGAGCGCCTCGAACCCATCGGCCAACCGCGTGCGGGCATGCTGGACCGGAGCACGCAGGCGTACCCCGCTCAAATCGCCTCCTCGTCGAGTTCGCCCGTACGGATGCGGACCGTCTGCGACAGCTCGCTGACGAAGATCTTCCCATCGCCCACCTGACCGGTGCGGGCGGCCTTGACGATCGTATCCAGCACGCGCGGCAGGTCGCTCTCCTTACAGACGACCTCGATCTTGATCTTGGGAACGAAATCCACCGTGTACTCCGTGCCGCGATACAGCTCGGTATGCCCCTTCTGCCGCCCAAAGCCGCGGACCTCGGTGACGGTCATTCCCTGGATCTTCTGCTCGGCCAGCGCGTTTTTCACATCCTCCAGCTTGAAATGCCGGATGATCGCTTCCACCTTTTTCATCACGCGCGATCTCCTCCAAGAGCCTGACGCACCGGGGGCTGGCGAGTTGTCGCGGACCGACTTACCACTTCCGGTGCATTCTAGCTGGAACCCCGGATGCCGGGCAAGGAGGCCGGGCTTAACGCCCCAAGCCGCCCGCCGACGCCACAAAGTACGGATAGGCCTCGTTGCCGTGCTCGCCCAAATCGAGCCCCTCCCGCTCCTCGTCGGCCGACACGCGGATGCCCATCGTCGCCTTGAGCACCATCCACGCCGCGGCCGACACGACCCCCACATACACCGCACAGGCCAGCACGCCAGTCAACTGGGTGAGCAATTGGTCCAACCCGCCGCCGTAGAACAGGCCGGGTTTGGCCGCCGGGTTGCCGGCCCGGCCAATGCGGTCCGGCGTAGCGAACAGCCCTACGCACAGCGTCCCGAAGACCCCGTTGAGCAAGTGGACCGACAACGCCCCCACCGGGTCGTCGCAACGGATGCGGTCGAAAAACAGCACGCCCAAGACCACGATCGCCCCGGCCAGCAGCCCGATCACCACCGAGCTGGCCACGCTGACGAACGCACAAGGGGCCGTAATAGCCACCAACCCGGCCAGACAGCCGTTGAGCGTCATGCCCAGATCGGGCTTGCCCAGCGCCAGCCACGCCACCAGCGTGGCACTGAGCGTCGCCGCAGCCGCAGCCGTATTCGTGGTCACCACGATCTCGGCAATCGCTGGACTATCGGCCGCCATCGTGCTCCCAGGATTAAACCCGAACCACCCAAACCAAAGCACAAAGCATCCGATGGTGGCCAAGGGGAGGCTATGCCCGGGGATAGCGTGAATCTTCCCATTCGGACCGTACTTGCCAATCCGCGGGCCCAGCAGCATCACGCCGACCAGCGCCGCCCAACCCCCGATCGAATGGACCTGGGTCGAACCCGCAAAGTCCAGAAAACCGCGGGTCTGCAGCCAGCCTCCCCCCCAAATCCAATGGCCCACCACCGGATAAATCAGCATGGCCATCACGAAGCTGAATATGATAAAACTGTGATACTTGATGCGCTCGGCCACGGCGCCCGAAACAATGGTCGCCGCCGTGCCGCAAAATACCAGTTGGAAAAAGAACTTCGCCCACAAGGGCACCCCGGTCCAATTCAGCGCTCCATAGACGCCCTGATAGGCATCGCCCGTAGCCGGGCTATTATCCGCACCGGAGACCATCCACAGACCCTCGGTACCGACCAACGGGCTGCCGCTGCCGAACATCAACCCCCAGCCTAACAGCCAGAACCCAATCGAGCTTACCGCAAACACGATAAAGTTTTTTGCGAGGATGTTTACGGTATTTTTGGTGCGGCAAAACCCCGATTCCACGCAGGCGAAACCGAGGTTCATGAAGAACACCAGCATCCCGGTGACCAGGACCCACACGGTGTCGATGGTCACCTTGAAGTCGGCCAGTTTGTCGGCAAGCGCCGCAGTATCGCCGGCTCCACCGGGCGACTCGGCTCCCCAGGCGCCAGGAGTCCAAACCATAGCCAAGGCCACCAGCGCTACAACATGCCAGAGCGGTATGCTGCGAGTTTTTTTCATCATGCTACCCAACACCTCAGGCCCGGGATCAGTGCGTCTGGCGCGGTGCATCGTTTTGGATGGTGAGTACGACCTGGTCCAGTTTTCCGTCCCGGGGGGCCTGCGTCGTGAGATGGGCCCCACCCGGCACGCGACAACCCCGGGCCGCCGGCGCACGCTATCACGCCACGGACCGCCCAGTGGTTTCCTGGGAGGCCATTTCAGCAAGCCTCGTGCCAAAAGAGCGGCTATGCAGGCGGGGGCGGCCTGCGCCAGTGCTTCAGGCGGTTGCCAATCAACGGGTTACGCTAAGAGGCCAAAAGCCTGCGGAGGCGGCCGAAGGGCGGCTGGTGCCAAAAAGCATAGCACTCGATGCCGAAGGAGAAGGCATACCGGGGCTGGCTGCCAGCGCAAAGTTGCTTTTCCGTGCTGGGGCCCATCCCGTTGCGGTCTGCACCCCCGGTCGCGCCAGACAGTTTCCCCGCCGCGCGAGCTGTCTTAAATATCGAGATTCTTGACTTCCAGAGCGTGTTTCTGGATGAACTCGCGCCGCGGTTCAACGTGCTCGCCCATGAGGATCCGGAAGAGGTTATCGGCCGCGCCAACGTCTTCCATACGAACCTGGACCAAGGTGCGATTGGCGGGATCCAAGGTGGTATCCCGCAGTTCCTCGGCGTTCATCTCGCCGAGACCTTTGAAGCGGGTCACCTACAGGCCTTTTTCGCCGGCCGAGCGCACCGCCGCCAGCAGCCCCCGGAGGTCTTCCAGGCCAACAACCATCTCGCCGCGGCGGAGCCGGTAGCGGGGCTCCTCCAACCCGGTCCGCTCTTGGGGAAAGAGGCTATCCAGCTCAAATCCCATCTGGCGCAGGTCGGCCAGGTAATTGTTGATGGAGCGCACTTCGTGGAGTTCGACAATATGGACCCGGCTGGCTTTGTCCCCATTGCCGTTGCCGCCTTGGGGGGTGTCGGCCACCTTCAGTTCCTCGCCCGCGGCCTCCTCCTGCTGGGCGAGGAACTCGTCGAGTTCCTTGCGGCTGGTAAACCAGTGCTCCTCGTGGCCCAGAAAGACGTGGTAGATGGGCAGGCGACCGCTGGTGGGGTCCTGGCGGGCGGCATGGGCCCGCAGGCTGATCCCGCGGCGTTCCAGCGCCACGATCGAATCCTCCAGGGCGGCCAGGGTCTTGCATAGCCGCTCCATCTCGGGACCGCGGAGGGTGCGGCCATCGCCGGCATCGAACTCGGCATCGGCCAGCCCCGCCCGCAAGAGCTGCTCGCGCATCTCCTCCTCGGTCTGCACGTAATAGACCTCCTTTTTGCGCTGCACGCGGAACAGGGGCGGCTGGGCCACGTAGACCAGCCCCGCCCGAACCAGGTCGTACATCTGCCGGTAAAAGAACGTTAGCAACAGGGTGCGGATGTGCGAGCCATCCACGTCGGCATCGGTCATGATGATGATTTTGCCGTAACGCCGCTTGCTAAGGTCCACTTCCTCGCCCAGGCCTACGCCAATGGCTGAGATCATCGCCTGGACCTCTTCGTTCGAGAGCACCTTGTCCTCGCGGGACTTGTAGGCGTTGATGATCTTCCCCCGCAGTGGCAGGATCGCCTGGAACTCGCGGAAGCGGCCCCCTTCGGCACTCCCCCCGGCCGAGTCCCCCTCGACCAAATACAGCTCCGAGCGCTCTGTGTCATGGATGGTGCAATCGCGGAGCTTGCCGGGAAGCCCCCCGCCCGCCTTAGCCTTGTTTTGCATGCGCACCAACTCCCTGGCCTTGCGGGCACTTTCGCGGGCCTCGGCGGCCAGCCGGGCTTTGGCCAAAATCGCCCGTGCGCTCTTGGGATTCTCTTCCAGATACCTGGCCAGTTGCTCCGAGACGGCAGATTGTACCAGGCCCTCGACCTCGCTGTTGCCCAACTTGGTTTTCGTCTGCCCCTCGAACTGTGGATAGGGGACGCGCACCGCGATCACTGCCGTCAACCCTTCGCGAAAATCTTCCCCCGTGGGAAGCAGGTCCTTGAACAGGTCCTCCCCCTTGCCATAGGTATTCAGCGTACGGGTCAGCGCCGCCCGAAAACCCGAAAGATGCGTCCCCCCTTCGATGGTATTGATGTTGTTGACAAAGGAATGCACGTTTTCCGTGTAGTCCTCGGTATATTGGAGGGCCACTTCCAGCCCCAGCTTCAGCTCGCTCTCCAGCCCGGGTATCTCGTATTCGCCCTTGATGTAGATGATATCCGCGTGCAAGGTCTGGGTGCCGCGGTTCAGGTATCGGACAAACTCCTTGATCCCCTCGCGGTAGCAGAAGGTCTCGCCGTCGCCGGTCCGCTCGTCGCGGAAGACGATCGTTACGCCGGGATTGAGAAACGCCAGCTCCTGCAAACGGCGATACACCTCGCCGTAGTGGAAGCGGACATCGCCGAAAATCAAGGGGTCCGGTTTGAACGTGGTCTTCGTGCCCACCTTGCTCGTGGTGCCAATCCGCTGCACCTCCGAGGCGGGTACGCCCCGCTCGTATTCCTGTTGATACACGTGGCCGTTGCGGCGGACCTCGACCTCGCACCACTCGGAGAGAAAGTTCACGACGGTGACCCCCACTCCGTGCAGGCCGCCGGCAGTGATGTAGGCGCCTTTGCTGAACTTCCCGCCGAACTTAAGGACCGTCATTACCCCCTGGAGGGTGGAAACTCCGAGGTCCGGATGCACCTCGACGGGGATCCCGCGGCCATCGTCCTCCACCGTTACCGAGCCATCGCGGTTGATAATGACCTGGATTTCCCGGGCGAAACCGGCCACGGCCTCATCGATGGAATTATCGACCACCTCGAACACCAGATGATGCAAGCCCCGCTTTCCGGTGTCGCCGATGTACATCGCGGGGCGCTGGCGCACATGTTCCAGGTCGCTGAGGTATTCAAGTTGCTCGGCATTGTATTCGGTCTCGACTTTCTGGTATCGCAGAACGTCCCCATCGGTCACGGAGACCGGGGTGGACTGGAAGGACGAACTCTGGTCGGACATTTCGATCTGCCTTTGGAACAAGGTCTCTTGCCCCGTGCATCAGTCGATCGTGCCGAGGCGGAACCGCAGATCGCGGATCGTTACCTCCGGCACGAAGGATGCCAAACGATTCAGAATCGCCGCTTTGTGAAACGTCATCTCCTGAAGGACGGTAGAATTGGCCACCACGACCTCCAGCGTGTTGCGGCGCAGGGCCCCGGGCCGGCTGTACCGCGCGAACAACTCGCCGGCGGCCTGGCGCCACGCCGCCTCCATGGCTGCGGCGGACTGGATACGACCCAATCCCCGCCGGGCCATCACGTCGGCCAGGATATTGCCAATCGGCTCTGGTCCTCTGCCCATCATTGGAGTGTCCAAACAGGATCGCCGGTCTGGTGCCGCATGGCCGTTAATCGCGCGTCAAGGGCATCAGCAGGTAGCGATAGCCATCATCCGTATTGCAGACCACCGGGCTTTCCGAGGTACGGATGGACATGGTGAACGTCTTCTCCGGCTCCAAAACCCGGAGAAACTCAATGAGGTATCGCGGGTCGCGGGTGATTTGGACCGGCTCGCCGTCATAGGCCACGGGCATTTCCACGCGGGCCTCGCCGTATTCGGCCCCCTCGGCGACCAGCACCACCTTGCCGTCGCCGAACAGGAAATCCACACCCCGGTGCTGCTCGCTGGTGACGATCGCCGATTGCCGGACCGCCGAGAGGAACGGCCCGACGCTTATCTCAACCGACATGCGCGGCTCGCTCCGCGGAAAAACGTCCCGCCACCGCGGAAAACGCCCCTCGACCAACCGGCTTTCGACCAGCGCACGCTGGGTTTTGACCTGCACATCGTTTTCGCGGATCACAAGCAGCACTTCGCCTTCGGAATCGGTCAGGACTCGTTCTAAAAGGTGCATACTCCGGGTGGGAATGATCGTGTTGCCTGGGCCCGGCGTCTTGCCCACCTTCGCCGGACCGGTTTGCAGCGCCAGGCGACGCCCATCGGTGGCAACGGCCGTAATCTGGTCCTCCCCCGCCTCGATGAACACCCCCCCGAGAGCATAACGCGTACTTTCAGGATCGGTAGCAAACACCGTCCGACGGATCATCTCGCGCAAAACCCGAGCGCTGATCTGGTGCGAGGTCTCGCCCTCGAACTCCGGAAGGTCCGGGTACTCATCCGGATTCTCCGAAGGCAGATAGAACTCGCTCCGCTCTCCCCACACCCGAATGCGGTTCGCCTCGCTGGAGAGATGGAGTTTCTCTTCAGGGCTTTCGCGGAGGATCATCCCGAAACGGGCCGAAGGGAGCAATACCGTGCCCGGGGCCTCAAGATCCACTCCCTGAAGATCGGTCTGAATGCCCAACTCCAAATCGGTAGCCATCAGGGTTGTGCGTTCCTTCTTGGCTTCAAGCTTGACGTTCTGCAGGACCGCTTTGGGGCTCCGCGACGGCACAACACTGGCGACCATCTGGAAAGCCCCAAGCAGCTTCTCGCGTTCGCAGCTCAGTTTCATGACTCCGATCCTGCAAAAGGAGACGATTCCACTACTGCTGGTTCAATACTCGTGCAGTGGTTATAACAGGCCTCCCGATAAGGGCTGTCAATCCACGCATCCTCGAGGTGTAACTGGTGAAAGGGAAAAGAGTTGCATAACAGGGGCGCACCGCGGAGGATGTGGAAAACGTGTCGGATGGATGGCGATAGGCTGAAGGTGGAGCGTCACTTTCGGCTCGGGCGGATTGCTTGCGCCTGAAACCGTTGATGGTTTTGCGGTGGTTGGGCGGTTGCCGACCGTGGATCGACATGTTTTCCCCTATGGACAACACGGTGGCTCCTGGCATCCCAGGTGCTGCCGCTCCAGGCGTTCACGGAGGTGGTCTACGGCGGAGCGGACCAGGGGGTCGGTGGCCAGCAGGCGTTCGGTCTTACGGCAGGCGTGGGCCACGGTCGTGTGATCGCGCCTGGCAAAGTAGCGGCCGATCTGGTCGAGTGGGGCCTGGCTCATCGTGCGGGCCAGATACATCGCCACGTCGCGGGCAGTGACGATGGCTTGGCGTCGGCTAGGGCCACGCAGGTCCCGGAGCCGCAGCGAAAAGTACTTGGCCGCTGCCAGGGCGATCTCCGCAATCGAAGGTCTCGGCAGCTCGGGCCGGGCCTTTATGACTCGCTGCACGGTGTGGACTGTCGGCGGCTGGCCGTCGATGTGCGCGGCAAGCTCCAGCCGGGCCAGGGCTCCCGCCAAGGCGGCAGCGCTGCCGCGGACCGCGGTGGCCAGGGCATCGAGCACCTCGTCAGCCAGGAGCATCGACCGGCGGGTAGCCAACGCCTCCAGGATGGCCCGCCGCGCCTCCCAACCGGGCAGTGCAAGGCCAATGGCCAGGCCACCCACCAACCGGCTTTGCAAATGGCTGACCAGTTTATCGAGCCGCTCGGGCGCCACGCTGGCGGTCAGTACCGCCGAGCCGCCGGATTCGATCACCGCGTCCAGGGTTCGCGCCAGTTCCTCCTGCGCGGGCACCCTCCCTTGCAGGAGGTGAACATCGTCGAGGACCAGCAAGCCCAGACGCCGATAGCTATGGCGGAACTCGTCGGTGCTTTTGGTGTCAATGGCCTCTGCCAAGTGGCGGGCGAAGTCCGGTCCCGTGACATACCTGGCCGAGCGGCGGTTCCGCCGCTGCCTCCAAAGCTGCACCAAGACGCGGGCCAGGTGCGATTTGCCGCACCCGCTAGGGCCGTAGAACACGGTCGGCTGGCCCAAACTGGATTCCCCACGGAGGATGGATTCGACCGCTGCGAGGAGCTGGCGGTTTTCCGGCCCAATGACAAAGTCGTCCAGACGCCACACCGGCGCAAGGCCAGCGCAATGGTCTGCAGAGAGGCTATAACCACCACCTTCAAGGGGTATGTTGGTCACCTTGTCGTGCACCTGCCGCTGACCCTGTGCCCAGGCATAGGCCCGCCCCGGGGATCGCTGAGCGAACGATTCATTGTATCCTGTTTCGCAGGCCAGTACGAGGTGGGAACGCCGTTTTTCCTGAAACCGTAACTCTTTGTACCGTCTTATGTTATAAACGCACTTCCCTGGGGTATCTCCCCGAGGCCGTCTGGGCATCGGCGCCCCACCCGGCCAGCCCGCGCATGGCGCCAGCCAGCCGCTGTGGTATACTCCACACAACCTATTGGGGTAGTGTGGGTTGCGCTATTGTGTCGAACCATTCTTCGGAGGATTGGCCATGACCGAGGAGGAAGAACGCCGCCTGAACCTGGAGCGGATCCTCCACTCGCCGAGCTACCGGTTGGCCTATCAGGATGTCGATTTCCTGGCCGACCCCCGCCTGCGGGCCAACCGCATCGAGCTTGAGCTGCTCAAGCCCGAATTGACCTTCGAGCAGTACAACATCGTTTCGACGATCGTGGTGTTTGGCAGCACGCGGATTCCAGAGCCAGCGGTTGCGCGCCGGCAGTTCGAGGAGGCGCGGCGCCTCCTTTCGGAGAACCCCAACGACATCCGCCGGCAGCGGGCTGTTGCCCGGGCCGAGCGAATCCTGGCCAAAAGCGCGTACTACGACCATGCCCGGCGGTTCGCCGCTTTGGTTTCGTCGAAATATCAAGCCGACGGGCGGCGGTCGTACGTGATGGTTACCGGGGGTGGCCCTGGGATCATGGAGGCGGCCAATCGGGGGGCCTACGACGTTCACGCCAAGTCAATCGGCTTGAACATCCGCTTGCCGATGGAGCAGAAACCCAATCCATACATCACCCCCGAACTCTGCTTTCAGTTCCAGTACTTTGCAGTCCGCAAGTTTCACTTCCTTCTGCGGGCCAAGGCGCTGGTGGCGTTTCCGGGCGGATTCGGCACGCTGGACGAGGTGTTCGAGACCATCACCCTGCGCCAGACCCGGCGGATGCAGGAGATCCCCATCATCCTTTATGGGCGTCCGTACTGGGAGCGGGTGATCAACTTCCAGTTCCTTGCCGATGAAGGCGTCATTGACGACGAGGACCTGGACCTGTTCCACTATGCCGAGACGCCGGAAGAAGCTTGGGACATCATCGCCCGCTTCCACGGCGAGTAGCGCTGGGACCCCAAAGGCCCCGCGGCGTGGGGCGGAGGTTTGGGCAGGCTACATTATGCGGGGAGAATGGGCAAGATGCGCTCGGTGGGCGCAGCGGTACCTGGGCCTGGCACAAGGGGACAGTAAGTAGGGCGGCTCTTGGCCCGATCTTGCCCATAGAGGCATATTCGACCGGCTGGCCAGACGCCACATCGCCTAAGCTCTTTGGCCTAAAGTTCGGTGGCCCAGCGGGCCGATAACGGGGGTGACAAAGTTTGCCGGTTGTAGCGTTCCTGCCGGTCAGGTATGGCTGGTCGGCGGGAAACATGGCGGGCAGACCGGGTATCCTAGCGACGGAGGTGGCGGATGAGTGGTGCGAACTTTCGACGCCCGCTGCAACGAGTGCTGGCCGGATTGGGCATCGCCGCGGTCGTCGCCCTGAGCGGTTGTCAGGTCGATGTGGGTGGCCAGATCCTTCCCAGCCCCTACTACATGACCGATGACGTGCAGTACTACGCCCCCGGCCCGGAGTTCAAGTTGGCGCGGGAAGCCGCCGCCCTCCGCCAGGCTCGTGCCGAACAGGCCCAAACGCCACAACGCTAAGCCCCGTCCTGGCACATCGTCGGGGGGACGGTACTCCGTGTTGTTGACGAGTGGGCGGGCGGCCGACGCCCTCGGCGCCCCCCGCGCGTCAACAACCGGAGGTTATGCATTCATGGACCTCACAGGGTTGGAACTTTCGGAATCGGCCCAGCGCTGGAGCAATGTGGTGCTGTTGTGGCTGGGCCTGGGGATCCTGGCCGGCTTGCTCGCGCGGTTTGTGCTGCCCGGCCGCCATCCCAGCAGCGCGGCCGGCACGCTCCTGGTGGGGATCCTTGGCACCACCGTGGGGCTATTGGCCTTGTCCGTGGTGCGGAATGACCCGGCCTTCAATCCGATCAGCCCCCTGGGGATCCTTGCGGCCGCCGCCGGGGCCGCCGCCGTCCTGACAGCTTATCGCCTGTTCCTCATGTGGCGCCTGGCCGTCTTGGATCAAGACGACAGGGATTGATCGGCCAGGCCGGCGGTGCCGAACTCGGCCGAACCGCCGGGCGCGCCCACCCTACTTCGGCAGCTTCGGCTTCAGGAGCAACGTTACCGGTGTTCCGGCCGGCGGCATCCGTTCCACATATCCCTCGAATTGCCGTGCATCGAGGTCCGACTGGCTGCGGACCGGCAGGTCCAGGGTGGCGATGGGCACATTGGCCACCGAGATGAAGTCGCCGAAGTCGGCCTGGTACACTTGCCCTCCGTCATCCTCGGCAAAGCGGCTGCCAGCGAAGACCCAATTCAAGTTCAGCGCCTTGCGGGTCTTGATGTCGCGCACCCACTCCTGCGCCGGGGCCTTGTGCACCTTCCCCTTGGCATCCTTCCAGCGGACCTCGATTTCGATCTCCGTGCCGGAAGGGGGCCGGAACTCGGGCACAAACTGCACGGGGTTGCCCGGTTTGGCTCCCAGGGCCATCAGCCCCGCATGGACCACGCTCGGGGGCACGGTCGAAACGATGACCGACTCGTACTCCCGGCCAGGCATAGTCACCAGGAACTCCAGGGGATAGCTCGCCCGGCAGGTCCGGCCCTGCAAGACCACTGCCTTGTGCTTGGGGTCGATCCACACGGGCTGGGTGCGGTGCAGGCGTTTGAGGCTCTCGGGATGGTCGACCAGGGGAGGCCCCAAATCGTCGGCCGGGGCGCTAGCCGGCGAGGGTTCTTCGCTTCCAACCGGCGGCGGGCTGCTTGGCGGCCGCTCGGCCGCACCCGGTTTTGGCTGGGCCTTTGTCAGCCCTGCCAGGCACGCCGACACCAGCAGTGCGGCGATTGCCGCCAGGCCCGACCGTCCCAATGGGTTGCCGACCATCGCTCGCTGCTCCTTGCAACGTTCTGGGTCGCGGGGGTGGTGGGGCCCGGCGGATCCGACTCGATGGGGCCGCGTATGCGAAAAGCCACGCGGCGCCAGGATCCGCCGGGCAGCTATTCCTCCAGCATTTGTCGGAACTGGGCGAACAGGTAGTTGCTGTCGTGGGGGCCGGCCGAGGCCTCTGGATGGTACTGCACGCTGAAGGCGGGGTATCGCCGATGGCGAAGCCCTTCGATGGTCTGGTCGTTCAGGTTGATGTGGGTGACTTCCAGGTCGTCGGGCAGCGACTCGGCGTCGACGGCAAACCCGTGGTTCTGGCAGGTGATTTCTACCCGTCCGGTATCGCGGTTCAACACCGGCTGGTTGGCGCCGCGGTGCCCGAACTTGAGCTTGAACGTTCGGGCCCCGCAGGCCAAGGCCAGCAACTGGTGCCCCAGGCAGATGCCGAAAATAGGCTTTTTGCCCAGCAGGCGGCGGATGGTTTCCTGGGCGTAGCGGACCGGCTCGGGGTCGCCCGGCCCGTTGGACAAAAACACGCCGTCGGGCTCCAGGGCCAGCACCTCCTCGGCGGTGGCGGTGCCTGGCAGAATAGTCACGCGGCATCCCTAGTCGAACAGGTGCCGGGCGATGTTCCACTTCATGCCGAAATCGAGGGCCACCACGCGGGGTTGCCGCGTCGTGCAGGCCTGGGTGGGCCGATGCGGCCCCAAACGCGCCCACGGGCTCAACGGTTGGTGCCAGTGGATAGGCTCGGCCGGGATGACCTCGCGGACCAGGTCGCGGCCCACCAGGCCGGGGCTGGCCCTGGCCTTGGCCACCAGACTGGCGTCATCCAGGTCCTCCGTAGAGAGCACCCCGCGCATCGCTCCGTAGATCCGCAGGCGGCGGACCAACGCCCGCGTGTCGATCCCTTCCAGGCCCACGATCCCGTGCCGCGCCAGGTAGCTGTCCAGGTCCTCGTCGGCCCGAAAGTTGCTCACCCGCCGGCTCCGTTCCCGCACGACGAAGCCGGCAAGCTGCGGCCGGGCGCTCTCCACATCCTCGGAATTGACGCCATAGTTGCCAATCTGCGGGTAGGTCATGGCCACGATCTGGCCGCGGTAGCTCGGATCGGTGAGGATTTCCTGATAGCCGGTCATCGAGGTGTTGAAGCACACCTCCCCTTCGACCTCGCCGCGGGCTCCGAAGGCCCGCCCGGTCATCACCGTGCCGTCTTCCAGGGCCAGTTTCGCCGTGTCGCTCATCGTGCTGCGCCTGGGGCGGACCACCCACAGGGTAAAACTGGGAAAGGATTGCGGGGAGTGCCACGCCGAAACACCGCGGGACTACCCCATTTCAAGTCCTTACTCCATTCCGGCCGATAGCAAAGGCGTGGCTGTGGGTTCACGGACCAGTCGGTGATAGCCTGGATTGGTCCGGGCAGCCCCACCGAGGGCCCTTCATCCGGCGAGGAAGGGCCCTCTTTTTTTCCGCTACGCATTCCTTTTCCGGCAATCCTCGGGGCACCCTTTGCTACCTCCAGCTTTACGGGATTATACCGGCTGGGCAGGCTGGGCGGGCAGAGGGGGCAGGGTTGCAAGTTCGGCTTTTTCGTGCGGGTATGGTCTAGCACCTTGCGGCGTCACGGCTTGCAGGGTTACGGCTTGCGGGCTTTCCGCTTGCAGCATTTCCCTTCGTGGCATTTCGGCTTGCGGGGTCACGGCTTGCGGGCTTTCCGCTTGCAGCATTTCCCTTCGTGGCATTTCGGCTTGCGGCGTTCGGGCTCATGGCCACGGCCTTGCCCCACGCCGGCAGGCCACAGGAAACAGCAAATGCGTCTGTTGGCGGGGCTGCTCGATCGTGGCGAACAGATCGGCCATTTCGCCTCCACATCCCACCGAAGGTATAATCACCGCCAGAGCCGGTTCGCAGAAGTTCGAGGATCCTTGGCTTGGGCCGCTCCAGGGCGATGGATAAGGTTCCGCGGTGAGCGAGGAATCGTTAGGACATCTTACGACCGAGAGCCGCAATCCGGCCTCGGAAATGCTCGACTGTTTCAGCGCGGCCCAGATTGTGCGCCTGATGAACCTTGAGGATGCCCGGGTGGCCGGCGCGGTCGCCACGCAACTGGATGCGATCGCCCAGGCCGTGGAAGTCATTGCCGAGCGTTTGCGCAGTGGCGGCCGGCTGGTGTACCTGGGCGCGGGGACCTCGGGGCGCCTGGGGGCCCTGGATGCGGCGGAATGTCCGCCCACTTTCAATACACCGCCAGGCCAGGTGGTGGGAGTGATTGCGGGGGGGCCGACGGCCCTGGTCTGCTCGGTGGAAGGGGCCGAAGACCATCCGGAGGCCGCCATGGCCGACCTCCAGGCCCTCGGCCTTGGCCCCCTCGACGTGGTGGTGGGCATCGCCACCAGTGGGCGCACCCCTTATGTGGTCGGCGGCCTGGCCTATGCCCGATCGGTTGGGGCCTACACCATCGGCCTCAGTTGCAACCGCGAGGCGGTGATCACCGGCGAATGCGACCTGGTCATCACGCCGATTGTCGGCCCCGAGGTGCTCAGCGGCTCCACCCGGCTGAAGGCGGGCACCGCCACCAAGATGGTCCTCAACATGCTCAGCACCGGGGCGATGGTCCGCCTGGGCAAGACGTACGGCAACCTGATGGTCGATTTGCGGGCCACCAACAGCAAGCTCCGCGAGCGCTCGCGGCGAATCGTGGTCACCGTAACGGGCTGCTCGCCACACGAGGCCGACCGCCTGTTGGCCCAGGCCGATGGCGAAGTCAAAACCGCCCTGGTAATGGCCCAATGCGGCGCGTCGGCCTTTCAGGCCCGGCAGTGGCTCCAGGAGGCCCAGGGGCACCTGCGGCGGGTGCTCGAAGCCCATGTCCAGCCAAAGCCTGCCAGCACGCACGCCCCCGGCCTGGTACTGGGCGTCGATGGCGGAGGCTCCAAGACCGTGGCGTGGCTGGCCGAACTCGATCCCGCTACCTTCCGGCCAGGCGTGCCAAAACCGCTCGAGCAGGCCCCTTGGCCGCGCTTGCTCGGCCAAGGGGTTGCCGGCCCCTCCAACTTCCAAAGCGTGGGGTGGCAAGCCGCATTGGAGAACCTTGGACAGGCGGTGGATAGGGCTTTTCGGGATGCGGGCCGCCCCTTGCTGCCGGTCGAATCGGCGGTGCTGGCTTTGGCCGGCTGCGATCGGCCGGAAAACTACCAGGTTATCGAGCACTGGGCCCGCCAAAGGCAGCTTGCCGCCACAGTGCGGGTGGTCCACGATGCCGCCAGCGTCCTGGCCGCCGGCACGCCCCAAGGCTGGGGTGTGGCCCTGATTGCCGGAACCGGCTCGTTCGCCTTCGCCCAGGCGCCCGACGGCGCCACGGCACGCGCCGGCGGTTGGGGATACCTGTTGGGCGATGAAGGGGGCGGCTACTGGATTGCCCTGGCCGGACTCCGTGCGGCCGCCCAAGCCGCCGAGCGCCGCGGACCCAACACCTCGCTTTTGCCGCGGTTTCTGGGACGCTTCGGCCTGGGCCAACCGCTGGAATTGATCGGCGCAGTGCATCGCCTGGCGGACGATCGGCCCGCCCTGGCCGCCCTCGCCGAAATCGTGCTCGCCGCCGCACAGGAGGATCACGATCCCCTAGCCCAACAGATCGTCGACCAGGCGGCCAGCGAGTTGGCAGGCCTGGTGACCGCGGCGGCGCGCGGGGCCCGGCTCGCCACTCCCTTCCCGCTGGCCATGGCAGGCGGACTGTTGCTCCACAGCGCCACCCTCCAAACCCGCCTGGCCCAGTGCCTGGAGTCCCAAGGCTTCAAGCCGCATCCCACAGCCCACGTCTCCAAGCCAGTCGCCGGCGCGGTATGGCTGGCCGCCCGCCAACTGACCGGCCCGCCGTGAAATCCACCCGCCCCCCGGCTCCCTGCGGATCGCTACCTCTACCTCGCCAATCCCAGTTCCAATACGTTTGGGAGGAATCGCTATGAACACCCGGCAGTTTGCCGCGGCCATCGCGTTGTCGATCGGTTTCGCTCAAATCCCCGCAAGGGCCGACCCCGGCAAGCCCGCCGAAAGACCTGACGCACGGGCGGCCGCCGACCGGCTCTTGGCCGGCCAGTTTTGCTGGACCTATGGGCCGCCCCTCCTCGCCCCGCTCCATCGCCCCGACGACCCCTGTTTTTCGGTCAAGGATCCCAGCATCGTGTTTTACGAGGGCCGATGGCACTTGTTCTGTACCATCCGCAGCCGAAAGCGGACGCACCAAATCGAATACCTGAGTTTTGCCGACTGGAACGAGGCCCAACGCGCGAGGCGCCATCTACTTCGAGCCCACCACGGTTTCTTCTGTGCCCCGCAGGTCTTCTACTTCACACCGCACAGACGGTGGTATCTGATCTGTCAGGCCAGCGACCCGCGCTGGGAACCGAAATACGGGGCAGCCTATAGCACGACCACCGACATCGCCAATCCCCAGAGCTGGAGCCCACTGAAACCCCTGGGCGCTAAACCCGCCCAGGGCAAGGCCGGCCTGGATTTCTGGATCATCTGCGACCACGCGAAAGCCCATCTGTTCTTTACCACACTGGACGGCCGGATGTGGCGAGAAGAGACACCGCTGGACGACTTTCCCGCCGGTTGGTCGGAACCCCAGTTGGCCATCCAGGGCGACATCTTCGAGGCCAGCCATACCTATCGCCTCCGCGGGCTCGACAAATACCTCACTCTGGTCGAGGCCCAGGGGGGACACGGGTGGCGGTATTACAAGGCCTATCTGGCCGACCGCTTGGAAGGGCCGTGGAAACCGCTGGCGGCCACGCGCGATCATGCATTCGCCAGCATGGCCAACGTCCGCCCGGCGGCCGAGCGCTGGACCGATTCGATCAGCCACGGCGAATTGCTTCGCGCGGGGTTCGACCAGCGCTTGGAGGTCGATCCACGCTGCCTGCGATTCCTCTTCCAAGGCGTAACCGACCAGGCGCGGGCCGGCAAGCCTTATGGCGAGATTCCGTGGCGCTTAGGGCTGTTGGAACTCGCTCCCAGATGAGCCGCACGGCGTCAGCCCCCGGTGCCCGCGTGTGGCACGGCCAGAGCGTAGCGATGGCCGTGGTGTGTGCCACGCCCTTCACATTCGTTCAGGGGCCACCCATGTAGGGTGGGTGCTCTGCACCCACGCGCAACTGGCACGGCGTGCCTCCGAAGCATGCAGCGTACAAGCCTGTGTGGCACGGCCAGAGCGGAGCGATGGCCGTGGTGTATGCCACGCCCTTCACATTCGTTCAGGGCGTGCCACCCAACGTAGGGTGGGTGCTCTGCACCCACGCGCAATTGGTATCTACGAGAGCCG
>FWWM01010556.1_pt1 | contig 16344 bp, 10 predicted proteins | sample 2228351 | NCBI WGS metagenome assembly FWWM01 (sample SAMEA103939774, study PRJEB20133) | metagenome | reverse complement strand
TAGACGCCGAATTCGATTCGGCGGGAGGAGGGCTCCAGCGGGGTGCAGGACGTAAAATTTGTCTCCTGCCTTCTGCCCCACCTCCGTCGGAGCAGCGCCTCCTAACGAGGGTTGCAAATTTTACGTAATGCACCCTCACCAAACGAATCGTCAATGACCAAACGCCAGTGAGGGTAATGATTCAACGAGTCAATGAGTCAATGGGTCAAAGAATGAATCTATTGACCTATTGACTCATTGACTCATTGCTCTTGTACTGCTTTCCGCCGCAAATTGCGGGAGGTCCTCTTATGTCTCAAAGGACACGCCCTCTTTCTCCGGGTTCAATGCCGACGGTATTGACTCCCAAGGCGCAGGCGCGTCGCGCTAAAACACAGGTGACGCTGCCGAACCTCGTGGAGATGCAACTCCAATCGTTCGAAAATTTCCTGAACGAGGGGCTGCGCGAACTGTTTGACTCGTTCTCCCCCATCGAGGATTTCACCGGCACGCTGAGTCTGGAGTTCCTCGAATATAACCTTGGCGAACCCAAGTGGGACCCGAACGAGTGCCGCGAGCGGGATTTGACCTATGAAATGCCGCTCAAGGTCAAGGTGCGCCTCGTCAACAAGGAGACCGGCGAACTCAAAGAGTCGGAGGTCTACCTCGGCGAAGTGCCGTGCATGACCGAGCGAGGAACGTTCATCATCAACGGCGCGGAGCGCGTCGTCGTCAGCCAGTTGTCGCGCTCGCCGGGCGTCTATTTCTCGGAGACGATTGACTACTCCGGTCGCTCGCTCTACACGGGTCAGGTTATCCCCCGCGAAGGTGTGTGGGTGGAAGTGGAAACCGACGTGACCGACGTCATTTCCGCCAAAATCGGTCAGTCGCGGCGCACGCCCATCACCACGCTGCTGCGCGCCTTCAGCGCGATGGAAGCCGCGCAGCCCCACTCACCCAAAACCGAGTTCCTGCTCGCCCGTTCACCCAAGTTGCCGGGCAGAACGCTGGCGGAGCCGGTCATTGACCCCATGACAGGCGAAATGGTCGCCGAGGCGGGAACGGTGATAGACGAAGAGTTGGCGCGACGCCTGCGCTCTATTGCCGCGCAAGGCGGCGGCGACAAGCAAATCGCCGTCGTCGCCCAACGCCTGCGCGCGGGAACGACGGGGCAAATCCTCGAGCTGTTCGGTCAGCGTGAAACCCTGCGCCGTCCCAAGGCAGACGCTCTGGTGGGTAAGTGGACGGCGGAGGACATCCTGCAGCCGGATTCGGTGGGAGCCTCATCCTCCCGCGGGCGCGTTCGTCCGCTCGTCCGCGCCTACACCCACGTTGACGAGGACACCGCCAAAGCCATCGAATCGTTGCGGCTGGACGAACTCGACCTCATCACCGTCAACCGCTACATCGCACGCTCGCTGGAAAGCGACCGCGCGCGGGACGAAGAGTCCGCCCTCAACGAGGTCCACAAAGTCCTGCGCCCCGGCGACCCGCCCACTCAGGAGAGTGCGCGTTCGCTGCTTCAGTCGTTCTTTTTCGACCCGAAGCGTTACGACCTCGGGCGCGTTGGGCGGTATAAGATGAATAAGAAGATAGGTATTGATGTGCCCCTGTCGGTCACGACGCTGACGCTGCAAGACCTCATTGCCATCGTGAACTACATCCTCGGACTGTCAAAGGAGCAGAGCGCCTCCGAGCGGGGCGAAGGGGGGGCCTACGAGGTGGATGATATTGACCACTTGCGCAATAAGCGCGTCCGCAGCGTGGGGGAACTCCTGCAGAACCAACTCCGCGCCGGTTTCCTCCGCATGGAGCGTGTCGCGCGGGAGCGTTTGACCTCCCTGGACCGCGAGGCGGTGACGCCGCAGGCGGTCATCTCCATCAAGCCGATTACGGCGGCGGTGCGCTCGTTCTTCGGGTCGGGGCAGTTGTCGCAGTTCATGCAACAGACGAACCCGCTGGATGAATTGACGCACAAGCGGCGTCTGTCCGTCCTCGGTCCGGGCGGTCTGTCGCGGCAGTCGGCGAAGTTGGAGGTGCGGGACGTTCACCATTCGCATTACGGGCGCATCTGCCCGATTGAGACGCCCGAGGGGCCGAACATCGGGTTGATTTCGTCCATGGCAACGCTCGCCCGGGTCAACGAGTTTGGGTTCATTCAGTCGCCTTATCGTCGGGTGGTGAACGGGCGGGTGACGGAGGAAATCGTTTACTTGACGGCGGATGAGGAAGATCCGTTCTACATCGCGCCGGCGACGCACCCCGTTGACGAAAACGGGCGGTTGCTGGGACCGTTGGTGCTGTGCCGTCAGGGGTCGCGTCACCCCGAAGTCCTCCCCCATCAAGTGGACTTGATTGACCTCGCCCCGATTCAGGTCTTCTCCGTCGCCACGGGGCTGATTCCGTTTTTGGAGAACGATGACGCCAACCGCGCCCTGATGGGGTCGAACATGCAGCGTCAAGCCGTTCCCCTCATTCGCCCCCAAGCCCCACTGGTCAAAACCGGTCTCGAAAAGTACGCCGCGGTGGACTCCGGCGCAGTGATCACCGCCGAAGCCTCCGGGATCGTGACAGAAGTTGACGCCAAATGTATCGTGGTGCAGGGATACGACGGAGAGCGATACACCTACCCGCTCCGCACCTTCGTCCGTTCCAACCAGACGACCTGCATCCATCAGCGACCTATCGTCCGCAAAGGACAGCGAGTGCGGCGGGGCGAACCCATTGCTGACGGACCTGCCACCGACCACGGACAACTGGCGCTGGGGACGAACCTGACGGTAGCGTTCATGCTGTGGGAAGGCTACAACTACGAAGACGCCATCATCCTGAGCGAGCGGGTGGTCCGCGACGACTTGCTGACTTCTATTCACATCGAGCGGCATGAGACGGAAGCCCGTGAGACGAAACTGGGACCGGAAGAAATCACCCGCGACATCCCCAACGTCGGCGAAGACCAACTCCGCAACCTCGACGAGCACGGCGTCATCCGCGTCGGTGCGGAGGTGAAGCAGGAAGACATCCTCGTCGGCAAAGTCGCGCCCAAATCGCAGGGCGAACTGACGGCGGAAGAGCGGCTGGTTATCGCCATCTTCGGCAAAAAAGCGGAGGAAATGCGGGACGCGAGTTTGCGGCTGCCGCACGGGGAGAGCGGGACGGTGGTGGACGTGCGGGTGTTCTCGCGGCACAAGTACCACTGCCCGCGCTGCCAACTGACCTTTGACTTCGTCCACAGCGACCAACGTCCGGAATGTGAGAAGTGCGGGGGGTCGCTTGACCGCCAGCCGGGCGACGAACTCAAGCCCTCCACCAACCAGATGGTGCGCGTCTACTGCGCCCAGAAGCGCAAAATCATGGAGGGCGACAAAATGGCGGGGCGGCACGGCAACAAGGGCGTCATATCGAAGATCTTGCCCGACCACGACATGCCCTACCTGCCGGACGGGACGCCGGTGGACATCATCCTCAACCCGTTGGGCGTCCCCTCGCGCATGAACATCGGGCAGATTTTGGAGATGCATCTGGGATTAGTGGCCAAGTTCGACGGGGTCTCGTTCGAGAACCCCATTTTTGAGGGGGCGAACGCCGCCGACGTGACGAACGGGTTGCACGAAGTCGCCGAAAAGATGCGCATCCACACGCTGGAGAACTACGTGGCGAGCGAGTTGTCGCTGAACCTCAAGGTAGAGGACGTGACGGCGTTGGGGTGGAAAGACGCGCTCGCCCGTGTGCGCGCGGCTCTGGAGGAGTTAGACGAGGAGGCCTTGAAACAGGTGGGGGTCATCGTCGCCGTTCCGCCGGAACAGTGGGCGTGGGGGCGCGAGTCCTACGCCAACGAGGATGAGTTCAATGCCGATTTGCAGGCTGCGCCCCCCCCTCCCCTTGACGCCATCATGACCCGTATTGAGCAGGTGGTCAACCAGCGCACCGGCTTCAACCCGGACACGGGCAAGTGCATCCTTTACGACGGGCGCACGGGTGAGCCGTTCAACCAGCCTATTGCCATCGGGCAGGTCTACATGATGAAATTGGCACATCTCGTGGAGGACAAAATTCATGCCCGTTCGACCGGACCCTACAGCCTCGTGACGCAGCAGCCGCTGGGCGGGAAGGCGCAGTTCGGCGGGCAGCGGTTCGGGGAGATGGAGGTCTGGGCGCTGGAAGCCTACGGGGCGGCGCACATACTCCAAGAGATACTGACGATCAAGTCGGACGACGTGACCGGGCGCGTCAAGACCTACGAGTCTATCGTCAAGGGCGAAACACTCATGGAACCGGGCATACCGGAGTCCTTTAAGATACTGGTGAAAGAGTTACAGAGTCTGGGCTTGCAAATCACGGTGGAGTCGAAAGACGGACAGGTCATGGAACTCCGCGACACGGACGACGACGAAAAGGCGGGAGACAAAGGCGGAAACAGGCAGGAGCGATAACGACAGTTGACAGTTGACAGTTGACAGTCGTTCACCGTCAACCGTCAACCGTGAACCGTCAACTCTTCAGGTGAAAGACATGGCAGAAGGAACCCATTTCGACGTGCTGCGCATCGGGATTGCCTCGCCCCAAGACGTCCGCTCGTGGAGCAAGGGCGAGGTCAAAAAACCCGAAACCATTAACTACCGCACGTTCAAACCCGAACGGGACGGTTTGTTCTGCGAGAAGATATTCGGTCCAACGAAGGACTGGGAGTGCCACTGCGGGAAGTACAAGAAAATCAAGTTCAAGGGCATCACCTGCGACCGCTGCGGCGTCGAGGTGACACGGGCGAAGGTGCGCCGTCGCCGCATGGGGCACATTGAACTGGCGGCCCCCGTCGCCCACCTGTGGTACGTCAAGGGCGTGCCCAGCCCGATGAGCCTGTTGCTGGACATCTCCCCCCGCTATCTGGAGAAGGTGCTTTATTTCGCGTCCTACATTATCACCCACGCCGACACGGGCGCGATTAGCCGCGCCCTTCCCAAAATCCACGAGGCGGTGGAAGAAGAGATCCGCGAGTTGCAGGAGGCGGCGCAGGGGCGTGCGGCGACCGCGCGCCGGCAGTTGGCGAACCTCGAACAAAAACTTGCCAGCGGTGAGGAAAGCATCACCGAAGAAGAGGTCACCGCCGCCCGCAAGCGCACCGAAGAAGAAACTGCCGCCGAAGAAGCCAGCGCAAATGAGCGCATCAAAGAACTCAATGACGCCGTTGAGTTGCTCTCGGGACTGGCGAAACACCGCCTGCTGCCCGACAACGAGTATCGCGCCCTCAACCGTTTGATGGAAACCGTCAACCGCAAGTTGGGCAAGGGCTATGAACGCCTCTGGGAAGCGGCTATGGGGGCGGAAGCCGTGCAAAAACTTCTTGACGACATTGACCTTGAAAAATTAGCCCGCGAACTCCGCAAAACCATTCAGGAAACCCAGGGCAGCCGCCGCGCTCGCGCCATCAAGCGACTCGAAGTCGTCGAGGCGTTCCGCAAGTCGCGCAACCGCCCGGAGTGGATGATTATGGAGGTCATCCCCGTCATGCCGCCGGACCTCCGCCCGATGGTGCAACTCGACGGCGGGCGGTTCGCCACGTCGGATTTGAACGACCTCTACCGTCGCATCATTAACCGCAATAACCGTCTCAAACGCATCATCGAGATCAAAGCGCCCGAGTCTATCATTAACCACGAAAAGCGACTCCTCCAAGAAGCGGTGGATGCCCTCATTGACAACGGTCGCCGCGCCCGCCCCGTCACGGGCAGCAACGGGCGTCCGCTCAAGAGCCTCAGCGACATGCTCAAGGGGAAAGAGGGACGTTTCCGCAAGAATCTGCTGGGCAAGCGCGTGGACTACTCCGGGCGCTCCGTCATCGTCGTCGGTCCGCATCTGCGGCTGGACCAGTGCGGTCTGCCGAAGGAGATGGCGATTGAACTCTTCAAGCCTTTCGTCATGAAGCGCATGGTCGAAAAGGGCTATACCGCCAACATCAAAACCGCCAAGCGCATGGTGGACCGCATGAGAAACGAAGTCTGGGACGCCCTCGAAGAGGTGATCAAAGAACACCCCGTCTTGCTCAACCGCGCTCCGACGCTGCACCGTCTGGGAATTCAGACGTTCGAGCCGGTGCTGGTGGACGGGAAGGCGATTCAGATTCATCCGCTGGTCTGCCCGCCGTTCAATGCCGACTTCGACGGCGACCAGATGGCAGTTCACGTTCCGCTGTTCCCGCCCGCGCAGAAGGAAGCGCGCGAACTGATGCTGTCATCGCACAACCTGTTTTCGCCCGCACACGGCAACCCAGTGATGAGTCCCGAGTACGACATCGTGTTGGGCTGCTACTACATCACACAGATTACGGGACACCCGGAAACCGCCCTCGGCGCGCAGAAGATTTTCCCCGCCCCCCAGGAAGCCATCCTCGCCTACGAAATGGGCGCGCTCGACCTGCACGCCCCCATTTTTGTGCGCGGCGAGCAGCGCGGGGATGACGTTTACCTCGTGGGCAAGCGACTCAAACCCGCCGACATGGAGGTGAAATCGCCGTGGATCCGTAGTGGCGACTTCAGTCGCTCCACCCTCGTCCCCACTACCTGCGGGCGATTGTTCTTCAACGAAGTCCTCCCTGAGGGCATTGACTACTTGAACGCCCCTATCATCAAAAAAGACCTGCGCGAACTGGTCACCCACATCTACCGCGTACGTGGGAATGACGCCGCCGTCAAATTTCTCGACGACGTAAAAATCCTCGGCTTCAAATTCAGCACGCGGGCGGGTCTGACCATCTCCATCGCTGACACCGACGTCAAAAGCAACCGCGAGGACATCATCCGCCGCACCGAACGCGAGGTCAACCGCATCAACCGCCAATACGAGCAGGCCGCGATTACCGCTGTGGAACGCGAGCAGCAAATCTGCGAGTACTGGATTCGCGCTACCGAAGAAGTCACCGAAAGTGTCCTCAACTCCATCGGCAAATTCAACCCGCTCTACATGATGGTCAACTCCGGCTCCCGCGGCAACCCCAAGCAGGTCAGCCAAATCATCGGCATGCGCGGGCTGATGATGGAACCTTCGGGACGATTCATTGAGGACTTGCCCATCAAGCACAATTTCCACGAAGGCTTGAGCCTCCTGGAGTACTTCATCTCCACGCACGGCGCGCGCAAGGGATTGGCGGACACTGCCCTCCGCACCGCCGACGCAGGATACTTGACTCGCCGGCTGGTGGACGTCTCGCAGGACGTCATCATTCGCGCCGACGATTGCGGCACGCTCAACGGTATCGAAGTCTCCGCGATTGTGGACGGCAACGACGTCATCGAGTCTCTGGGCGACCGTTTGATGGGGCGACTGACTTCTACGCCCATCACCGTTCCGACCGCGAGCCTCAGCGCGGACGACGTGGAAAAACTCAAGCAACTGGGCGCGCGGGCGCAAGGGCGCAATAATCTACTTCTTGTGGATACCAACGAGGAAATCACGCCCGAAATGGCGCACGCCATTGACGACCTCAGCCGCAGAGTCGGATCCTTGCGCACCGTGCGCGTGCGCAGCCCGTTGACGTGCGACTTGGCGAACGGCTGCTGCGCCAAGTGCTACGGGCGCGACCTGTCAAAAGGCACGCTCGTCAAAGTCGGCGAGGCGGTGGGCATCATCGCCGCGCAGTCCATCGGCGAGCCGGGGACGCAGTTGACCATGCGCACCTTCCACCTCGGCGGCGTCGCCGGTCAATACCTCACCGGCGTCGCGGACGTGAAGAAGAAAAAGCAGGAAGCCCTCATGCGATTCTACAGCGACCTGCGGCAGGGCGCGGTCAAGTTCGACGCCACCGCCACCGGCGAAGCCGAGACGCGGCGGCAGATTCAGCGTTACCTGAAGGTGCTGGAAGAACCCGTGCGCGGGTTGCTGCGCGTCGTTGAATTGTTCGAAGCCCGTAAGCCGAAGGGCGAAGCCATCATCGCCGAATACGACGGCGTGGTGGTGGACATCGAATCAAAGGGCGTGCGTCAGGTCATCATTCACTCTGAGCAACCCCTCGACGCGCTCGACCACATTCTCGGACACAAACTCGCCGAAGACGTGATCAACCCTAAGACCCATAAGAAGGTGCTGGAGAAGGGCAAAGAAATCACGGAAAAAGACGTCGCCGCCGCGCGCGAAGCGGGCGTCAAAAAACTGACGGTGCGCCACGAGTACCTCGTGCCTTACCGCGGCAACCTTAAAGTGGCGAAGGGCGACCACGTTCACGCCGGCGACCGTCTCACAGAAGGTCCCATCTGGCCCCAGACGGTGCTCTCGCTGCAAGGCATCGCGGGAGTGCAGAATTATCTGGTGACGGAAATTCAGAAGGTCTACCGCTCACAGAGCGTCACCATCAACGACAAGCACATAGAAACGATTGTGCGCCAGATGCTCCGCAAGCGCAAGGTCAAAGACCCCGGCGACACCGACCTGCTGCCCGGACAGATCATTGACCGATTCCAGCTCGAACAAGAGAACAAGCGCGTGCGTGAGAACGGCGGCAGGGAAGCGACAGCCGACTTCGTGCTGCTGGGCATCACCGAGGCGGCGCTGGCGACGGAGAGTTTCCTGTCAGCGGCCTCGTTCCAGAAGACCACGAAGGTGCTGACGGAAGCCGCCATCAAAGGGAAGGAGGACTACCTCACCGGACTGAAGGAGAACGTCATCATCGGTCGCCTCATCCCCGCTGGAACGGGCTTGCATGAGCACGAGCAAGAAGCAACCGCAGTTCTCGTCGCAGAAGAGGAAACAACCGATGATGACTACACCGACGGCACGAACGGCGCGAACGGCAGCGAAGAATAAAGCCAGCGATGCAGAAGAAGTGGGAAGAAATGAGCCGAAAAAAACCGGCGTTTCTATTGACTTCCCGGTAAACTTCTGGTAGAATATCACACTTGCGTCAGGTCACTGACGCATCCCGAGAATTGAGACAAAATCCACCGACACAGGTGGGCGACTGATGAACGAGAAACGATGTCCCGTCGCCCAGAGAAAGGGGTTCGGCAGACTTTGGACTGAGTTCGATTTCAAAGTAGGCATCTTGGTCGAAATCGTGCTTTGTGCGCTGTCCGTTTGCCCCTCCGCAGGTCGGTTGGAGGGGCAAACGGTTGTTTAGGGGAGTAGAAAGGACAGTCTATGCCGACAATTAACCAACTCGTTCGCAAAGGGCGGCGGAAGGTCAAAAACAAGACGCGCACCTCCGCGCTCAAAGAGGCGTTCAATGCGGTGAAAGGCAAGCCGACCCGCAGCTACTCCGCGCCGCTGATGCGGGGGGTGTGTCTCGTGGTCAAGACCGCCGCGCCGAAGAAGCCGAATTCCGCGCTGCGGAAAATCGCTCGCGTGCGTCTGAGCAATCGCAAGGAAGTCACGGCGTCCATTCCGGGCGAAGGGCACAATTTGCAGGAACACTCAGTTGTGCTCGTGCGCGGTGGGCGCGTGAAGGACATGCCGGGCATCAAATACAAAATTGTTCGCGGCACATTGGACTGCGCGGGCGTGGACGGACGCCGCCGCAGCCGCTCGCTGTACGGAGCGAAGAAGCCCAAGCAATGAGCGGGTTTCGGGTTTCGCGTTTCGCGTTGCTCGAAACGCGAAACCCGAAACTCGCTACCGTGAGAGGTGATTCCCATGCCTCGTAAAGGGGCTGCGCCGCGCCGTCGCGTGGCGGGTGATCCGGTGTTCGGAAGCGTTCTGGCGCAGCGTTTCATTAACTGTTTGATGAAGAAGGGCAAGAAGAGCGTGGCGGAACGGGTGTTCTACGGCGCGTTAGAGCGCATCGCGGAACGCACGAATCGCAACCCGCTGGAAGTGATGGCGCAAGCCATTCGCAATGTGACGCCGCTCGTAGAAGTGCGTTCCCGCCGCGTCGGTGGGGCGACCTATCAGGTGCCGACCGAGGTGCGCGCCGAGCGCAAAATCGCGTTGTCCATCCGCTGGCTTCTTCAGTACGCTCGCGAGCGGTCGGAGAGAAGCATGACGGAGAAGTTGGCGAACGAGATTTTAGACGCCTCGCGCAACACGGGCAACGCCATCAAGAAGAAAGAAGACACGCACCGCATGGCGGAGGCGAATAAAGCCTTCGCGCATTATCGCTGGTGACTGACCACAGGACCACTGACCACAGGACAACGGGACTGGTCAGTGGTCAGTGGTCATCGGTCATTTGAAGGTTGAGAGCTGTGGCAAACGAAAAATTTCCGTTAGAAAAAACTCGCAATATCGGCATCGCCGCGCACATTGACGCGGGCAAGACGACGACGACGGAGCGCATCCTGTTCTACACCGGACGCGTGCACCGCATCGGCGAAGTGGACGACGGCGCGGCGACGATGGACTGGATGGTGCAGGAGCAGGAGCGCGGCATCACCATCACGTCGGCGGCAACGACCTGTCACTGGCGCGACCACCGCATCAACATTATTGACACGCCGGGGCACGTGGATTTCACCGTGGAGGTAGAGCGTTCGCTGCGCGTGTTAGACGGCGTGGTGGCGGTCTTTTGCGGCGTCGGCGGCGTGCAGCCGCAGACCGAAACCGTCTGGCGTCAGGCCAACAAATACGCCGTCCCGCGTATTGCGTATGTCAATAAAATGGACCGCGTCGGCGCGGACTTTCACAACGTCCTCCACCAGATGCGCGACCGACTGGGCGCGAAAATTCTCGCGCTGCAACTCCCCATCTTTCGAGGCGGCGCGACGGCGCGCTCACAGTGGGAGATTACCGAAGGCGAAGCCGAGGGCAAACCGCTGTCAGGCGAAGAGTTCATCGGCGTCGTCGACCTCGTTCGCATGAAGGCGCGCATTTACACCGATGACCTCGGCACCGTCAGCGAAGAAACCGACATTCCTGCTGAACTCCAGCAGGCGGCGTCGGCGTTCCGTCAGTACCTCCTCGAAACGCTCGCGGAGCGCGAGGAGGCGCTGATGGAGCGATACTTTGAATCGGGCGATTTGCCCGTCGAAGACATTCAACGGGCGATTCGCCGCGCGACGATCGCGTGCGAGCTCGTGCCCGTGCTGTGCGGAACGTCGTTCAGAAACAAAGGCGTTCAACCCCTGCTCGACGCGATTGTGGACTACTCTCCGCTGGACGTTCCGCCCGTCGAAGGGCTGGACCCCCAAAGCGGTCAGTTCGTCACCCGTCAAGCCAGCCCCGATGAGCCGTTTTCCGCCTTAGCGTTTAAGATTCAGACCGACCAGCACGTCGGACGATTGACCTACTTCCGCGTTTACTCGGGCACGATTCGGGAAGGTTCTTACGTTTACAACCCCACCAAGCGCATCCGCGAGCGCCTCAGCCGCATCCTGCGCATGCACGCCAACCGCCGCGAGAAGGTCGAGGAAGCGACGGCGGGCGACATCGTCGCCGGCGTCGGGTTGAAGGACACCATCACGGGCAACACGCTCTGCGACGAACAGCGCCCCATCCTCCTCGAAGCCATCGAATTTCCTGAGCCGGTCATTTTCACGGCGATTGAGCCGAAGACCAAAGCCGACAGCGACAAACTCATTGACACCTTGCAGCGGCTCTGCGACGAAGACCCCACCTTCAAGATGCGCGTCGACCCGGAAACGGGACAGACCATCATCGCCGGCATGGGCGAACTCCACCTCGAAATCATCGAAGACCGTCTCAAGCGCGAGTTCAACGTGCAGGCGAACGTCGGGCGTCCGCAGGTCGCTTACAAAGAAGCCATCACGCAAGTCGCCGAAGCCGAGGGCAAGTTCATCAAGCAGACCGGCGGGCGCGGGCAGTACGGTCACGTCATCCTGCGCGTGGAACCGCTGCTGACGGGCGGCGGCTTCCAGTTTGAGAGTCTGGTCGTGGGCGGCGAGGTCCCCCGCGAGTACTGGTCAGCCGTTGAGAAGGGCGCGGAAGAAGCGATGGAGTCTGGCGTCCTCGCCGGCTATCCCATCGTCGACGTCAAAGTCGTGTTGTTGGGCGGCTCGTTCCATCCAGTGGACTCGTCGGAAATCGCGTTCAAGTTAGCCGCGCAGGAAGCCTTCCGCAAAGCCGTCCAGAAGGCGCGCCCGGTCATCAAGGAACCCATTATGTCCATGGAAGTCATCACGCCGGAGATGTATATGGGCGACGTGATGGGCGACCTCAGCGCGCGCCGGGCGAAGATTGAAAGCATGACACCCGTTTCCGGCGCGCAGACGATTCGGGCGCACGTTCCCTTGTCGGAAGTTTTCGGTTATGCGACCACGTTGCGCTCCCTCTCGCAAGGGAGGGCGACCTACTCCATGGAGCCCAGCCATTACGAGCAGGTTCCGCAGAACATTGCCGACGACATCATCGCCAAAGTGCGTGGTCATTATCCCCGCCTCGTCGCGGGAGGAACAAAGTGACAGATTGATGAGGGATGAGAGATGAGGGATGAGTCAAACGACAATTCCTCATCTCTCATTCCTCATCCTTTTATCCCTCATCCTTGAATTGAAGGAGACACAACATGGCACGCGCAAAATTTGAGCGGACGAAACCGCACGTGAACATCGGCACCATCGGGCACATTGACCACGGCAAAACCACCCTCACCGCCGCCATCACCCAAGTTCTCAGCCGCAAGGGCATGGCGCGCGCTCAATCCTACGACGACGTCGCCAAAGCCGACGCCAAAGTCGCCCGCCGTGACGCCACCAAAATCCTGACCATCGCCCTCGCCCACGTCGAATACGAGACCGACAAACGCCACTACGCCCACATAGACTGTCCTGGTCACGCCGACTACATCAAAAACATGATCACGGGGGCGGCGCAGATGGACGGGGCGATTCTGGTCGTCAGTGCCGCCGACGGTCCGATGCCCCAGACGCGCGAGCACATCCTGCTCGCCCGCCAGGTCAACGTCCCCTACATCGTGGTGTTTTTGAACAAGGTGGACTTGGTGGACGACCCGGAGTTGCTGGACTTGGTGGAGTTGGAGGTGCGGGATTTGTTGAGCAAGTATGACTTTCCCGGCGACGACGTGCCGGTGATTCGGGGGTCATCGCTGGCAGCATTGAACGACCCGGAGGGGGAAGCGGGGCAGAGCATTTTGGAGTTGATGGAGGCGGTGGACGCGCACGTGCCGGACCCTGTGCGGGAGGTGGACAAACCGTTTCTGTTGAGCATTGAGGATGTGTTTTCGATTCAGGGGCGAGGGACGGTGGTGACGGGGCGGGTAGAGCGGGGGAAGTTGCGGATAGGGGAAGAGGTAGAGATAGTGGGATTGCAGGAGACGCGGAGGACGGTGTGCACGGGGATAGAGATGTTCCACAAGAGCATGGACGAGACGGAGGCGGGGGACAACGTGGGATTGTTGCTGCGGGGGATTGGGCGGGAGGACGTGGAGCGGGGGCAGGTGATCGCCAGGCCGGGGAGCATCACGCCGCACACGCGATTCGAGTCGGAGGTATATGTATTGAGCAAGGAAGAGGGGGGTCGGCACACGCCGTTTTTCAACGGGTATCGTCCACAGTTCTACTTTCGGACGACGGACGTGACGGGGTCTCTGGAGTTACCGGAGGGAGTGGAGATGGTGATGCCGGGGGACAACATCAGGATGAGCATCTCGTTGATTTCGCCGATTGCGATGGAGGAGGGTTTACGGTTTGCGATACGGGAGGGGGGACGGACGGTGGGAGCGGGTGTGGTCACCAAGGTCATTGAGTAACCCTGTCGTTGAGGCTGAAAACGTTTGGGACCGTCCGCGCGGACGGTCCCAAATTTTGTATGCTGGTGGGTTGACAAAGCACGATATGGCTGCTATACTACACCTTTTGTGCTGTGCGATTCAGGCTTGAATTTTTTTGAGAGTGGTGAAGGAATATGGCTGCAAAAAGAGCGCCCATTACGTTAGCCTGCGGCGATTGCAATGAGCGCAATTATACAACCCGACGACACAAGCCCAAAACAACCGGGGGAGGTCAGCGCGAGCGGTTGCAGCGCAACAAGTATTGCCCGCGTTGCCGCAAGCACACCCAGCATCGGGAAACCAGATAAGATAAGAATTGAATTGGGTTGGCTTGGGTTAGTTGAGGGTGGCTTGGATTGGCTTAAAAAACGAACCTGAGCCAACCTCTATCAAACCGCAGCCAACCTCTTTAGCGCAGGGGCGTAGCTCAATTTGGCAGAGCACCGGTCTCCAAAACCGGGGGTTGTCGGTTCGATTCCGGCCGCCCCTGCCAGATTCCCTGAGTCTGGCGACTCGTCAGAGTCTGCCGACTCACTGAGTCAGAGGAAGTGAGAGAGATGAAACAAGCGTCATTCGGTCAAACCCGCCATCGTATCACCCAGTTCCTCAAAGAGGTCTGGGCGGAAGTGAATCCTAAGGATGGCAAGGTGATATGGCCCACGCAGGAGCAAATCATCAATAGTACGTTAGTGGTCTTGGGATTGCTTGCCATCCTGACGCTGTTCGTCGCTGGGATAGACGTTGTAGCGAAGTTTCTTTTTCAGGATTTTCTGGGGCTTTATCCCAAGACGCCGATGGGCGGTTAGCGAGTGGGTCAACCATGCCAAAGAAACAGTGGTATCTGGTTCACACCTATCCCGGTCAGGAAGACAAAATTAAGACCAACATCGAACGGCGGGCGAAATCTCAAGGGTTGGAGGAAAGAATCGCTCGCGTGCTGGTGCCGACGGAAGAGGAAGTCAAAATTCGGGCGGGCAAGCGCCAGATTGTGAAGCGGAAAGTTTTCCCCGGCTACGTGCTCATTGAGATGGAGATGGACAAGGAGACGTGGCACTTCATCCGCCAGACCGTTGGGGTGACCGGCTTCGTCGGCGCGAGTTCGATGGAGGGGGATAAATTCGTTCCGCCGCCGCCCATGCGTGAGGCAGACGTGGAAGCAGTCATCAAAACCACCGACCCAAGCACCGCGCGCCCCAAACCGGTGTGGCATCGCGGCGAGGTGGTGCGCGTTACCACGGGACCGTTTGCCGAGAGCACGGGCAAGGTGGAAGACGTCAACGTGAAATCCGAGAAACTGACGGTGATGATTTCCGTCTTCGGGCGGGAAGTTCCCGTTGAATTAGATTTCGCCCAGATTGAGAAGGTGTAAGGAGCAGCCAGCATGGCGAAAAAAGTCGTCGCAATAGTCAAACTGCAACTTCCTGCGGGACAGGCGAACCCGGCTCCGCCGGTGGGACCTGCGCTCGGTCAGCACCAAGTCAACATCATGGACTTTTGCAAGCAGTATAATGAGCGCACTCGCGGGCAGGAAGGCACGATTATTCCCGTTGAAATCACGGTTTACCAGGACCGTTCCTTTACTTTCGTGACGAAAACGCCCCCCGCTGCGGCGTTGCTGCGGAAGGCGGCGGGGGTGGAGAAAGGTTCAGGCGAGCCGCATCGCAACAAGGTGGGGCGCGTGACGCGGGCGCAACTGCGCGAGTTGGCGCAACTCAAGTTACCCGACCTGAACGCCGCCGACGTAGACGGCGCGATGCGCATTATTGAGGGCACGGCGCGCAGCATGGGGATTGAAGTGGTGGAAGCGTAGGGGAGATGCATCATGCCGAAGCATGGGAAAAGATACCGCAACCTTGCCGAAAAATTGAACCGCGAAACTTTGGCAGAACCGACGGAAGCGATGAGGTTGGTCAAAGAGTGCGCGAACACGAAGTTCAACGAGACGATTGAAGTGCACTGCCGTCTGGGGATTGACCCGCGCAAGAGCGACCAGCAGGTGCGCGGCACGACGAGTCTGCCGCACGGCACGGGCAAAACGCCGAACGTCGCCGTCGTGGCGCAGGGCGAGGTCGCCCGCGCCGCCGAAGAGGGCGGGGCAGACCGCGTGGGCGGACAGGACCTCATCGAAGAGATTGACAAAGGGTGGATGGACTTTGACATCCTCGTCGCCGAAACGGGGATGATGCGCATGCTGGGGCGGCTGGGGCGCAAGTTGACAACGCGTATGCCCAGCCCGCGCTCCGGGACGGTGGCAGCGACGCCCGAAGAGATGCGCACGATTGTCTCGGAACTCAAGCGCGGCAAAATCGAATACCGCGCCGACCGTCAGGGTGTGCTGCACAGCATCATCGGCAAAGCCTCGTTTACGGAGGAGCAATTGAAAGAGAACTTCATCGCCCTGATGGACGCCGTCCTGCGGGCGAAACCGGCATCGGCGAAGGGACAATATCTAAAAAGCGTCACCCTCACGTCCACGATGGGACCGGGCATCAAAATTGACCCGACGCGGGTGACGGCGATGGTCAGAGGATAGGGAACGACGGGGAACGACAGGGAACGATAGGGAACGACGGGGAACGACGGGGAACGACGGGGAACGATAGGGAACGACGGGGGATAGTCATCTCCTGCCGTTTCCTGCTGTTTTCTGACACGGGAGTACGCGAGCATGGCTCGTCCAGAAAAAGAAGCAGTTG